>Ga0114967_10003266_pt1 | contig 13358 bp, 5 predicted proteins | sample M_130628_MF_Meta_FD_92639 | JGI IMG/M metagenome (GOLD analysis project Ga0114967, IMG submission 92639) | Freshwater microbial communities from Lake Montjoie, Canada to study carbon cycling - M_130628_MF_MetaG | ecosystem: Environmental > Aquatic > Freshwater > Lake | place: Lake Montjoie... | reverse complement strand
CATTTTGTAATACAACTGGTAACTGTAATATTGCTATCGGTAACGATTCACTGAGATCTAATATTAGTGGCTATGGATTGATTGCTATTGGACATCGCGCCCTTCGTAATCTTACCGCTGCCGCCGCCAATAGCAGTCTAGCCATTGGCACCTGCGCACTATACGGAGCTACTACCGGTGTTGCAAATACTGCAATCGGAAACAATGCGTTATCGGCTAATACTGGTGGGTTTGGAAATACCGCTATCGGAACTAACGCATTAAGAAACTCAACAACTGGTAATCAAAATGTAGCTGTTGGGCGAGACGCCAGCACCTGTAATTCAACTGGTATTAACAACATCGCTATTGGCTATAGTTCCAGTAAACAGAATCTCCACGGCGCGTATAATATTGCTGTTGGAGCTTTTGCATTATACGGTAATACGACAAGTTGTAATATTGCAATAGGTGATAGTGCTCTCTTCTCTAATACCGCAGGTTGTAATAATATTGCTATAGGAACTAACGCGGGATGTAGTTTAACAACCGGTGCAGGTAATATTGTCATAGGCTGTTATGGTGCAACGGCAGGTTTAGTATGTACTGTGGTCATGCAAGCTGGTGACTGTGTGAGATTAAAAGTTGATAATACTGGCTTAACTGTTAATGGGTCATTAGTATCAGGTGGAGGTGGAGCATCACAGGCAACACCAACTACACTAGGCACTGTATTTGGCTGTACAAACAATGGAGGATACGGAAGTAACATTCTTTGGTATAGGGACGGCAGTACATTTTTAGGATTTTGTGCAGGCAATTCTACAAGTTATTGTTGTGGAAATACGGCTGTTGGTACAAGCTCACTGCGATCTAATACCACTGGGTATTTTAATACGGTTATCGGCAACCAGGCATTACAAAATAATACTACTGGATATTGTAATGTAGCTGTAGGCCATGGTGCTCTGAGTGGATCAAGTAATGGTTATGGTAATGTAGCAGTAGGGACAGGCGCATTCAGCCAAGGAGCAACAGGAAATAAGAACGTAGCAGTAGGTTGGAATGCCGGACTTAGCTTTGGTTGTGGAGGCGGAGCAAATATTGCAATTGGTGCTCAAGCCATGTGGTATAATTCATGGACAACAGGGCCTTACACTAGCCAATGTTTTAACATAGCAATAGGTCATTGTGCTATGTTTTGTAATATAGGCTATGGTAATATAGGCATTGGTGTTAATTCTTTATTAAAAAATGGTACTGGCAGATCTAATGTAGCTATTGGTACACTTTCACTTTACGGCAATACTACCGGTAACAATAACACTGCCATTGGTTGCGGAACCGGTTACGGCAATACCATAGGCAGTAATAATGTATTCATTGGAAATAGTGCTGTTGGAGCTACAGCAACTAGTTGTAATACCATCACACTTGGCAATAGTGCCATAACCACAATACGAGCCCAGGTACAGACAATTACTGCATTGTCAGACTGTCGTGATAAGACCAATATCTGCTCAATACCAGTGGGACTTGATTTTGTTCGTGCGCTACGACCAGTTAAGTTTGACTGGAACATGCGTGATGGTGCTAAAGTAGGCATACCAGAAAGTGGTTTTATTGCCCAGGAACTTGATCAAGTACAGCAACAGTTCAACGCTGAAGATTGGTTAAAATTGGTTCTAAAAGAAAATCCAGATCGCCTAGAAGCTACACCAGGTAAACTGCTTCCTGTATTGGTAAAAGCCATGCAAGAAATGGCACAAGAAATAGATCAATTACGCACAGAAGTCGACTCTTTGTTAGGTAAGTAACGGTATGTCATTCCCTAGAACGCCAGTTGACGGCCAAACTACTGTTACTAACAATATTGTATATATCTACAATAGTAATAATCGTGCTTGGAAAAAACAGTTTGGAACAATAGCGGTCAGCACAGCCACCGTAACTATACTTGACGATAGTATTTCACCTATAACTGGTGCATTAACTGTACCCGGCGGGGTTAGTATTAGTAGGGATTTATATGCAGGCGGCAAGATTTACACACAAGGGTGGGAAATAAGCACCGCAACATACATTCAGTTTAATACAGCTACTACATTGTTTAATACTGCAACACAGGCAATTAAATTAATTGGAGGTAGTCAAGGTTCAATACCTTATCAAAATTCTAGTAATAACACTGGATTTATCTCAATAGGACCTGCGGGTAATGTATTACAGTCAAATGGAACTACCGCACAATGGGTAACAACCAGTACAGGACTAGGGTTTGGCATTAGTACCGCTACTGATGTAGCATTTAAGTTAGCCACTACTGCTACTAATTTAGTTGGATATAGTATAGATTGGGGCGCCACCCCAATAGGCGGAATACCTATCCAATTTCCTGGAGCTATTCATGGAATGCCTAATGTTCCTACATATACAGATTTTAGTTATAATTTAGGAATTAGCGGATATGTAAATCTTGACATAACCGACCCAAATTTTCCATTTTTTTGGATGAATGGCGGCCCTAGCGATACACCAAATTATGGGCCACCTGGAACATCACCGGGACCATCTGGTTCTCCCGGCCCAACTGGGGGAACGGGACCAACCGGATCAAAATTACTATACACAACCAGCACTTCTGGATGGAAGCGCATTGGGCAAGGGGTGGGCACTATATCTAACCCAATCCCATGGGGCGTTCAATCCAACTACTGGACTATTTGGAATTGTCTTGGATCTAGTAATGGTAATGATAGTTTTCCTTATTACCTTCTCGCCCTTCAAGGAGGTTCTATGTTTGCTAATAGCACATTTCCAGTTACTATAAATTTTTCGATTGCATATAACATAGTGCCAACTGTGCAAATTAATCCTCGAGGTCGTGGAAATTTTATCAATCTAGCGTTATATCCTATATTAATTTACATTAGTAGTGTGAGCACCACAGGATTTACAATAGATGCTATAAGGCTTGATACAGGCGCTGCGCAAACTAATATGTTTCCGTGCGGGACAGTATTTTGGCAAGCATATGGATGGTAGCATTACAACTATACTTAACCTATAAATATTAATAATTATGTCATTCCCATCAACCCCAACAAACGGTCAAACAGCAGTAGTTAATAATATTACCTACCAATATAATTCTGGATCTCAATCTTGGAAAAGAGTAATAGGAGCATTTACATCCGCTACTACCGTAATTATAACAGGAACAAATAATGCTACATCTATTAACAGTGGAGCATTACAGATTGCAGGCGGCGTTGGAGTTGGAAAAAATATCTATACTGGAGGCACGGTCTATAGTCAAAATTGGCAGGTCAGTACAGGAACTGTTAACACCTCAACATTGATCAACAAAACAGTTAATACTATAAACTTAACAGGCGGAACTCAAGGTAGCATACCTGTACAATCTGCAGCCGATACTACAGGATTTTTACCTATTGGTCTTAACGGATTTGTATTACAAAGCAATGGAACTACAGCGCAATGGATCAGTACTAGTTCTTTAGGAATATCTAATAGTGCGCCACCGTTGGTAAGATATGCCAATACCGCAACTAACTTGGCTGGCGGCACTGTATATCAAATACCATATCAAACTGCCGCAGGTAGGACAGGATTTATTGCAGCCCCACCAGGAGGAACTAGTGGGTTTTTATATTGGAATAATACTACACAACTTTATAGTTGGATAAACACAAGTCCTCCAGGTCCTCCAGGACCAACCGGTTCTCCAGGACCAACAGGACCAACGGGACCAACAGGACCTGCTGGCGCAAGTGATATAACTACTGACTTTCTTTCTGCCGCCGGCTATATTAAATTAAGTAACGGATTAATTTATCAGTGGGGCACTGATAGTTCATATACTCAACAACATGTAATAACATATCCATTAGCGTTTCCAGCAGGAATATTTCATATTATGTATAGCGGAAAGTGGAACGGAACTATTCTTGGATTTATAAGTGATGGAGGTACTGTATATCTTCCAGGTTTAGATTCGTTTAAAGTAACATTTATTAGTGCCACTACTGGTGTGCAAACTGTCCCTACTTCAGGAAAAGGATACTGGTTTGCAGTGGGTGTATAAATAGGTCATAGGAGTTTTACTTTCAATGAGCACTTATTACTACTCACCATCCACAGGCGGATTTTATCTAGATGATTTTAACAAAATTATACCCGAAGATGCAATAGAAATTACTAAAGAATATTGGCAATCATTACTCGAAGGACAATCAGCTGGTAAACAAATAAGCAAGGATGAAAACGGATATCCTATTTTAATAGACCCACCTCCTACTGTACTAACTTATTCTCAATCAAGAGCAGGCGAATATCCCCTAGTTGGAGAACAGTTAGATATGTTATGGCACGCTATAGATCAAGGTGCATTGGACAAAAATTCATTATTTTATACTACTATAGCTGATATCAAGAATAGATTTCCTAAAGAATAATCTATGAGTCATAAACCACTTTGGTACCTTATGCAGGCACCCAATGAAGTTACAGACGAAGCACTAAGTGATTTTTCAACTCTAACAGTAACTGATGCCGCAATGGGTATTGATTCTGATGCGTTGGATCATCAACAAAGAAATACCTCAGTGTGTTTTGCTCCAGACGGGCATTGGTTAGGTAAAATTATGTACGATGTTGGCCGTATGGCTAACGAGGTCAACAAATGGAATTTTGACCTGTCAGGGCATGAAAAGGTTCAATACGCAGAGTACGGTCCTAATCAACACTATGATTGGCATATAGATACATTTTGGCTAGCAAATCAAAGTACCGATCGTAAAATTACTGTAGTTTGCCTGTTAAATGACACAAGTGACTTCACAGGTGGTGAATTTCAAGTAAGATTGTATAAAGAATATACTGCTCCGTTGGTAAAAGGTTCACTAATTGCTTTCCCATCTTTCCTAGAACATCGCGTAATACCAGTGTTAACGGGTCTTAGAAAGACGGCTACGCTATGGATTTCTGGCTCAAGTTTTAAATAAATAATTTACAAGTATTATTTTTAAACTTGAATATTGAGCCAAAAAACATAAATGTCATTTCCACTACTTCCAGTTGACGGTCAAAATGCTATTGTTAATAGCATACTTTATAACTATTCAACCTCCACACAAGCCTGGACAAGATCTGTATTACCAGTCGTTTTTACCTCAACAACTGAACTAATTGTTAGAGGCATAACCCAATCAACTTCAACTACTACTGGTGCGTTGGTTGTTGTTGGTGGGGTTGGTATTGGAAAAAATCTAAATGTAGGCGGACAAATTACTGCTCAAGGCCCTATATTTGCTCAAGGGTGGCAGGTCAGCACATCTACCGGTGCTAGCGGAAATTATGCAACTCCGCTTGTAGCAGGGGTAGTTTTTGCTAATACTACAGGTACAAATCAAAATGTTTCTTTAGGATTTCGAAGTCTAGAAAATAGTAATTCTGGATATGATAACATTGCTGTAGGATACTTTGCATTAAAAAATAATATAGAAGGCAGTGGAAATATTGCAGTTGGACGCAATGCTCTACTGAATAATCTGCTAAATGATAATCTTGCTATAGGTGCTTGTTCGTTATTGAATAACAGCATTGGACAAGCTAACCTTGCTATAGGCAATCAAACATTAGTTAATCATGCAATAGGTTCAAATAATTTAGCCATTGGTCTATGTGCTATTAATACACTAACAAATGGTAATAGTAATATTGCACTGGGAGTATACGCATTACAGTTAGCCAACACTTCTAGTTATAGTATTGCTATAGGTGAAAGCAGTTTAGGTAATACAGTTAATGCTAGCGAAAATATTGCCATAGGCTATAATGCCATGATCTGCAATATTGAAGGAATTCAAAATACTGCAATTGGTCATCAAACATTATACTGTAACACAGGCGGAAATTATAATACCGCACTGGGTTATAAAACTCTATATAATCTAGTAGGTTGTACTTGCAATAGTGATTGTTACGGAACATACGGTTATGGTTGGAATAATATTGCCATAGGTCATTGTGCATTATTTGGTGATGCTACGACCGGTAATTGTGCTAACGGTAATATTGCCATTGGTATATGTGCCTTAGCGGCTACAACCTATGGTGATTGTAATGTAGCTATTGGCTATCAGTCAATGATCAGCAATACTTACGGTTATCATAATGTTGCTATAGGAAGTTGTACATTATACGCTAATACTGCCGGTTGTTATAATGTAGCCATGGGAGAGTATAGTCTACAATCAAATACCTATGGTAGTTACAATACTGGAATAGGTTGGGACACACTATCGTATAATACCACCGGTTGCTACAATACAGCAATCGGAGCCGACGCATTATACCGTAATACATATGGTAGTTTCAATGTTGCTATGGGATGGACAACACTTTACTGCAATACCGCTGGTAACTATAATGTTGCTATGGGATACAGTGCATTGTACGGAAACACCACCGGCAACAATAATGTCGCAATTGGTAGTAGTGCCGGTAAGTATGGAAACAACTATGGATCAATTGCCATAGGAGCAAGTGCAGGTTATTCTTGTCAAAGTAATCAAACAGTTGCTATTGGTTACTCCGCTGGATCATACAATCAATCTTGTGGTGCAACGGCAATAGGATGGTATGCAGGAGAATACTGTCAAGGAGCATGTGCTCTAGCATTAGGAAAGTCAGCAGGTACCTATGGTCAATGTGCAGGCGCTACTGCCGTTGGTCCTGGCGCTGGCTATATAAGTCAACAATATGGAACAGTCGCAGTAGGAAATCAAGCAGGCTCAACAAATCAATGTGGTTGTTCTGTAGCTATAGGATTACGAGCCGGTTGCAAATATCAAGGAAGTAACTCTGTTGCTATTGGCAATGAAGCGGCCGGTGGCGGAGTTAGCGTATATGCTGATTATGCAGGCAGTACTGGAACAAATACATTGATCCTAAGTTCAAATGCTGGCATTAATGTTGGCATGAAAATTCTCAGCGGCGCCTTGACTTTATACGGGCAAAGAGTTACTCGTGTCGATGTTAACGGAACAGACATAGATATTAGTGATCCACTTGATGGTACACCTGTACTCGGCGATACAGGATTTGAATTTACTAGCCCTCAGAGAGATAACTCTGTTGCTATCGGTCACCTTGCAGGTACTATTGGACAAGGCTATGGTGCAGTTGCTTTAGGCTACGGATCTGGTAACTGTAGACAAAGTGCAAACGGTGTAGCAATTGGTCCTTTTGCTGGTTGTGGTCATCAAGGCTACGGCGCAGTAGCCCTTGGGTATGGCTCAGCTTTTACATGTCAAGGTCAAAGTTCAATAGCAATTGGTATTAAAGCCGGATGTCATAATCAAGGAGCAGCCTCATTAGCAATTGGGGAGTTAACTGGATGGTGTTGTCAAGGTACCTGTTCGGTAGCTATCGGTTCTCAGGCAGGCGCTTATTGGCAAGGAAACTATGCAGTATCTGTTGGTGCTTATACCGCTGTTAATAATCAAGGCGAGTGTTCAATAGCTATTGGTGCGTATGCAGGTCAAGGGTTCCAAACTACTGGCTCAATTATCATCAATGCTACTGGTGCCGAACTGAATTCTTATACAACTGGTACTTATATTGCACCCGTTAGAGGCGATACAACAAATACACAATATGCTGTTTTCTACAATGCGGCTACAAAAGAAATAACCACAGCTACAAGCGTATCAGCATTTAATGGTGGAGTTGTAGCTAATACAACAACTTTCTTAAGTACAGTAACTATTACAAGTAGCACACAATCTATATCAACTACTACTGGTGCATTGGTTGTAACGGGCGGAGTTGGTATTGGTAGAGATGTATGGATTGGCGGCGATTTATATGTAAACAACATAAACGTCTTACAATACGATCCTAATGTTTATTTTGTATCAAGTTCAGTTGGTCTTGATACAAACGATGGTCGAAGAATATCAAGCGCATTTAGAACTATTAAAAAAGCACTAAGTGTTGCAACAACAGGTACATCAGTATTTGTTGAATCAGGAACTTATACAGAACAATTTCCATTAACTATACCAGCAGGCACTACTGTGAAAGGTGCTGGCATACGAGTAACTATAGTTCAACCAACAACTGCTACTAATACATCTACTGCTTTTTATCTCAACGGCGAAACTAATGTATGTGATTTAAGTTTAACCGGGTTTTATCAACCTGGTTATGGATTTGAATTTGCCCCTGGTACAAAAATATCAACTAGATCACCTTATATAGAAAGAGTTACGGTTATTACTCGTGGATCTGTTACCAGTACATTAGATCCTTACGGGTTTAATCAAGCAGATGCAGGTAATGGTGCACGATTAGATGCCAGCGTATTAGATTCTGCCAGTTTAGAACCAGCAATGCTATGGAATGAAGTGACATTTATTGTGCCAAATGCCACTGGTATATATATGACCAATGGTGCCCGTGCTGAACTATTAAATGGTTTCTTCTATTTTGCTGATAAGGCAATTAATGCTGTATCAGGTAATGCAGGTTATGGTAGTACAGGAACAACTAAACTCAAACTTAGCGGCACAACAGGAACATTTACAACTGGTGATAAGTTAGTCTATAAATCAACAACTGGTACAGTTATAACTAGCGGAACTATTGCTAGTGTTGTTGGAAGCTACATATACTTAAATGGTCCTGTGTGGGGATTCGAAACTCCTACTGATAGAACTCCAAAGACAATAACAGCCTATGGGTCTGCACAATTAAGTACTGCACATAAGAAATTTGGAACATCTAGTTTATTATTAAACGGAACTACTGATTTTGCCTTAGTCCCTACAACTGCTGATTTCTTGTTTGCCAATAGCAACCTTACTATTGAGTTATGGGTTTACAGAGCAGGCGGCACCGGTGTTAACCAAGTATTGTTAGATTTTCGAACAGCAAGCACTCAAGTTGCTCTTGCACTATATTTAAGTACTACTTATGTGCCAACATTGCAGGTTAATGGTTCTGCTGTTATTGTAGGCGGGGCGGCAGTTTCGTTAAACACATGGACACACATTGCTGTTTCTAAATCAGGAACAAGTACTAAATTGTTTGTCAACGGAACGCAAAGTGGAAGCACTTACACAGATAACAACAGTTACATCCAAGGACCATTAAGCATCGGAGCTAATTATGCCCAAGCTTCTTGGTTTAACGGATATATTGATGATTTAAGAGTTAGTAATGTTGCTAGGTATACAACTACATTTACCGCACCTACTAGCGAATTAACTAACGATGTGTCAACATTGTTAATGTTGCATTTTAATGGAAGTAATGGCTCTACATCAATATCAGATGATTATTTGGTGTTACAGGACATTAGTTCAGTAGGAGCAAGTCCGGCGACGGCAACACGCTTTACACTTGCTGACTATCATCAGTTTGGTGCTGAATTGCGTTGTATTGGTTCAGCGGCTGTGTTTGGTAATAGCGGTGTTACTGCTAATGGTACAGGTACTGATTTAAAACTAATTGCTTTTAATATGAGCCATATTGGTTCAGGAAAAGATTTATCAGATGACACCAGTTTAACGGTTCAAGCTAATGAAGTAATACAATTAAACAACGGTAAGATCTACTATCAAACAGTTGATCAAAGCGGAGACTTCCGTGTAGGTAATAGTTTCTTAATCAACCAACGAACAGGCAATGTCAGTTTTGGCAGCGCACAGGTTAACTTATCCAGTCTTAATCAGTTAATTATCAGTGATGGTGTTAATAATGCCAGCATATTTCCAACAAGTATATCAGTTGGGGATCTAGTATTTTCAGGTGATTCTATTGTTACTCAAGGTGGTAACCTTACTATCAATGCTGGAGGCTCGGTAGTTACAATTGATGATAATACACAAGTTAATGGTGGATTAACTGTTAGCGGAATAACAACAGTAACCAATGCTACATCAGCTGTGTCCACTGCTACTGGCGCATTGATTATTGCTGGCGGAGCTGGGGTTGGTAAAGACTTATATGTTGGCGGATTAATCTATACACAAGGCTGGGCAGTTAGTACAGGTACTACATCAACATATGCAAGCATTGCTTATGCATTAGCTAATACTAGTACAACACATGTTGGTACTGCGCAATTTGCAGTCACAGCAACTAATATTACCAATACTGGATCTATACATGTTGGTACTGCGCAATTTGCAGTCACAGCAACCAATGCAACTAATATTACCAATACTGGATCTATACATGTTGGTACTGCTCAATTTGCAGTCACAGCAACTAACTTATCTAACACTGGATCTATACATGTTGGTACTGCGCAATTTGCAGTCACAGCAACTAACTTGTCTAATACTGGTACCATACATGTACGAACTGCTCAATTTGCAGTCACAGCAACTAATCTTACAAACACTGCTACTACACATGTTGGTACTGCACAATTTGCAGTCACAGCTAGTAATGTAACTAATATTGCTAGCGGACTTGCTGGTTATATTCCAATACAAAGTGCCGCCGGCCAAACTTCATTCATTGCCACAGGTACAGTTGGTTATGTTCTACAGATGCAGACGAACAATACTGCTACTTGGGTTAGTACAAGTTCGTTTGGTATAAGTGCAGGCATAACATTTACAGGTGGTACTGTTGCTAATCCTACAACATTCTCTAGTACTGTTACCATTACAAGTAGTACACAATCTGTATCAACCACAACAGGTGCATTGATAGTTACTGGCGGTGTTGGCATTGGCGGTAATACATATATTGGTGGAGACATTAATGCGCCTAACGGTCAGCTATCTGTAAATGGTCGTGAAACCACAGACGGTTCTATAAGATCGCAAGTTCAAATTTCTTCAACTGGAACATATACCAGTGCTCCAGTAGCAGGTATTGAATTCTCAACACAATATGCTCCGGGAGCTGGCGCGGGCCTTGGCGGTATTAGTGTTGGTAAACTAAACACCACCAGTGGCGATTATTCGTCTTACCTGTCTTTACATACTAGAAATAATGGATCAGGTGTTACAGAAAGATTAAGAATTGATAATACTGGCTCTACTATTATATACAGTACAAACACATCAATATCAACATCAACAGGTGCTCTAGTAGTTGCAGGCGGAGTAGGTGTTGGCGGCAATACATATATCGGTGGAGGTCTATATGTTGGATATCCATCATCTCCCGCAAATGCATTAATAATTGACGGCGACGGAATTTATCATAACGGTTCTAGCATTAGAATTTCTGGTGGTGGCGGAATTGGCACCCAGCCATCAATAAGCGGAACATCAGGCCTAGTTGCAGGTAATAACGGACCATTAGATTTGTATGGCGGTGGTACTAGTGGCAATATTAACCTAAGAACAGGCGCTACTTTTGGAACAGTAATAATAAGCAGTTCTGCAACAATTAGCACTCAAACAGGAGCCTTACAGGTACTTAATGGTGGTGCTGGAATTGGTGGCTCATTGTTTGTTGGTAATACTGCAACTATACTCAGTACTGCAAGCTCTATATCAACTACTACTGGTGCTCTAGTAGTTGCGGGAGGAGTAGGTGTCGGCGGCAACTTATACTCTGGTGGAAATATTAAATTAATATCACTTGGCGGTGCAGGATCATTTAGTATTGATGCGGTAGGATATAGTAATGCTTTAAGCATTACACACAACGGTTCTGATTCTTATATTAATTTTGCTGGTACTAACGGTGATCTGTATCTATCAAGTAGTAATAATAAAACAGTAAGAATTAATAGTACAACATCCAATACAAGTACAACAACAGGTGCTCTAGTAGTTGCAGGTGGCGTGGGCATTGGCGGTAGCATTTATGTAGGTAATACTGCTAGTTTTATCAGTACTGCAAGTTCTATATCAACTACAACTGGTGCTTTAATAGTTGCCGGTGGTGTTGGTGTTGCGGGCAATTTATATGTTGGAAATAAAAATGCTGGTAATATATTAAATATTGGCGGCGGCAATGGAATAGATATTGGCGACACCACTAATTACATATCATCAAGAGGTAGTAATCTTACTATTGGCGGTGGCGGCACTAGTCCGAGTATTTCTGCTACCCCTGGAATTATTGCAAGAAATAATTCATCATTAGATTTATACGGTGGCTCAAATAACATCTATTTAAGAACAGCTAATAATTCTGCAACCATTGTAACCAGCACATTCACATCGATCTCAACTAGCACAGGTGCTTTACAGGTGGCCGGCGGAGTTGGTATAGCCGGCGATGTCTATGTTGGCGGTGGAATCTTTACCAAAGGTTGGGCAGTTAGTACAGCTACATCACAAGTGGCTAGTAGTACTACTGCTACTAACATTGCCGGTGGACTTGCTGGTTATATTCCAATACAGAGTGCGGCTGGCCTAACTTCGTTTATCAGTACAGGATCTGTGGGCTATGTTCTACAGATGCAGACCAACAATACTGCTACCTGGGTATCAACTGGTACATTAGGCATGTCAGGCGGTAGTGCACCTACTATATCTAACGATGTTTCTACAAATGCTACTTACTTTCCAGCATTTACCACTACATCAACAGGTGGCCTAACATCAATAATTGTCAGTACCAGCAAGTTAACTTGGAACCCAAGTACAGGTATCATGTCAGTTGTGGATATTAACACCACATCTGATGAAAGATTAAAGACCAATATTAATAGTATTGCAGATCCGTTGAGCATACTAGATCGAATTCAAGGTAAATCTTTCAATTATCTAGACAGTGGAGTTGACAGTTTTGGGGTGATAGCGCAACAGATAGAATCTGTACTACCACAACTGGTTAGTAATGATGAAGAAGGCTACAAAACCGTTAGATACCTGCCCTTAATTGCTATTTTAATCGAAGGTGTCAAGCAACTTAGTGCCGAAATTCAAATTCTGAAAAACAATAAATAACATTGAAACTCTGCCGAGTGTTACCTTAGGACGCGAAGATGGCGATTAAAATTAATAGCAACACTGTTATTCCCAATATCAGTGGCGATACAACTTGTAGAAATTTAGCCGTAGGTGTTAATTCCCTATGCAACAACACCACAGGTTGTGATAATGTGGGACTCGGCTTTAACGCCCTCAATACAAACACTGTAGGACAGGGCAACATAGCAGTTGGTTCGTTTGCTCTATGTAATAATACTGGTGGAAATTATAATACTGCCATAGGTCTTTGTGCGCTTAGAGACAATACCACTGGCGCAAATAACACGGCTATAGGATGTGGTGCATTAAAATGCAATACTGTAGGTGTTAATAATGTTGCTATAGGACAATGCGTTCTTGTATGTAATACAGGCGGTAACTATAATACTGCTATTGGTT
>Ga0114967_10003262_pt1 | contig 13369 bp, 12 predicted proteins | sample M_130628_MF_Meta_FD_92639 | JGI IMG/M metagenome (GOLD analysis project Ga0114967, IMG submission 92639) | Freshwater microbial communities from Lake Montjoie, Canada to study carbon cycling - M_130628_MF_MetaG | ecosystem: Environmental > Aquatic > Freshwater > Lake | place: Lake Montjoie... | reverse complement strand
TTGCCGATGAGCGGGTGGGCTGGGCCGAGGAGCCCCAGGGGCTGGAGGCCCAATGGCGAAAATGGGCGGGGCATTCCCAGGCGTCTCCGAAATTGTGGATGGACGCGTATCTGGCCGCATTTGCGTTTGTCGGTGGACACCGGTTGGTGACGACCGATCTCGGTTTCAGGCAGTTCGCCGGGCTCAACCTGCTCGTGCTGGCAAAAAACTGACTGCCTGCGGGGGATTCAGCGAAGGCCTTTTCGAGGTGAGAGGCTAATCTCCTGAGCTGGGAGAGGAACTGCCTGCCTCGGCTAGGGCCGCCGCTTGCACCAGCGGGTCATCGAGCCATTCGAGCAGGCGATCGACGTCGAATCCTGCAGCTTTGGCGGCCTCCCAGCAGGCACGGGCCTCGGCCAGTTGGGGCGGAACTCGGGTGGCCCGATAGGCCCCAATATAGATTTGGTTGGGCGGTTGGTCGTTAAACCAGTCGAGCACAATTGCCAGCCGGATCGGCTCTGGAATCTGATCGCGGCCGATCTTCTTGTTGCGCCCCTGCGAGCGGTAGATGAAGAAGTTGCGTTCGTTCTCCACGATCGCAATTGCTTGGCCAGCGACAGCGTATTCGTGGCCGGGGCGAGTCGCCTCAAGCGCCTCTTGGGAATAGTCGGCAAAGGCTCGGGCGCTGGCTGCCACGGCACGCCAGGGGGCGAGGCGCTGGCGCGTGCCGCCGGCGTTGCCAGCGGCCTCAATGGCGGCGTCGGCACCGTCGAAATTTTGGGCGGCCAGCAAGCCAATCACCGGAGCAAGCGCCGCATCGATGGCGAGGGGATCGACCGGCACGGCGGGCGCACGGTCAGGCTCTGACACTGGCGAAGCGTGTGGCTCGACGGCGGCTGTCGCAGGAACCGGGGAAGAGACAGAAGGTGGCGAAGACACCGTAGCGATCGCCTCCGGCAGCCTGGCAGGAAGTGTGGCCTGCTCCGCCGCTTGAGGCACGGAGGCGGGTGGGCGGTCGCGCGTGGCAGCGGCGGCCGGGGCTGGCCGGCGGGGAGCCAATAGCAGGCGCCGACCGGAGGACTGCCACCAGAGCCAACTCAGGCCGGAGACGATCGTCACCAAGAGTGAAAAAATCGTCATCCAGAGGCCGAGGTCGCGGCGCTTCCGCGGCGGTGGAGCCGTGCGCACCCGAATCTGCAGAGGGGCTGAGGGGAGGGTGCGGCCTCGATCAGGATTGCGGCTGGGAGGTGTGGCAGCCATCTGACACGATCTCGATGGGTCGACGGGCAGGAGGCATGGATCAGAATGACTCGTCAGACCGTGCGTCGCCAGACAGACATCTCCGCCAGAGTGTGCTGGTGTTTGCGGGCCGTTTCCCGAATCACAAAGGGGATATCCTGCCGTTCCACCAATTCAAACTGCCCAGCGAGAACCCGGGAAATCCCGGCGAATGTCGGCAGTGGCTCTCCATGCTCCCGCCGGCCGCCGAGCCATTTCGTTTTCTCCGTGTACTCCTCCAACCAGGTGTAGGGGGAGGTGATCACCAGCAATCCCCCTGGCAGCACCCGGGGCGCGATTCCCTCGAGAAAGAGGAGCGGATCGTAAAGGCGATCGATCAGGTTTCCGGCGAAGACGAGATCGTAGCCGGTCAGGATCGGCTTGAGATTGCAGGCGTCTCCCTGCAAAAACAAAACTCTCCTCCCCACGGCGCCCAAACCGAGGGCTTCCAGCGACACCGTGCGGGCGACGGTGAGTTCCCCCTCGGCAGGCACCTCGTAGCGCACCTCGCTCCCCTGCTGCAACTGCACCCCCGACTGGATAAACCGGGCGGAGAAATCGACCGCATCGACATGGGCAAAACTGCGGGCAAATTCAAAGGCTGATCGGCCCACCGAGCAGCCGATATCGAGGCAACGGTTGCGCCGCGCTTGCGGCACATGCTTCACCACCGCTTCGACGCAGGCCTGCGGGAAATTCGCCACGCCGAGCGCCGCCGGGCCGTAGTGGAATTCCAGATACTGCGAGACGAGTTGATCGGTTTCGTAGAGTTTCGAGCCCTCCGTGATCGCATCGTGGCCGGGGGCATCGATGATCGGGCGAAATCCTGCATGCTGGTAAAAGTGGCGACGGAAGGCATAGCGGGCGCTGGCAATCGCTTCGTTGCCGGTCGCAATCCAAGAGCCCCCCTTCATGAGATTGTGGCGGCCGTCGAATGTCGGCACCGAGAAATCGTCATAGAGCGGGTGCACCTCAAACCCTTTGAAGGGCATGATCGGAGTGCGGGTCCACTGCCAGACATTCCCGATGATGTCGCAGAAATCCCCCTGGGGAAACCGGTTCACGGGGCAGCTGCTGGCGAATGTTTCGAGATTGATGTTGCCCGGCGCCTTCTCCCAGAGCGGCTGATCGGTGGGGATCAGCTGCCGCAGAGCCGCCCAATGTGCCTCGGTCGGCAGTTGCACGTTGAGCCCGGTTGTCTCGCGCTGCCAGGCGCAGTATGCCTGTGCCTCCAGACAATTGACCTCCACCGGCCAGTCGAGCGGCAGCGGCACCTCTTCCAGCAGATTGCGCTGGAAATAAGCTCCGCCGCGCCGCAGCCAGAATTTGGGATGCTCCGCCTGCGTGAATCCCAGCCAGCCGCGCCCCTCTTCGCTCCAGTAGGTTTTTTGGCTGTAGCCTCCGGCGGCGATGAACGCCAGAAATTCACCGTTGGAAACGAGTTGCCGGGCGGCGCTGTAGGCGGGGAGCCGCACCGTTTCGCTGCCGTATTCGTTGTCCCAGCCGTAGGTGGCATCGTCGGCGCGTTTTCCGAGATGCACTTCCTGCGCCGGCATCTCCACCCAGGCATTGGCCGGGGCGGGGCCGGCCTCTGAACAGGCCCGCCAGAGCTGTTGTTCTTCCGGAGAGAGATCGGCCGGTCGCCGCAGGTGTTCCAGCGGCATCTGCCGCATGATCACTGACGAGGTCTCCAGGTGGATCCGCTCATGCTCGATCCCCATCAGGATGATCCACGCGGGGGTGTCCTGCCGGATCGGGAGTTCCAGTGGCATCGCCTCGATGAAGGCATCGATCCTTGCCCGCATCAGCTTGCGGTAGTTTTGTACCGCGGCCACAGTCGGCCAATCGTAGTGGGCGGTATTGAGATCGTCCCACGACATCTCATCGACGCCGACTGCCATCATCGCCTCCAGCCGCGCATCGATCCGCGCGGGGATAAAGCGGCCGGCAATCAGCTTGTTGGTGTAAAAGACGGCCGGGTGGGCAAAGTAAAAGATGAGCGGATGGCGCAGCGGCTCATGCCGCACGTAGTATGCGGCGTCATCCTTGATCAGATCGAAGAGCCGCTCGTAGATGCTGCATGTTTGGTGAAAATAGCGGCGGATTTCCGCCCGCTTGGCCGCCACGGCAGCCGGGCCGGAGTCAGGGCTGGTGAGCAGGAGCGTTTTTGTCGGCGTCAGGGGACCTTCAGCGAGCGGGCTGGCTGTCGGGCTGTGACGCCCTGAGGAGGGGGCACTGGCGACGGGATTCATGCAGGGGGTCTCGCAACCGACGGCGGGGGAAACAGTTCCTCAACTCTAGCATGGGCCTTGAGGCCGGCCACGAGTTCGGTCGGAATCCCTCCGGCGGCCCCCAGCAGGCTCCCCACGACAGCCCCCCGGTGGCAATTATCGCCGCCAACGGCTGCATTAGCCGTTACGCCCGCCGTGAAATTCCCGGCATGCCGCCAGGCGAGAAAGAGAGCCGCAGGAAACGCGTCGGGGATGTAGCAGGCGCTGCTCAGCAGCCGCCCCACAACGGTGCGGTCAGGCTGTTTTTCCCAGTCACGCAGCTTGGCCGCCGAGATCCAGTCGCTCCCCTGCTCAAGGATCGCCTCCCGCAGATCGTCCCCCGCCTCCACCCGCACCAGGATCCGGGTCAGCGCATCGGCTGCCAGCAAAACCTCGTCGTCCTTGTGGGTCAGCCCCACATGCACTCGCACGATCCGCCGCAGGTCGGGATGCCGCGGGCCGAGGGCCGCCACCAGCGCCGGCACCATCGCCAGGCCGCCGATATGCACATCCTTCACTCCGCAATTGATCGGCTTGCGGCCTGAGGCGAGGTTGGTGAAGAAGTGGCGGTGGTATTCCTCCACGTAGGTGTCGCGATGCTTTCCCGGCGTGAGCATGAAGGCGACATATTCATCCAGCCAGCGTTCGGGGTTGTAGTCGCGGTTGCGCCGTACCAGTTCGGCGAGCGCCAGGGCCAGTTGAAAATTGAGCGTGTTCTCTCCCGCCTCCAGAAACTGGTGGTAGTGAATGCCGCGCTTGCCCCAATACTGTGCCTGCTCCCGGAGGATGTCTCCCTTGTCGTTGAGCGGCGTGTAGCTTGAGCGCCACAGGATGCTGTCGGCATGAGGGGATTTGGGCGCGACATAGCCGGTGATCGGGCCATAATCGCGATCGAGCGCCTCGCGGTCGTAATACCAGTGCACCGGCATCGCCACGGCATCGGCGACGAGCGCCCCCCGCAAGGCATTGAGGCCGGGATCGTTTGTGGGGGTTAAAAGAGTGGCGGATGCTTCGCTCATGGGAGAATCCTCTGGAAGAAGGCACGGACGCGCGGTTGGGGGCAATTGGTAAACATCTCCGCAGCGGAGCCGTGGGCGAGCACTCTTCCGTCGCCGACGAACGCGACCTCATCGGCGGCCCGGCGGGCAAACTGCATCTCGTGAGTGACGAGCACAAAGCGGGTGCCTTGGAGTTTCAGTTCCTGAATCATGTCGAGCACTTCGGCAGCCATTTCGGGATCGAGCGCGGAGGTCGGTTCATCGAGAAAGAGGCAGGCGGGCCGCACGACGAGCGCCCGCAGGATGGCGATCCGCTGTTTCTGGCCACCGGAGAGTTCCGCTGGCCGCTTGTGGGCGTGGGCCGCCAGCCCAAATCGCTCCAGCGGTTCCCGCACCCGCTCTCGCGCCTCCACCGGAGAAAGCTTATGCACCTGCACCAGCGGGAGGAGGAGGTTGTCGAGCGCCGAGAGATGGGGAAAGAGGTTGTAGGCCTGAAAGACGGTGCCGACGGTCTTGCGGTAGGCCTGCAGGCCCGCTTCGTCGCGCGGGAGTTCCCGTCCGGCAAAGGCGACGCGACCGGCCACCGGGAGATCGAGCCCGGCGAGGATCCTTAGGAGCGTCGTTTTGCCGCCGCCAGAAGGGCCGACCAGCACCAGCGCGCGGATGTCGCCGGTGGCAAGTGAGAGCCTGTCGAGCACTGTCGTGCCGGCAAATCGCTGTGTCAGATCGGTAACGACCAGATTCATGGCTGACGATCCCTGTCACGACTCATAGTGAAAGCGCCGTTCCAGCCAGCGGGCCAGCGCCGAGAGCGGCAGTGTCAGCAGCAGGTAGCCGGCGGCCAACGGCAGATAGCACTCCAGCGTGGAATAGGTGAAGGCATTCACCTCCTGCGCGCTGAGCGTGAATTCCGAAATCGCGATCACGGAGAGGAGCGACGAATCCTTGATCAGCGATACCAACTGCCCGGCCACCGGCGGCAGCACAAGGCGGATCGCCTGCGGCAGGATCACAAATCGCAGGCTCTGCCAGGGGGTGAGGCCGATCGCCCGGGCGGCGTCGCGCTGCGTGGTGGGGATGGCGGCTAAGCCACCGCGGAAGATTTCCGCCATGTAGGCACCGCTGAAGAGCGAGAGCACCAGCACGCCGACGACGTAGCGGTTTTCCAGCCCCACCGCATTGGCGATGACATAAAAGCCGATCAGCAGTTGCACCAAGAGCGGTGTGCCGCGGATCAGTTCCACGTACACCCGGCCCACAGCCTCAAGCAGCGGCCGCCGCGACTGCAGGCAGAGACTGGCAAGGATGCCGATCAGGCTGCTGACCACCAGAGCCGCAAGGCTCATAGCGATCGTCGTCAGCCAGCCCAGCAGAAATTTCTCCCGATAGGCCCACACCGCCGGCCAGTTCCAGGCGTAGTTCACGCGCGCAAAGGCGAGTGCCACCAGAGCGGCAAAAAGGGCGACAACAAGGAGATGAGCAAGCCAACGCGGCATGGTTGGAAAATCTACCAGCTTTTCATAGTAGGGAGTGGCTGGCGCCTACTCATGAAACCTTTTCCGTTATGCCCGCAACCAGTTTTCCAGAGCAAGGCCCGGGATTCGGTCGTAGTGCTTGCGGTTGCCCGTGACGAGCGTCGCCCCGCGGCTAAGGGAGATCGCCGCGATAAAAAGATCGGCGTCGGCGACAAGTCGCCCGCTGCGGGCTAGCCGTGCTTTTAACTCGCCGAACAGTCGCGCGCTGGCGAGGTCTGGCCCGAGCACCGGGAGGGTGTTGAGAAACCGGACGACGAGCGCCGAGTTGGCTTCCGGGTGAGCCGACTTCGCGGCGCCAAAGAACAGTTCCGAGGCGCTGACCCACGAGGTGACGATCTCGTCGGTCTCTGCTGCGCGCCGTTGCAGAACCTCCACTCGTCCGCGGAGGATGCCGATGCACGTGTCGGAGTCGAGCAGCTTCACAGATCGACATCCCGCCCGGCTGTGCGGCCGGCATAGAGCGCCGCTACCTCGTCCTCAAAAGCCACTTCGCTGGCCCAGCCGCCGGCGAGAGATTGCCAGGCGGCGATCTGCCGCTGTGCCCGTTCCTCCGCAGTCTCCTGGGCGGCGAGCCCCCCTTCGAGGAGCATGAGTGCCTCCTGATTGAGGCTGCGTCGCTCGCGGGCCGCCGCCGTCCGCAGTCGGATGAGCAGCTCCTCCGGAACGTCTTTCAGCGTGATTGATGGCATCGGAATCTCCTTGGTTCCATTCTGGTGCGGAAACGGAACCTGTCAAGAGAATGCCGCTACGCACGCTCGTGCCGCAGGCTCGCATCGACGGCCGCGACGGCACGCTGGGCATCAAAGCCCCCCCCAAGGAAAGCGGCGAGGCGCGAGGCGAGCGCGGCGGGGTTTTCCAGGACGTCGTGATACTTCACATCAAGGACGTCGACGATTCCCTCCTTCCGCAGCTGCATCAGCAGCGACCGCACCTGGCTCACCTGCCGGGCGAACGTCGCCTTGAGTGCCTCATCGGTGATCCGGCCGCCATCCTTGCCGAGCCGGCCGAGCATCTTCTTTTGCGACGCGACCACTTCCGCCAGCGGCCGGTGCATCATCACTACCCGGTATTTTTCATTTCGCGGCAGGTGAGGCACCAGCTGCACCACCACTTTCACTGCCTTCCCGCGGGCCTGCGCCACCCACGAGCCATCGACGGCGAGCCGACGGGCGAGATCGTGCTCGAGATAGCCACGCTCGTTGCTCGCGTCAGCGGGGCGATGGTCGTCGGCAAAGGCCTCCACCCCCCCCGCGGCGAGCATCTGCATCATCATCGAGGTGCCCGACCGCGGCAGTCCTGTTACCACCATCACCGTTTCCTCTCGCGCGGGGAGCGGATGGGGAGCCTTGGATGGGGTCCAGATGTCGTCGCCTTGCGAAGAGCGGAAGCGATCGCGAATCTCTTCGGGATGCTCCGGGCCGGCTGCGGCCGTGAACCGGCTCGCATGCTGCCGCGCCTCGCGGGCCAGATGGCGATGCCGGCGGCTGGGGTCTGAATCGTGGCGGACGAGCCGGTAGAAGCGGGCGAGCGAATGGTGCCCGAGCGGGAAGACCGGATTGACCTCCACCGCTTTCTTGAGCGACTCGAAGGCCTCGTCGGTCTTTCCGAGCTTCCAGAGCGCGAGGCCGAGGAGATGATGGGCGGGGCCGAAGTTGAAATGTTGGCTGATCGTCGTCCGCGCTTCGGCCGCGGTCTGCTCCCAGTCGCGCTTGTGGAAGGCGACGCGGGCCAAGCCAAAGTGGGCCTGAGCGTTCATGGGATCGAGGTCGACGGCACTCAAATAGAAGCGTTCTGCACCTTGCCAGTCACGCTTCCTCACGGAAACATGGGCCTGCTTGAGGAGCAGCGAGGGGCGGTTGTTGGTCTGCACTCGCTCGGCAAGCGCCAACGTCTCGAGCGCCTCCTCATGCCGTCCTTCGAGTGTTAGCACGCTCCCTTCGAGGTAGGCCAGCGCGTTGAGATTGATGCCGCCGCTGCGCTGCAGCTTCGAGAAGCGGCGTTTGTCGGTTTCGCCGATCTTCTCCCAGTCGATTCCAGCCGCATCCGCCGGAGCGTTTTCAGCGGCGGGATACTGTTCCTTCCACTGAGCCAGCTGCTCCTTCGCCTTCTCGGCGGCCTGCTGCATCGCCTCGTTTTTTCGCCCGCGGAGCTTCGTGAGCGTGGCCCGAGCCTCGATTGGCAGCTCTTGGCGGATGAGCGTCTGCAGGAGGTGAACGCCAAACCGGCTCTCCTGCGGAAACTTTTCCCAGAGGTCCTCGAAGATCGTTGCCGCCTGCGTGAGCCGGCCGGCATCGACGCACGATCTCGCGAGGTTGTATTGCAGCTCGCGGGTTGTCTCGGCGATCGCCTCGGCTGCATCCGCGCTCGGCTCGTCGATGTAGCCGAGATCGACCAGCTGGCGGATCGCCTCCTGGGCATCGACGGGGTCGATCTGCGTGTCGGGGGGATGGCGGCCGTCGTCTCCCGGGACGGCATCCCACGAATCGAAGTATTCGATTGCCGGCGGCGTCTCGTAGATCGCTTGCAGCGGCCGGCCATCCATGTCTCGGCCGACCGGCAGGCCGAAGAGGGAGAGCACGGTGGGGGCGATGTCGAGGAGGGAAGCGCCAAAGACGAGCTCGTCTTTTTTAATCCCCGGGCCACTGGCGACGAAGATCCCGAAGTCGCGGTGCTCCGCTGCCGGGCCGGCCGGCTCGTTGGGCACGCTCTTGGGCCGCAGATGATCGGGATGAAAGCCGTGGTCGCTAACGAGGATCACGGTCGTCTCGGGACCGGCGAGTTCGAGGAGCCGGCCGAGCATGAGATCGTGATAGCAGTAAGCCCCTTTCACGACCTCTTTGTAGAGCTCGAAGTCCTGCTCGCTCACCCACTCGAGCCGCGGCGGGTGATACTGCATGAAGCCATGGCTGAAGTGGTCGATGGCGTCGTAGTAGACGGCGGCAAAATCCCAGTCGGGCACTTGCTCAAAGAGGTGCATCGCCCCCCAGTGGATGCCGGTGCATTCAGCAATCAGCTTGGCGAGCGTGCCGAGCCGTTTGTCTTTTTCCTGGTCGATCTCCGGGGCCTTGGGGACGAAGTGCCGCAGCAGATCGCCATCGAGCTCATGGGGATGGAGGCGCTGGTGCGAGAGCGCCTCGGCAAACTCTGGCGGATGTACGGTGCCCGCCCGTAACGGCCACGGCTTGTCGAGCGGCGCCACCGCCTGCTGAAAATGGTTCGACACCATCGCCCCGCGGATCGGCTCAGCAGGAGAACTTGGCCACCAGCCGACGACAATCGAGGTGTGGCCGGTCTGGTTGAGAATGTTCCAGACCGCTTTTGTTGTGCGGGAGAGATTCGTGATCGGCCGGACGGTGCCCGACTGCGGATCGGGCTCGGAGAAGCCGTGGATGCCGTGCTTATACGGCCGCTTGCCCGTGGCGATGCTCGTCCAGAGCATCGGCGAGAGGGGGGGCTGGAGCGTGGCGAGATTCCCCATCACGCCCGTCTCCACCAGCCGGCCGACATGAGGCATGAGCCCCATGTCGACCAGTGGAGAGATCACTTTCCAGTCCGCCGCATCCCAGCCGACGAGAAGGACGCGACGTTTGCTTGCCATGGTGATCAGGCCGAGACCGAGGCCGTGGAGGCATTAGCCGCACGGCGCATCCGGCGGCGTTCGAGGATGGCGAGCGAACCCATCACGAGGGAGAGCACGCTGCCGGCCGAGGCAGGGTCAATCTCGGGAACGACGCCGACCGCGATCGACGCACCGGGAACGTTATCGTAGTAGGCCTTGGTGATCGTGTAGCCCTGGCCCACCGGAGATCCGGTGATCTCGATCTGTCCCCAGCCGAAGTGGTGGCCATCGCGTGCTGTGAACTGGAACCCAAAATAGCCGATGTCCCCGAGGGCCCAGCCCTGCGTGCCGATCGAACCGATGCGGCCATTAGCCGTGACGGTGGGGCCACCACCTGCCGAGTTGAACTTGAACCCGCCTGTCATCGTCTGGCCAACGATGAATCCAGCGCTCAGTTTGGCGAAACCGTCAAAGGTTTTGCCAGCGGGTGATACCAACCGGGCGTAGTTGGAAGCTGCCGTCGATTGGCCCATTTCAATAAGCAGCGCAGCCGGAACAGTATTAATCCCCGTACTGACCGAGGCATTCCTGAGGCGGAAGTCGGTGGTGCCATCCCCATCGACGTCCCAATCGTTACTACCATCGTTTGCCGAGGCCGGCGGCGAGAGCGGCAGCGCGGCCGACCCAATCGGCATGGCCTCCACCGACTGCGGGGCGGCAACCCCGGCAAGGGCGGCTCCTGCGCTGCTGGCGAGGGCGAGTTTCTGCGAGAACGAAATGGAGCGGCCGGCATGTTCGCGGGGAGCAGTTTGTTTCATCGATAAAACCAACCTTTTCCGACGTTGGGGGGTGATTGAAAGGGTCCGCAATAGGGAGCAGATTACGGCTCCCCCTCCCGTCTTGGCAAGTGGCCGGAGGCCTGTAAATAACGATTCGATACCGGCGCGCACGAATCGACACCGGCGCGCACGAAACGGGCAGCCAAAAAGGGAGAAGGTGCCAGCCACAAAGGTTGGGTAGCCTGCGCAGCGTGTGAGGCTTGACGGCCAAAAAAAGGACGGGAGCGAATTTCAGCAAGCGCCGGACCGAGTCCCGGAGGAGTCTCAGTCCGACCGAGATTGCCTGGGGCGGCCCCGTGGCCGTGGGGCCAAGTCGATCCCGAACCGGCCGGCCGTGGCCTGTTGCCACGCCTCGCTGCCGAAGGGTATGCCCCGTCGCAACGATCGTCGCAGCGCCTCCACTTCCGCTTCCGTCTGCGGTTGGTTGACATGATCGATCCAATTCGACGGCGGCGCAACGGGCCAGCCAGAAATCCCGCCGCGATGGCCCGGATGCTGGCGATGCCAGAGCCCGGACCAGCGCCAGTCCTCGGCTCTTGCGACGAGGTTTGCCCGCAACGCGTTTCGCTCGCCGTAGCGGCAGACCGTCAGAAAGTGTTCGTCGGTGTCGACCAGAAACTATTTTTACCGTCCCTGGTAGAGCGGCCCCGTGCCGAGCGATCCATGAACGCGGTGCCACCGCATCGTGTGCGTCATGGTGAGCCGATGCATGGAGGCCGAAAGGTCGCCATCGTTCTGCGGCCAGAGCACGAGGTGCCAGTGATTCGGCATCAGGCAAAACGTCAGCACCCGCACCGACGCGAGTTCGCCGGTATTCAGCAGCAGGTTTTCGAAGGCGGCATAGTCGGCGGTGGTGCGGAAGATCGTCGCCCGACCAGCGGCGCGGTTGAGCACGTGGCAGACATAACCACCAGTGGACATGCGTTTAGTTCTGGGCATGCCCCTCAGAATACGACGTGCCCGCCCGGATGCAAGCGAAATTCGCTTCCGTCGCTATTTCAACTGGCAGCTTCTTTGGAAAAGACTAGGCTTGTTTTGATCCTTTTGATTCGCCTTTTCTCAGGCTGCTGTGAGGTGCTCGTGTATGGCCACTGGCATCAACATCCATGAAGCAAAGACGCATCTCTCCCGGATCGTCGAGGAGGTGGCGGCGGGGCGAGAGGTGATTATCGCCAAGGCGGGCCGTGGGGTGGCAAAACTTGTGCCGCTTCATACGGGGCCGAAGGCGAAGAAACTCGGGCGTCTCAAAGGGCAGATCAAGGTGCCGGATGACTTCAACAACATGCTCGAGCCAGGCGTGATCGCCGCGTTTGAGGGGCGATCGTGAGCAGTATTCTCCTCGACACGCACCTGCTGCTCTGGGCGTTGAGCGATCCGAAGAAGTTATCTGCTGCGACGCGAAAGCGGATCGACGCCGCCGAGGTTTTTGTCAGCGCCGCTCACATGGTATGGCCGGCACCTTTTTCCTTTGGCACCTTTCTTATGAATCAAAAAATACTGCTCGCGTGTGTGATGGCTCTGATTCAACTCGCGGTGGCTCTTCGGGCGACAGCCTCGTCGCCAGAGGAACTCGACGCTGTCTATCGAGCAACGCTGCGTCCCTTCGCCGGAGAGAGCGTGCGCGAGGTCGACACCAGTTCGCTCACCGGCAAGGTGATGTGCGGCTATCAGGGCTGGTTCAATGCCGAAGGGGACGGCGCAGGCCGCGACTACCACCACTGGACGCGTCACGCCGGCCGGCCGAGAGCTGGAAATATCAAAGTCGATCTGTGGCCTGATCTCTCCGAATATGGGCCCGACGAGCGGTTTCCCACCGACCTGCGTCTGGCCGACGGCACGCCGGCGGAAGTCTTTAGCTCATTTCTCAAGCCGACAGTGCTGCGCCATTTTCAGTGGATGCGTGACTACTCCATCGACGGCGTTTTCGTGCAGCGGTTTGTCACGCCGCTGCGGGATGCCCAGAGCCTGCGACACAATAACACAGTGCTCGACCACTGCCGGGCTGGCGCCAATGCGTTTGGTCGGGCCTATGCGGTGATGTATGACCTCAGCGGCATGGGCCCCAATCAGATGGGGGAGGTGATGGCCGACTGGCAGCAATTGCGCTCGCGGATGCGTGTGACGGACGATCCCGCCTATCTGCGGCATCGCGGCCAGCCGATCGTTGTCGTGTGGGGCGTCGGCTTTAAAAAGGACCGGGCTTACACGGTCGCCGAGTGCGGGCCGCTGGTCGATTTTCTTAAAAAAGATGGCTGCACGGTGATGCTCGGAGTGCCGACCGGCTGGCGGGAACTGACCCGCGATAGCGACAGCGATCCGATCCTGCATGAGGTGATTGGCCGGGCCGACATCATCAGCCCCTGGACGGTGGGCCGCTACCAGACGCCGGCGGAGGCGGAGGCTCATGGAAAAAACTATTGGCAGCCCGATATTGCCTGGTGTCGCGAGCGGGGCCTTGAGTACCTGCCGGTCGTCTTTCCCGGATTCAGCTGGTTTAACATGAAGGATGTGGCATTCGACAAGGTGCCGCGGCTCGGGGGGAGGTTTTATTGGTCGCAGTTTGTGGCAGCGAAACAGGCGGGGGCCGAGATGCTCTATGTGGCGATGTTCGACGAGGTGGACGAGGCGACAGCGATTTTCAAATGCACCAGCGACGTGCCGGTGGCGCAACCGAACAAGTTCATTACCTTCGAGGGTCTGCCAGCCGACCACTATCTCAAGCTCACCGCCCTCGGGGCCCGGCTGCTGCGCGGCGAGGCTGTCGAGTTTCCGTGAGGAGGGGAGTGGGACAGCGCAGTTCACCCGCCCTGCTGCCTCTTCACAGATGAACGGGCCACACCGTATCGGCCCGGGGCCCTCAGAAATAAAAAGGCAGGCCCTGGGCCTTGAAGGCCGCCTTCTCTTCCGGGAG
>Ga0114967_10003260_pt1 | contig 13372 bp, 15 predicted proteins | sample M_130628_MF_Meta_FD_92639 | JGI IMG/M metagenome (GOLD analysis project Ga0114967, IMG submission 92639) | Freshwater microbial communities from Lake Montjoie, Canada to study carbon cycling - M_130628_MF_MetaG | ecosystem: Environmental > Aquatic > Freshwater > Lake | place: Lake Montjoie... | reverse complement strand
CTGGCGGAGAGGGTGGGATTCGAACCCACGGTACCCCATAAGAGTACAACGATTTTCGAGACCGCCCCGTTCAACCGCTCCGGCACCTCTCCAAATATTTTTACTCAGGAATCTGGTAGTCCTGGCTAAAAGGTTCTGTTTTGCTAGGCTCTAGGACTTTGAGCACAGGACCCTCTTCTGCATTCTTCGCATAATCACCCGAGCGATCCCGAAACCAACCCTCTTGGGTCTTATCCTTTTTACTACAGGCGCACAGTGTACCTAATAAAAGGCTACTGAGGAATACTAAGCTTAAACGAAACATTAGGAAACGGCACATGGTAAAACCCCCGCAAACTGCATAGCTTCTATCATCGGTTGATGATAACACGTTGAAAGTGTGGTTAAAGGTAAACGAACCCCATTTTGGATTAGACCCTGCTTGTATAAAGCCCATTTCACAGGAATAGGATTAGACTCAAAAGCCATAGCCTTATATAAGGGCATTAAACGGGCATTTAATTCGCCCGCCTCTGCAACTTGCCCAGATAGAGCAGCCTTCACCATTTGTTGCATGGCTTCAGGTGCTACATTGGCCGTCACCGAGATCACACCTCGCCCACCCTGCATGATAAAAGCCAAGGCACTGGCATCATCCCCAGAATACAAAACCAACGACTTAGCACAGCGCCTTAAAATTTCACGTTGTTTGACCAGATCCGCTGTGGCATCTTTGAGTCCAATAATAGTGGGGATTGCCGATAGACGTTCTAAAGTATCAACAGAGAAATCAACCCCTGTACGAGACGGCACGGTATACAAAATAATCGGCATCGTCGGTACAGCCTCTGCAACTGCCTTATAATGCTCATACAAACCTTCTTGTGTTGGCCGATTATAATAGGGTGTGGCAATGAGTGCTGCATCCGCACCTAAAGCGAACGCCTTCTTGGTTCTTTCGATGGTTTCATGTGTAGAGGCAGATCCCGTGCCTGCAATGACGGGCATACGCTTGGCAACCTGTGTAATGACCTTTGAAAGTGTAGCATCACGTTCTTCAGCACTTAAGGTAATCGCTTCGGCTGTACTGCCATTGACGACTAAAGCCTGCGTCTGCGCTTGCAGATGACAATCCACCAGGGATCCTAGGCTCAGGTAATCCACAGCCCCTGTGGGAGTCATCGGTGTGACAAGTGCAACAATACTGCCATCTACCATAGGGGATCCGCCTTAAGTCCTATTTCATCCTAACCAAAGGCAGCAGTATACTGTAGAGCCTGCTATAAAAAACACTACAAAAAGTATTTTAGTTTGATAAACTAGTATAAAGAGTGGGAGATGCGTGTATGGTACCTGTTTACAATTATCTCATTGTCTCTGTGCTGGGGACAAACCGCACAGGCATTTTGAGTGAATTATCACGCTCTTATGCTCAATACGGTTGCAATCTTTTACATGCTAAAATCAACGTCTTAGGCCAAGATGTAGCGGCTTTCTTTTTCCTTGCGGGTAATTGGGGCGCCATTGCAAAACTCGAAGCAGCCCTGCCAGCCCTCGAGCAACGTTTGTCCCTGACCATCCAAAGCCGTAGAACCCAAGAAATTCCTTCCACGCATCCTTTAATGACTTATACCGTGCAAGTAATAGCCGTCGATCGCAGTGGGCTATTAAATGAGTTATTAGACTTATTTCAAAAAGAGGCGGCCATCATTGAAGAAGCCTCGGCCCATACCTATCCCAATAGCACAGGCACAACCATGCTCAATATACAACTTAAAATTCATCTGCCTACCACCGTACATTTAGCCACACTACGGGATGCTTTTATGAATTATTGTGACAACCATAACTTCGAAGGCTTTTTAGATCCTGCTAGAAATTAAGAATCATTTAAACAACCGTGACAGTTGATCGTATTTTTAGCTCTCGCAATTGCTCTGCGCTCACTGAGGAAGGCGCACTGGTTAAAGGACAAGTGGCTGTTTGGCTTTTCGGAAAAGCGATGACTTCTCGAATCGAAGAAGAACCTGTCATAAGCATCATCAAACGATCAATCCCAATCGCTAAACCACCGTGCGGCGGACAACCCGATCGCAGTGCCTCTAACAAAAATCCAAATTTTTCAGTCGCTTCATCGGGTGTGATCCCTAATACCTTAAACACCGCTTCCTGCATTTCAGCACGGTGGATCCGCATCGATCCACCCCCTAATTCAATACCATTGAGCACAATATCGTAAGCGCGTGCTTTACAGGTGCCAGGATCTTTAAGCACAGCGGCAGCATCTGAAGTTTTTGCCGTCGTAAAAGGATGATGAACGGCTTGCCAACGTGATTGCTTATAATCGTATTCAAACATCGGAAAATCAACAACCCATAGTGGTTTCCAGAGTCCTTCTAACAATTCTAGGTCTTGTCCTAATTGATGTCTTAATGCAGATAAGGCAGTGTTCACAACGCTGCATTTGTCTGCACCAAAAAATAAGAGATCACCGGTTTGGGCTGTCGTGCGTTCTAAGATGGCTTCTATGGCAGTCTGTGGTAAAAATTTTAGGATAGGCGACTGCAACCCTTCCATACCTAAAGCCCGATCGTTAATTTTAATATAGGCCAAACCCTTGGCCCCGAAACGTCCCACGAATTCTGTATAGGTATCGATGGCTTTACGGCTTAAGCGGGTTGCACCTTGGGGCACACGCAACACGGCAATGCGACTCTGGGGGTCGTTTGCGGCTGCACTAAATACTTCGAAATCGACTGTTTTTAGTAAATCGGAGACTTCGGTTAAACGCAAGGGATTGCGTAGATCGGGTCTATCCACGCCAAACTGCTCCATGGCATCATCATAAGATACACGTGGAAAAGGATCAGGCAATTGAACATCTAATAATTCCGCAAACAATTTTCGAATCAGGGTTTCTACCAGATCCATAATAGACGATTCATCAATAAAGGATGTTTCTAGATCTAATTGTGTAAACTCAGGTTGTCTATCCGCACGCAAATCTTCGTCTCTAAAACAACGGGCAATCTGGTAATAGCGATCCATGCCTGCCACCATCAGCAATTGCTTAAACAATTGGGGCGATTGGGGCAATGCAAAAAAACTACCGGCATGGGTGCGACTGGGTACCAAATAATCCCTAGCACCTTCAGGTGTGGTTTTGGTTAAAATAGGGGTTTCAATATCTAAAAAACCTGCATCGTCCAAAAAACGTCGCATGAAGCTTAGGGCTTTCGATCGAAAAGCCAAGCGTGCAAACGCCTCAGGACGACGCAGATCGATATAACGATATTGCAGTCTTAATTCTTCTGAAATCGCTTGATGATCGTCCGGATAAAAAGCCAGGGCCTGTGCAGCGTTGAGCACCTCGACCTCTTCTGCATAAATCTCTAAGGTCCCCGTTGAACATTGGATATTTTCTGTACCGGGTGGCCGTAAACGTAATATCCCAGCCACACAAAGCACATATTCCTTGCGCAGGCTCTCGGCCATGGCAAAAAGCGCAGGTGTTTGGACTTGGGGTGAAAAAACCACTTGCATAAAGCCGCTACGATCACGCAATTCTAAAAAAATGAGTCCACCCAGATCACGACGATAATGCACCCAGCCGCAAAGTCGAACCATTTTTCCAAGTTCGCTTTCTTTTAACTCACCACAATAATGTGTGCGCATAAAACAATCTCTCTCTGTATTATTCCGTGGTAGAAGATTTATCAGCCACCGCTTTGCTTTCGGTGGTTTTGTTCTCTGTTTTTACAGCAAGCTTTGCATCCTGTGAAGAACCCTCGGCGGCAGCCGGTGCTGTCGCAGTGTTCGAAGTATTGGGTGCTACGGCTGATGTGCCCACTAGATTTTTCTGCTTATCGGCCGCTGTTTTAAAATCGGTCTCATACCAACCGCCCCCTTTTAAACGAAAACCAGAGGCAGAGAGTAGACGTTTGAGACTGTCGTGCTGACACTGTTCACAGCGCAACAAAGGTGGATCGTTAATCCCCTGTAAAGCTTCTTTGTGATGATTACAGTGTTCACAACAATATTCGTAAATAGGCATCTTAAAGTCCTGTCACGATGATTATTTTTTAAGCTCATCCCAAATCTCACGCATTTCTGCTTCAACAGCATGGTGTTCAGCATGCTTAGCGGACAAGGGAACATCCTGCTGCACATTTGGATGAGATGGCCGCGATGGCTGATCTTTTTTGGGTGCTATTGCAAAACCCTGTGCCAAAACTTCATTACGACAATTAATCTGACCTTCCTGCCATCCACGCGCATAAAGGGCATCTTTCTCAAAACGTGGCCTATCCTGACGATAGCTAAAACGCTTATCACCTGCCAAACGACGACCCACAGCACAACCATCGACATAACCATCTGCATAGGCCGTAGGATCGCCACGACCCACCATAAACAAATGTTTATTTCCTAAATAACGATTGGCACTGAGCCCGGTGCAGGCTGATAACAGCAGGCATGCCATAGCAAGCATTGGTAATTTAACTTTCATAAAAACCCACGGTTTAAAAACGGATTGCTAGGATGTGGAAATAGTAGCATTTTCTAAGCATGACTACAAACAAGGGTTTTTCAATCATTGAACTATGTGCCTGCTTAGTATTGCTAGGGATCGTGCTAGGCATAGCATTACCATCTTTTCATCATTTATTGATGCGTACAGAGCGCCGCATGATCATGGAAAGAGTTTACGCTGCGATTGCATTAGCCAAACAACAAGCTTTCGCACATAACATGACCTTCACACTGTGCGGTAGTTACAATCGACGAACCTGCCATCCCCACAAAGATTGGAGTCGGGGTTTTATTCTGATCGCAACCCCTTCGAATCAAGATGTGCTGCCTATACCCGCCTTGATACGTGTTTTTGCAGGCACGCGTTATGGCACACTGGTTTTTGCACAATTTTCTACACATTTACAGATAAGGCCTGATGGACACAATGAACGCAATGGTACTTTTATCTATTGCCCTTTAGATGCTAATCGCTTCGAGGCAGCAGCTTTGGTCATTAATAAGGCTTCCCATCTGTATAAACTTGAGCATAGGAATATACACGGTATTCTCTTAAGGGATGTGGGAACCCCTCAAGAAGCACCCATTCACTGCCGATAAGACAATCATGAAAAATACTAAAACTGGTTTCTCGCTCATTGAACTCATGGTCACCATTGCGATTGCAGGTGTTCTATCCGCCGTTGCCATCCCTGGTTACACGAAGCTCATGGCCAATGGTCGCGCTTCAACCTATTCCAATCAATTAATGTCCGATCTGCGCTATGCCAGAAGTATCGCGATGCTGAATAATACAACAGCCGGGGTTTGTCAGCCCACTGCGATCGGCTCCACCACTTGCGATAACGCAGCCACATGGCAAAAAGGCTGGTCTGTCTTACTAAATAACACCGATGGCACTACTACGATTAAACGCAACTTTCAATTTAACTCGACGCTGACAGCAGTGACTAATGAAGGCATTAGCATTTCGGGAGGGGTACAAAATACCTTTAAATTTCAAGCTAATGGCATGCCCAATCCATTACCTGCAGTCAGTTATATTTTCACGATTAAACCCCAAGGCTGCACCAGTGGCTACACCCTTACTATCCCTGCTGATGGACAGATTACAAAGACCCTCGTTACCTGTCCTTAAACACTGGCCTCTCCCGTAAAGCACACTATACTCAAACCATGCGCGTTGATAAAACCTATCAAGTACAAGCTTTCTCGCTCATCGAGCTAATGATTGTTGTAGCTATTACAGTTACACTGACTACAATAGCTATACCAGGTTATTCAACTTATATTAAAAAATCTAGGCGATCCGACGCCATTAATGCTTTGCTCGCTACCCAAAGAACCTACGAGTTATACTATGCAAACAATAATAGTTATCCAGCCTCTAATGCCTCTTTGCCAAGTAATGATAACTACTATACTTATAGCTCTATCACCACCACGACTAGTTATACCTTAACAGCCACAGCCCCCGCGGGATCTGCCCAAGTCTCTGATACACAAGGTGGCATTGCTTGTAAGGTATTAAACATCAATGATATAAACAATAAAACACCCCAAGATTGTTGGAATAGTTTATGAAGATGCGGGGTTTTTCGCTTATTGAGCTACTGGTCACAGTCTCCGTGATTGGCGTGCTCGCAAAGGTGAGTATGGGAAGTTACACACAAAACATCTTTGCAGTCAATCGTGCAGAGGCTAATACGCAGATCCTCATGATACAGTCCGTTTATGAAAGCATCTATAGCCAAACGAACAGTTATCCTGCGGCTAATACACTACCACCCTCAGCATCCATACCCAGTACTACAAACTACAGCTATAGCACTACCATCACAGCAACAGGCTATAAGATCACAGCAACGGCCACAGGTAATCAAGCGAAGGATACGACTTGCCCAACCATCACCTTGGATAGTGCTGGCACTCAAGGACCTAGCAACCTTTGTTGGGGTTCTTAAAACACAGCGGAATCCACAGGATCATCCCAAGCGAAATGGCAGCATCTGCCATATTAAAAGCAGGCCAAGACCACTGTTCATAATAAAGCAGGATAAAATCGATTACATGCCCATAACACAAGCGATCGATCAGATTACCCAAGGCACCACCTAAAACCAACGATAAAGCTAAACCCTCTTGTTTTTCATGCGGCTTTAAACGACCCAACCAATGGTAAATCGCAATACTCATGCCTACGGCTAAAGCACTAAAAAACCAACGCTGCCAACCCGAGGCCCCTGCTAAAAAACTAAAGGCGGCTCCGCTATTATGGCTTAAGACTAGATCAAAGCCTTTCAATACGCTGACATGTTCAGCGCTCAAATAAAGCGTGCTCCAATATTTGGTGATTTGATCGATGATAATCACACAGCAGGCAAGTATAAGACCGTAGGATCGCAAGGAATGCTTAGGCATATAAACGCTGCTCCCCGTTGCCTACAATATTTTCCACACAACGGCCACAAATACCCGGATATTCTGTGTTTTTATTAACATCAATACGTCGATGCCAACAACGTTCACATTTAGGATTGGCACTCGCCTGCACTTTGATCCATAACCCTTTGATGCTCGTTTCTAGTGCATCCTCAGGACGTGATGAAGCAGGGTACAGCTTGGCCTCTGAAGTAATAAAGACAAAACGTAATTCATCGCCCAATTTTTTAAGCACAGAAACCAAGGTTTCCTCGCTATCGCCTGCTTTCTGTTTTTCGTCTACATAAAGTTCTACCACAGCTTCTAGGCCTGAACCAATGGTATTCTCTTTTCGATTTCGAGCATCTTCTAACTGTTTGTTCACGACATTACGTATATCCAAGATTTGACCCCAAGACCAATCCTCTTTTTTATGTTGCTCAACCTCGTTCTGATGAGCCTTGTTATTAAACGCTTCAAAACCCTGATACCAATGTGCCAAAAATACCGAGGATTCTTTGCGATGTGGCAAACAACCCCAAATTTCTTCGGCTGTAAAGCTTAAGATAGGCGCAATCCAGCGTACGAGCGCTTCGAGAATATGAACCATCGCTGTTTGTGCGGAACGCCTGGGTAGTCCATCCGCTTTACAGGTGTATTGGCGATCTTTAATCACATCCAAATAAAAACCACCCAGATCGAGACTGCAAAAATGATGTATTTTCTGATACACATGATGAAATTGGTAAGATTCAAAAGCCTCCACAATTTCTTTTTGCAGGCTTTGTGTACGCCCAACCATCCAGCGATCTAAGGATAAGCAATCTTTAGGTTCTATCAGATCTTTTGTCGCGTCAAAATCATTTAAATTCGACAATAAAAACCGTACCGTGTTACGAATGCGTCTATAAATATCGCTGGTTTGCCTAAGCATTTCATCAGAAATCGCCATCTCGGCCCGATAGTCTGTGGAACACACCCAAAGCCTTAAAATATCCGCCCCTAAGGATTGCGTGACTGCCTCAGGAGACACCACATTGCCTAAAGATTTGGACATCTTGCGTCCTTGTGCATCTACCACAAACCCATGGGTTAGGACTTGTTTATAGGGTGCAGTACCATTTATGGCCACCGAACTTAATAAGGCAGTTTGAAACCAACCTCGATGTTGATCGGACCCTTCCAAATAAAGATCAGCCGGATAGCCTAGTGAGGGCTCTTGGCGTAATACACATTCATGCGATACCCCTGAATCAAACCATACCTCTAATAAATCGGTACAAGGTTCATAGTCTGCACGTTCAGCATCCGATAATAAATCAGCACAACCCTCTGGCCATACGTCGGTACCTTGCTTTTCGATTCTTTCGGCAATCGCTTGCATAAGATCTACCATGCGTGGATGAATAGCCCCCGTGTCTTTATGTACCCATAAAGCCAAGGGAACCCCCCAGGTGCGTTGTCTAGAGATACACCAATCGGGTCTATCCTGAATCATCCCTTGAATACGGGCCTGGCCCCACTCGGGGATCCATTGTACAGAATCAATAGCAGCCAAGGCATGGCTGCGTAAATGGGCTTGATCCATACTGATAAACCATTGCCCTGTGGCCCTAAAAATAAGGGGTGTGTGATGACGCCAACAATGCGGATAACTATGTTCTAGGCTTGCTTTATGCAGCAACATACCGCGTTCTTCTAAGAGCTCGATCACAGCATCGCTGGCCTTAAAAACAAATTGTCCACCAAAAAGCGGGGTTTCTTTTGTAAAACAACCACGCGCATCTACCAAGCTTTGTACCGTCATACCCTGTGCCATGCAAACATGATAATCGTCCAAGCCATGCGCAGGCGCTGTGTGTACACAGCCGGTACCGGTATCTAAAGTCACATGTTCACCTAATAATAGTGGAACCTCTTTGTCATAAAATGGGTGTTTTAAAGAAAGCTTAAGATGTGCTAAGGCTGCACCCGAACATTCCCATACAATCTCATAATCATCCCATACTAAACGTTTGGCCACCGCAGGAACGAGTTCTGTAGCAACCACATAGTATTGTGCGTGATTGGGTACAGAGACAAAAGCATAAGCATAATTCGGATGAATGCTAACCGCTTCATTGGCCGGTAGTGTCCATGGGGTTGTGGTCCAAATGATAAGCCAAAGGGCTTTGTTTTGATCAGGCAGTTGTGTCATTGCTCCAGGTTCTATTGTAAAAGCAACATCAATCGCCATCGATTTTTTATTTTCATACTCGACTTCAGCTTCTGCCAAGGCCGATCCACAATCCACGCACCAATGCACAGGTTTATAACCCCGATGCAAATGGCCTTTTTCGATGACCTTGGCCATCGATCGCAAGGTATTGGCTTCGTACTGATAATCCATCGTGGTATAAGGCTTATCCCAACGTCCCAAAACCCCTAAACGTATAAAGGCCTGTTTTTGGATTTGAATTTGCTCGGTGGCATAGGCTCTGCAGGCCGCTTTAAAAGCTTTGCTATCACTGTTAGGACCCGGTTTACCTTGTTTTTTTTCGACCTGTAATTCAATGGGTAAACCATGGCAATCCCAACCCGGTACATAAAGCGCATAAAATCCGCTTAAACGCTTGGATTTCAGTACAAAATCTTTTAAAATTTTATTCACCGCATGACCAATATGGATTGGACCATTGGCATAGGGGGGACCATCGGCTAATACAAAGCGCGGTTTATCTTCCGCATTTGTTTCTAAGTGCTTCGACAAACCACAGGCTTCCCATTGTTTAAGAATGGCAGGTTCACGGGCAGCCAAATTAGCTTTCATAGGAAAGTCTGTATGGGGCAAATTTAAAGTTTGTTTGTAATCGGTTGTCATGTTTTTATATTTCCGTCTTTAATAATAAATGCCCTGGCCTTAAACCTAAGATCCATAGAATCCCGACATACGTAGCCATGCCGCCCAATACCAGCATCGCAAGACTTTGGATCTGCCAAAAGATCTTGGATGCAAACCACTGTTCCTGAACAGGGTTGCATTGTATAATGAACAATCCCATAGCCCCTAATGCACATAGAACCCGTGCTGAAAATAATAACCATCCCCTCTGTGGCTGATATAACCCACGTTTATAAGACAAAAAACCCAAGAAAGCAGCGTTAAATAACCCCGAAAGCGAGGTGGCCAAGGCAAGCCCTACATGTCGCAAAGGCCCAATGAATAAAGCACTTAAAATAACATTCAGCAACATTGTCATCATCGCAATGCGTAGCGGTGTTTTAATATCCTGCTTAGCATAGTAAACCGAACCAAAAATCTTAAGCAGCATAAAACCGATAATACCCGGTGCATAGGCGATTAAGGCCGATTGACTACGTAATACATCTACCACTGTAAAACGCCCCGATTGAAAAAGCGTTGTGAGCAAAGGCCCCGACAACAGGGCTAAACCCAACGCCGAAGGTAGGCCAATAAGCAACACCCACCGCAAGCCGAAATCAACCATCTTCGAGAAAGCCTGCAGCTCTGCTTTCGCATGATGTACCGATAAACGCGGTAATACCACCGTTGCCAAGGCAACCCCAAAGCCACCCAAAGGAAATTCCATCAGGCGCTCTGCATAATACAACCAAGATACACTGCCACTGGGTAAAAAGGATGCAAATATAGAACTAATCAAAAGGTTTAATTGATACCCCAAAACGCCTACTAACGCCGGTGTCATTAACCATAATAAACGCCGCACACCCGGATCTTTCCAATCGATGATAGGTTTTGGTAAACGCCCAATCGCCTTTAAAAAGGGGAGCTGGAAAAGCAGCTGTATGATACCACCCGCTAAAAACCCCCAGGCCAAGGCACTAACAGGATTCTCTAAAAAGGGTGCCACAAAAACAGCCGAGACAATCATGGCAATATTTAAAAACACCGGGGTAAAAGCAGGCACTGCAAAATGGCCAAAGCTATTCAGAATGCCACCCGCAAAAGCCGTTAAAGAAATAAAGAATAAATAAGGAAAGGTTATTTTTAATAAATCGGAAGCTAATAAAAATCGTCCATCCGCGGTGGACTCTGCAAAACCGGGTGCAAAAAGTCTGATCAAGAACGGCGAAAAAAGCATACCCGCGATACAAACGCCTATCAAGGCCACGCTTAAACAACCCGATACCCGATTGAGTAATTGTTGCAAATCAGCATCAGAATTTTTTGCTTTATACTCGGACAGCAAAGGCACAAAGGCCTGCGCAAAGGCGCCTTCTGCAAATAAGCGACGCATAAAATTGGGGATTTTGGAGGCCACAATAAAGGCATCATAGCCAGAGCCGGCACCAAAATAGTGGGCAGCCACCATATCGCGGATAAAGCCTAAGATCCGCGATATTAAAGTCATACAACTAACGACAGCGGTAGATTTTAAGAGTTGCTTACTCATAGTGGAAGGATGTTAGCAGACCTATGCTTATTGTGCATTAGATACCGCAAACCGGCTATGCTTGCGAGACTTTTCTAGCGATTCTCGCACCTCTAGAAAACAGCCTTTTCGGGCGAGAGACCTATGACTATCCGGCATGGGGAATGTTATCAGATATAAACCCTCTGTGTGAATGCCCGCTGAATATCTATGTCCGTCTTGACAGAAAAGGCCTTTTTCGGTCATGATGCGCCCTTCTGGGCGATCGTTGGGGATCGCTTGTATTTATTCGGAGTACTAACATTGGCCAATAGCCCACAAGCAAAAAAGCGTGCTCGTCAAAACGAGAAGCACCGTCAGCAAAATACCGGTCAACGCTCCACCATGCGTACCTATCTAAAGCGCGTAACCAAGGCCCTGGCTGAATCCAAAGCTGAACTGGCACAAGCTGGCTATAGGGCTATGGTGTCTCAGGTCGATAAACTGGTCTCTAAGGGTTTGATCCATAAGAATAAGGCTGCACGACATAAAAGCCGACTGAATGCACATATTAAGGCTGCACTAGCACCCAAGGCCTAAAATCCATCTTATTTAGCCCTCTCCTTCGGGGAAAGGGCTAAGATCAAACTATCTACCTTGTTTTTTATTTAGTTAAGTTTCTTTTTATTCCCTGTGCAACTGGCAACTATCAGCTGAGCGCCTCGCTTTTCTCTGGAATTCATCTACACTGAAAATGAATCAGTCAATCGATCAGGAGAGTCCAAAGTGAAAGCCCAATCTATCCGAAAAACCTTTAGTCCTTTTTTGTCTTTAGTTCTTCTTCTCAGCTTTTCAAGCACTGTCTTCTCGCAGGCCCATACACGAAAAGTAAATCATAAAAATATCAACTACTTATTTGTGCAATCAGCACCCAAACTACAGTTGGAACAAGATAAAACAAAGCCTAATGTCTATAAAATTATTTTAAAAAACGTCAATCCTTCTGTAACCTATTTTACAGAAAGACCTTATCGAAAAACCTACACCATGCCAACGGCAGAATTTATACAACTGTGGAACAAGAAAAGTAAAAATAGCTTTTTATATAATCCACCGAATGCAGCCGTCGTTGCCACGGTTCGAAAATTTTTCTCACAAGACACATTGCTGAATGTGGTCATGGAATTAACCGAACCCTCTTATGATGAAAATGCTAAAAGCTTGAGCTATACCGCGAAGATCTTAGAAGGCAATATGGCACCCAATACCCGCTCGGTAAAATTTGAACAGGCTTTCCTATTTATTGATGATGTTTGTCTGAGTTGCTGGTTTCCTTAAAATCCCATGTTATTACTTCAAACCACCAGCACCAACAGAAAGTCGACGCTTGGGCTGAGGTTCTTGTTGCCTATCAGTTGAAGAACATGCTATGTCATCCGTTGTGTAATAAGGAGTTCTATTGCCAAAAGGTCGAGACAATAATAATGCTTTTTCGCCTTGGCTTTGGCTTTGGCTTAATACAGAAGGCGTTCTTTGAAGACCATGGGCATTGCTATCTAATATTTGCAACTCATCGGGTTCATCTGGCGCCTCTGTAACTGTATATCCTATTTCAGCCATTGTCATTTTTATTATTTCTCTATAAACAGGATTTTGCATCGCTTCCTCGATACTTCGAGGTGAACTATCTCTATTGCTTACAGGATCAATGTTGAGTCTCTCGCATAACGCTTGTGTTGCATGAGGGTCAGCTAAAAAAGCAGCGATTATTCTATTCATTTGAGCCGGATCTTGGAGTGAAGCGGCAATTTCTTGTTCAAGGGGCAATGAAAAACGACCGCTTCGCGTCCAAGATGGTTCATGCCCGCGTCCTCTCAAGAATTGTCCACCATAATATAGACTACAAATAGTAGTCGCTATACATAAGGCTGGCAAACTTAAAGCAGTAAGCATAAGCGACCATGAAGATGTTTGCTGTTCGAATCCTGTTTTTAAGAAAGAACCCATGTAGAACATCAAGCTGGCAAGCATAAAATATCGAATGATGGCATTCATTTTTTCTCTAT
>Ga0114967_10003259_pt1 | contig 13375 bp, 7 predicted proteins | sample M_130628_MF_Meta_FD_92639 | JGI IMG/M metagenome (GOLD analysis project Ga0114967, IMG submission 92639) | Freshwater microbial communities from Lake Montjoie, Canada to study carbon cycling - M_130628_MF_MetaG | ecosystem: Environmental > Aquatic > Freshwater > Lake | place: Lake Montjoie... | reverse complement strand
GTGATCCCGGACGCAAGTGTCCTCAGCGTCGAGGTTGGTGTCGCTGGAACTCCGGTGAAATTTAGCTCGCTGGATGTCCATGAACTCAAGTCAGCCTGGCCGCAGCCGTAAACAATCAATTTTAAGAAATGAATAACCAAAGACCAAAACCTTACCTCAACACGACGACGAAGCAGTTTGGTGATTGGATTTTCTCCGCGATCATGGTGGTAGGTTTGTTCCTTGCGAGCCCAAGGGCACAAGCCGACGCGGAGATTCCCGCCGAGTTGAAGACGCCGAACTATCGCATCACACAACTGGAGGGGATTGGTTACGATCCCAAGCTGGCGCGCCAAGACCCGAGCAACGTGATCAAGGTCGGCGAGTTGTTTTATGTCTGGTACACGCAACGGGAGAAAGGTGTTCATGCGTATGCTTCTACGATTTATTACGCGACTTCGAAGGACGGGCTGAAGTGGGAATCGAAGGGCGAGGCTCTGGGTAAGGGCGCTGCTGGCGCATGGGATAGTTTCGGCGTCATCACGCCGTACGTGGCGGTGCAGGGCAACAAGAAGAGCAAAAAATATTATCTCTACTATACGGGGACCAGTGTTCATGAAGGAACGAACCAGCGCAAAACTCCGCCGCAAATCGGCGTTGCTGTGGCTAGCAGTCCGGATGGGCCATGGGAGAAATTCACAGGCAACCCGGTTCTCACTCCGGGCAACGCGGAGTCGTGGGATTCAGGCGTCGTGGATGATGCTCACCTCATCCGGCGCGAAGGAAAGTGGTGGATGTATTACAAAGGGCGACGACCGATGGATAAGGCAGGGGAGACGAAATGGGGATTAGCCATCGCGGATCAACCTACCGGGCCATTCGTGAAACGCGGCGATGGACTCGTTTTAAAAAGCGGTCACACGGTTTGTGTCTGGCCGCATCGTGGCGGCGTGGCGGCGTTGGTGGATCACGCCGGGCCGGAGCGTTACACCGTCCAATGGTCAACCAACGGAGTTGATTTTGTGCGCGCTGCGAAACTGCCGATGGTTCACACCGGCTGCGGACCGTTTGATCCAGACGCGTTTTCGAATGCGGCCTTGGGGCGCGGCATCAAGTGGGGCGTCGCCCAATTTAACACCAACAAAACTTTGTGCATCGTGCGTTTCGATGTGGATCTCGCGTCGCCGCCGGCGCGGACGAACGTGCAGCGGGAATTCAAAATCGAGAAACGCTACCTCAACATTCCGATCAAGCAGGGTGCGCCGAATCGCCGGGTCACGATCAAGGTGGACGGCCAGCCGGATTTGCGTCACGGCAACGGGATGTTGAAGAATGGAATGTCATTGGCCGACGGCACGCCGGACTGGTGGGCGTTCATGGACGTGAGCGCGTGGCGCGGCAAGAGCGTGACGCTGGAGGTGGACAATCTGCCGGCGGATTCCACGGCGCTGACTTCCATTGAGCAAAGTGACACGATCAAGGGCGCGGAGAATCTTTATCGCGAGCCGCTGCGCGGACAGTTTCATTTCTCATCGCGGCGCGGCTGGAACAATGACCCGAACGGTTTGGTTTACTTCAATGGCGAGTATCATCTCTTTTACCAGCACAATCCCTACGGCTGGGGTTGGGGTAACATGCATTGGGGTCATGCCGTGAGTCGCGACTTGATTCATTGGGAGGAACTCGGTGACGTGCTCGCGCCGGATGAGTTTGGCCCGATGTTCAGCGGCAGCGCGGTAGTGGATTGGAACAACACCAGCGGCTTCGGCAAAGACGGAAAGCCGCCGCTCGTTTTGATCTATACTGCGGCGGGCAATCCAACGGTGCAATGCATCGCCCACAGCATCGACGGACGAAACTTCACCAAGTTCAGCGGCAATCCTGTCTTGAAAGAAATCACCGGTGGCAATCGCGACCCCAAAGTCATGTGGCACGAACCGACCAAGAAATGGGTGATGGTGCTCTACGTAGTGATGCCGCCCAAGAAACGAACGGTTCACTTTTTCACATCGCCGAATTTGCGTGATTGGACTTTGACCAGCGTCACAGAGGCCACGGGAGACAATCGGTATCTCCATGAATGCCCGGATTTTTTTGAATTGGCTGTTGATGGTGATGCTACGAAAAACAAATGGGTGCTCACCGCAGCGAACAGCGAATATGCCATCGGAACTTTTGATGGCAAGACGTTCACTTCAGAGCAGACCAAACTGCCGGGCCACCTCGGCAAGGGCTTTTATGCAGCACAAACTTTCAGCGATATTCCGGCCAACGATGGCCGCCGCATCCAGATCGGTTGGTTTCAGACTCCAACCCCGGGCATGCCTTTCAACCAATCCATGACGATGCCGCTGGAGTTGAAACTAGTGACCACAGCCGACGGACCGCGTTTGACGATGAATCCGGTGAAGGAAATGGAAACAATGCGTGCCAAGTCGCACGACTTGGGCGCGATGCCGTTGCGACCCGACAGCGCCAATCCGCTGGCTGGCATCAAAGCCGAATTGGTGGAACTGCGCGCCGAGTTTGAGCCGGGCGATGCGAGCGAAGTAGTGTTCACCGTTCGCGGGGCGACTATTGTTTACGACGCCAAGAAACAGGAACTCGTCGTGAACGGCCATCGTGCGGCCGCTCCGCTGCGTGGTGGCAAACAAAGACTCACCATCTTCTGCGATCGCATGGGGTTGGAAATTTTTACCAGCGACGGACTGAGCTACGTGCCAATGCCGTTCCTGCCGAAGGCGGACGATCTCTCGCTTTCAGTGAAGGCCACGGGCGGCAGCGCGAAGTTGACCTTGCTGAATGTGTATGACCTCCGGAGCATCTGGAAATGAATCAACTGCTGCAAATCCTGTTGGTGCTTTGGCTTGTCCCGACCAGCTTTCTTCGAGCAGCCGAAAATCCGCTTGTAGCTGTCATGGAACACGAGGGTCGCGATTATGTGAGTGCAAAGTCGCTGGCCGCACTTCTGCAAATCGAACTCAAGCCTCTGCCTGGACGTGAAGAGTTTGTGTTGTGTCATCAAGACCGCTGTGCCTTGGTGAAAGCGGTGGTCGCGGGCGGGGACGGCGATCGCCTCGTGGAAGTTAAGGCACTTGCGAAAGCCTTGAACGCCGAAGCCAACTTTGTTCCCGGACGCAGGCAGGTTGGCTTCAAATTTTCCGAGTCCAGCACGAACAAGTCGGACGAGCTGCCGCACTCGGGCGGCTTTGCGCCAAACTTCACACTCACAACGTTGACCGGAAAAAAGGTCTCGCTTGCCGATTATCGAGGAAGGCGAGTGTTGATCAACAGTTGGGCGAGCTGGTGTGGTTGCCGGAACGATCTGCCCGCCTGGCAGAAATTTTACGAGAAGCATCGCACCCGCGATTTTGAAATCCTCTCCGTTGCGGTGGACGTGCAAGGAGTCAAAGTAGTGCGACCCTATGTTGAAAAGGCTGGAGTGACTTTCACGGTCGCCGTGGACGAATCGGATGTGCTGGGGCGCGCGTTCGGATTGAAGCTCACGCCGATAAGCATTCTGGTGGATGAATTGGGGATCATCCGCGCGCTGGGCAACGGACCGAAGAAGGATTTTCTGGCGCAAGTTGAAACGGTTCTGCAAGAAACTCCGAGTAAAGTGCGCATCGCCCCCGCAGCCGGCTTGTCCTCAATTGCCAAAACGGAGTTGGAAAAACTCATCGCGGTTTCTCCGAAGGATTGGCGCACCCGTGTCCACCTAGCCGCGATCCTTTTGGCTGAACGCGATCTTCCTGCCGCCATGAAACAACTTGGTGCTGCGGGTGAACAGAAACCAGATCATGCAGACATTCATTTCCTGACCGGCCAGATTTTATTGCAGCAGGAAAAACGCGAGTCAGCGCTCGCCAGTTTTCGCAAGGCGCTGGAACTCGATCCAACAAACTGGCGCATACGCAAACAAATCTGGGCGATCGAAAACCCCGACAAATTTTACGCCAAACCAAACCCCGATTACCGCTGGCAAAAGGAGGCTTTGGAAAAAGAACGGACACCTTCAACTCCTGTCTCGCCATGAGGCGCCCCGGGAAATTTCTGCGAATATGACGCCCAAAACCTGTTATCCAAAGTGGTCCGATGATTCCGGCAGGGGCATTTAATCAGGATGCAGTCAAAAAATGAAAATGCTGACATTGATCGCTAGCCTGACGCTGGGTGCTCTCAGCGCTCAGGCTTTTGCGGGTGCGGCGCAAAAACAAAACGTGTTGTTCATCGTCATAGATGACATGAACGACTGGACGACGTTGTTCGACAAGAGCAATCCCATCAAGACGCCAAACCTGGAGCGGTTGGCGGCGCGAGGGATGTTCTTTTCGCACGCATATAGCGTTGTGCCAGGGTGCAATCCTTCGCGCGCGGCGGTTTTGACGGGATACAAACCGGAGACGACTCAGTGCTTCGAGAACAAGGGAAAGACCGACTGGTACAAAACCAAGCCGGACGCTGTCACATTGCCACAGTATTTTCGGAATAACGGTTATCGCGCGAAAGGCGCGGGAAAGATTTTCCATTTCACTGCCGCGGGTGATGATCCGCGCGGGACCGACCACAGCTGGGACGATTTTCAAAAACTAGCTCGCACCGATTCGCCGCACCTGAACGGTTACACCAAAGGCATGAAGGGCGTCTCCGGACTAGCGAACATGGGTTGGGATTGGGGCGAGACTTCCGCGCTCCAGGGCGACGAGAAAATGTTCGATTACGTTTCCCGAGCAATGGACGAGAAGTCAGACAAACCGATGTTTCTCGCAGCGGGAATTTTGAGGCCGCATCTGCCGTTCTACGCAGCGCCCGAATTCTTCAAGCTTTACCCTTTGGACAACGTCAAGATGCCGCCGATGCCCGCCGACGATTTGGACGATGTTCCTCAAGCTGGCCGGAAGATGGCCAGCGACCAGCATTTCATCTACAACAACTCGACCCAAAACCAGCCGCCAGACCCGCGCAGCCTGCAACGCATGGTGCAGTGTTATCAGGCAGCGTCTAGTTACGCCGACTCGCTGGTCGGGCGGTTGTTGGACAAACTGGATGCCTCGGGTAAGGCCGACAACACCATCATCGTGTTGTGGTCGGACAATGGCTATCACTTGGGCGACAAGAGCAGTTGCGTGAAATTCACCTTGTGGGAGAAAGCCAACCGGATTCCGTTCATCATCGTGGCCCCGGGCGTGACCAAGCCGGGTAGTCGCTGCCACACGCCGGTGACCTTGCTGAACATTTACCCAACGCTGCTCGAACTGGCAGGGCTGCCGCCGAAGGCTGACAATGAAGGCCAGAGTCTCGTGCCGTTGTTCAAGAATCCCGGTGCCGAATGGAAGCAAGCGGCAATCATGACCATGGGCGACGGCAACAAAGCTCTGCGCACCGAGCGCTGGCGTTACATCCGTTACAAGGACGGAACGGAGGAGCTTTACGACGAACAGAAAGATCCTTGGGAGTGGACCAATCTAGCGGGCAAGTCTGATTACACGGGCGAGATCTCCAAGCTTAAGGCGCTCTTGCGGTAGGGCACTTGGCTGTTGAGTTGAATACTCGATCCGCTATTTGGGCATTCTTTTACCGCGCTGGCACAAGGCGCAGACTTCGCACATCGGCGAGTTCGCTTTGGAGCGGGCCGTGCGGACGCATCAGCAGGCGGTTGACGCCGGGGTGGAGCGTCAGCTTGCCCGCGGGAAATTCCCGGAAGCGGTCGAAGCCGCCGCTTGATTGCACGGTGCTGATCGTTTGGCTGCCTTCGGTTTCAACGGTGAACTGGTTTCCTGCGGAAACTTCGTCTGCTGCAAGCAGCACATAGACCTCGTACGTCCCACCCTTCGGCAAATTCACACGCCACTCAGCCACGTCGTCTTTGTTGATCCACGGGCCGAGCAGATCAAGCGCGGGGCGATAGGCAAGCCGCTGCGCAAATACATTTGCGCGGCTCGCTGGCAAAACAACGTCTCCATTCGCGCTGGGCTGGATTGGTGGTGTTTCGTCGGTTTTGCTGACGACGTGAACCAGTTCCTCTGCGCGCCAGGGCAGTGTGCGTCCGGCGGTTTCCTTCCGCACCTTGGCGACGAGCGCAGGGTCTATGGGCGTTCCGGTGTTGCCCCACGCTCGACGGACATAGCTCAATACGGAGGCAAGTTTTTCATCGTCGAAGATGCCGCTCTCGCCGAACCCGGGCATGCTGAGATTCCATTCCTGATCATTCACTTGGATTGGTCCATAGAGGCCGTGCAAAACAATACGCACCAAACGCTCGGGAGGGCCAGTCACCCAGTCGCTGCCTGCGAGCGGCGGGGATACTCCGGCGTTGCCACCGCCGTGCGGTTGATGGCACGCGGCGCAGGTCATGGCGTGCAACTCCTGCCCTGCAGCAACACGTTTCTCCTGCTGCGGCGTGAGCGGCGGGCCACTCTCTGTCAGCCAGGACGCCAGTTTCGCTCCGGGCCAAGTGAACTGATTCAATGCTTTTTCCGCAGCCGCGCGTAGACCACGCTCTGGACTGTGAATCAATGTGGTGAGTGCCGTCGGCTCCTTCGCGAGTGCGAACGGACGGTTATTACGCACACTTGCGAAGGCTTCGAGCAATGCATCGCGCGGCCACAAGCGGTCTGGGGTGGTCGCCTCAAAGAGATCAAACAATGCATTTACCCGCGTAGCTTGCGCTTCTTCGAGAACGCACTGGCCGAGCAGCGTGGTGAGCCGGCGGAGATGCTCCTCGCTCGCCGAGGACGTCAGGAGAAAGAAAGCATTCTGAGTATCCGTCTTGTTATTTCGGCGGTCACGCAACAACTCGGTCAGGAATTCCAGTTCGCTTCCGGCCAGCCCAGTTAACGAGGCGGTGCGAAAAAGCGCGTGATCGTCACGGGCGAGCAGTTGTGCGAGCAGCCCGGTCACCTTCGCATCGCGGAACGTACCGAGCGAAAGTGCCAGTTGGAGGCGGACGGATTGCGAGGGGTCTGCGAGGCGCTCGGTGAGCGCGGTGAGTGCTTCGGGACTTGCTTCTCGTTCACAAAGACGCACGGCGGCGGCACGGATGCGTTCATCAGCGCTATCGAGTGCGGACAGCCGGGTCTCCAGGTCGAGTGCGTCAAGTCCCTCGAGTGTCCAGAGAGCGTGAAGTTGGCCGAGAGAGTTTGTGGATGAGTTGCCGCGTGCGGCCAGTTCTCGCAACAGAGGCATGGCAGTGGTGTCCTTTCGCTCGACGAGAAGGCGCTGCGCGGTGAGCCGATGCCAGCCGTTCGGATGCGCAAGTGTTTTCACCAGTACGGAGCTGGCCGCTTGCGCGAGCTTCGGCGAACGGCGGTCGAGCGGGCGGTTCTCGGCAACGATGCGCCAGATGCGACCGAGGTCGTTGCCTTGATCTAGGTGGCGTTCCTGAATCTGCTTTGCCAGCCACGGCACCATGAAGATGACGTGCTCGATGATACCGTGATACATGTCGGCCACGTAGAGCGCGCCATCGGGTCCGACGCGTGCGTTGACGGGGCGGAAGCGTTCGTCGGTCGAAGCGAGGAATTCTTGCTCCGCAGGATAATAGCGTGATGCTAGGGGTGCGATGCCGGGCGGAATCGTCAGCCGTCCGAGCAAATGTCCCCCAGAATCCGGGACAAAAAAATTCCCGCGAGCTTCCGGGGGAAACTGGTGGCCATCGTAGCAGCAAACGCCGCTGGCGATGGTGTAGGTGCGCAAACGGCCATCGTCACGAAGTTCGAGCGCGCCGAGAGTGATGGCGGGCGTGACGCGGATGGGGAAAATCTCTTGAGCCTTGGCGCCGATATTCACGTTGACGCCGAACCCGGAGCGTCCGCCGCCGCGCTGCAAGACTTTCAGCAGACTCCGATTTTTCAGCAGGTACTCGGCAGGAAGGTAATCTCCATGCAGCGCTTTGTTCTCATAGCAAGTGAAGAAGCGGCCTGTCTCGTCGAACGTCAGCCCAAACTGCCCGCGATGGATGGTTTCTTCCTCGATGAGCTTGCCATCGCGCGACCAGCGGTGGCGCTTGGACCAGTCGGCGTTATGTAGCCAGTTGTCGATGCCGTAACGCAGACCGTTGGCGGTGTGCTGCGGGTTGCCCGCGACGCCCATCGTGCCGACCTCGGTGCGTTTGTCGCAGCGCAGGTCACCATCAGTGTCTTCGCAGAACCACAGTTTAGGCGGCTCTTGCACCAACACGCCGCCTTTGACAAAGGCGAACGAGCGCGGCATCACGAGTTTGTCTAGAAAGACCGTGCTCTTGTCCGCGCGGCCATCGGCGTCGGTGTCTTCGAGCACGACCACGCGGCAGATGGGATCGCCCTCACCGCTCCCGGCGAGGTCGCGCATGTAACCCTGGTATTCGACGACCCAGATGCGTCCGTCGGGATCGAACTCGAAGAAAATCGGGTTTTGAACCAGTGGCTCGGCGGCGACGAGTTCGATGCGATAGCCGGACGCGAGCTTAAAGGTCTTTAACTCCTCTTCAGCTGTGCGCACGGGAGCAGGCGGGACGTTGAGCCTCTTTAGCATTTCTTCGCCTTTCTCCCAATCGGCCCAGCCTGTGAGTGCCGAGGGCGGACGAGCGCGTGGGCGGTCCTTCGGGACGGATGTTTGAGCGAGCGTTGACACTCCGCATAGACATACGGCGGCCAAGAAGAGTCCGTTACACCTCAAAATATGGAAAGGAATTCGGTTTGATGTCATATTTATTTGAGCACTGGCAGACCGCTGGGAACTTTGGTGGGGATTGTCTTATCAAAATAGTTGTCGTTGAGCGCTTCTAGAAAAGCTTCGAGCGCCGGGAAATCATCGGCATTGAGGTTGAGTCGTTTGAGCAGCGGGTCGATTGTTGGTGTAGTGCCGGCCCCGCCATCGAGCGTTTCGCTCGCGGCATCCATCAACGTCTCATAAAATTCGAGAACGCTTCGGAGTGTGGGCAAACTGCCGTCGTGCATGTAAGGCGCGGTGAACTTGAGGTTGCGAAGCGTGGGCGTGCGGAACTCGCGCCTACCACGCGCGGAGTCGTCTGACACAGAAAGGAAATGGAGCTTGTAATCAGAAAACATCGGGCCGCCATGACACTGGATACAACCGGCGTCCTGGAACACCTGAAGACCGCGCTGCTGCTCCGCACTCATCGCTTCCTTGTTCCCACACAGGAATCGGTCAATTGGGGCTTCCCTACTGACGAGAGTTCGCTCGAAAGCGGCAATGGCATGGGCCAGATGCACAGTGGTGACGGCCTTGGCTTGCGGCTGCCTAAATGCTTTGCTGAATTGATCCCGATATTCGGCAATGCTCCGCAACCGACTGATGGCCTGATCGACGGCCTCGGCTTCCGAACATATCTCCCCACGCATTTCTTCCCGCGATCGGATGGGTGTGAGGACTTGCCGTTCCAGACTTTCGACCCGCGAATCCCAAAACATCGGCGCGAAGGCAGGATCGGACTTCGCGCCAGCGACCAATCCGTTGAAGCCGACGTTCAGCAACGTGGGAGTGTTGCGCGTGAGCGGGGGAAACGCATTGGTGGCGCGAAGAATTCTCCCCGGACCAACGCCCGAGCCGCCGACGCCGATGGGTGTGCCGCGTCCGTCAGCCCATCCGAATTCCGGGCGATGGCACGTAGCGCACGAAACATCCCGAGTGGCTGAAAGTATCGGGTCAAAAAAAAGCAGCCGACCCAATGCGACCTTTGCCGCAGCGCTTGGGTTGTTCTTGGGTTCCGGCGCTTGCGACGGCAGCGGTTCGAGGCGCATTTCCGGCGGAAACAGTTCTGGCGAGACGGACGCCGCGTTTACCGAGTTGCAGAGGCAGCCCGCCACCCACAAAATGCCGGTCGCTACCGTGCGAGAGGTATTCACTTGGAAAGACGTTCGAGAATATTTTTTGTGATCCGTTCCACCGACGGATCGCCGCCTCTTAAACCATGCGACCAGTCTGTGGTGCCGGCGGTGAAGACAGTGCCGCCGCGCGTGTAAATTCCGAGGCATGCTGCGCCGGTGCGACCAAGTTCCCATTTCTCATACCACTCGCAGTCGTCGGGATGCCAGCGGGCCGGCGCCGTGCCGAGCACTTCAAATGTTTCCGGTGTGCCGTCGCGATGCGTTGGACTCGGCAGACCGTCTTTCCAAGTTAACTCACAGCCGTCGCACTCGTAACCAACGATGGTGTCTTTGCCACCGAACGCGTCGTTGCGTTTCAAACCCGTGCCCTCGAATACCCAATGCTCGGGGCGATGCGCCGTGAACGCGCCAGAGCCATCCATGAATTGTCCGTGACTGAGATGGAAGCCCCCCCAAAGAAAACCGACGCCGGTGAGTTCATTCTCGGGTCGTTTGAGCAGATGATGACTCCACGCGGTACTCAACGTTTTGAAATCACGTTTCAGATAAGCGGGATCAACGTAAAAATTCTGTTTGTAACAGGTCAATGCGCGTCCATCGTCCTCGCTGCGCACCTGCCAGCAACAGGTGTTGCCGCTGAAGAACGCCACGTTGCCGCCGTCTGTGATGAACTTCTCCAGGTTGTCGCGCATAGGGCCGGACCAGTATTCATCGTGACCCACACTCAACACTAGGCGATATGCCTTCAGCATCTCCGGGTGGGACTCAAGATCGCCATTGGCGGCGTAGTCGAAGGTGTAGCCATTTCGTTCTGCCCATTCCACGAATGGTTGCTCCCACATGAAGAACAGACTCCCCGGCGGACGTTCGTAGGAAACGCGGTGGCCCTGGTTTCCGCCGCGACCGTTGAAGGCGTATAGGCTGAACCCTCCCCAACTGTTGTAGGCGTTGTAAGTGTGGGTGGAAAGCTGGAGGAGAATCTTTGAAGCCTTGCCCGGCTCGGCGGGTCGCAACACAAAGAAGCAACTGCCCTCGGCAGTCCTCGTGTTGATCTGGGTGAATTTCCCGCCGCGATCTCGCGCCCGCAACGCCACCTGGTAATATCCGCTGCGCCACTCGGCTGGGATTTTCAATGTCACTGCCGCCGGCCAGCGGCAACCATGCGAGGAAGCGTTTTCCGGCACCGGATGTTCGCTGCCGGTGGCTGCGGCTGACGACCAGACCGATTCCGGTTTTGGGCCCAGCCGGACGATCTCGACGGAAAACTTAGCCGCGCTGGTTGACACGTGCAAAGTGAGTTCCTCCCCGGGAACATAGCTGACGTGTCCCGCGTATCCTTCGACAAAGAGCGGGCGTGGTTCTTCATCGGCTACGATGGGGACGGTGGTTAATGACCAGATGAGACTGACGAAACATAAGCGCGTCAGAAGTGTGAAGTGGGACAGTTGCATGACATCAACTTGGCCGGAGCTACAAGGGGAAATCAAGCGAGTTCATTTCCTTCGATTTTACTTTCCATTGAGAATCGTTTTGTTCAAAGCTGAATATATGATCCAACCTTTCGTAGGCTTTGCGGTGCTTCGTTTGTCTTGCTTCATGCTCCCAACGCTTGCTGTGTGTTTGTTCGCGGGAACAACAGTTGATGCGGAAACCGTTTCCTCAAAACCAAACGTCCTCATCGTCCTCGTGGACGACGCGGGCTATGGCGATTACTCGTGCCACGGCAATCCGATCATGAAAACTCCGAACGTGGACAAGCTGCACAAGGAGAGCGTACGGCTCACCGATTTCCACGTCGCGCCCATGTGTACGCCGACGCGCGGGCAATTGCTAACAGGCATGGATTGTTTCCGCAACGGCGCCAGCCAAGTTGCCACGTCGCGGATGTTGTTGCGTTCTGGAATTCCGACCGCGGCGGACATTTTCGCGGCCAATGGATATCGCACGGGTCAGTTTGGTAAATGGCATTTGGGCGACAATTATCCCTTCCGTCCGCAAGATCGCGGGTTTCAAGACGTGCTTTATTTCCATCTCGCCCTGATCGGTCAGAGCGACGACTACTGGGCGAATGATTATTTCGATCCATGGTTTCGTGGCGCCGACGGAGTGCCACGCCAGTTCAAAGGATACTGTAACGACATTCTGTTCGATGAAGCCATGGGCTGGATGCGCGAGCGTGATGCGAGTAAAGAACCGTTCTTCTGCTATCTGCCACTGAATCTGGTGCATGGTCCGCATTTAGTGCCGCAGAAGTATCGAGACCTGTACAAGGATCAAGAGCCGGACATCGCCAGCGGTTTTGGCATGTTGGCGAACGTGGATGAGAACGTGGGTCGCCTCGATGCGTTCCTGCACAAAACCGGTCTGAGTGAAACCACCATCGTCATCTTCATGAACGACAATGGTGCGACATTTGGCGGTAACGTTTTCAATGCGGGGATGCGTGGGCGTAAAAGAGAGTATTTCGAGGGCGGTCATCGCTCGCCTTGTTTCATCCGCTGGCCGCAGGGAAAACTGCTAGTGGGCGCGGATGTCGGTGAGTTGACTGAAGTTCAGGATATCTTGCCGTCGTTGGTGGATCTCTGCGGCATCAAGGATACGAAAGGCGCAAAGTTCGATGGCGTCAGCTTGGCAACTGCGTTGCGCGGCGGAAAGAAATCAATCCCCGACCGCACGCTCGTAGTTCAGTTTGAGCGCTCACCGAAAGGCGATGCTGCGGTTATGTGGCAGCACTGGCGACTGGTTCACAACAAGCAATTGTTTGATCTCTCCACGGATCCCAGCCAGGAGAAGAATGTGATCATCAAACACCCGGAGGTCGCGGCAAAAATGCGCGCGCGATACGATGAATGGTGGAACGGAGTGCTGCCTTCGTTCAAAAAGCGCAGCCCGATATTTGTCGGCGACGACCATGAAAATCCAACTACGTTGACGCCGTCGTCGCGCTTTGATAAAGGCAAGGGAAAATCCGACGCCAAATACATCCGCCTAGCCACAGCGTCCAACGGGGATTGGTTCGTCAAGGTGGTTCAAGACGGCGACTACGAGATTGCGGTGCGCCGCTGGCCCGAAGAAGCCAGGACACCCATTCGCGGAACAGTGCCTGAATGGGTATCCCAGGACAAAGGCTCGAACTACAAAGCTCCTGCCGGTGTCGCATTGCCTATCACGAAGGCGCGGATCATGATTGGCGACTACTCTGATGAAAAGCCTGTGGGCGAATCCGACACGGCCGCAGTATTCAACGCGAAGCTCAAGGCGGGAGAAACGATGCTGAACGGCTTATTTTTTGACGACAAGATGAAAGAGTTGGGCGGAGCCTATTTTGTCACCGTGCGGCGAAAATAAGCCTAAAACCCAACCAAATGAAGCATTCTGCCCGGTTTGTATCTACCCCGTTTGTAGTATGGCTAACGGCCGAGCATACCTATAGCATTGAATCAACTAGCAATCTTTCCGTCGAATGGTCCGTCGGGAATAACTAGAAAACAAAAAACCATAGAAAATAATATGAAAAAACTAATCATCATCGCAGTCGGTCTTGCGCTCGTGGGAAATCTGTCGGTGTT
>Ga0114967_10003258_pt1 | contig 13380 bp, 12 predicted proteins | sample M_130628_MF_Meta_FD_92639 | JGI IMG/M metagenome (GOLD analysis project Ga0114967, IMG submission 92639) | Freshwater microbial communities from Lake Montjoie, Canada to study carbon cycling - M_130628_MF_MetaG | ecosystem: Environmental > Aquatic > Freshwater > Lake | place: Lake Montjoie... | reverse complement strand
GTATTGAACAAAAGAAAAAATTAAAAGAAAATGCTCAAGATTTAGTATTGAAAGTTTCAAGTATTACAACATCTAACTGGAATTTCACTACATTAGATGATAAGTTGTTTGCAATCAAAGAAGCTGGTTACAATGTTGGATTGTCTGAAAATGCTATCAACATTGCAATTGAAGCTATTCGACAAGTTAATGATAATGATAAGGTGGTTAAGAATTGAACATCGCTGCTGAAATTCAAAAATTAAAAAGACTTCGTGATAGAGCTGAAGGACAGATTGACGCTTACGATAAGCAAAAGAAAGAACTTGCTCAAAAGTACAAAAATTTAAGTGATGATAGTGTTCAGAAATTTGGATGCAATCTTGAAAATCTTGAAGCTGCTGTTGAAGAAGATGAGAAAGTATTAGTAAAACTCGTAAACAAAGCAAATCAAAATTACAATAAATTAGTTGAAACAGATGATCAAAATTGATATTGATACAATAAGAAAACAGCTACAACCAATCAAGGATGATTTGTTAATTCAGCAAACTCAAAAGAATATGCTAGAGAAACAAATTAGTGATATTGATACAAAATTAGATGATATTGAAAAACAATCTGGTGATACTAACTCTGCCTTTATATTCTTGAAACAAAGAGCTGCAGACACTAGAATTGAAGCAATTGAAACTATAGAGAATGCTGTCTCCGATGGTTTGTCTTACATGTTTCAAGAAGAATATGTTTTTAAGTTTAAAACTACTGAAACAAGCACCAGTGAGACAGCTGCTTTTAACCTAACTCCAAAAATCTACAAAAAGATTGATGGCAAAATTGTTGAAAGATGTCCATATGTTTCTAACGGGGGAGGATTGATAGAAATCATAAGTATCCTCCTTCGTTTTTCTTTTATAGTTTACAGAAAATATAATGGAATTGTTTTGTTGGATGAAGCATTGGCTAGTGTTTCAGCTGATAGAATGATGGATAGATTAGTTGCTTTCTTGAAATCTTATGTTGACAAGCTAGGTTTGCAGTGTTTATTTATTTCACACAGAGCTGATAGATTTGCTCAGATAGCAAATAAAAACTTTCTGATAACTAGAGAAAATGGGTTAGCAGTTGTAAATGAAATGACAAGTGCTCAAATTCTCGAATACTATCAAACTATTCAAGATAATTTAGATTACAATGAAATCAAAAATTAATGATCCAACTTACGATTTTGTTCAAGGGATATATATGTTGTGCGTTCCAGATAAATCAGAATTAAGTAATCCATTTGCTGCTAATAAACGACAAAGATCTAAGAAAATTGTTGTTAAGACAGACAAAGGTTTTCCAGAAGATATCAATGCATGGACTACTAAAACATTTGTAGATTATTTTGCAGATGAATTTAAGAAAAACTTTGACGGATTTTATAAAGTTACATATACTTCTGATAATAAAATTGTAAACACTATCTCTGATTTTATGGAAGACAATAAGCTTCCTAAAAATGAATGGACTAAAAAATTTATTGATTGGTGTTTTGTGAATAAAGAAGTAATGATTAAAAAAACTGGTCATTTCTTACTAATGAATTTGCCATCGTTCTTAAATAGATATTACCAAGACGTAGTAGTAAGTGATCATAAAACTCCACTTATTGCTATTTATGATGAAATAGAAATTCTTGCAAATGCTGGTAAATCAAAAGAAATTTATTCTAAATATGGCATACCTGCAGCATCAACTTATTATATGCAAACAAAGAGCATCGAAGAAAAAGATATTATAAGTGGATTGCAAAAATTATTTCTTTCTTTGAATGAGGGAACATTAGAAGATCGAAAACTTTTAGAAAGTATATTTCAAAAATCAATCTCTCGATCTCCTTATCTCGATGGATTTATTATGCTAGAATGGAGAGAAATATTCCAGGATTTAGCAGCAAAGTTCAAGGATGAAACTTGGTGGAGAGACGAGGATTATCCCGGTTCTCCAAGATTTGATTATGATAAGTTTATAAAAAATGGATAGCCAAGATATTATCAATGAAATAGAACTACTTGTAAGATCTAAAAGAACTGTTCTTTATGTAGTTACTCAAGAAGAAAATAGAGTTATATCAGCTTTGGAACAAATGTGTTCCAAAGCTGATACTGCTTGGGATCTCATAAAATGGGATATTGTTTCTGGATTACATTCTACATTTCCAGAATTTCTTCCAGCTAAAGAACAAGACAAACAGTTAGACCAAGAAGAAGTACTTACGTGGTTTCACAAGTTATTAGTTCCAAAAAATAAATTTTGTTTACTTGTCTTAAAGGACTACAACAAATTTTTTGGTAGTGGAAATTATAGAGGCCAAGTTGAACATAGGATAATAAGACATGTTAAAAATCTTGCTTTTGATTTCTGCGTGGAAAACAAAGCCATCATTATTATTTCGAGTAGCCTTGAACTTCCATCTGATTTTGAAAAGATGGTCCCTGTTATTGATTTTCCCCTTCCAACAAAAGAAGAAATAGAAAACAAAATCAATGATATGTTGGTTCGTGCAAGCAAAAGACAAACTCTTGCACAAAAATTTCAAACTTCTTATTCAAGTGAAGAATTTGATATTATTGTAAACTCATTTAGGGGTTTAACTATTTCAGAATGTGAACAAGTTTGCACATACTGTATGATCAAATATCCAGCTCTTTTTCCTGATGCAATATCTCATCAAAAAAGAGATATTATTCGCAAATCAGGATTGCTAGACTGGATTGAAGACAAAATAGAAATGAATGATATTGGTGGATTAGAAGCACTTAAAATCTGGTTAGACAAACGTAAAGATGCATTTTCAAAAGAAGCTGCAGAATATGGTCTACCCTCTAATCCCAAAGGCATATTGTTAGTTGGTATTCAAGGTGCTGGCAAATCACTATTTGCTAAAGCTATTTCATCATACTGGAACTTTCCATTACTTAGATTAGATATGGGTAAAGTATTTTCTGGATTAGTTGGAAGCTCTGAACAAAATATGAGACAAGTTTTCAAGATTGCTGAAAGTGTTGCTCCGTGTATTTTGTGGTGTGATGAAATTGATAAAGGTATGTCTGGCTCAAAAGGATCCAGTATTTCTGACAGCGGAACAACAAGTAGAGTTTTAGGGTCTTGGCTTACATGGATGCAAGACAGAAATGCTCCTGTGTTTGTTGTTGCTACTGCTAATGATGTAACTGGCTTACCTCCCGAATTGCTAAGAAAAGGAAGATTTGATGAAATATTTTTTGTCGATCTTCCGCGTTTTCAAGAAAGAAAAAAGATACTTGAAATACATCTGCGAAAAAGAGGAAGAAATCCAGAAAATTTCAAGATAACCAGACTGACAGAAATGACAGAAAACTTTACTGGAGCTGAGATTGAATCCCTTATTGAATCATCTATGTACGAAGCTTTTTCTGATAATAAACGCGATATATCCAACGAAGACTTAATTATTTCTATTCAAAATCTTGTCCCCATTTCTAAACTTATGAAGGAGGAGATTGATGCACTTAGATCTTGGGCAATAGAAAGAGCTAGAAATGCCTCGACAATTGATTTTCCTTCTGGTAACATAGATTTGGATGATGAAGACTTATGAATGATTTTGACAATATATTAGGTGTTGGCAAAATAGAAAAACTTAGAGACAAAGCTAGAACCGAAAGAATGGTTGAAGGTAAAGGCTGTGCTTTATGTGACTATTCTGGATATACATTTAATGAAGATGGATTATCTTCAATGTGCTCTTGCCAGAAGAAGAAATTCTTCAAAGAGCTTTTTACCCTTGCTAATGTACCAGCTGTTTTTCTTGAAAAAACAGTTTTAGATTGGGATTATAGAAATGGTAAGAATGGTAAAGATCTTGGCAGTCAACAAGATATTAGTCAAAAGATTTTTGCCTTAATTTCATTTTATGACAAACAGATAGTTAATATCTGTAAAAATGAATCTCCCAAAATTAAGCATTCTGGAGGAGTGAAACAACCTCTCCATTCTGTAATGTTTGAGGGAAATATAGGTAGTGGAAAAACATTTATAGCAGCAGTACTGATCCAGTCAGCTATAAAAAAAGGACTTACTGCTAAATATTACGAATTTCCCAACATCATAGACACTTTAACTAAAACTGATAAAAATGATCAAGCAGAACATCTTTATGATGAGTTCAAAAATCTTGATTTAATTGCTATTGATTGTATTCAGAATTATGATTATTATGCTAAATTCAGCTTACAACTTGATAGAATATCCGCAGCAAGATTGAACTCTGGTAAACCAACACTTTTGTTTACTGATGGAAATGCTGCTTCTATAAGTTCTGGATCTAGCTGGAACTCTTTACTTCGTTCGTGTATTACTGTAAGATTGCCATACGTAAGATGAAACTTGATCAATTTGAATTAGAAATTATGTGCTTAGCTCACATTACAAGAAACGCTAAGTGCATGGAAAAACTTTTAGCTAGGAATGTAAAACTAGATCACTTTACACATGTTGCTCCTAGTGATAGACAGTCTTTTACTCAAGGTTTATTCAAGTTAGTAACAGATTATTGGGAGTCTAGTGGAGGAAGTTTATTCACCTCATATGTACTTGAATCAAAGTTTCTTGAATACAATGTTTCAGATAAAATTAAAGCAAAACTACTTAATGTTTGGACTGAAGTTTTAGAAATTGAAACAGATGACAACAATTTTCATGAAATAATTACACAACTCAAGAATAAGCAATGTTTACGATTAATGTCAGAAATGATGACAGAGAGTAACGCAGAGCTTTCAAATCCTAGTGAAAATAAGGGTATCTCAAGTGCTGTTAATGTAATCATGGATAAGCTTGACTTAATTCAAGCTGAAATGAATGAAACACATACAGATATTCAAAACTTTGATGTTTCTAAGTCAGCTAATTTCTTTAATGAAGAATACAGCAAGCGATTAAATCATCCAGAATTATTTCGTGGAATTAATTGTGGCATAAGCAATTTAGATGAGAAAACATTTGGATGGCTACCAGGACAAATTGTTGTTTTTCTTGCTCCGTCTTCAGGTGGTAAGAGCGTCATGCTTCTTAATTCTGCCATGCATGCAAATCAGGTTTGTAATAAAAAAGTTCTTTACTTGTCTTTTGAAATGAACTCTTGGCTTTGCTTACTAAGGCATGTATCTCTCATGTTTGAAATTCCTTATAGTCAAATTAAGAAAACTGATCTTTCCGCTGATGAAATAAAATTTATCACTCAAGGATTGAAAAAAGCTGAGGATGGACCATATTTTGAATATGATGTAAACATGGAAGATCCGACTCCAGAATATATTGATTCAAAGATACGTGATTTGATAGCTAGTAAGGGTAAACCAGATCTATTAGTTGTTGACTATATTGGCAACATGACAGTAAGAGATGCTCCTAAAGGTGCTAAAGATTATGAACTCCAATCTTTAGCTATCAAGAAGCTTTTCACTATGGCAAAAAGATACAATATTCCCATCATCACTGCTCAGCAAATTAATAGGGAAGCTATTCGTGATGCCAGAAAAGCTAAAGAAAATAACAAGTTCATGAATTTTGACCAAGCAGCGGTTTCTGGTGGTCAGGTATTGATGCACCTTTGTACCTATGCTATAGCTATGGAACCAAATAAGGAACATGGTTACTGTATTCTGCATCCAGTAAAAATGCGTGATGCTCATTTCCAGCCATTTCCTGTAGCTCTTAATCCAGATTATAACAAGATTAATGAACTTACTAAAGAAGAACAAGAAGCTATCATGGGTAAGCACAATGCGTTAAATGGCTCTACTGTAAGTACCATAAAAGCTGTCCCTGAAGAAACTAAAACGCCTATGAGAAAATCAAAGACTAATCAAGAAGGACAGGAAGAAGAATACTTTGAGAAAGTAGACATTTCAAATGATGAAGAACTTGATTTAGCAGATTGGGTATTGAGTTAAATGCAAAAAGTTTCAAGAGCTTTTATTGATGAATTGCAAAAGACTGTCAATATAGTAGATTTTATGGAAAAAGAATATGATGCTGATTTCATATTTTCTAAATCAAGTGATTGGGCTAATACTCGTTGTCCTATGCCTAATCATGATGATGGTAATCCTTCTTTTGGAGTAAATCAAACTAACAATACCTATAACTGCTTTGGATGCAATTGTAGTGGAGATATGGTCAAGTTAGTTCAAGATGTTGAAGGTTTGAACTTTATAGAAGCTATTGAAAAACTATCGAAATTTGCTGGTATTGATGTTGAAACTACAAATCTTGATATGAAGTATTTACTCAATGAATTAACTTCTAATATTAATCAAAAACTAACCAAAGAAAATACATCTAATTATCCAGGAAGTTTATCTGAAATTGGTTTTTTATCAGCTATTTCTCAAAAGCTTAAGGGATATAGTAAAAAATATAATAATACAATATTTGATAAATGGATAGACTTACAATATGCTGAAATTGATTTAGCTATATCAGGCAGTAATTTTAAGAAAATAAATACTATTTGGTATAGTATAGGTAAGAATGCAAGAGATAAATTTAAGGAAATAGTTGATGGACAAACTGTTTGATTTAATCAAAGAAACAAAAGAAAATATTCAAAATGCTCCTAGTGAATATCCTGTAAACTTAATTATTTCTGGACAAGATGCAGCTAGAATGCATTTTTTGGTTTCTTTATACACTGCATATTTTGAAAAGTTTACAGAAGAGGATATAATCAAATACCTGCTTAGGCAAACCGTTTTGCAAGAAATATCAAAACTATCTGATTATGAACAAATCCAAAGACCCTCAGATAATAATCAATCCTGAATTACTTCCCAATATAGTTAAAAACGGAGAACACGATTTATTTTGTCTTTGGAATGCAGCAAAGCAAGTTGATTATAGTGGTAGTGGAATAATAAATCAATCTGATTTTATCAATATTGCAATCCATATTTTTGGCTTTAATAAAACTTATGTATACTCCAAAATTAACAAAGGTGTTAATTTATATTGGAGAAAACCTTATGGCAAAAAAGGTATCAAAAAAATTGCTCTTTTAGGTATCAATCAAATTATCAAAAGATTAAAGCCTGAAGTCACAAGATCAAAACCAATAGCAATACCAAACTCTATTTTTTATAATCAAACTACCAAAAGTATAAAGAACTTATTTATTAGTATTTTTGCAGCTAGGTATGATGATAATCGGCCAATAAGTATAGAAACAATTTGTAGATATACCTCTCAAAGTGAAAGTTCTATCAGGAATGCTTTGAAAGATTGTCCATTTGTACAGACTAAATCCAATTATGAAATTTTAATAACAGCTGACAAAAAATCAGAAGTATTAGAAGTATTCAAGAAACAAAACAATTGCTTTTCTCTGAGGATAGTTGAAAAGAACAATCAGTTTGTATTAATCAAGCAAATATCTAATTCTTATATTCTTAATAGTTTGGACAGGATACCAATAAAGTATCGCCCTAAAGAATTGAGAAAGATAGATAAGATATTACTTGAAAAAATCTCAAGTAGACTGTATGATATTTCAGACAACAATATATTAGTGAATAATCATAATATTATGTCCTGTTATCGGTAAGTGTATGACTGTCTTAGGATGGCGCTTACAAGTGAGGAACTTATGTGTAATTCAAATAAAGATTTTGTGCATCTTCATGCACACACTCATTTTTCAATACAAGATGCTTTACCTACTCCGTCTAAATACGCACTAAAAGCAAGAGAAATGGGTTTTAGAGCTACAGCAATTACAGACCATGGCAAAATGGGTGGTGCTGTTGAATTTGTTGAAGCCTGTCGTACTAAAACAGACTTCGATCCTATCAAACCTATCATTGGAATTGAAGTTTATACTTGTCCTGATCGTTTTGATAAATCTAAAACAGAAGATGGTAGAAGGCGTAAACTTAATCACTTAACTCTTCTTGCTCAAAATGAAGTTGGATATAAGAATTTACTTTCTCTCTCTGCTTTGGGAAATGATCCAGATGCTTTTTATTATTCTCCTCGTATTGACTGGGGATGTATAGAGAAGCATAGTGAAGGTATTATCGCTTTATCTGGATGCCTTGCTTCTGAACTAAATCAAGCTTTAATCAAAGAAGAATTTGACACAGCAGATAGTGTTGTGAACAGATTTAAAAATACCTTTGGTGATCGATATTTCATAGAACTTCAATATCATAAAATTGAAGAACAAAAACACAATATGCAGCATCTTTTAGATTTTGCATCTAAGTATGATGTTAAGACTGTTGCTTCTAACGATGTTCATTATCTTGATCGTTTAGATTGGCAATTACATGATGTCTTAATTCAAATGAGAGACCAGAGAGAAAGTAGAACCGGAGATAAGAAATCTGGTAAAAGAGAAGCTTACGGATCTCATCAGTTTTACTTAAAATCTTATGATGAAATGAGTAGGATCTTTGGAAGCATACCTGAAGCTTTAAAAAATTCTGTCTTGATATCTGAAATGGTAGAAGACTTTTTTAAGCTTGATGTACCTCACTTACTTCCTCCAGCTCGTATTCCAAAAGATAATGATGAGTTCAACAGATTTTGGAAAACAAATCTTCCACATCATCATTCTAATGAAGCTTATCTTGCTTACCTAACTTTTAAGGGTTTGAAGCAGATGGGTTTAGACAATCGTACATACTTAGCAAGACTGAACAATGAGTTGAAACAGATTTGGTATATGGGTGTTACGGACTACTTCCTTATCCAACGTGAAATGGTGGAATTTATGAAAGGTAAATCCATCAACTTTGGTATCCGTGGTAGTGGTGTTGGTTCACTTGTAAATTTCTGTCTCGAGGTTTGTAATGTTGATCCTGTTCGTTGGAACTTGATGTTTGAACGCTTCTTGAACCCTGGACGTGGAACTCAATACAAAATTGATATTTCTGAGTTTCCTGTATCCCAATTTGTAACTGAGTATGGAGAAATGGAACAAATTCCATACACTAAAAAACTCCGTAAGCTTGCAAATCAATGGTTAGAATTAAATCCAGATTATATGGAATATCAACCTGCTATTGAAAAAGAATTATGGGTTCTTGAAAATCAAGGACTGTCTTCCTATGTTTATGGATTATCGAAATTAGGAATAAAATCAACCAACAATGATAATAATCTTTGGACAGCATATATATCTGGAATAACTGATGAAATACCTGAAGGTGGACTTAAAGTATCTAAAATTGCAGCACTTCCCGATGTTGATACTGATATTGATGATTCTTTAAGATCTGTAGTTATAGATTGGACCAAAGAACGATTTGGTGATGACAAAGTTGCTCAGATTGGTACATGGGGTAGATATGGGGCTAAAGCTGCTGTTGTTGGTTCATTGAAATCAAGTGATAGATTTTTTGAAAAGCACGGTGACAATGCTCACAGTGAAGCATTAAAAATATCTGCATTAATTTCAAAACGTCCAGGAACTACAATTGAAGAAACTATTAAGGAAAATTCAGAATTCGCATATTTTCATCGCATGTGGAAAGATGAGATTGACAATGCGATACATCTTGTTGGTACTATCTCCAACTTTGGTGTACATGCAAGTGGTGTGCTGGTTTCTAGTGAGCCTATTTATTTACATGCTCCTATAGAAAACTCAAAAGGTAATCTATGTTCAGCATATGACATGAAAAATGTTGAACGCATGGGACTTGTAAAGTATGATTTTCTTGGATTAGCTGCTTTTCAACAAGTTTCTATCTGCTTGCAACATATAAAGAGATTACACAATAAGGCCATTGATTTCAAAAAAATTAATCTTGAAGACCCTAAGATATTTAAGAATATTTACGCAAGAGGTAAAACTGCTTCTGTTTTTCAGTTTGCATCAAAAGGTATGCAACAAGCTTTAAGGGAAGTTGACGCTTCTAGCATTGAAGACTTAATTGCAGTTGCTGCTTTGTATCGTCCTGGTCCAATGGATTATATTCCTCAATATGCAGAGGGAAAAAGAAATCCTCGTGCTGTCAAATATTCTCATCCTATTATCGAAAAGAATATGGCAGTCACTTATGGAATTATGGTGTATCAAGAACAAGCTATGCAAATGGCTCGCGATATGGCTAAATTTACATGGGTGGAAGTTGATAAGTTACGTAAGGCTATTTCTAAAAAATCAGGTAAAGATTTTGACGATGCATGTAATTTATTTAAAACTAAAAGCTTAGAAAATGAAATTGAACCACAAGTTGTTGATGAAGTCTTAGCACTTATGGCAAAATTTGGTGGATATGCGTTTAATAGGAGTCATGCATGCTCATATGCTCTTTTATCTTATTACACTGCGTATCTAAGGAATTATTACCCTTCTGAATGGTTAGCAGCATGTATTCAAGTTGATCGTTTAGATGAAGATAAATTAGCAGTTTTATTAAAAGAGTGTGCTCAAGATAGGATAGTTGTCAAAGAGCCAAACGTTAATGAATCTGGTGTTGAAACAAGTGTAAATAAAAAAGGTGAAATTTTACTTCCACTATCTACAATTAAGGGTGTTGGGTCAAGAGCAATTGAAATCATAGAACATCAGCCTTATGTAGATATTAAAGATTTTTGCTATAGAGCTCGTTCTAATCGTGGAATGGTTGCAGCATTAGCTGAAAAAGAAGCTTTATCTTGTTTATCAGATATTGATCAATTTGAATATTTTGAAGATTTTATGGAGCATTGGGATATCTTGGTAGCACAACGCACTAAAGATGAAAAAAATGCACAAAAATTGAGTAGATTGAAAGATAGAAATTCTTTGTCTCTTGAGGATATAATGAACAAGACTAAAAGAACTAATGTTGATAGTAAAACTGAAGATATTACAGATCTTTTGAATGACGAATTATTTGACTGAGGATTAGCATGAACTTTGATGAACTAGATGAATTTTTATCAGATGCATCTTTCTCTGATGAGACAGATGAGAATTTTAAAGAAGAAAATGCTATTGTTGTAGCATCTATTGACTGGGCTCCTATGCCAGAAGCTGTTTCTTGGCAAGATCCTAATTTTGCAAAAGAAATTATTGCAAGGTTGAGAGGAGTTACAGAAGAAAGTTTTGGCAAAGAAGTGACTCTTTGGCAACAAAGTATAAGTATGCTTCCTTACTATGATGAAATTGCAATAAGAAATGAAATTCGCCAATGGGATATGTCTATCCCTAACAGAGGTTTTGATTTTCAAGATTTTGCTTTAGCATATTCTTTGCAAGTTCAATACAGAAATAGATTGACTGAAATGATTTCTATCGTTCATGCTCACTATGAAATGATTTCACAAGCTCATAAAACTTTAAAAGAAATGGCTGTTAAACTGGCAACAGGAACAGCAGTAGACAAAAATGGGACAGCAACATTTACTGTTCACCCCATACTATTTCCAGCAACTCATTCTAAAAGATTGTTGGATTATTTGAATAATGTTTTGAAAAATATTGATTTCAGTGCATCCCAAATGGATAGACTACTTAGAGAACATCAAGCTTTGTCTAGAATCAACCAGACATCTAATGTAGAAGGGTCGTCTGCCATGTATTCCAGGGAAAACTTTACTCAAAATCAGTATAATAAAGACAGTGTTCAAGTGAAAACGAGAAATAATAGAATTTCCTAATATTTCTCTTGCTAAAACCAAAAACATCCTATAAAATAAATCATAAGTGAAAGAGCCCTGTGTGCTCTAAAATGGAGAAAAATAATGATTCGTCGTGTTTCCCCCAATCGGATGATCCAATCCGCTATAACTGCTCCTAAGCAGCAGAATTCATTTCCTAGACTTCAGGATATTCTCGTTGATCTTAGCGTAAAAAACTCTCCTAAAGTAGTTCGAAAGCTAAAACTTATTGGTGATCCTTACATGTTTGTAGAATTCACTGACAAACAGTACGTTCCTAATCCTACTAATGATCCAAATCTTCGTGGTAAGACAGTAGCTGTTCCTTTTCCAGATGCTCATTTGAACAAGAAGTTCAATCGCATTGGTCATGAAGAACCTTCTCAGTGCCCTTGGAAGAAGATGGGTTATGTTGGTGTAACACAATATGCTCAAAATGTTCTTGAAATACAAGAAGATGGAACATGGGTAGTAAAAATCCTCAAGAAGGGTAAGAGCATTTTCAACAAGATTGCTCAAGATATTGGTGAAAATTATAATGATGTCACCAATGATGATGGTGATGGTCGTCATTATGGCACTCGTAATGCTCCTTGCGTCCGTATCACTGCAGAAGCTACCGGAAAGCAACCACCTCTAAGTGTCAACTATACTGTTGCTTATGACAAGAAGCCAACATATGTTGATGACGATATGATTGAACTTCTACGTAAAGCTGGTGAGCCTACTCCTGAAGACCTTGTAAAAGAGCGTAAGAGTTATGAGTATGATTCTAAGGAAGATCCTTACATGCCAGAATGGGAAGATTTCTTTACATATGGTTATCCATTAAATAAAATCTTCAAGTTTGATTCCATTCGCTCTGATGAAGAGACTGAAACTGTTTCTGTACCAGCTAAAGCAAAGTATGTGGAAGCTGAGATTGAACCAGTTGTAGATTTCGCATTGACTAAGAAACCTCGTCCTGTTCAAGAAGAAGATGAAGATGATGAACCAGTTGCAGTGAAGAAGCCTACCCGTGCTAAGACTGTAGTTGAAGATGAAGAAGATGATGAGCCAGGTTATCAGGTAAAACCACCTGTCAAAGCTGCTCCTAAGCGTCTTCCGGTAACTATTGATGAAGATGAAGATGATGAAGACGGTTCAACAATGGGTTGGATTGGCAAGTAATCATTGTAAAAAGGGGATGGGAGTATTCCCATTCCCTTTTTTTGTCATAAGGAGTTAATAATGGCACGAAAAGAATTAAATGAAGCAATTGACAAAGATCAAGAGCGTTTATTAAAGCAAAAACTTAAAGCGCTTGGGATTGATGAGAAGTGTGTTAAGTCTGGTGATGTAGAGAATGTTGAATTTATTCCTACAGGTGTTTTTGAAGTTGATTCAATCCTTGGTGCTGGTATGGGAATCCCTGCTGGTACATTGATTGAATTTTGTGGTGAATCGCAATCTGGTAAAACTTGGCTTGGTTATAAGCTGATTGCTGAAGCTCAAAAGTTGGGTAAGAAGTGTGCTTTCTTCAATGTGGAGAATTCATATTATCCTCTACGTGCTTTATCTTGTGGTGTTAATACTGCTCAACTTTTGCTTGTTGAAAATGTTGGCTCCGCAGAAAAGTACGGTGAATTGCTCAAGTTTATGGTTGAAACTGGAGACTATTCTGTAATTATTGTTGATTCTATTTCAGCAATGATACCAAATGATGAATTAGTTAAATCAATG
>Ga0114967_10003257_pt1 | contig 13381 bp, 9 predicted proteins | sample M_130628_MF_Meta_FD_92639 | JGI IMG/M metagenome (GOLD analysis project Ga0114967, IMG submission 92639) | Freshwater microbial communities from Lake Montjoie, Canada to study carbon cycling - M_130628_MF_MetaG | ecosystem: Environmental > Aquatic > Freshwater > Lake | place: Lake Montjoie... | reverse complement strand
TATCCCAAAAACAAAAGAATGGGTTAATAAATATTTTGGAGCCATCCCAAAAGGAAAAGATGTTGTGGTTGAAAAATTTGTTGAAGAACCAATTACTTCTACTCTAAAAGCTAGCTATCAAGACCCGAACATTCAAAAACCAATGATTGTTGCTTCCTACAGAACTCCATCAATGAAAACACGTGATGCAAGAGTTTTGGATATGATTTCTACTGTATTAAGCGAAGGAAAAAGCTCAAGATTGTACAAGAAAATCGTTGACGACAAGAAAATGGCGCTTCAAATTGGAGCTTTCAATTACAGTCAAGAAGATTACGGTTTGTACATATTATATGGAATGCCTCAAGGAACATTTACTTCTGATGATATCGTTAAAGAAATCGATGAAGAAGTAGTAAAACTTCAAACCCAATTATTGACAGATAAAGAAATGCAAAAGCTTAAAAATATCTATGAAAATAATTATGTAAATGGTAATTCTAATGTAGAAGGTATCGCTGAAAACTTAGCTTCTTATTATCTTTTACACGGCGATATTAATTTGATAAATACAGAAATCGAAATGTATCGCTCCATAACAGCTCAAGAAATTAGAGAGGTTGCCAAAAAATATTTAAATCCAAATCAGAGATTGTTATTGGATTATGTTCCATCAAAAGACAAAGCTCAAAACTAAGAAATTATATCATGAAAAAAATAATTATAGTATTATCAGGCTTGTTTTTAACTTTAACTATGCAAGCACAAGATCGAACTCAGCCAAAACCTGGACCATCTCCAGTAATAAATATTAAGAAACCTCAATCATTTACTCTTCCAAATGGATTACAAGTATTGATCGTTGAAAATCACAAACTTCCAAAAGTTTCTTTCAGTTTGAATATAGACAATACTCCATATGCCGAAGGGTCTAAAAAAGGAGTTTCTAGTTTAACAAGTAGCTTAATTGGAAATGGAAGTATGAAAATCTCAAAAGATGCTTTCAATGAAGAAATTGATTTTCTTGGAGCAGATTTAAGTTTCTACGCTTCTGGGGCTTCAGGAAGTAGTTTGTCTAAATATTCAGGAAGAATTCTTGAATTAATGGCTGATGGCGCTTTAAATCCTAACTTTACTCAAGAAGAATTTGATAAAGAAAAAGACAAATTATTGGAGAACTTAAAAACACAAGAAAAAAGTGTTGCGGCAGTAGCTGGGAGAGTTCAAAATGTTTTAGCGTTCGGAAAAGACCATCCATATGGAGAATTTTTGAGCGAAGAAACCATTAAAAATGTAACGCTTTCAGATGTTGAAAATAATTATAATACCAATTTTGTGCCTGAAAATGCTTACCTAGTTATTATTGGGGACATTAAATTTAAGGAAACTAAAAAGGCAGTTGAAAAATTATTTGGATCATGGGCAAAAGCAAGTGCGCCATCAATGAAATATACAGATCCTGTAAATGTTCAATATTCTCAAATCAATTTTGTGGATATGCCAAACGCAGTTCAATCGGAAATTTCATTGCAAAACACAGTGAATTTGAAAATGACTGATCCCGATTATTTTGCTACAATAGTTGCCAATCAAATTCTTGGAGGCGATTTCAATAGCTATTTAAATATGAACCTTCGTGAGGCTCACGGATGGACTTATGGTGCTCGTTCAAGCATTGGCGGAAGCAAATATATATCTACATTCAGGGCTTCAACGCAAGTTAGAAATGCAGTTACCGATAGTGCAGTGGTAGAGTTTTTCAAAGAATTGAAAAAAATTAGAACGGAGAAAGTAACTGATGAAATGTTGTCAAACGTGAAAGCGGGTTATGTAGGTAAATTTGTTATGCAAATTGAAAAACCACAAACTGTTGCTGGATATGCTTTACGCATTAAAACGCAAGGACTTCCTGAAGATTTTTATGAAAATTATATCAAAAACATCAATGCGGTAACTGCTGATGATGTTCTGGCTGTAGCCAAAAAATATTTCCTTGAGGACAATATTCGAGTGGTAATTGTAGGAAAAGGAAGTGAGGTTCTTCCTGGTTTAGAAAAATTGAAAATTCCAATGTTCTATTTTGATAAATTTGGAGCTCCATCAAGTAAACCTGTAATGAAAAAAGCAGCTCCAGCAGGCGTTACCGTAAAATCAGTTTTAGACAATTACATTAAAGCTATAGGTGGTGAAAAAGCAGTTAAAGGGGTAAAAACTATTGCAATGACAGGATCTACAACTATCCCTCAAGCTCCAGCGCCATTGACATTTACTTCAAAAGTAGATTCAAAAGGAAAAATGATGGTTGAATTAGCCATGGGAACTATGAGTTTGATGAAACAAGTTGTGAATGAAAAAGAAGGTTACGCTTCTCAACAGGGTCAAAAAAAGAAATTAGAAGGAGAAGCTTTAACAAAAGCAAAAGCGGGTGCAGTTCCTTTTGAAGAATTGACTTTTGCAACTAGAACAGATCTTGTTTTAACCGGTATTGAACCTATAAATGGTAGTGACGCTTACGCTCTTAAAAATGGCGACGCAACCTTGTACTATGATGTGAAAAGTGGCTTGAAAGTTGCCGATTCTGAAACTCAGGATCAAGGCGGAAAAAAAGTTACAATGATGACTTATTATAATGATTACAGAGACGTAAAGGGAATTAAAGTTCCATTTAACATTATAAAAAATGTTGGAATTGAATTGGATATTAAAATAGCTGATGTTAAAATCAACGAAGGGGTTTCTGATGCAGATTTCCAATAAATAAAGTAATATACTCTAAAAAGGCTATCTGAAAAGGTAGCCTTTTTTATTTTTTAGAAGATAAATAAACTCCAATTAAAATAATAAAAGCACCTAAAAACTGAATTGGCGTAAGCATTTCGTTATCTAATAATCCCCAGAAAAATGCTACAATTGGAATTAAATAGGTTACCGATGTCGCAAAAACAGGAGAGGAAATTTGAATTAATTTAAAGAAAATAATGTTTGCAATTCCAGTTCCAACGACCCCCAAAATTATAATAAAGAGAATTGAATGTTGTGTTTTTTCCAAAACTAAAACATCAGAAAACCCCGATAAATACAAAATTAAACAAGCCGGAAGCAACATTACAGCAAAATTCCCAGTGGAAATAGAAAGCGGACTTAAATCGGACAAATATTTTTTAATCAAATTCACATTAATTGCATAACAAATTGAAGCTATTATTACCAAAATTACATAGTAATAATTTTGTTCTGGATGATGAAAAGCACCATTAAAAATGAGAAGCATACTTCCAACTAATCCGATAATAACTCCAAATACCTGACTTCTTTTGAAATTTAATCCAAAGGCTAAAACCCCTAAAATCAAAGTGTTTAATGGTGTTAAGGAATTAAGAATAGCGCTTATTGAGCTATCAATTTGAGTTTGGGCAATGGAAAAAAGAAAAGCTGGGACGAAGGTTCCAAATAAAGAGGTTATTAAAATATATTTCCATTTCCCTTGTGGGATATTTGGCAAGGTTTTAAATCCAATCGCCAAGAGAAATACTGCTGCAAAAATAATTCGCAACGAACCCAATTGAAATGGCGTTAATCCAACTAATCCTCGTTTTATAAGAATAAATGAGCTTCCCCAAATTAAGGCTAATACTAACAAAAAAAACCATTTGGTCTGCTTAGAATTCATAGTTGTAATTTATTATGCAAATTTTGTAATAATTTTAAGAATATTGCCTTTAAATTTTAGTTATTTTTGTAATAGAAATCCAAATTAATTAATTGGATATCATCCTAATAAAATTAAAATTATGCGTTTTACTCCCTCATTTTTAGCAATTGCACTTTCTAGTTTATTGTTTTTTAGTTGTAAAAAAACGGAGGTTTCTCAAACTACAACAATAGAAAAGACTGTAAAAGTAAATTCGAAATCTATTGCTAAAAAACCTGAAATGGCTACATTTACTATTGAAGGAATGACTTGTGCCGTTGGATGTGCAAAGACTATTCAAGATAAACTAGCATCAATGGATGGAATTCAAAGTGCAACTGTAGATTTTGACAAGAAATTTGCAACAGTAGAATTTGATGCATCAAAACAAACGACGGATCTTTTATTAAAAGCAGTTCAAGAAACGGGAGACGGTAAAACTTATGTGGTTTCAAATATGAAATCGGAACCCTTGAAAAAATAATTTATTTCGCTTTTAGTTTTTCTAAAACGCCATTTTCAATTTTTTCTTTGACTTTTACAACCTCATCTGAATCGTCGTTTGGAACTGTCATTGACAAAACGTAATGGGCAATTTTCCAATTCTTACCTTCTTTAATCAATACCCCTGAACCTCTACATATTTTCATGTGGGTGTCTAATAATTCATCGAACCAAGCGGTATTTTGTGTTTTATCAAAATAAATGTTTCTCTGCAAAGAAGTAAAATTCCATGCTTTTCCTTTTTCAAAATAGGGTTTTGAAAAAGCCTTAAACGCAGCTATTTGCCAGTTCTCGGTTGCGTCGGTTCCAATAAAAACGCCATTGGAAGTCATATAGGAAAAGTAATTGTCAAACTCCGCATTTGTAGCCGCTTTATGCCAAGAATCAAGTGTGGTATTTATCTTTTTTTTATCGCTATCTGTGTTTTGAGAAAATGATTTTGATCCCAATAGCAAGATAGAAAATAGTAGTATTGCTTTTTTCATGTTTTTTACATTAAATTAGTTTCAAATATAATAGCTAAAAGTTAAAATAAATTAGAAATGAGTCAATTTATTTTATAAAAAACCAATTAAACCTTTTTATCTTAAATTAGTCTTAAATCAAACAATAATTTAATTGTGTATGATGAGATTACATTTTAAGCGTTTTCCAATTTCTATTGGCACACCCGTTTTAATTTTATTATTTGGAATAGGAGTTTTGAATTCTGCTTATTCCCAAGTAAAATCGATAATTTTAGGTCGTCCTACTAATACTTCGGTAACTGCTAGTATTTTATTTGACCAAAACGTGCAATATTATTTACAATATGGCACTATTTCTGGAAATTATCCTCAGTCAACTGCTACTTTATCCAACGTTTTGAATGTTCCCGATGAAGTGGATTTAACTGGCTTGTCTGCAAATACCAAATACTTTTATAAATTACAATATAAATTAGTTGGAGCAACCGCTTTTACTAGTTCTCCTGAATATAATTTTACAACCCAACGTGCGCCTGGAAGTTCTTTCACTTTTACCGTAGAATCAGATGAACATTTGTATGACATAAAAGGAAATCGTAGCATGTATCAAGTTTGTTTGGCAAATCAAGCTTTAGACAATCCGGATTTTATGCTTTCATTAGGTGATATTTTTGGTGACGATCATACGCCATTAACCACTACAAGCGCCGATATGGATGCTTTACACAAAGATTACCGACAGTACTTAGGTCAGATTTGTCATTCTATTCCATTTTATGTTTGCCTAGGAAATCATGAAGGAGAAAACGATTATTATTTAAATCCAAATGGCATTTATACTACAGCAACTAATCCTTTGCCGGCAGCACCAAATGGAATTGGAGTTTGGGGAACTTTATGGAGAAAATTTTATTATCCTAATCCTTATCCAAATAGCTTTTACACCGGAAATACTTTGTCAGAAAATTATGGAATTAACACTCCCGAAAATTATTATTCGTGGACTTGGGGAGACGCATTATTTGTAGTTTTAGATGTTTACAGAACTGAAATCGCTCCAGGTACAACCCCTGCCGATCCCGCTAAACCAACCAATTGGGATTGGACTTTAGGAAGAGCACAATACGATTGGATGAGAAGCGTTTTGGAAAATAGTACGGCAACTCATAAATTTGTTTTTGCTCATCATACTCGAGGACAAGGGCGCGGAGGAATTGGAACAGCAACGCAATTTGAATGGGGAGGAATTGATGGCAATCAAAATAAATTCAATCAATATCGCCCAGGTTGGGGGAAACCAATTCACCAAGTTTTTGTGGATACAGGAGTTGATGTTTTCTTTCAAGGTCATGACCATTTATTTGCAAAAGAGCAACTTGGTGGCGTGGTTTATCAAGAAGTTCCAATGCCAAGTGATATTACCTACACCATTGGATATACTGCAAATGCAAGCGCCTATCCGAATGGAAATGCGATGGACGGAACAGGCCATATTCGGGTAAGTGTTACTCCTTCATGCGTAACTGTAGATTATGTAAAAGCTTTTATTCCAGGCACTACGGGTTCTGCAGGACACAACAATCGTGAAGTTGCCTTTTCTTATTCTATTGGAAGTTGTGCGCTTGGAAACAATGAAATTGCACCTGAAAATCAGATTAAAGTTTATCCAAATCCTGCTAATGCAAAATTAAATATTGAATTCAACACTAATTCTGACAATCATCATTCGAAATTATTAAATATGATGGGGCAAATTATCTTAGAATCTGATTCAAATGAAATAAATACCTCAGCAGTTCCAAATGGTATCTATATTTTAAAAATGGATGCCTTGCCAAATTATTCTAAGAAAATCATTGTTAAACACTAATTATCATTCTATGAAAAAGTATTTATTTTTAATTGCTTTAATGAGTATTTGCATTGTAAATGCACAAAATATAACTCAAACAGAAATTGTAGGGCGACCAACAAACAATAGTATTACTATCCAAGCTTTTTTTGATGCTGCGGTTCAAGTTTCAATTCAATATGGAACAGTTTCTGGAACTTATCCTAATCAAACACAATGGCAAAGTTTCGCTGTAAATGACCCAGCTGAAGTAGTAATTTCTGGATTGTCTCCAAATACAAAATACTATTATAAATTAAATTACAGGGCTCCAAATGCAACTACATTTACATCGAGACCGGAGCATTTTTTTCAAACACAAAGACCTGCTGGAAGTTCTTTTTCGTTTGTAGTTCAAGCCGATCCTCACATGGATGAGCAAAGTTCGTTACCAATATATGATCGTTGCTTGCAAAACCAATTGGAAGACAACCCTGATTTTATGATTGATTTAGGTGATTTTTTAATGACTGATAAATTGAAAAATCTTACTACAAATCAAATACCAAGAGACACCATTCCTTATCGTTGTAGGTTACTTAGAAACAAATATGAAGCTATTTGTCACTCTATTCCATTATTTATTTCGCTAGGAAATCATGAAGGAGAAGCGGGATGGAATTTAAACGGAACCGCTGATAATATTGCTATTTGGGGCACCAACGACAGAAAAAAATATTTTTTAAACCCTGCTCCAGATAATTCATTTTACACGGGTGATCCAATAAATTACAATTTTGTAGGACAACGTGAAAGTTACTATTCTTGGCAATGGGGAGATGCATTGTTTATTGTAATTGATCCTTATTGGTTTACCAGTCCAAAACCAACAGCAACAACTGGATGGCGATGGACATTAGGACAACAGCAATACAATTGGTTAAAAAACACATTGGCAACAAGCACGGCTTCTTATAAATTTATTTTTGCCCATCAAATTGTGGGCGGAAATGTAGACGGCCGTGGAGGTGTAGAATTTGCAGATTTATACGAGTGGGGAGGAAAAAATCAAGATGGAACTCCTGGATTTGCTGCAAATCGTCCGGGTTGGGATATGCCAATTAAAGATTTATTAACTCAATATCGAGTGAATATCTTTTTTCACGGGCACGACCACTTTTTTGGAAAACAAGAAAAAGATTGTTTAATATACCAAGAAACTCCTCAGCCAAGTCATATGAACAATACAACCAATTCTCCTTCCTATGCTTCAACTCCTGATTATGGTTATACCCAAGGGCAAATTCTGCCAAATACTGGACATATCCGTGTCAATGTGAGCCCAGCGGGAGTTCAAGTAGATTATGTTAGAACTTATTTAGCATCACAAGAAAATGCGACAAGACATAACAAAGATATTTCAGCAAGTTATTTTATTGGAGCATCAAATTGCTATAATTTAAGTACCAATCCACCTATGATTTGGAATGCAAATTACAATGACGAAATTGTATATCCAAATCCATTTTCTAAAGAAACAACAATCGAATTTTCATTAAATGAAATCGAAAAAGTATCGGTTTCTATTTATAATGAGTTGGGGCAATTAGTGAAAAATCTATTAATGGGTAATTCCATTAATCCTGGGAAATTTCAAGTAATTTGGGATGGAACTGATAATTCTGGAAGTGACGCTGCTAACGGAAATTATTTCTATTCTATTTCAACTTCTAAAAAAGTAATAAAATCAGGTAAAATTATTTTAAAACGTTAAGCTAATTTTTAGATTAAAATACAAGAAAAATCGATATATTTCGTCAAATTATAAAAATGCAATATTTATGAAAAAAATAACCTTACTATTAATTTGCTTAATTGGCAATTTCGGTTTTTCACATACCATCAATTATGAAAATGTTGTATTGAGACATTGGTCTATCGAAAAGGAACACCAATTTATTGACGGAACTTTTATGATGTATAAAAACGGCACTGTTTTTATTGAAGACGCTAATAATGCCATTTCAAAAGTAGCTTTTTCAGATTTATCAAATGAAGATCAAAAGTTTGTAACTTCTAAAAACAGTTGGGTGAAAAATTTGAATACTATTGCCCCTGAAAAAAAGGAAAGTACTCAAAGTATTTTTGATTATAAATTTTGGTTAATTCTATTGTCACTAATTGCTTTTGGCTATTATATTTATACCATTTCTGATAGAAAAAAACTTAAATTTCTATATCCTGTTTTGTTTCTTGGAATACTTACTTCATTGTATAGTTTTACAAAAAAGGCGATGTCCACAACAGATCCTGCCTTTTTAACCTCAGCATTTGCACAATTTGCTTCAACGGTTAGCACCACTTATGATGCTAATTTTTTCTACGTGAATTCAACTGGGATTCCAAACCATACCATGATGGTAGGAATATCAAATCATGGATGGCAACAACAAGTTCCAACTTCAAAATGTTACATCAATTCAAGTCATTGGACAATCCCTTTAAATCCAGTAATTGCAACTACTCCAGTACCCGTTTCTTCAACACATTTTTTGAAAGGCGCTATTGCGATGGCAGTTAATGGAGTTCCCATTTTTAATTATCATACTAATACTGGAGTGGATAGTTTTCTTGACGGGCAATTAGATAATTATGGTGGGCATTGCGGTAGAGGTGACGATTATCACTATCATATTGCACCATTGCATTTAATAACTTTAGGACAAGCATCAGCTACTTTACCCATTGCTTTTGGACTCGACGGATACGCTGTTTATGGAAATTTAGAACCTAATGGAACTGCAATGACAACACTTGATGCCAATCATGGGCATTATGGAACCAACGGAGTTTATCATTATCACGGTACCGCCGCTGCTCCTTATATGATCGGAAATATGGTTGGAGTGGTTACGGAAGATGCCAATTTGCAAATTATTCCTCAACCACAAGGAACGGCAATTAGAACTGAAAATTGGACGCCCCTGGCTGGTGCCTTAATTACTTCTTGCGTTGCCAATGCAAATAATGGTTATAATACCGCCTATACTTTAAATGGAATTTCAGGTTATGCAACTAATTATACTGCAACTGTGACTGGATTATACACTTTTCAATATGTTACTCCAACGGGAACTACATCAACAAATTATAATGGTCCAGCACAATGTACTGTGCCAAATTTAGGTTTTGACGAAGTTGCCTTTTTAGATAATGCCTTTACAATTTATCCAAATCCAACAAGCGATTTATTAAACATTAAATTACGAAAAGACATCAATGAAAATGATATTCAAGGAGTTTCTATATATGATTTAAAAGGAAGTTTGGTCTCAAAAACTATCGATTTCAAATCAAATATTGACATAAAAAATCTATCTAAAGGTTCTTATGTTGTTAAAATTGAATTTTTGAATTACCTGATTTCTAAAAAAATAATTGTGAAATAATGTTGTCATTTTTATGATAAAATATTTAAGTATATTGTTGTTATTCCCATTTTTTTCAAGTGCGCAATACCTTGGAACAGGATCGGTTACGCAAGGTTTAGCAACAACAACGTCAGGTAATCTTTATTCTTGTACAAATGGTAGAATTGCAGCTTTAGGTACTATTAATGCAACCGATAATACCATTTGGACTGTTCCTGCAGTAACCAATTTTACCAATAATTCATTCCCTTTTGCATCCAATTTATACAATGAATGTACCGGTAATTTGTATGCAAATTCAACTGCAGCTTTAGCGGCTTTGAATGGTTCCGATATTGTTACTGTTGATACCAATGGAGAAATAATTACGGCTTATATTTTTGCTGATAATTATTTTGAAATGTACATCAATGGCGTTCCTGTAGGAAAAGATAATGTTCCATTTACACAATTTAATTCAAATATTGTTCGATTCAAAGTAAACCGTCCTTTTACCATTGCAATGCTTTTAGTAGATTGGGAAGAGCGATTAGGTGTAGGTTGCGAAACCAATGGAGGATTTACTTATCATTGTGGCGATGGTGGAATGGTAGCCGTTTTTAAGGATGCAAATAATAACATAATTGCAAAAACAGGAAGCGATTGGAAGGCACAAACTTTTTATACTGCTCCAATAATGAATTTATCGTGCCCTACTGAAAGTGGCACTTCACGCCTTTCGGCAAATTGTAGCACGGCAGACTCCAATGCTGGAACAGCCTATTACGGATTGCATTGGGCAAGACCCTCAAACTGGACTCAAGCAACATTTGATGACAGTTCATGGCCCGCCGCAACCACGTTTACAAACGCAACAATTGGAGTGGATAATAAACCAGCTTATACTAATTTTACCACTATTTTTGATGATGTTTCCAATGATGCACAGTTTATCTGGAGTAAAAATGTAATTTTAGACAATGAAGTTATTGTCAGAAAAACAGTTTCTTCTTTGTCAGTTTATGATTTTGAAAACGTAAATTCAAAAATTAATATTTATCCGAATCCAACAAAAAATCAATTTAATTTAGATTATAATGCTGCTATTTTTCAAATAAATAAAATTCAAATAATAAATACTTTAGGTGAATTACTTTTTGAAACAAATGCCATTTCAAATACCATTACATTTGGTACAATTCCATCGGGGATGTATTTTGTAAAAATTATTTCAGACAAATTTGAGATAACAAAAAAATTAATAGTTGAATAAATTACCCTTTGAAATGAAAAAAAAAATACTTTTTGGACTCCTTCTTTTAAATTCAACTTTGTTTTTTGGTCAAAGCGTTTCTAAAACTATTCAGTTATTGCCCGATACGGGACAAACTCAAAGTTACACTACAACTTTTGGTGAAGACCATGATTATTTGATAAATACCCCTTCTTTTACCAATAATGGAAATGGAACAATTACCGATAATGTTACTGGATTAATGTGGCAACAAGTTGATGGTGGTGAAATGACTTTTGAAAATGCTATCACTTATTGTAATACATTAACTTTAGGAGGTTTTTCAGGCTGGCGATTGCCAACTCCAATAGAAGCTTACAGCATTCTGAACCATCAAAATTCGAACCCAGCAATAAACACCACTTTTTTTACTTTGACTACAGCCGAATATTGGTGGACTAGTGTTTTTGAAAATAATTCTACAACGAAAGTTTGGTGCACCAATTCTGGTGGTGGAATTGGAAATCATCCAAAAATAGAAACCATAAGTGCTGGCGGGACAAAAAAATTTCACGCAAGAGCAGTACGAAATATAAACACTCCAATTACCATTACCAATCACTTTACAGATAATGGCGACGGCACCATTACCGATAATTTAACCCAGTTAGTTTGGCAAAAAATTCCGAATGCAAATATATTCACCTGGGAACAAGCTCTAAGTTATGCCGAAGGATTAACTATTGGTACAAATTCCGACTGGAGGTTACCAAATATTAAAGAATTACAGTCAATTAATAATGAATTTGCCACAAATCCGTCTGTTTTTGCACCTTATTTTTCAAGTGTTGGCGTTCATAATTATTGGTCTTCAACAACACTTCCGAACCAAAATTTAAGTGCGTGGTATTGGAGCACCGCTTTTGGAATTACAACTTACAGTGTCAAAACAGGAACAAATTATGTACTTTGCGTAAGAGGAAATCCTACGTTATCTTCAACTGCTTTTTCTGATGAAAGTTCTATTTCAATTTATCCTAATCCAGCATCTAATTTTGCATCAATTAGTTTGCAGAAAAACATCGAATCATGTAAAATTGAAATTACTAATTTATCAGGAAAAATGATCTTTTCAGAAGAAGTTAAATCAATTGTAAACGATTATAAAATTGATCTTGAAGGATACAAAGCCGGAATTTATTTTGTAAAAGTTACAAATGAAAAAATGAAAAAGTCATTTAAAATAATTGTAAAAAAGTAATCCATGCAAAAAAAACTAGCGTTCCTACTATTGTTTTCATTTGTAATATCAGGGTATTCTCAGCGCAATGTAGTGTTAATTATTGCTGATGATTTAGGTAAAGATTATTGTGATATTTATTCCGATCATGGTCCTAGTGTTGTTAATTTAACGAACGTAAGAAGGCTTTTAACACGCGGAGTAGTTTTTAATAATGCCTGGTCAAATCCGTTATGTTCCCCTACTAGAGCTGGTATTTTAACAGGACGATATAGTTTTAGAACGGGTGTTGGTGATGTAGTTGATGGAGCTAATACCAAACTCAGTCTAAATGAAACCATCATTCCTAAAATGTTGAATTTATATTCTCCAAATGGAATTTCAAAGGCTTGTATCGGAAAATGGCACGTTACCTCTTCTGCTCCAGCTGGATATAATTACCCAATAACAATGGGTTACGACCACTACGAAGGAAATTTATCAGGTGCTTTAGGACAACCCGGGCAATTGGCTATTGGATATAATAACTGGACAAAAATTACGAATGGGGTAAACTCCAATTGCACGAATTATGCCACAACAGAAAATGTAAACAATGCAATTTCTTATATAAATAGCCAGCCGGCAACCAAGCCGTTTTATTTGCATTTGGCATTTAATGCCCCTCACACTCCGTATCATTTGCCTCCAGCAAATTTGATTACCAATACCTCTCTTTCGGGTTTACAAGCAGATATTACCGCAAATCCTGTTCCCTATTTTCAAGCGATGGTCGAGGCAATGGATAAAGAAATTGGTCGCTTTTTTGACTATTTAGTAAGCTCTGGAAAATGGAATACTACCGATATTATTTTTATTGGCGATAACGGCGACGATCCTTTGGTGGCGCAATCAAGTCCTTCAAAAGGGAGTTTATATCAAGCAGGTGTTACTGTTCCGTTTATAATTTCAGGTCCCGATGTGGTAAACCCAAACAGAACTAGCAATGCTTTAGTGAATACTGCAGATATTTTTGCGACTATTTT
>Ga0114967_10003255_pt1 | contig 13384 bp, 10 predicted proteins | sample M_130628_MF_Meta_FD_92639 | JGI IMG/M metagenome (GOLD analysis project Ga0114967, IMG submission 92639) | Freshwater microbial communities from Lake Montjoie, Canada to study carbon cycling - M_130628_MF_MetaG | ecosystem: Environmental > Aquatic > Freshwater > Lake | place: Lake Montjoie... | reverse complement strand
TTCCGGGTTTTCATGCTCCCGAGGCTGCGGGACTAGGACTTGTAACGCAAGCGCTTCTTGTGGCGGTTCGCGCGCATGCGCTTCTTGCGCTTATGCTTGTTGATCTTGGTCTTTCTCCGTTTTTTGAGGGATCCCATGGTAGGTAAATTGGTTCAGAATGGCCCCAGGTGGGGGGCGGTCACTAAAAACGGTTCGGAGCGATTTGCAAACCAAAATCCAAGGGGAACAGGATTTAACGGATTTCAGGAAAAAACGGACATCGGACCCGGATGCCCGTCGCCGGTGCCTGCGTCAGTAAACATCCCGGCGGTAGCGCTTGTCCTTGCGCAGCTGTTCGATGTATTCAGCCGCCGCTTCTGGGGTTTTCCCTCCGGCTTTTTCCACAATGGTGTGCAGCGCCTGATCCACATCCACCGCCATGCGGCTGGCATCCCCGCAGATGTAAAAGATCGCCCCGGCTTCCAGCCATTCCCACAGTTCCCCGGCGTGTTCGGCGATGCGGTGCTGGACATAGATTTTCTCCGCCTGGTCCCGGCTGAAGGCGGTCGTCAGTTTGGTCAGGACGCCCGTTTTGAGGTATTCGTTGAATTCCTCCTCGTAGAAGAAATCGGTTTTGGAGCTGACTTCCCCAAAGAAGAGCCAAGCCTTGCCCTTGGCGGCGGTGGCGCTGCGCTCCTGCAGGAAGCTGCGGAAGGGGGCGATGCCGGTGCCCGGTCCGCAGAAGATGACCGGCGTTTCGTCATCCGGCGCAGGCAGCCGGAAGCCTTTGCCTTCCTTGATGAAGGTGGGGATGACGGTCTCCTGCAGCGCCACGCGCTCCGCGAGGAAAGTGGAGGCCACGCCTTTCCGGTCCCGGCCGTAGGTGTGATAACGCACCGTGGCCACCGTCAGGTGCACGCTGTCAGGATTCTCCTTCAGACTGGAACTGATGGAATAAAGGCGAATCAGCAGTTTCTTGCAGAGCTGGACAAATTCCTGGGGCTCGAACTTGGCATCCGGGAAATCATGCAGAAAATCGATCAGCTCACGGCCGTGCAGATGAGCTTCCAATTGCTCCTTCCGTTCGGGTTCCAGCAGCTTTACCAGTTCGGGAGCATTGCTGGTTTTGGTGACAATGGCATTGAGGAATTTCTTATCAGGGGTGGCCAGATTGCAGGTAGTGGTGAGGGCCTCGCGCAGGGTGGAGGGCTTTTTGTTCAGGTCTTCCACGGCTTCCCCACCCGTCCAGCCCTGGGCCTTGAGGATATCCCCGACCAGATCCGGACAATTGGTGGGCAGCACCGCCAGCGAGTCCCCGGGCTCGAAGGTCAGGCCACTGCCGCGCAGGTCGATCTCAAAATGCCGGGTGTCTTTGGGCGAGCCTTCCTTGGAGAGCTTGCGGGCCACTTTCATCGTGGCCATGCAGGGGTTTTTGAGATTGAAGGCGGGGGCGGTGCTCATAGGGCGTTTGTTATCAGGAGTTCAGAGTTCAGTTTCCGGCCTTGGGTGGATGAAATGGGAAGCGCGCCCCAGGGTGAAGGGCGCGCTGGCAGGCAGGAGGACGGCTCTTGCCATTCAGCACAGGCTGTGCCCGGCGGCTACCGTAAAATCCGCTGGAATCACCCGCAGGACACCATGCCACCGCCGGAACGCGCCACTGCCGGCAGGTTCCGGGTGCTACGGCGCAGGCTTCGGCCACGCGAGGTGCTTGTGCAGAAAGTCGAAGGTGCCTTTGCCATTGATGCTGTGGGGACCATTGAAGACCTCCATTTCCGTGCGATCACCAAGACCCAGTTTGACATATTGCCGGCGGGTTTTGGCGAATTCGTAGGCGACCCATTCATCCGGAGCGACGCCATCATCGTGCCCGCGCTCCACCATGAAGGGCCGCGGGATCATCAGCCAGCTCAACTCAGCATAGTTGAAGGTGTTCCCCAGGTTGAACTCCGGCATGTCGTATTCGCCCCCGTGCAAATAGCAATACCCTGAGCGGCCGTTGACGTTTTTCCAGATCCATTCGTTGTAGTCGGCGGAGCAGATGCTGAGGCAATAGCGGTCGATGAGCTGTGGGATGCGCATTGCCGTTTTTCCGCCATAGCTAAGGCCGTAAAAAGCCATGCGGGAAGGATCCGTGAACTCCTGCGCGGCCAGCCAATCAAGGATGACCTCGTGCTGCCGCATGATGAAGGACCACAGCGTCAGCTTCAGCGGCTGGGCCTTGCGGAGCACCTGACGGAACCGGTTTTCCCCGATGTAGCAGTTTTGCGGGGCAAAGGTGATGAACCCACGCTCCGCGAGCCGGCAGGCAAAAGCGTGATAGTATTGGCTGTCGATGCCCGGGTCCGCCACATCGCGGGGCCGCCCTTCAAGGCCGTGCTGGCAAATCACCACCGGGTGTTTTTCACCAGGCTTGATGCCTTTTGGCAGCACCAGAATCCCAAAGGCGAAAACGTCTGGATGCACATCCAGCACGACCTCGTAGCAGGTGAAGGCAGCGGTCTCCGAGACCTTGCGGGTGCGGGGCTGGGCGGGAAGTGAAGCGGGAGGAATGGGGCCTATGATTTCATTCAGAAGATAGTCCCGCTGCACCTTGGCGCTTTCGGTAAAAGTGGCTGCTGAGGTGCGGTCCACCTTTTTCCAGAAATCGCCCCGGGTGTATTCGGATTCGCGCATCAGCCATTGGGTGTCGTCGTAAATCTGGGCATATTGGCGGAGCAGCCGGACGTCCTGGTCCGGGGCTGGGTTGACTGGTTTCACCGGAGCCGGGGACCCGCCCGGTGCTGGTGCCAGCCCCAGGGCTTCGCCCAGGGCATTGAGGGTTTCATCATTAAATACCTCGTCCGGCTTTCCGCCCACCAGCTTCCAACGCTCCACTCCGGGCACCTCCTTCAGCCAGACTCCGGCCTGTTCCACGATGCGCCGGGTGGAATCCTCATCCGGACGGCTCAGGTTGCCAGGAGCGGCTCCCTGAGAGGTTTGACCGGGCTTGGGATATTCCGCTTCCGGAAACTGGGCATGCTCCCAAATCAATTGGCGTGGGGCGATCAGTCCCGCGATTTCACCGGCTCCAAACTCTGAACTCAATCCCCACACGTTCCGGTAAATCGGTTCATCCTGAAGATTGGGATTCACCTGATAGCCGCTCACCGCCGTCACATCAATTCTCGGGTCCAGGGCTCCGGCAAAACAGGCGATCATTCCGCCTTCGCCATAACCCACCACTCCGACTGGCGTCCGGCGTCCCCCGGCCTGGCGGCGGGCCTCCAGCCAATCCACCGCTGCCAGGACCTTCTGGATTTCATAACCCTGAATCGTCCTCCCCATCTGATAGGAGGCCCGCCAGAGCACCTCCCGTTGGGATTGTTTCGTGTGGCGGACACCGGGCACCCCGCTGTGCGTGTCTGAGCGGTCGATCAGAAACGGAACCAGGACGCGGCACCCGCGTTGCGCCAGACGCCGGGCGAATTGCTGGCCCGGCGGCAACCCCGCCTGCAGTCCGCTGATCTGCTCCGGGGTCCCATCACAATCCGGCACCGCCACCACCGAGGCCCGCAGCTCACCCTCCGGCACCAGCAGCAATCCCTCCGCCTGCACCCCGCGGAAAACATTCCACGTGACCGCCTGGATACTGAATCCCTGACCGCGTCCCATCACCGCTGGATTTCCCCTGACATCTTCCGCCACCGCCGCAGAAATCCTGACCTGCACCGGGTCCCGCCGGTCCACCACGCCAAGCATTTTGGCAAGATGCTGCCGGTTTGCTTCGATCGATATAACGTAAGCTTCCGGTGAACGGAAATCGCGCTGCCAAAGCCGCCCCCGGGTGTTCGGGGCATCAGCCAGCACCCGGTCCAGGTAGGTGTCGATCCCTCCCACCAGTTGAGCCGCAATATCGCCTTCCATGGTCAAAGGCTGCGTGCCGGCCATGACGGCAGGAGTGGTCTGCGCCCTGATATTTGCCAGCGGCAGCAGAAGCGCCAGGAGAGTCATTTGGATTTTGCACATAAGCGGAAGCTTCAAGGGAGTTTAGCGGCGCGGAGCCTCCCCGACGAGCGGCTGGGTGCTGCGCAGGTAAGCGAAGAGGTCGCGGATCTGTTGTTCAGTCAGGGCATCCAGCAGGCCTTCCGGCATGAGGGAAATGCCGGCGGGCCTGAGTTCAGCCAGATCCGCGCGGGGGAGGGTGAGGTTCTGGTTATCAAGGCCCCGCAGCACGATGGTGTGTTCGTCCTGCTCCATCAGGAAACCAGTCAGGGAGCGTCCGTCCCTCGTTTCCACGGAGTAGTTTTCAAATCCCTCACGGATTTCCGCATTGGGATTCACCGTGGCCAGAAGCATGGATTCCAGATCGGTGCGGTCATGCACCGTGAGATCCGGGCCGATCTGTCCGCCCTGGCCAAAGAGCCGGTGGCAGGCGCTGCAGGTGTTTTGAAAAAGGGTCCGGCCCTGGTAGGGATCACCCGTTCCCTCCCGGATCACCCCCGCCAGTTGGTGAATCCGCTTTTCCATTTCCTCTGTGGTCGGTTTCCCGGTGTTTGGCCAGATCTTATCCAACAATGCCAGCAGCTCCGGATCGCGATGCTGCTTCAGCTTTCGGACAATATTCAGGGGAACGGTCTCCGGCTTGACCCCGATGCCCGCCCAAGTGCTGCCTTTACGGTTGATGGCCTGAGCAAACTGCAGCGCCCACGCCGGGCGGCTGGCCAGCAGGGTCTGGGCGACCGGGAGAGACTCGCGGCCCAGCGCGGCATACACATTCAGCACCACTCCGGCGATGGCTGGATCATCGTAGTTTTGAAAAGCGGATAGAATTGATTTTTGCAGGCCATCATCCTTCACTTCGGCCATGCAGGCCTTGATCAAAGCGGGCACGGCGCCCGGGATCCTGACTTCACTCATGACTCCGAGAAACTCCAGCCGCTCCTCCCGGGCTGCGGTTTCGTCGGTCACGGTGCGGATGGCTTTGCGGATCGCCTGAGGGTCTCCCTGCCGGAGTGCAAAAGCCGCCGAGCCCACTCCATGCCGCGCCATGGCGCTCACCAGAGCATCCGGCAAACCCGCCAGGGTGCGGCCTTTGTAGGCGGCCTCGAAACCCGCCATGAGCCGGTGGCTTTGCTCCGCAGTGGGAGACCGCTCGAAAAGCCCCGCAACGGCCAGCAGATCGCGCCGCGATCCGGTCAGGGCAAAGCGCCGCGCGGTGCGCTCCGTCAGATGCCTCTGCACCATGGGAAGCTGCCAGAAGGCCGGATCCGCAAAGAGCTGCAGCACTTCGTCAGGATGCTCCCCGCACTGGGCTTCCACCGCCCACCAGAGCAGCAGCGGCATCCGGTTATCCGCCACATCCTCCTCATGCTGCGCCAGCCCTTTCACCACCCCCAGACCCTCCTGGGCCGGGAGCCGCCTGGCGGTCGCAGCCAGTTGATTGCGCACTTCCAGATTGGTTTCCACTGCGGCCATGGAGGCAAGCTTGGCGGCGATCCCCACCGATACCGGCGGCACATCCCCCGCCAGCCTAACGGTCCACAGGCGCACAAAGGGATCCGCATGATCCAGCGCTTTCAGCATTTCGGCTTCCGTCAGGCCGCCACCAGGGTGCAGCGCCCACAGGCTCTCCAGGGCGATCTGGCCGGTGCTGCCACTCAGCCTGGCACTCAGTGCGGGATTGAGCGTGGCATCCGGGTGATCCGCCAGAAGCCGCAGCGCCGTCTGCCGGATCCAGCGGTTGGGATGCGCGAATTGCTCCAGCAACTGGGGGCCCGTGAGTTTTGTCAGGTCCTCGGGCTTTTTGGCGCGGTTGTCTTTGCCCCGGAGCCGGTAAATCCGGCCGTTGCTGGTGTCGATTTTCCCTTCGTGATTCCGGTAGTGGTTCACCTGCTGGTCATACCAGTCACAGACATAAACCGCGCCGTCCGGCCCCACCTTGATATCCACCGGCCGGAACCAGCGGTCACCGCTGGTGACCGGACGCGCCACATCATGTGTGCGGAAGGAGGAGCCGTCAGGAGCGATCTCACTTTCCACGATGCGGCCCTGAAGTGGCTCCACGCCGAACAGCTTGCCCTGATAGCGCTCCGGCAGGGCCCCGTGGTCGTAGATGACAAAATTGTGGGTGAAGCGCGCCACCGCGTCGTGAGGCATCGCGGGAAAATAGCCAAAAGCATATGGATTCGAAAGCGGCCCGTGTTTCTCGAATCCCTTCTGCAGATACGCGCCCTGCAGGTAGTGGAACCCCCGGGTGTCGCCGCCATTGTGACCGGAAAAAATCCTTCCCTTGCTATCGAGTTCACAGCCAAACGCATTCCCGCCGCCTTCTGAAAACACCTCATAAATCCGCCGCTCCGGATGGTAGCGCCAGATATTCTGACCCTGGGAAAAAATGGGTTTGGCATTCTTCGGTCTTCCATCCGCGCCCGTCACGAGGATGTTCGCCGTGACGGTGCTGCCCTGCGCTCCGTAGAGCCACCCATCAGGTCCCCAGCGCAGGGAATTGGCCACACTGTGGGTGTCCTCCAGACCAAATCCTGCGAGGCGCACCTCAGGATCACCATCCGGCACGTCATCCTGATTCGCGTCAGGATAAAAGAGCAGATAAGGGGGATTCAGCACCCAGATGCCGCCGCGTCCGTGCTCCAGGGAAGTCGCGATATTCAGCCCATCGACAAAAGTTTTGTGCACATCGAAAACGCCATCGCCATCCGTATCCTCGTGAATGGAAATCCGGTCCGCGCCCTTGAAGTGGTGCGGCGGTGGCGGCGGCACACGGTCATACACCGAGCGCCACACACTGTCATGGCTGATCATCTTCAAGCCCGCCGGTGCCGGATACTGGCGGTATTCCACCACCCACAGCCGGCCACGGGCATCGAAGTTGAGAAACACCGGCTGCGTGATCACAGGCTCCGCCAGGACCTGTTCCCAGACCAGATCATCCGCCACCTGAAATTTCGCCAGGGCCTCTGAAGGAGAAAGCGCGGGCGCATTCGCTTCCTGCGGCAAATCCACCACCGGCAGGGGCGCAGGGGGTGACACCCCACCAGCCCCCTTCGCCACCGGCTCATCAGCAGAAACCGGAACCAGCATCGCCAGCAACCAGACGGGAAAATGGGTAACAGCGCTTTTCATGGATAAAATTCTCATCAGGAACCCTGCCCAGGCCTGGCGATAGGAACCAAACTCCCCCGCCCTTGGCCGTGACCCCTCCTTCTACGCCGGTGCTCCCCTGGGCTTTTCCAAGGATCGCGCACTTCCGCACTACCACTTTTTGCGCGGTTTTTGCACCAGGGGCTATTCCACCGTTACGCCAGTGAGGTCCCAGGCGGGGGCGGGGAATTTCAGTTCGAGCTTGGCCAGGGTGTCGCGGACGATGCTGGCGATGATGGCGTTGCGATACCATTTCCGGTTGGCGGGCACGATATACCATGGCGCGGCCTCGGTGCTGGTGCGGCCCAGCACTTCCTCGTAGGCACTGCTGAACTGGGGCCACAGCCGGCGGTCGGCGAGGTCTTCCGGATTGAATTTCCAATGCTTTTCCGGGTTTTCGAGCCGGGCCTGGAGACGGCGGCGCTGCTCGTCCCGGGAAATGTGAAGGAAAAACTTCAGGATCGTGGTGCCTTCATCCGTGAGGAGTTTTTCAAAATTCAGGATGTGATCATACCGCTTTTCCCACACCGGGCGCGGGGCGAGGTTTTTGACGTTCACGGCGATGACGTCCTCGTAGTGGCTGCGGTTGAAAACGGTGAGTTCCCCCCGGGCGGGCGCTTCCTTGTGGATGCGCCAGAGGAAGTCGTGGTCCAGCTCCTCAGGGGTGGGGGATTTGAAGGAGACCACGCGCAGGCCGTGGGGGTCGATACCACTGAAAACATTCCTCACGGTGCCGTCCTTGCCGCTCCCATCCATGCCCTGGAGAACGACGAGCAGGCGGTGACGCCGTTCGGCATAGAGCATGCGCTGGAGCTGGCGAAGATCGCCTTTGAGACGGTCCAGCTGGGAAATGCCCTGATCCTTATCGCCTGCGAGTTCCGTCTCACCGTCTGCGCTGTAGTCGGAAAGCCGGACTTTGGCGCCGGGACGGATGCGGTAAATTTTCATGTGGGGAGGGTAGTTGCATCTTGTGAGCCAGACCGCCTGCCGCAAGAGGGAATTGCCCCGGCGCTCCACTGAAATCAGGGGGTTCCGCACTCAGCCAAAACCTTCTGCGCCACCGTGAGGCCGCTTTGCCAAACGGCTCCCACGCTGGATCCGCTAACCGCATCGCCGGCCAGATATAGTCCGGCAGGCAGGATGGGCTGGACCTGAAACGGAGCGCCGGTGGTGCTGAACCCCCAGCGGTGGGTAAAGATGGCCCGGGGCGGCGCGGACAATTGCCAGGCGGCGCGCACCGCCTGCTCCAGCCTGGCGGACCAAAGGGCCCGCTCGGTCTCAAAATGCAAGTCACTGAAGGCCGGGGTGGCGTGGGCAACGATCACGGTGCAGCCCGGGCGGATGCGGCCCGGCTTTTGGTTTTCACAAATGCTGCGCCACAATCCGGTGTCATCCCTGTCAGGACCGTGCCGGATGCCGGACCATGCCGCCGCCGGTCCTGACGGGTCTCCCCCATATTCAAAAAAAGCCGTCAGGGTGCGCCCGTAGGCCGGTTCAGCAAAGGCTTCGCTTTCCGGCAGCCACGGGGCCAGCAGGCGGCGGCTTTGCGGCCATGGGGCGGTGAGGACCACGGCCTCAAAAGTTTCCCCGGCGACTTCCCAGCGGTCCTCCGGCAAGGGCCTGAGCGCTTCCACCGTGGTCTCCAGGCGGGGTATCACCTCAGGAGCCAGCCATTTTGCCAGGCGGTTATTGCCGGCGGGCAGATAATAGCACGCGCCCTCCGTTTCCACGACGGCTTGAGCGGATGCCGCGTCCCATTCTGGGGCTGGAACCACGGCCAGAGGCGGAGGAAGATGCCCCGCCTCCTGACAAATCCCGTCCAGCTCCAGACCAACCGGCAGGGTAACCCACGGAGCCCCATGATCCACCACGTGATCTTCCCAGCGCCGCGTGGCGAGCCTGCCTCCCAGGCTGCGGCTTTTTTCAAAAACCACCACGCTGGCTCGAGCCCGCAGCAGCGCCTGCCCGCAGGCCAATCCGCTGATGCCGGCTCCGATGATCGCAATCCGGGGACGTTCCATGATCCTGTCTACGCCTGCGGGGCGAAGGCGGGCCGGGGAATCCACGCCATGGCTGAAATAGAAACCAGGCGGCAGCTCAGGCGGCGGCCTTTTCCGGCTCCCCCGGGGTCTTCTGGAAAGCGGACAGGAACAAACACACCGCCGCGATACAAATGGCCGCGTCAGCCACATTGAAGGCCGGCCACTGCATGAATTTCAGATCCACGGACAGGAAATCCACCACATAGCCCCGGGCGAGGCGGTCCACCAGATTGCCCAAAATGCCAGCCACCAGCAAAGCGACGGCGATGCGGCTCAGCTTGGTAGGAAAGGCATTGGTGCGCCACAGCCACCAAATCAAAGCCAACGCCGCGAGGGAGACCCCGCCAAAAATATAATTCGCGCCCTGCGCCCCATTCCCCATCCCGAACGCCACGCCCGTATTGTGCACCCGCACCAGATCAAACCAGCCCTCGATCACGGTAATGTGGGTGGGACCGGCCACATCCGGATGGGCGAAGCGCGTGACCGTCCATTGCTTGGTCGCCTGATCCAGGATGAACAGAGGCAGCGTTAAGAAGAGAAAAAGATTTCGCATGTCGGGGCAGATGATGCTGTGGACAGGTGGCAGCCGCAACCGCAGTTCCTGCCGCTGTGATTTCCATTATTTCCATGTCTGGAGCCCGGGGATTGCGCTGGCATTCCCCGCAGAACTGGTGTTCACGGCAGCCTGCCTATGGATACCACCCCATTGCCTGTGTTATATGTCTGGTCAAAGCTGAGCGCGCTCCGCTGGGAAGATGCGTGGCAGGAACGGTTTTACGGCATGCCACGCGTCAGCCCAGTGCTCACTACCCTGCCAGGCGGTAAAACCGTGCGGGTTGAGGTCTACTGCGAACGGAAAAGCGATGCGGAGAAAATCCTGAAGGAATTCGGCGGCAGCCTGCGCACGCTGAAACCGCAAAACTGGGCCGCGCCTGCCGCCGCCCGGCTGAAGCCCGTGATCGTGCGGAACCGGCTCATCATCGCACACGATCAGGCCGCCTTTTTGGAACAACAAGCCGCCCACCCTGGTCGGATCGTGCTGCAGGTCCCTGGGGAGATGGCTTTCGGCACCGGCGACCACGCTACCACTTCCACCTGCCTGCGGCTCATGGTGGATTTCGCCGCCAGCCGCAGCGCCCCATGGAGCGTGCTGGACATGGGCTGCGGCACCGGCATCCTGGCCCTGGCGGCCGCCAGACTGGGGGCCAAGCCTGTGAGCGGCTTCGACTATGATCCCGCTGCGGTGCGCATCAGCAAAAAAAACGCCACCCTCAATGGCGTGCGCGGCGTGAAATTTACCTGTGAGGACATGACCACCTGGAAACCCGGCGAGCCGCACGATCTCGTCCTGGCCAACATTTTCTACGATGTCCTGACCCTCTGTTTTGGCAGGATCGCCGCAGCGGTGAAACCCGGCGGCACCGTCATCGTTTCCGGCATCCTGCACACCCAAGCCGCAGGTTGTCTGGCCGCTGGCACCAAAGCCGGCCTTACATTCGCCCCGCCCATCCAACGCGGCAAATGGGTCACCGCCCTCGCCACCAAATAACTTTTCTCCCACCTCCCATGCCCCTCACCATCAACGGCGAAGCGATCCCCGACGAACTCCTGGCCCAGGAATTCGAAGGCATCAAAGCCCACTACGAACGCATGGGAGCCATGTCCTGCTGCGACCGGAATGATGAATTCCGCGGCTATGCCCGCGAGAACGTCACCGCCCGGGTGCTGATCAATCAGGAAGCGGAACGCCGTTTCCCTGACATCACCCCGGACGAGGTGGAAACCGCCCTCCAGCACCTCATCGCAGCCGAAGGAAGCCGCGCTGCCTTCTTCGCCCACGCCGGGCTGAGTGAGGAGGATGAACCCATGGTGCGTCAGGAAGTCGCCTCCGGCCTGCGCGTGGACCGGCTGATGATGGAGACCTGGGGTGCCGCCACAGAGCCCGATGAGGCTGCGGAACGTGCCTTTTACGAAGCGCACCTGGGCGATTACCTGACTACCGAAGAGGTCCATGCCCGGCACCTTTTTAAACACGTGGAAAAGGTCGAACAGCGGGATGCGGTTTACGAAACCATGCGTGCCCTGCGCCGGGAAGCACGCGCCGCAGGTGCAGATTTCGCCGCCATCGCCCTGGCCCACACCGACAAGGAGGACAAGCAGGTTGACCTTGGATTTTTCCGGCGCGGGGAATTCATGGAAGAGTTTGATCTCATCGTTTTTTCCCTCGAACCCGGGGAAGTCAGCCCCGTCTTCGCCTCCCACTGGGGATTCCACCTCGTGCAACTGGTGGAGCGCCGCGCCCCGGCGCCCCATCCTTTCGAATCCGTCCGCGAAGACCTCCGCACCCGCCTGACGGCCGGGCACCGCAGCCATACGACGCGGGCGCTGGTGGAGCGTCTGAAAGCCACTGCCACCATCAGCGAATAACATAAAACCAAATCCCGACAGGCGTTGCTGATCAGCCCGTCAGCCCGTCCGTGACCGCTGCGAGGAGGCGCAGGCTTTTTTCGTTGGGCAGAACGCCGGGTTGCATTTGATTCATCACGTAGGCGAAAGCCAGGCCATGGGCGGGGTCGGCAAAAGCATGGCTGCCACCAGCACCGGGATGACCAAAGGCATTGAGGGAGGGGCCGAAGCGGGAGCGCGCTTTGGTGCCTGCGCTGGTTAGGGGGTCCATCATGAAGCCGGCGGAGAAACGGGTGGGCAGGCAAAGCACGAGGTCCTTCCCGTTGACCAGCGGGGTGCTCATCCAGCCGAGGACTTCCGGGGGGATGATTTCCCGGTTTTCCCAATGGCCGTGGTTCGCCAGCAAAGCGTAGAATTTCCCGAGCGCCCGGGCACTGCCGACGCCTCCAAAGGCAGGCAGACCGGCCTGCCAGGCGGCGGGTTGGTTCATCTCGGCCACGGCATGCAAACCAGCGGGGGATTGAAAGGCCCGTTTGGTCAGGCTGTCAGGATCCGCTATGGCCCCAAAGAACGGGGCTTCATCCGGATCAGGGGGTTTGGGCCGGCCCGGATAGAGGCGTGCCACGTCAGGATAGCGGGATTCCGGCAGTCCACCGATCCAAAAATCCAAGCCCAGGGGCCCGGCCAGACGCTGCCGCCACACCTCCCCCAGGGAAGGGCCTCCGCTCAGGCGGCGGACGCATTCATCCAGCAAAAATCCATAAGTGCGGGGGTGGTAGCCATGGGCGGTGCCGGGCCTCCAGGCCGGAGCCTGATGTTCCAGGGCGTGCACCACGGCGGTGTAGTCATGGACAGAGGGAGGATCTGTCAGGGCGGGCAGGCCAGCCTGATGGGAGAGGAGTTCCCCGAAAGTGAGGGGAAGGGCCAGCTGGGGCCACACCGCACGCACCGGCGCGTCAAGATCCAGCCGGGCATCGTGCAGGATGAGCAGGAGGGTGGCGGCGGCCGGTCCCTTGGTGGCCGAATACACGGGCACCATGGTTTCCGGGGTCCACGCCGGCCCCTCATCCCTGGTCAGGGTGCCGGCGCAAAGATGCAGGATTTCCCGGCCGTGCTGCCAGATGGACAAGGCGGCCCCGACCTCTCCCAGGGCGGTAAAGTTTTCCTGGAACCGCTCCTGGACGGTCTGCAGCGCGGTGTCAGGGCTCATGTTCCTTGGTGGGGGCCGTCATGACGCAGCAAGCTGGCTGACGGTTTCAACCGGTTTAACGTTTGTCCTTTTCCCTGGCCTTGGCGGGCTCCGCTGATTTGGGTATTTCCCCGGCGCTCTTTTTGTCAGGATCTGCGGCAGCAGCGGGGTTCCGGTTGGCGATGACGAACGCTTCTGCTTCCTTGATCTGGTCGGGCGTGAGGCGCTTTTTGAAATTGGCGAGACGTTCCCGGGCAGCGTCTATCTTAGCTTCAGCGCCGGCAGAATAGAGCAGGAAGACCTGCTTGAAATCACCCTGCACGCCGCGTCCGTCCTCGATCATGGCTCCCAGGGAAGCCATCGCGAGCGGGTTGCCCTTGCTGGCGGCTTCCTTGTAAATGTCGCCGGCAGTTTTGTTATCAACCACGCCACTGCTGCCATTTTCCAGGATGGCGGCGACGTTCAGGGCACCGGTGACGTCCCCATTCTGCATGGCCCGTTGATACCATGCCAGAGCCGCCTGGGCATCGGCAGTGGTGCCTTTGCCATCGCGGTAGCGGGTGCCCAGGGCGAGCTGGGAGGGAACAAAGGCGGACAGGGCAGCTTTGTAATGCCAGTCAAAGGCCGC
>Ga0114967_10003254_pt1 | contig 13388 bp, 9 predicted proteins | sample M_130628_MF_Meta_FD_92639 | JGI IMG/M metagenome (GOLD analysis project Ga0114967, IMG submission 92639) | Freshwater microbial communities from Lake Montjoie, Canada to study carbon cycling - M_130628_MF_MetaG | ecosystem: Environmental > Aquatic > Freshwater > Lake | place: Lake Montjoie... | reverse complement strand
GGTAGTGTATCTAAATGTATGATGGATCATTTTTTGATAAAATTTGACTACAAAGACTGAAAAAAAACTGCTTTTAAATGCTTTAAAAGCAGTTTATGAAAATCTAAATTCATGCTTTTTTATCCTTAAAAAGGGGCATCATACATTTAGATACACTACCTAAAAATTTAATGCATGCATTAAATCTATTCAAAATGAAAAATTATTCGCTCTCAAGCGATGTGAGAGTTTTTCAGCAGACCCTAAATATTAATAATGTTAAAAGACGAAATCAATAAAGCCCTAGCGGTTTTAAAGCAGGGGGGATTAATCCTGTATCCTACCGATACGATATGGGGCATCGGCTGTGATGCGACCAATGAAGAAGCCGTATCCAGAATTTTTAAACTAAAAGGTCGTGATGAAAGTAAGAGCCTCATCATGCTACTCGATAGCGAAAGTAAATTACCTTCCTACGTACGTCATGTGCCCGACATTGCCTACGATTTGATCGTATATACAGAGAAGCCTTTAACCATCATTTACTCAGGGGCCAAAAATTTAGCAACAAATGCGATTGCTGATGATGGAAGCGTTGGCATACGAATTGTGAAACACAGTTTTTGTCAACAGCTTATTCAACGATTTCGTAAGCCTATTGTTTCTACCTCGGCTAATATAAGTGGGAATCCATCCCCCAAAACATTTGATGATATCGTCGACGAAATAATAGAAGGAGTGGATTATGTAGTGACCTTTGAGCAGGATAAGCAATCCGCTCAAAATCCATCTACGATCATGAAGCTAGAGGAGGATGGTCGTTTTACTTTTATTAGAAAATGATGATGGTCAATTTTTTTCAAAATAAAAAAAGGTTTTTTAATTTATTTTTAGTAATTTGATATATCATTTTTATGTGGACTGCATTTTTAATTTCTAACTGATCTTCGGATGAAGAAGCAAAATTTAGTGATCACAATCTTTTTATTTTTTGCTTTTTTTACAAATTCTTGTAGCCCCATACGGGTGATGTCTAGCTGGAAACAAGCGTCGGCAGTTCGACAAACGGAAAAAAAAATTTTAGTCGTGGTTCATACCAAGCGATTAACGAATAAAGTAATTGGGGAGGAAATGCTGGCACAGGCGATTAACAACTTAGGGTACACTGCCGATCCTGCTGCCAATCGCTTACGTGATACAAGTAGCTATAAGGATGAAAAAGGTTTTAATCAAGCCGTCCTGGCGATGGGCTATGATGCGATCCTGAGTGTTGTTTGTGCCACTGAACAAGTAAGCAATTATATTCCAGGCACTATCTATTATGCCCCTGTTGGTGGATATGGGTGCTATTATCACTTTTATCATTATTATGCTCCTCGAGAAAGTCCAGGTTATGTCGAAACCGATTATCGCGTATTTTATGAAACGGCCCTTTACGATATTACAAAATCAGGGGGAAATCAATTGCTCTATACATCAACCAGTGAATCATTTGACCCCAATACCTCAGGGATTGATTCTCGATTTTGCAAGGCCATCATAGCGGATATGTTCAAGAAAGGCATCCTTTAAATACCGAAAGATTGCCTTATTACGACCATTTGTATAGGTTTTACAAGCGGTATTTAAATGAACCCTGAAATAGCTAATCGTTTTTTTACTTTTGTATTCAAATGATTGCTATAAATAACCTCACGTTCGAGATCGGTGCAAGGGCATTATACGATGAAGCGAACTGGCATATTAAACCTGGAGAGAAAATCGGATTAATAGGTGCTAACGGAACAGGAAAAACAACCCTTCTTAAAATTATCGTCGGTGACTACTCGCCCACGAGTGGTACCATTTCGATGGCTAAGGACCTGAAGATGGGCTATCTTAACCAAGATCTACTATCGTACCAATCTGATAAAAGCATATTGCACGTGGCGATGGAAGCTTTTGAGCGCCAAAATCAATTGCATACTGAAATAGAAGAGCTTTTAAAGAAGCTGGAGACGGACTATTCGGATGATTTGCTGAACAAGCTAAGTGATCGGCAACACGAGTTTGAGGCACTGGATGGGTATAGTATCGAGTATCGTGCCCATGAAATTATGGCTGGTTTAGGCTTTAGCGAAGCCGATACACATCGAACACTTTCCGAATTCTCTGGAGGCTGGCGCATGCGGGTCATGCTGGCTCGTATTCTTTTACAAAATCCAGATATTCTATTATTGGATGAGCCCACGAACCATTTGGATCTTCCATCGATTAAATGGTTAGAAACCTATCTGCAAGCTTTTGAAGGCGCTATCGTGATTGTATCGCATGATCGGTACTTTTTAGATCGTGTGGTGAAAAAAATTGTGGAATCCCGAAAAGGAAAACTAATTCCGTATGCGGGGAATTATAGTTTTTATGTGGAGGAGAAAGGCTTACGGGAAGAGATACAAAGTGGTCAGTATAAAAATCAGCAGGCCAAAATTCGCCAAGAAGAACGCCTAATTGAGCGTTTTAGAGCAAAAGCGAGCAAGGCAAAAATGGCCCAATCACGTATCAAAGCACTCGAAAAGATGGAGCGGGTGGATGACGTAGATGACGATAACCCAACGGTTAATTTTAGCTTTAAGTTTAGCAAACAATCGGGGCGTCATGTGGTTCGTATCGAAAATGTAAGCAAATCGTACCCAGGTGTTCCTATTTTAAAAAATGCAACAGCAACGATTGAAAAGGGAGATAAAATAGCATTAATTGGTGCGAATGGAAGGGGGAAATCCACCCTCTTGCGCATCATTGCTGGTGCAGATAAAGATTTTGAAGGTACCTCCGAAACGGGACACAACGTAACGCAAACTTTTTTTGCGCAGCATCAGCTCGAAGCACTTCATCTGGACAATGAAATTATTCGCGAGCTTCAGGCCTTTGCTCCCAAACACAGCGAAACGGAGCTTCGATCTATTTTGGGATGCTTTTTGTTTACGGGGGATGATGCTTTTAAAAAAATCAAGGTACTCTCGGGAGGAGACAAATCGAGAGTAGCACTTGCTAAAGCATTAACAGCAGATGCTAATTTTCTAGTTCTGGATGAGCCTACTAACCATTTAGATATTGCTTCTGTGAATATTTTGATCCAGGCATTGGATCAGTTTGAAGGAACATTTATTGTCGTATCGCATGATCGATATTTGCTCGATAATGTCGCGAACAAAATCTGGTTCATTGAGGACCAAGCAATAAAAGAATATCCAGGCAGCTATGCCGAATATGAAGAATGGCAGTCTAAACGGGTTGTTCCTTTAAAAAAAGAAGAACCAGTAAAGAAAGCAGAAGTAAAGGAGTCCAAGCCAAAAGTAGTTTCTGAGGATAAGAACAAGGAACTCAAAAAGCTACATCAAGCACTCGAAAAACTCGAAAAAGATATTGCCGAGCTCGAGTCGGGCGTTCAATCTGCGGAAGCCGAACTTGCTAAAGAGGAGGTTTATAACAATCCAGAAAAGCTTTCCGAGGCGAATCGTGTTTATCAACAAATAAATCCACGCTTGTTAAAAGCACAGCAAGAGTGGGAGCGTTTAGTAGAAGAAATTATGGCACAAGAAAAATAAAAGAATAAATTTGGGAGCTTTGCGTAGTTTTTAGATAAATTTAGGTACTTAGTGTTGGGTACTACTAAAAAGTCTATGAAACACTTACTTCTACTTCCCACATTATTCTTTATCCTCACCCTAAGCTTTGCTCAGAAAAAGGAAACAGATCTTCCTAAAGAAACACCAGAGCAACAAATTCGGTATTCAGATTACAGCTATCTGCCTGAAATTAAAAGTGTGGAGTTATATAATTCGGCAAAAGAGCAATCTATGCCTGTGTGTAAATTAGGAAGTGATGAAACGCTTCTTCTGGCATTTGATGATTTGCGGCCTGGGGGATACCGTAATATTTATTATACGGTTGAGCATTGTGATAAAGACTGGAATAGCAGCCATTTATTGCCTATGGAATATTTGGAAAGTTTTACTGAAGATCGGTTGGTGAAGTATAGCTACTCGTTCAATACACTTCGAAAATACACGCATTATGAGCTTCAATTTCCAAGCTCGACAGTAAAACCGAAGCTTTCTGGGAATTATTTGATGAAGATTTATGAGGATGGGAATCAGAATAAGTTGTTGCTGACAAGAAGATTTTACATGGTTGATAATCAAGTGGGCATCTCGGCAGAATTTACGCCAACGAGCCAACTAGCGGAACGAGATAGGAGGCAAAAACTTAATTTGACACTGAATCATTCTCAAATACCCGTTCAGAATCCATACCTCGATATCAAAGTGTGGGTGCTTCAAAATGGGCGGTATGATATAGCCCAAACGGGTCAGCCCAATTTTTTTGAGCCAAATAAATTAGTGTACGCAGATTTAAATACCTTCGATTTTGAAGGAGGAAATGAATTTCGGCGATTCGATATTCGAAGTTTGCGCTTTCAGTCGCAGCATGTGGCGACAATTTATAGAGATAGTACCTCTAACACCGTGATATTAGTCAAAGACAAACCCTTGTCCTATACTAATTATACATTCGATTTTGATCAAAATGGCGCGTTTTTTATACGTAATCAAGAAGGTAGGGATCCACGTACTGATGCAGACTATACGGATGTACACTTCTCTTTTTCTGTCGATCGTTCATCTAACACGGGGAATATTTACATTGTTGGGGCTTTTAACAGTTATCAGATCAGCGATGAATATAAAATGGTGTACGATTCTGATTCAAAACAATTTCAGACCTCGTAGCTCCTAAAGCAAGGGCTTTATGATTATCATTATGTTTGGGTTGACAATAAAGGGGAAAGCAATACCCTATTTGATGGATCCTATTTTGAAGCAGAAAATACCTATCAAATATTGGTGTATTACAAAAGATTTGGCTCGCGTTGGGATGAATTAGTGGGCTTTAATACCGTTAATTCGCTAAGAAAATAAGATGTTGATTGTAAAATAATTAAAATCAATACAATATCTTTGTCCTATATGACTAGCCCTAACCAAAAATTTGCTAAAGAGTCGTTCATTGTGATGAATGAGCTTGTGTTGCCGAACGATACCAATACCTTAAATAATTTAATGGGTGGTCGTTTATTGCATTGGATGGATATAGCGGCGGCTATTGCTGCTCAGAAGCATTGTAATCGCATTGTGGTAACTGCCTCTGTCGATAATGTGTCTTTTAAACGTCCTATTAAATTAGGTGATGTGATCACCATACATGCCAAAGTGACTCGTGCTTTTAATAGTTCGGTAGAGGTGCGTTTGGATGTGTGGGCCGAAAATATTCCCTCGAACCTTCGTGTAAAATCAAATGAAGCCTACTATACGTTTGTCGCCTTAGATCAAAATGGGAAGACAATCCCAGTTCCTGAAGCGATACCTGAAACAGAGGAGGAGGTGAAATTGTATGATGGTGCTTTACGTCGTCGGCAACTACGTCTTATCCTAGCAGGAAAAATGAAGGCGGATGATGCCACGGAACTGAAGGCTTTGTTTTTTAAGGAGTAAGAACCCTCACATATTCCTACGATATTGCCCCCCCACTTCATACAAAGCATGCGTTATTTGTCCTAAAGAGCATGTTTTGCAAACCTCCATCAACGATTCAAAAATATTGCCTCCTGCTACCGCCATTTTTTGAAGATTTTTTAATTGTTCGCTGCTTACATCTTCGTTTCTTTTCTGGAAAGCTGTTAAGGCTATTATTTGGTAATTTTTTTCATCCTCCGTTGCTCGAATAACTTCGGATGGAATAATGGTGGGGGAGCCATTTTTGTTCAAGAATGTATTTACGCCAATAATAGGGTACTCGCCGGTGTGTTTCAATGTTTCGTAGTACAGTGATTCTTCCTGTATTTTACTACGTTGGTACATCGTTTCCATCGCACCCAAAACTCCTCCACGATCATTTAAATGCTTGAACTCTTCCAATACCGCATTTTCTACTAAGTCGGTTAGCTCTTCGATGATGAATGAACCTTGAAGCGGATTTTCATTTTTGGCTAAACCGAGTTCCTTACTAATGATTAACTGGATAGCCATTGCTCTGCGAACTGATTCTTCGGTGGGAGTAGTGATGGCCTCGTTGTACGCATTGGTGTGAAGCGAGTTGCAATTATCATACAAGGCATACAATGCTTGCAGCGTGGTTCGGATGTCATTAAAATCGATTTCTTGGGCATGTAGTGATCTTCCAGAAGTTTGGATATGATATTTTAATTTTTGCGAGCGATCGTTTCCTTTGTATTTGTATTTGATGGCTTTTGCCCAAATGCGTCGTGCAACACGGCCAATCACCGAATATTCGGGATCAATCCCATTGGAAAAGAAGAATGATAAATTGGGTGCAAAATCATCAATATGCATTCCTCTGCTGAGGTAATACTCTACATAGGTAAAACCATTGCTTAACGTAAATGCGAGTTGTGAAATCGGATTTGCACCTGCTTCGGCAATGTGATAACCCGATATGGAAACGGAATAGAAATTACGTACCTGTTTATCGATAAAATAGCTTTGCATATCGCCCATCATCCGAAGCGCAAATTCGGTCGAAAAAATGCAGGTATTTTGTGCTTGATCTTCCTTCAAAATGTCGGCCTGAACCGTCCCTCGAACACTGGATATCGCTTTGGATTTGATTTTTTTATACACATCAGCAGGTAAAACCTGATCGCCCGTAATGCCCAATAGCATCAATCCCAAACCATTATTCCCTGCTGGTAAATTACCTTGATAGGAGGGCTTGTTTAAACCCTTTTTTTTGTAGATCTGATCAATTTTTGCTCGAACTTCTTTTTCTAAATTTTGTTCAAGAATATATTTTTCGCATTGCTGATCAATGGCTGTATTCATAAAAAAGCCCAATAGCATAGGTGCTGGGCCATTAATGGTCATGGATACAGATGTCGCTGGATGGCATAAATCGAAACCAGCATATAATTTCTTCGCATCATCAAGGGTCGCAATGCTCACACCCGAGTTGCCAATTTTGCCATAAATATCCAGGCGTACATGTGGATCCTCGCCATATAGTGTCACCGAGTCAAAGGCCGTAGATAAACGATGTGCGGGCTGACCAAGCGATACGTAATGGAAACGTTTGTTCGTTCGTTCGGGGCCGCCTTCGCCGGCAAACATGCGAGTCGGATCTTCTGTATCTCGTTTTAAAGGAAATACACCAGCTGCATAAGGGAACTCTCCAGGAACATTTTCGGTAAGTAGCCAGTGTAAAATATCCCCCCATGATTCATATTTGGGTAAAGCTATTTTGGGTATCCTTAGTTTGGATAATGATTCCGAATAAAGTGACTGACGTATTTCTCTATCGCGAACGTGGTAAACAAATTCATCCGCTGTATAGCGCTTTATTGTGGAGGGCCATTCGTTAAGTAGGCGTTTGCATTCCTTATCTAGATGATCTTCTAGATTTCTATAAATTTCTTCAAGTTCTTTGATGGCTGGGGTGAGGCTGAGTACTCCTTTGATTTGAAAAAGTTGCGTAGCAATTTTGCATTGGGTATTTACCCAAGTGGTGTAATCTTGGTTTGCTTCTGCTATTTCAGCCAAATAGCGCGTACGATCGGGTGGGACGATGTATATTTTTTCTGATGTCGAGCTATTTAATTCCATTTTTGGATGAAAATCGACACCTGTTTTCTTTAGAATCGCATGCATTAATGAAATAAAGAGGCTATTCATTTCTGGATCATTAAACTGCGAGGCCATGGTTCCAAAAATGGGTAGTGTTTCATCGTTGGCATCGAACAAATTGTGATTCCGCTTGAATTGTTTTCGGACATCACGCAATGCATCCAGAGCTCCACGCTTGTCGAATTTGTTGATCGCAATCAGATCCGCAAAATCGAGCATGTCTATTTTTTCTAATTGAGTAGCCGCACCAAACTCGGGGGTCATTACATAAAGGGACACATCACAGTGCTCGGTGATTTCGGTGTCGGATTGCCCGATACCAGAAGTCTCAACAATAATTAAGTCGTATCCAGCCACTTTGCAAATATCGATCGACTCTTGGACGTATTTTGAGAGCGCCAAATTAGCTTGTCGAGTCGCTAACGATCGCATGTAAACGCGCGGATTGTTAATGGCATTCATGCGTATCCGATCGCCAAGCAAAGCGCCTCCCGTTTTTCTTTTGGATGGATCGATGGAAATGATGGCTAAACTTTTGTCAGTCTCTAGTAGAAAACGCCTTACCAGCTCATCAATTAAAGATGATTTACCAGCTCCGCCCGTTCCAGTGATGCCCAAAACAGGTGTTTTTTTTTTATCAATGCATTTTTTAATCTCTTTTAAAAAGCTTTCAGATTCATGTGGGTGATTTTCGACCATCGTGATTGCAGAAGCAATTGCTTTGGTATTTTTATTTCTGATGCTTCTTGTATCGTTATTTAATTGGGTGATCGTTTGAAAATCGCATTGTTTGAGCATATCGTCAATCATGCCCTGTAAACCCATTCGGCGCCCGTCGTCTGGCGAATAAATTTGTGCGATGCCATGGGCCTTTAGTTCTTCAATTTCTCGGGGCAAGATGACACCGCCCCCTCCTCCGAAAATTTTGATGTGACTAGCTCCCTTTTCTTGTAGAAGGTCGTACATGTATTTAAAGTATTCCAGATGCCCTCCTTGGTAGGAGGTGAGTGCAATGCCTTGCACATCTTCTTGTATGGCACAGTTAACCACTTCATCAACGGATCGGTTATGCCCCAAATGGATTACCTCTGCACCTGTCGATTGTAAAATACGGCGCATGATATTTATAGCGGCATCGTGTCCGTCGAACAAGGCAGCGGAAGTTACAATACGTATTTTGTGTTTTGGCCTGTTCATCTTTTTGTTAATGGATCAATTAATAGCTGATTTTATTGTCGATCATTCGGTTGTTATACTGCTGAATAAAAGCCTTGAGTTTATTTTCCATTTCTTGCTCTAAAGCTTTGTTTCTACCTAAAAGATTGTTCCTTAAAAAGCGATCATTTTTGAGGTTGTAAAGCCCCGTATTTTTGTCTCCATTATTAAACAAAACATAATTTTTTAAATAGAAGTTATAGTTGCCATCAAGGTTGTTAACCACAAAGTAGTTCTCATTTTTCTCCATCAAATTGTTGCCAAATGCAAAATAAGGTTTATCATAATTAAGGATGGATAGTACTGTTGGCATGATATCTATTTGCTGCGCTAACGTGTTTATTTTTCCTTTCAGATTGCTACCACCTGGATAATACATGAGCATGGGTATAGCAAAGCCACTGGGGATAGTTTGATATTCTGGGAGGTGAGTTTGGGTAGAATGATCAGCTGTAAGGACAAATAGCGTGTTGTTAAACCAAGGCATTTGAGCAGCCTTAGTGAAAAACTTTCGCAATGCCATGTCTGTATAAGTAAAGCATTCTTGTATAGGCAATGGCCCTTTGGGGTATTTCCCTTCATATTGTGCTGGAATTTTAAAAGGATGATGTGATGAAACCGTAAATACGGTACTAAAGAATGGCTGTTTAAATGTGTTCATTTCTTTTGCAAAGTGTTGAAGGAAGGGCTCGTCCCAAATACCCCATGAGCCATCGTAATCTGCATCGTTGTCATATTCTGTTCTACCATAATAATGATCTATTCCTGCCAATTTAGCGTAAGAAGAAAAGCCCATAGACCCATTGGTTGCACCATGAAAAAAGGAAGTATGGTAGCCTTTTTCTTTTAATAATTTAGCCAAACTACTAATCTTATTGGTGTTGTAAGGTGAAAGTACAAAGTGCTCTTTCATTCTTGGAATGCTTGAAATAATGGCAGGAGGAGCATCTATGGATTGCCTCCCATTGGCATAAGCGTTGGTGAAAGCTAAACTGTTCTCCAGTAAAGAATCGATAAAAGGGGTATATCCTTTGTATTTTCCATTAAGCAAATCTGTATTCAATCCGCCAATACTTTCTTTTCCCAAACTTTCAACAATAATAATAACCACATTGAGCGGCTTGAATGCATTATTAGGGTGTGGTGTGTGAATAGGATTATAGAGCTGATTTAGCGTTTTTATGTCGAAATAAGTTTTTTTTTGGAGAGGCTCTATACCGATTGTTTGCATTATAGAAAAGGGGGTGTTCAGTACCAAAGAGATTTCATTTGGAGAATCAACGAACTCGCCTGCATAATTTGGTGTAATAGGCATTCCATCCAATTTTCCACCACGCATGCCAATAACAACTATTGCTGTAATGGCTAGCATGACAGTTGCATGTATAAGGCCGTAGAGATACTTTTTTTTTATTTGCTCTCTTTTTACCCCAATCAGATCATAGAGCTTGATCAAAGCCCAAATCAGCAGTGCAAAAAGCAATGGCAGATACCAGTAATCGATCAGAAAGCTAAATCCAAGCTTCATTTTGTTTTGTTCATGGGCAAACTGACTAAATACACTGGCTGTTGTACGTTTTAGCGTAAACTTGTAGTAAGCAAAATCTACAAAGTTTAATGAGATACCGATGGCATTGGTAACTATGAATAGCCATTTACAGAAGCGTTGATAGCTATCGCGGTAGCGAAATGTGAATGGAATGATTTGCAATAAAATATATAACGAGTTGAGATAAAATAAGGCGCTAATATCAAATTTGATTCCCCCGAGCAATATTTGTGCAAACTTGCCGTGGTTCATCTCATGAAATAAATCGGCATTAAGGGCGTAGAATCCAATTCGGCAAAGGGTATATGTGATGAGTAGAAGTAGTATGCGTGTTGCAAGAGCAATATAAATATGTAGTCTAATAAGAGGTTGATGGGCCATATATGTGATATGTTGTAAAATTGGGTGCAAGTTATATAATTTGAGCACCTTAAGGAAATGTGGAGGATGCTTGTTTTTGACGGACGCTGGTTTTAAAATAGTGTAGTACGGAAGAACCTTTCCATGTTTTTAAACAGTAGTGTCTGTCAGATCAAATAGGGGCTATTACATATCAATCTGTGATTGAGTTTGTTGGTCGGAATCACGGGTTACTCCTGTTTTTAATCAGATTTCTATTTGTGTACCTTTGCGAAGCCACTATCAGCGGCATTTGTGTCATACTCTGAGGTGAAAAAATTTTGTTCATAATCATCAAAGAACAAATTATATACGTGAAAATTAAATTGTGGGTACTCCTGTAGACTACGGTCATAAAAATTATAACGCTTACGGTGCACATCTTCGTCAAAAGTATGAGGGTAAGCGTGTGTTTAAAATCATTGTGGATGCTGGTTTTACATGCCCTAATCGGGATGGTAGTAAAGGCTATGGAGGTTGTACGTATTGTAATGTAGATTCTTTTACACCCGAGTTGTCACGCAAACTTCCCACCATTCGGGAGCAAATTGAGCAGGGTATGGAGCGGGCTACTAAAAATTATGCTGCAGATAAATTCATTATTTACTTTCAGCCGAATACCAATACCTATGCCCCAACACACTATCTTAAAATGTTGTATGATGAGGCCTTAAGTATCAATACCGAAAACATAGTAGGCCTGTCGGTAGGTACACGGCCAGATTGCATCGATTTCGAAAAAATAGCCCTGCTCGAAAGCTATGCCGATCATTTTGATGTTGATTTAGAGATGGGAATGGAGTCTATTTATAACGAAACACTTTTGAAAATCAATCGAGGTTGTACACATCAAGAGTTGGAGCGCGCATTGAATCTGGCTAACTCCACTAAACTGGATATTTGCGTACATACGATCTTTGGTTTCCCCTGGGAAACACATGAAATGATGCTACGTTATGCAGATGAGATCAATCGCTTTGCGCAGATCAAGTTTGTGAAGCTGCATCATTTGCATATTGTGAAAGGTTCTATTATGGGAGCCAGATATCATAAAGAACCCTTTAATTTATTCACCTTAGCTGAATATACTGACTTTTTGGCGGATTTTATCCCGCTTTTACGTCCAGATATTGTCATCCAGCGTTTATTTGGTTTGGCCGATTATGATCTACTGATAGCACCCAATTGGGGGTTGAAAAAATCCGAAATTCAATCGTATATCGATAAGGGCTTAGAGCGAAGGGGAGTTGTACAAGGAAGTAGGTTGTCGATTGTATAGTATCTCTGCAATCTCTTCTCAACAAAAAAGGTGAACCAATTTTGGTTCACCTTTTTTCTATCCTGGGACTCTTAAATCGCCCCCAATAACAAATAAAAACGGCTTTACTTTTGAGTGACCTGTATCAAATGTTTCAATTGAATAATTTCCTTTTCATCAAGATTTCTCCAGCGTCCTCTGGGTAGATCTTTCTTGGTGAGATTGGCATATACTACACGGTCGAGTTTGATCACCTCATAACCCAAATGCTCAAATATCCGGCGGACGATTCGATTTTTGCCACTATGTATTTGGATTCCGATTTCATTTTTGCCACCTCCAGCAACATAACTCACCGCATCTGGTTTAGTGACACCATCTTCAAGTTCGACACCGTATACAATTTTGTTAAAGTCGCCTTGACTCAGATTTTTATCTAATTCGACTTGATAAATTTTGGTTACGTGATTTCTGGGATGTGATAATTTTTCGGCTAAATCACCATCGTTGGTCATTAATAGTAAGCCAGTCGTATTTCGATCCAAACGTCCAACGGGATAAATACGTTCGTTGGATGATTTTTCTACGAGGTTCATGACGGTCTTTCGTTCCTGAGGATCGTCGGTAGTGGTGATGTAATCTTTGGGCTTGTTTAAAAGCACATACACCATTTTTTCGCGCTTTAGTGTTTCCCCATTATATCGGATAACATCTATTGAAGGATCCACTTTTAACCCTAATTCAGTTACTGCTTCACCATTGACGGATACCACGCCTGCAGCGATAAGTTCGTCTGCTTTGCGACGCGAACAAATGCCCGCATTGGCTATATAACGATTGAGACGAATCAGGCTATTGTCTCCTTTTTCAGGTTTTGTTTTTTTTGAACGGTTGTTTGATCTCAAGCGTTCTTCTGAGCTCCAATTGCCATCGTCACTGCGATATCGCTCATAGTCGGAGTCATTAGCCTGGCTTGATCGGAATGGTTTATCTCCGTAAGGCTTTCTATCTCCTGCTGGACGATCACTTCTGAATGGTTTATTTCCGTAAGGCTTTTTATCTCCTGCTGGGCGATCGCTTCTGAATGATTTATCCCCGTAAGGCTTTCTATCTCCTGCTGGACGATCACTTTTGAATGGTTTATCCCCGTAAGGCTTTCTATCTCCTGCTGGACGATCGCTTCTGAATGGTTTATCCCCGTAAGGCTTTCTATCTCCTGCTGGACGATCACTTTTGAATGGTTTATCCCCGTAAGGCTTTCTGTCTCCTGCTGGGCGATCGCTTCTGAATGGTTTATCCCCGTAAGGCTTTC
>Ga0114967_10003253_pt1 | contig 13391 bp, 9 predicted proteins | sample M_130628_MF_Meta_FD_92639 | JGI IMG/M metagenome (GOLD analysis project Ga0114967, IMG submission 92639) | Freshwater microbial communities from Lake Montjoie, Canada to study carbon cycling - M_130628_MF_MetaG | ecosystem: Environmental > Aquatic > Freshwater > Lake | place: Lake Montjoie... | reverse complement strand
TTTTATTCCAATAATTGAATCTTGTAGTTGCAATAAGATTTTTATTCATAGCAATAAACTTACTGTCTGGCTTTAATTCTTTTAACTTACTCCAAGCCCATTCTGCGCTATCTAAATTATTATTTCTCAAATAAGCTAAGCCCCAATTTTGATACATATTTGAATAAGCAGGGTAAATTTTGTAAGCCTTTTCAAAATCTTTGACAGCTAGTTTTAAGGCTGTTGATTTTTGAATGGAGTCTTGAATTGAATCTGTTTGAGTAACTAACATACCACCATGATAGGTTAGCATTCTAACACTGTTCGGCGATTTTTTTAAGTCAGCTTGATAAAGGGTATCATTGTTTTTCCAATCTTGATTACGTGAATACACTTTCATAAATGAAAATAAAACAAAGCATGTTAATATCGATAAAGATGTATATTGAAAGAATGGCTTATTGATTTTTACTTGCAGGGTTTTGAATAAAATAATAATGATGATAACAAAGAAAAAGCTTGGCATAAATAGAAAACGATCGGCCATTGGTGGACCAATATTTACTATTGCATTTGATAAAATGAAAATCGAAATTAAATATGCTGAAATGAAAAACCCTAATGCTTTTCTTTTAATTATTTGATGTATGGAAAGAGTAGTTAATCCTATATAAATAATCAAAGAAATTAAACTTGAAATATTGCTAAATGACACATAGGGAATTTGATTGTATCCATAATCGATACATTGACTAATTGGAAGGAATAGCAACGATAAATATTTGCCTAGAATTAAAAAAATAGTAGCGTATTTTTGCTCTGCAGTTGCCAAAAGATACGGGTCATTCATGATGTCGACTTTGCTTATCGGAACATCGCTAATGCTTAATCGAAAAAATGTATAACCTATTATAGCAATAAATGTTGGAGCAGATAGAATAATTATTTTTTTTATTTTTTCATTTGTAAATGTCACTAATAATAAAGGTGTCAATGCCAATAAAACAGTGGAGCTTTCTTTCGATAAAAGTGCTAGTAATAAGTAAATGATTGACTTAGTTAAATCGATAATGTTAGTTTTGTTAGCATAATTTAGAATACTATTTAAGAATAATACTGAAAACAATAAGGCTAATATTTCATCTAGACTTTTTATATTGGCTACTACTTCAGTATGCATTGGGTGAACTAAAAAAAGCAACGTTGTAAAAAAAGCGTATAGCGGTTTTTCGCTGAATAAATATTTTTTTAAAAATTGATATGCTACTATGCAAAGTAATCCGTAACAAAGAATATTAATAAAATGATAAGCAGAATAGTTGTTACCAAAAAATACATGCTCGATCGCAAATACAATTAAAGATAATGGTCGGTAGCGCCAGCTTAGTTGAGAGCTGATTTTCCCCGTAGCTCCGTAAAAACTTTCATGTGAAATGATATCAGGAATTCCATCAATACCTTTTAAAACAAATTGATTGTTGGTAAGCACCATTACATCATCCAGAGCAGTCTCATTTGAAATAGAATTCCAATAAAAAATAAATGAAAGAACAAAGAGAACAATTAGATGTAATTTGGTTGAGTTTAAATCAAAAGACTCATTTTTTTTCAGGCTGTTATTTTTATTTTTATTTGATGACATACCATACATTTATTTCTTTCGAATGTATTTAAAAATAGAAGAATTTAAATTTCAATTTATAGAAGAAATCAACAAATAAATCCTAAAAAAAATCCCCGCCGAAGCGAGGATTTTTCTATCATTTAATAACTTAATTATTTTACAATTTGCATTACGCCAGTTTCAGAAGCTGTTAAAACTTTAACTGAATAAATACCGTTTGCCAAATTGCTGAAATCAATAGTCTCGTTAAACTTATTTCCATTTACAGATGAAATTTGTTTTGAATAAACCACCTGGCCAATTGCGTTGATAACAGAAATTGTTGCTGTCGACTCATGCGAAACGAATTGAACTGTTGCAACATTAGCTACTGGGTTAGGGAAGATGTTCATTCCAATAGAAGCGGCATTGCTTTCTAAACTAGTCAACTGAACGGTAATTGTTTTTACAATTGTATCAGCACTACAAACTCCATTAGAAACTATTAATGTAACATTATATGTTCCTGAAGAAGAGAAGCTGTAAGTTGGGTTTTGAGAGAATGATGCATTTCCATCACCAAATAACCATAACCAGCTAATAGCAGCATTTGAACTATCAGAGAAAGTTACTATTTGATTGTTTGCTGTATAGCTAAAATTAGGATTTACACCAGGTACAACATTGATTGCGATACTATCTGTTCTTGAACAACCTGCTTGGTTAGTAGCAACAACTGTGTAAGTTGTAGGTCCGTTAACAGTAACAATTGTATTATTACCTGTTGCCCCAGTGCTCCATGCGTACTGAGTTCCAAATCCACCGCCACCACCTTGTGTAAACGCTCTTAGTAAGGTTGTATCACCATCACATACAGAAGTCCTGTTGGCAAATAAAGTAAAGGCTGGAGGATTAGATATGTTAACAGTAATGTTACGTGTTCCAATGCAACCAAATGCATCAGTACCAGTGATTGTATAAGTTGTAGGTGCTGTTAAAGTAGCGATAACAGTACTTCCTGTTGTTGTATTTAATCCTGTAGCAGGCGACCATGAATACGTATCTGCACCATTAGCAGTAATTGTTACCGTACTTCCAGCACAAGCAAAAATTGGACTTGTTGGGGTTGTTGTGACATTTGGGTTTGGATTTGGGTTAACAGTGATTGAATAATATGCGCTGTCTGTTAATCCTGAAGCTGTACAACCTACGTAACAACGGAAATAAGTTGTTGCTGTTAATGTTCCTGTGTTAACTGTATTATTAGAAGTTGCGAATGCTGTCCATGGTCCATTAACAGAATCTGTTGTTGATTGCCATTGGTAAGTGATTCCAGCAAAGCCTGAAGATCCTCCACTAATTGTCAAATCAGCAGAACCGCTTCCACCACAAATTAATGAAGTAGTTGAGGAAATTGATCCAGCAGATGGTTGTCCACTACAAACTGTAGGATATTCATCCCATTGAACATCATCAACAAACATATTACTTCCACCTTGACTTGTACCATTAAGAATAATGTAGTTAGTGTTAGTATTGAAGTTAGCAGGAATGTTAAACGTATATAAATACCAGCCATTATTTAATTCGTTGTTTGGTAAATTAAAATAACGACTTCTTGCAACCGCTCCTAAACGTGTAGCACCTGCAACAGTTTGAGAGGTGTTAACCAATACAGTAATACTATCGCCGGCAGTTGATAAACTGTCACGATACATATACATACTGAATGTAGGTGTAGCACCATTTGTTTGTGAGTAATCAATCACAGGAGTGATTAGAGCTTGTCGTGTCCCCGTTTGTGTTAAGGAGATAGAGAATCTCGCCATTGCAGCTCCGCTGTGTGGAAAAAATAAATTATTAGGTCCAGCTGTTCTACGAACCCACACCGGATTTCCGATGATTGGATCTAATGACCAACCTGTTGGTTGAAATGTGTTGCCATCAAAGCTTTCTGTTTTGATGACTTGTGCATTTGAATCATTGCTGACAAATGATGTCATAATTGCAACGAAAGCAAATAGCTTTACTAAGTTTTGTAAAGATGTTTTCATGATTAGTTATAAGTTCTTTTTTGGAAGTGTGAAGTTAACAAAATGATTTAATCTGAATAGTAATCAGTTATTTAAAAATGAATTAATATTTTAAAGCAGGATTTGGATGGGTTAAACAAGAAAAATAATCATTTGAAAACAATCTAAAAGTGGTCCCGCCGCGGCTCGAACGCGGAACCTACTGCTTAGAAGGCAGTTGCTCTATCCAGTTGAGCTACGGAACCGGTAATTTCAGAGTTCTTAAAATTTAAAACGACAAGCTGAAAGTGGATATTAAAATCATATGTCGAAGAACAAAATTTGTCGGGGTGGCAGGATTCGAACCTACGACCTCCACATCCCAAATGTGGCGCGATACCGGGCTACGCTACACCCCGAATGATATCTAAACTGTAATATTTCTAGAACGATGTACTATTTTAATTGAACCTGGCGGTGAGGGCGGGATTCGAACCCGCGGTACAGTTACCCGTACGACAGTTTAGCAAACTGTTCCTTTCGGCCACTCAGGCACCTCACCTTATGTGGGGTTGCAAAGGTAAGAAGTAAATACTCTTCTCCAAAATTTATTTTAATTTTATTCTTACAGATTTTTTAAGGTTAAATTTTATATTTGTTAAATGCATCATCACATAAAATCGGTTCTACTTTTTGGATTTAACTATTTTAGTGTGATAGTATTTATTTCTTCATGCGAGTCTAAGAAGAGTAGCTTGCCTAACAGCGTAAGTGGTTATTCCCTAAGTTATAATTTGCAGGATGCCACTCAATGGGATCCCTCATGGTCAGATTCAAATGTCGTAAATGTTCAAATATTGGCGGATCCAGATAACCTTCATCCAACAAATGGTTCATCACAAATTCGCGATGAAGTGCTTATGTACTTGCATGGGGCATTAATAAAAACAGATTTGCAAAATGGAAATATGTCGCCAGGTATTTGTGAAACTATGCCAAAGCAATCAAATAATTCAAATGCACTCACTTTTCAAATTAAAAAAGGTGTTAGATGGGATAACGGTGATCAAGTGAATGCAAGTGATGTGTCTTTTACTATTAAAGCCTCCAAATGTCAGTTAACAAATAATGTTTCAAATAAATTCTTTTTTGATAATGTAGAAGATGTAATAATTGACTCATTAAATAATCTCAAATTTACTATCCTTTTTAAGAATGCTTCTGAATATAATTTGCCTATGTGGTGCGATTATGCAATTCTTCAAGAAAGCAAATATGATTTCAATAATTCGTTGCGTGCAGTTTCATTCCATCAATTAAATGATAAATCTTTTCTTCAGGAAAAAAATGCACAACTTGTAAAATGGGCGAATCAGTTTAATAGTGACGATATGTGTGCTAATCCTTCGTTTATTTCAGGAATGGGACCGTATAAATTAGAACGATGGGAGCGAGGACAGTTTATTTCAATCATTAAAAAACAAAATCACTGGACTAGTACTTTAGTTGACAATACTGTTAAGGTTTTTCCTGAAAAAATTGTATTTCGTATTTCTCAAGATCCTTCTGTTCAAAAAGCAAGTTTTTTATCTCAGTTGTATGATGCTTCTGGCGCATTTCCAACTCGACTTTTATTCGAGCTTCAACAGGATAAAATCTTTAATAAAAATTATCATAGCCAATTCGTAGATACTTATGGGTATACCTACATTGCTATGAATATGCAACCTGATGGAATAAAACAAAATTTAGTTTTGAATGATATTAGTGTTCGAAGAGCACTTGCTTATTCAACTCAAATTGAGAATATGATTAAGGTGGTTAATAAAGGAATAAATAAAAGAGTAACAGGTCCTGTAGCGCCACTTAAAAAAGAATGCAATCAAGATTTAAAACTAATTCCGTTTGATTTGAAAAAAGCAAATGAGCTGCTAGATAATAATGGATGGAAAGATTCTGACAAAGATGGAATACGTGATAAAAAAATTAACAATAAGAAAGTGTCGCTTGAATTAGAGCTTATCTATTTCAATACTATTCCCGATTGGAAAGAGATGGCTGTGATTATTGCAGAGGGTATGAAGCAAGCAGGAATTATGATAAAACCAATAGCTTGTGATTATCCAACATGGATGGAAAAAGTAACTACCCATAGTTTTGATTTGGCGATGGGTTCGTGGAATACTTCTTCCTTCCCTGAAGATTATAGTCAGTTATGGTCTACGGCCTCTTATATTGGCAATGGTAGTAATTATACAGGATTTGGAAATGCATCTTCGGATAGTTTAATTAATGCAATAGCTAAGGAAACGGACAGCTCAAAAAAGTTAATTTTAGAAAAGAAAATGCAACAGCTTATTTATGATCAGCAGCCTTATATCTTTTTATACGGACTTGTTCGTCGATGTGTACTGCATAAGCGATTTGATCATGCAACTTTTTATGCGGAGCGCCCTGGGATTTTATATTCACCACTTCAGTTAAGTCCACTTCGCAATAAGACATCCGTAAATAACTAACGCATGCGTATAGTAGGTAAAATTGTTTTCGTAATAGCGTCCTTGTTTCTTGTTATCGCATTTTCCTTTTCGTTGATGCGTTACCAAAGCAACCGTCCATTACAAGCAGTTACAGCTAATAATAATTTTTCGCAACATACACTTTCGGTTTATGATCCTGTTTATTTATCGTTTTATCATCAATACGGACTCGATTTGCCTTCGTTTTATTTTTCAATCAGCAATCTTGCATTACCTGATTCATTTAAGTATTTACCCGCAACTGGTGAAAAAGATTTTTTGATTTACTGGAGCTGTAAAACTGGGGATCCAAATACTATTCATAAAGTATATTTATCATTGATTAATTTTCACAATGAAGAGTGGAGGATACCGCCATCTCAAGTATTGAAATTGCAAAGGTTGTTGAATCAAATAATCACGTCTAGAAATATTGATACGCTGAATAATTATTACGCGCAATATGTAGATATACTACCGCACGAATCATTAACATTTGGCGAGATATCCAAAGTTCAAAAAATTAATACTGAAGGGATATGGAAGCAATGGGTTCCAACATTTCAGCTACATACAAGTAATCAATTTGCTTTATGGTTGTCTGATTGGTCGAGTGATAATAAGGGGATTTATGCCAAATCATGGATAACTAAAAACACGGTGAGCTCATTAATTAAAAAGCCTTTCTTGATTACGCTAATAATAACACTGATTACTGTTTTGATGATTGTATTTTATAGTATTATAATTGCTGCGGAGTTGTTTTTAAATAAAGAAAAAAAATGGGTGGTTATTATACAAAGTGTTTTTCATTTCTTGTATAGTATTCCTACATTTTTCATCGGAGCTGTGCTAATTTTTATTTTTGCTAACCCTTATCAACTACAAACATTCCCTGCAAATTTTTCGTTTGCGCCCTTAGTAGAAAATGATTCTTTTAATTTTATTTCACTGCTTAAATCGTGGTCGTATTTTATTTTACCAGTCATTACATTATCATTCGGAGCTATTGTTTTTTTTACTTTGATGTTATATCGTTCTTTTGAAGAAGAATATTCTAAAAACTATGTGTTATCTGCTAAAATGATGGGCGTTAGTAATCGAACTATCATTTATAAATATATTTTAAAGAACGCTATTTATTCTTCCTCAACTTTTTTGTTTTTATTGTTTCCTGCATTGTTGTCAGGATCGGTAATAGTTGAGCAATTATTTTCGATTGCAGGAATAGGGAATTTATTAATTACTTCTGCCCGAAGTCAGGATGTACCCGTGCTCATCAACTTATTTGGATTGATTGGGTTTATCACTGTTTTGTGTTTTATTTCGTTGGATTATTTTCAGCAAAAAATTGCAGGAAGGTTGTTATCAAATAAGGAGGAGAAGGAATGAATTGGAAATTTAAGATAATTTTATTTTTTGCATTAATGGCTATTCTTGCTCCTGTAATAAGCAATGATAAGCCGTTGTTATTAATAAGTAACAATCAAATTTCTTTTCCATTTTTATCGGAAGAATACAAATTGATTGGAGAAAATGATTTTTATATTATGCCATTAGTTCCATACCGTGCTGGTGCGAGTGATTTTAACAATGCAGATTTTAAAAGTCCATTTGATTCACAAAATAATTCACTGTTATACAGGCATTGGTTGGGTACTACTTTGCGTGGTTGCGATGTTTTAGCTGGAATTATTTCTGGTGCTCGCTATGCCTTAATAGTTGGATTTTTTTCTGCATTAATTAGTTTAGTTATTGGATTGTTATTAGGAGCAGGCTCTGCCTTTTCAAAAAACGGATTGCTACGTATAACATGGTTACAACTGTTAATGTTAATTCCTTTACTGTTATTCAATTTTAATTTATTTTTTAATGTTCCAACTTCTATATTCATAAAGTGCTCTTTATTTCTACTTTCTGTAGCGGTGTTAATTTTTTGCAGAGGAATAAATTGGAAATTCAATTTGGGTATAAAAATCAATTTTGAAAATGCAGAATCGCAATTGACAATATTGTTTTCTTCTGTGCCTCGACTATTTTTCATTGTTGCGATAATGGGAATTTTACATCAAGGCATTCTAACATTAATTATCCTTTTGGGTATTACAGGATGGATGGAGATTGCGCGTGTTGTTCGTTCAGAAATCCAAAAAATACAGTCTATGGATTATTATGCAGCTGCAAAGTTATCAGGAGCTTCATGGATACGCATTACTGTGAAGCAATTACTTCCTAATTTAAAACCTTTGTTGATGGCAGTCTTTGCTTTTTCATTTGCAGGCGCTATCATCTCGGAAGCATCCTTAAGCTTTTTAGGGTTTGGATTAGCTGCTAATCAGGTAACATGGGGTTCATTAATATTAGAAGGAAAAGAATCATTTCATGCATGGTGGTTAATTTTATTTCCTGGACTATGTCTTAGCTTATGTTTGTATGCCTTGTTTGCAATTGCAAGAGGATGGAATAGTGATAACTATTCTTTGTAACTATCTGAATAATTTTCATTTTTCAGGCATTATGTTAACGCTCAATAAATTTTTTACAATCGATATTGCACTTACTTATGAATTTTATCTTCGTAAATCAAGCATATTCATGGTCATACCTATATCCTTCATGTATCTGTACAAGTTTATACACTTGATAAGCAAGTTATACCTCTTGATGAAATGATTGCTGATTTTAATAATAAAGAGTATTCAATTACAACTAAATTAATAGAAGTTTTTGACCGCGCCTTAAACTTTGTCAAAATAGAGAACTCTCAAATATGACATGATTTGAAATTAATTGGACACGGATAATATTAATAAACAATCAGCCAACATGTAAAAATATTATGTTGGATATTCGTGATCGATTAATTAAAAAGATTCCTGTAGGACTTGAATTAGTACAGTAGAGTCTATATGAAATACCCAATTCTTATGTAGAGTGGAAAAAGTAAACTTGCTCTTTTCTTATTCTGTAATTACAATCGAAAAACCAGGAAGTTTGATTTCCGCTTGTTTATCATCATAACCAATTACATTGCTAAGGATGATTGTATCTCCAGAAATTAGCTTAGCAATTGACTTTTTAGCCATAATTGGAAATCCATCTAAACCTTGTCCAAAGTCTTTCATTTCCATCGGGTTTTTAACAAAAACCTGGATGCCGAATTGATGTAATTGATATGACTTACCATCGCTACATTTAACCATTACTTTAGGTGAATTAGACCATTCCTGCAAATTAGCTAAAGTCATCTTATAAGTTCTTGCAGTATCGCTTGAAGCATTACAAAATTTAATGACAGGTACTTTTGATGAAGACGGTGATTTTTTTTGCGCCGATAGGGTCGTGGTGAAAAAACAAAAAATAGCAAGTAGTAATAAGTGTGTTTTTTTCATGGTTATTTATTTTTTAATGCGACCATCTTGAGTGCTGTGGCTGCGGCCTCAATCCCTTTGTTGCCATGCTTACCACCAGAACGATCAATGGCTTGATCTAAATTATCAGTAGTTAATACTCCAAATATAAATGGTTTATTGTATTTGATCGTAAGATTTGTAATGCCATTTGCGACAGCATCACAAATAAAATCGAAATGCCTTGTTTCTCCTTGGATTACACAGCCGATACAAATGATTGCATCATAATTTCCTTGAGCAAGCATCGATGCTCCTGCTGTTAATTCAAAACTACCAGGAACATTAATACGAGTAATGTTTTCTGATTTAGCGCCAGCATCATTTAAAAAGTTAACAGCCCCTTGAGCCATGGCTTCTGTGATAACGTGATTCCATTCTGCTACAACAATGCCGAACTTATAAGGTTCGGCATTGGGCATTTCGTGAGATTGATGATGCGATAGCGATTGATGGGCTGTCGACATGATAATATTTTATTTTGATGATAGTGCTGTAGCCCTACCGATGAATTTATCGATATCGCGAGCCTCTGTGCTAGTTGGATAGTCTTTCTTGATTTGATTATATACTTCCAATGCAGCACTGTAATTCTTTTGTTGCTCGTAAGCTCTACCAGTTTTAAATAAGAATAAAGGACGAGTGAAGTTATTGTCATCGTAGTCAGAAGCTTTCTTGTAAAATGATACCGCTTCGTCAACGCGATTTAATTCCTGATTTGCAGCTGCTATTCCACCTAATGCTAATGCGCCTGTTATATCGTCTTCTGCATCATATTTTTTTAAAGTTTCAATAGCTTTTTCGAATTCACCTTTTTTAAGGTAAGTCATGCCTAGATAGTAATTAGCTAAATTACCTGTCTTAGTGGAGCCATAATCTTGTGCAATTTGCTCAAAGCCTGGATATGTTCCATCACCATTTGATGATTGCTTTAAACTGTCCTGACTAAAATATCTTTCAGCAGCGAACATCGCATTTTGTGCTTTTTCTTCCTGAGGTCCTAATACTAAGTTGGTGTATGCAAAATAGGTTAGTACGATTCCTACTGCAGCGACAACAATAATTGTCAGACTTTTTTTATTTTGCTGAACATAATGCTCAACCTTATCAATTGATTCGTCTATTTCGAATCCTTCGTTTTTATTTGATGACATACTTCAATAAATCAGTTAATAGTTGGCAAATATACATTAAAATTTTATTGCTTAAAACAGGTTTTAAAATTCATTTTAAGAGTATCAACAGTTGTTTGTTAAGTTATTTGTCGATAGAAACGAGTTTGTTGGCCCATTTTTCACAAAGATTATTGAGCATCCGGTAAACAATTCTAAATTCGTTTAAGTCGCCTGTGTAGGGGTCAGGGACATCCATATTCTCCTTGTTGCTACCGTCGTAGGTTTCGTCTATATCGCATATGAGCTTAATTTTCCCAAGGTATTCAGGATTTGGGGAACGTTCCCGCAATGTCTGGTAGATGCTAATGTCCATTGCCAAAAGATAATCGAATTCCTCATAATCTTCTTCCACAATTACCCTACAAGTTTGTTTACTAATGTCTAATCCGTTCTCTGCGGCTACTTTTATCGATCGCTTGTCTGGAGCCGAGCCAACATGCCAACCTCCTGTACCAGCCGAATCAACCTGAAAATAAATCTTATACTTGTTTAACTTCTCAATCATAAGGCCTTCGGCAAGGGGAGAGCGGCAAATATTGCCCAAGCAAACCATCAAAATTTTCATGGCGTGAAATTATAAAAAAAATGTCCCGTAAAAATTACGAGACATTTCACATTTATTTTATCGTGATTATCTTGAAAGATTAATTCTTTTTTGAAGGTCAACAACCTGTGCTTTGAATTTTTTATCAGTATCAATTAGGTTATTTACCGTTCTGCAGGCATGTAAAACAGTAGCATGATCTTTTCCTCCGCAATGCATTCCAATATTAGATAGCGAGGACTTTGTAAATTGTTTACTGAAATACATAGCTAACTGGCGAGCCTGAACAACTTCACGCTTACGAGTTTTAGATTTCAATACTTCTAGAGGTAATTCAAAGAAGTCGCAAACAATTTTTTGAATATAGTCGATGGAAATTTCATGAACCGTATTCTTAACAAACTTATCAATCATCTGCTTCGCCAATTCTAAAGTAATAGGCTTTTTGTTCAATGATGATTGTGCCATGATGGAGATTAAAGCTCCTTCCAGTTCACGAACATTATTAGTGATACTTAATGCGATGTATTCAGTGATTTCGTTAGGAAGTTCAATACCATCGACATACATTTTTCTACGAAGTATAGCAATACGAGTTTCTAAATCCGGAACTTGTAGATCTGCTGATAATCCCCATTTAAAACGAGATAGTAAGCGTTGCTCCATACCTTGTAAGTCTACAGGAGGTTTATCGCAAGTAAGAATGATTTGCTTGTTGTTTTGGTGTAAATGATTAAATATATGGAAGAAAACATCTTGCGTCTTTTCTTTTCCAGCCAAGAATTGAATATCATCAATAATCAAGACATCCATCATTTGATAAAAATGAACAAAGTCGTTGGAAGAATTATTTCTAACAGCATCAACAAACTGCGACATAAATTTTTCGCTTTGAACGTATAGTACTGTTTTGTTAGGGAAGTTATTTTTTATTTCAATTCCGATGGCATTGGCAAGATGCGTTTTTCCTAAACCATTACTTCCATAAATTAATAATGGATTGAAAGAGGTGCCGCCTGGCTTTTGTGCAACTGCAAATCCTGCTGAGCGCGCTAAGCGATTGCAATCGCCTTCAATTAAATTATCAAAAGAAAAGTTAGAGTTTAGTTGAGAATCAATATCGATTTTCTTAAGACCTGGAATGATAAAAGGATTACGAATACCACCACTGATTTGTTGAGGCATTGGTACAGCTGGATTTTTCAGTCCATTGTTACTCTTAGCTGGAAACTTTACTGTATATGGCTTCGCACCTGCAGTACTGTTTTCCATTAAAATAGAATATTCTAATCGGCCTTCAGTTCCTAATTCTCGTTTGATAATTTTGCGTAAAAGCCCAATATAATGTTCTTCAAGCCATTCGTAAACAAATTGACTTGGAACCTCAATGGTTAGAGTGTGCTGATCAAGTTTAACTGGTTTTATTGGTTCAAACCATGTTTTGAAGTTTTGAGGGTTTACATTGTCTCTAATTAATTTCAAGCAATTCTCCCAAACTTGATCACAAGTTTTTTCCTTCAATGTGTTTTCTTTCTCCTTTTGCATATCCTTCTACTTGATATTTTTTTACTATATTATAAAATATTTTGATTGATTGTTTTTATTGAGTTGCAAATATTGTTTAAAAAAATGTAAAAAAAAATTTTTCTTACCTTGATTATTAAGAAATTTTTACAGTACGGTTTTCGTGAGAAATTTTTCCTGATTTCTTTTCGATAAAAAAATCAATTCTACCGAGACGAATCCCGCCAAATCCTGTTTGTGCAACTAAAACTTTTTTATTTTTTAAATTTTTAAATTCTTCGGGCTTGTCTAAAAATGTATGGGTGTGTCCACCTAATATTAAGTCAATGCTTTCAGATTGAGAAGCTAACACCGAATCAGAAACTTTTTTACTTCCATCATATCGATAGCCTAAATGCGATAAACAAATTATAATATCGCACTTCTCGTTTTCTTTTAAATGCTTAGCCATCTTATTAGCAACTTCTAATGGGTCGTTGTAATTTGTTTTTCCATAACATTTTTCATCCACCAATCCCTGAAGTTCTATTCCTAAACCGAATATTCCAATTCTAATATCTCCTTTTTTTATGATTTTGTAAGATTGAGTTTTATCTGCTAAAATTGTATTTTTAAAATCATAATT
>Ga0114967_10003250_pt1 | contig 13399 bp, 13 predicted proteins | sample M_130628_MF_Meta_FD_92639 | JGI IMG/M metagenome (GOLD analysis project Ga0114967, IMG submission 92639) | Freshwater microbial communities from Lake Montjoie, Canada to study carbon cycling - M_130628_MF_MetaG | ecosystem: Environmental > Aquatic > Freshwater > Lake | place: Lake Montjoie... | reverse complement strand
TTGCGAGCGGAATTCTTCATCCATTCCCGTACCCGCGGGTTTTGCGCGACCGCGCTGACGGCGAGACTGATACGCGGGTCACGAATTTTCGCAGTGACATCGACGTCTCCAACGACGACCGACTCGTGATTCGGATCGAGCGAAATCACATAGGGGAACGACTCGAGGAGGTCGGCAACGGAAGACTCGTTCGACAGGTCAACGTCCTTTTCAAGAGCCAACCACGTCAATGCGCGGTAAGCCGCGCCAGTGTCGAGGAACCCGAACCCCAATTGCGCGGCGACCGCCCGCGAGACACTCGATTTGCCGCTGCCGGCCGGGCCATCGATAGCAACAACAATCACTGACTCTCGCCCGCGATTCTCCACCCTCGAGCTTCGAGTGCGCTCACCAAAGATTCTTCGGCTGTCGGTAGCACCGAAACTTCGGCAAAGCCGATCGCTGAACCGGGCGAGTGTTCGAGGCGGAGGTCTTCCATGTTCACTCCAAGGTCGCCGATATCGGCGAGCAATTGGGCTAATTGCCCCGGACGGTCGTCGATAACAACCAAAATGTGTGCAAACCGAGCACTGCGACCGTGTTTTCCGGGAATACGAGACACACCTGTGTTGCCAGACGCCAAGAGGTCCGCGAGAGCAGCGGTCGGGGTTCCGCTTCGCAACGCAGTTACCACTGCGTCAATTCGGTCGCGAACATTTTCCAAGACGACCGTCACGTCGACGGCGTTAGCGCTGAGAATCTGAATCCATAAGCTCGGATCGCTGGACGCAATTCGGGTCATATCGCGTAACCCACCACCCGCGAGTTCGACCGACGAGTCGGGCGCACCGATAAGGCTTGATGCGACTGCAGACGAGACGATCTGCGGGACGTGGCTTACCAGTGCCACCGCCGAGTCGTGATCTGCAGTTGACATCTCGACGAGGTTCGCGCCACAGTCGATTGCCAGGTCAGAAACAAGATTGACCGCGGTTGAATCCGCATCCGGTCGCGGGCAGACCACCCACGAGCGACCCGTGAAAATATCAGCGCGTGCCGAGACCGCTCCTCCGCGTTCGCGACCGGCCATCGGGTGCGATCCGACATAGCGGGTCAGGTCAAGGCCTCTAGATTGCAGGTCGACGAGAATCGACCCCTTGACACTTGTGACGTCGGTGACGACCGCGTCGGGAAAGTCCCGTAGTTCGCGTTCGACAACATCGGCGGCAACGTCCGGCGGAACGGCGACGACGATTAATTCCGGGGTTTCGCCCTCAGCCGCTGGACGACCAGCTCCGTACTGAGACGCGAGCGCTACGGCAGTGGGGGACGAATCGACCAGAGAGACATCGATTCCGTGACGACGAAGCACCAACCCGATGGAGGTTCCGAGCAGCCCCGCTCCGACGATTCGGATTGGACCGGAAACGCGGGCGTTAGACACGAGTCTCCTCCTCACCGTCGGAATCGCGGGCGAGCGCGAGCACTTGCCCCACTTCAACCTTAGTGAGGTCGCGCGAGTCGCCCAGGGTCAACGAGCCGAGGCTGAGCGGCCCGAAACTCTTGCGATGAAGTTCAACGACGGGGTGACCAACTGCCTCACACAAACGTCGAACTATGCGGTTTCGTCCCGAATGGAGTGTGATTTCCAACAGAGTCTGTCCGCGAGACGGCTCTCCAATGATTGACACCCTGTCGACCGCAATCGGGCCGTCCTCGAGCTCAATTCCGTCTTTCATCTCGCGCAGGGTCGAGCCTTTCACTATCCCAGACACCTTGGCAAGATAGGTCTTGGCGACCTCAAACGACGGGTGTGCGAGTACGTGGGCGGCATCGCCGTCATTCGTCAAGACGAGAAGGCCCGATGTCTCGAAATCAAGGCGGCCGACGTTGAACAGTCTTTCGTCATATTTGTCAACGAAATCACGCAAATCGCGTCGCCCTCGATCGTCCGCGAGGCTGGATACGACACCGGTCGGCTTGTTCAACATCACGTAACGTTTGCTGACGTCGGACTGGATTGGTTCGCCGTCGACGGTGATTCGATCGATTTCGGGGTCGACACGGGAACCTGGTTCGGTGACCGTCTCGCCGTTAACCGTGACCCGACCCTGCGCGATGAGAATCTCGCTCGCTCGTCTCGACGCAACCCCCGCTGCGGCGAGAACTTTCTGGAGTCGATCAGTGGACATCATCGAAACCGGCGGAACCATCGTCAAGAAGCTCGGACACGGGCGGAAGTTGGTCGAGCGAATCAACGCCGAGGTTGGTGAGGAGCAGATCGGTGGTGCCATACAAAATTGCACCTGTATCAGACTCGGTACCAACCTCGGTGATGAGCCCCCGCCCGACCAGCGTTCGAATCACGGTATCGACGTTCACTGCTCGGATTCCCGACACCTGCGAGCGAGTCACTGGTTGCTTGTAAGCAATAACCGCAAGCGTTTCGAGCGCGGGTTGCGACAGTTTGGTCGAGTTCTGCGACAACACCACGTCCCGCACGAGTTCGTCATAGGACTCGCGGACGTAAATTCGCCAACCGCCACCGATTTCGCGTAATTCGAAACCGCGCTGGACGGTGCCGTCGACTCCGTCGAAGTCGGCGACCAGTCGAGCGATGGCAGCCTTCACTTCCGTAACGGGTCTTTCAAGTACTGTCGCGAGTGACACCAAGCTCTGCGGCTCGTCGGCCACCATCAGAATCGCTTCGAGTTGGCGTTCTAGTTCAGTTTCCATATTCGGCTCCCAGGGTCACAAGGTTTTCATCGTTCCACGTCTCTGCGCTCCAGCGCACCGTCAATTCTCCCAGCGGTTCAATTTGTTCGAACGCGACCGCAGACTGACGATAAAGCTCGAGGATTGCCAAGAATCGCGCAACAATCACACCCCGCTGGTCCGCCCCCGCGATGATCTGACGGAACGTCATCGGGGTTGTGCGAATCATCGAAACAACGATGGCGGCCTGTTCGCGGACCGATACGAGCGGTGCGTGGAGGTGTTCGAGTCCGACGAAAGGAATTTCACGTGGCGCGAGTGCGTACAGGGCGAGGGTATGGAAATCCTCAATCGACGTCGTCCAGACGAGTTCGGGAGTGCGTTCGCGAAACTTGTCCTCGAGACGCACAGCGCGTGGGTGCCGAGCCGATTCGCGCTCGATGCGTCCCGAGAACCACACCGAAATTTCTTTGAAGGCTCGGTATTGCAGGAGTCGCGCAAACAACATATCCCGTGCCTCGAGAACCGCTACATCGTCGGCGTCAGCGTATTCCCCGGTGGGCAGAAGTCCCACGATCTTCATGTCGAGCAGGGTCGCAGCGACCACGAGGAACTCCGAGGCCGCATCGAGTTCAGCGGTTCCGTCGAGGTCTCGAAGGAACGCGATGAACTCGCTCGTGACCGCTGCAAGGCTTACCTCGGTGATGTCCATCTCGTGTTTCGAGATGAGCGAAATGAGAAGGTCGAAGGGTCCGTCGAAATTCGCGAGGCTGACGCGGAATCCGTCCTCGGAGCTAGGCGATCTTTCCAAGGGAAATCAGCTCTCGGGCAAGTTCGCGGTAAGACTCGGCCGCTTGGTGATCCGGTGCGAAAGTGGTGATCGGCGCTGCGGCGACAGTCGAATCCGGGAACTTGACCGTGCGTCGAATGAGGGTCTTAAGCACATCTTTGGGTCGGTTCTGCTTGACCAAATCGAGCACCTCGACAGAGTGCAAGGTTCGTGGGTCGTACATGGTCGCGAGAATCCCGTCGAGTTCGAGCGTCGGGTTGAGCCTTGCCTTCACCTTGTCAATTGTGTCGAGCAGCAGGGCGACTCCCCGCAGGGCGAAGAACTCACACGCGAGCGGGATGAGAACCCCGTGGCTCGCGGTCAAAGCATTCACGGTGAGGAGTCCAAGCGACGGCTGACAGTCAATGAGGACGACGTCGTAATCAGCGAGCACGGGCTTCAAGATGTCGGCAAGCACGTGTTCTCGGGCGACCTCGTTTACCAGCTGGACCTCGGCGGCGGCAAGGTCGATGTTGGCAGGAAGGATGTGGATGTTCTCGATCGATGTCGCTTGGATAACGTCACGGGTTGTGAGTGGTGATCGGCTTGAATCGACCGCCTTGTCGGGGACGAGCAGGTTGTAAATTGTCGGACCGTCGTGGGCGGAGGCCCCGAGACCCGCAGTCAACGCCCCTTGCGGGTCAAAGTCAACGACGAGAACCTTTCGGCCGGCCTCGGCGAGCGCGCCGGCGAGTGAAATCGCAGTTGTCGTCTTGCCAACACCGCCCTTTTGGTTACACAGTGAAATCACGCGCGCCGGACCATGAGAGGTCAACGGCTGAGGCACGGGAAAGTCGGTCACGGCACAATTCTACGGTGAATGACGTGCGGATTTACCGCGCCCTTGGATGAGAAGTCCGATAGGCCTCGGTCAAAGCGTCACGCGTAACGAGTGTGTAAATCTGAGTTGTCGCAACCGACGCGTGCCCCAGCATCTCTTGCACGACGCGAATGTCAGCGCCACCCCGCAAAAGATGCGTTGCGCACGAGTGGCGAAGCGTGTGGGGTGAAATCGTTGAGGTGATTTCGGCCCTCACAGCCGCCGCTCGGATGATGAGAAAAACGTTTTGCCGGGACAGTGCTGCGCCACGAGCGCCGAGGAAAAGTGCTGGCGTGCCGCGTCCTTTGGCCAGTAGCGCAGGACGCCCGCGCACAAGATAGGCATCGAGCGCTTCGCGGGCGAATCGACCGACCGGAACAACTCGCTGTTTGTTTCCCTTACCGGTCAGAGTGATGATGTCCAGTACCTCATCAGCGTGAACATCATCGACAACCAGCCCAACCGCCTCCGAGACACGGGCGCCAGTCGCGTACATGAGTTCAAGAATCGCTCGATCGCGCAGACCAGTGGGAGTCTCGGTAGGGGTCGATTCGATTAATGCCGTCACTTGCTCAATGCTCAGAGCCTTGGGCAATCGTTGGGTGCGACCTGGCGCGATCACCGCTCCTGTCGGATCGTTCGATGTGAAGCCTTCGGCGACGAGGTAGCGGTGAAACGATCGAACGACCGAAAGTGCGCGCGTGATTGACGGTGAAGCAAGACCGTCCCTACGAAGGGATGTCATAAAATCTGTCACGGTGACCGAGTCAATGGATTCGAGTGCACGCGTACCGATGAATCCTGACCACCTGTCGAGGTCGCGTCGATACGCCGCAATTGTGTTGGCACTTCGACCCCGTTCCAGCGCCGTGTGGCGCAAGAACTGCTCGATGAGGCGCGTTACCTCCATGGTGGGCTACTTGTCGTTGGTGTAGTCGACGTCGAGAACGTCGGCTGTGTGGCGCACCTTCGCTGCAGCGATGAGCCCGACAAACAGCGGGTGGCCGTGGGTGGGCCGTGAACGCAACTCGGGATGAGCCTGCGTGGAAACGTAATACGGGTGAACATCCCGCGGAAGTTCAACAAACTCGACGAGCTTGCCGTCGGGGCTTGTGCCAGAGAAGACGAGTCCGGCCTTGGCGATGTCGTCACGATAAAGGTTGTTGACTTCGTAGCGATGGCGATGACGTTCGAACGCGCGTGAATCGCCGTAAACGGACTCGACGATAGATCCGGGTGTGAGCGCTGCCTCGTACAAACCGCGTCGCATCGTTCCGCCCAAATCCCCATCACTAATGATGTCGACCTGTTCCTCCATCGTGGCGATGACGGGAAACTTCGTATCCGGATCGAACTCGCTGGATGAGGCGTCGGTGAGCCCGACCACCGTTCGCGCGTATTCAATGACCATGCACTGAAGCCCCAGACAGATCCCCAGCGTTGGAATCATGTTCTCGCGTGCATACGTCAAAGCGCCAAGTTTTCCTTCGATTCCGCGAACCCCGAATCCCCCGGGAACGAGGATGCCGTCGACATCGCCGAGGTGTTCCGCGGCACCCTCCGGCGTTTCACACAAGTCCGACGCCACCCAGCGAATGTCGATCGCAACGTCGTTGGCGAAGCCACCGGCCTTGAGGGCTTCGGTGACCGACAGATAGGCGTCGGGAAGATCGACGTATTTCCCAACCAGGGCAACGCTAACCCGCCCCCGCGGATTGTGAACCGTATCGAGCAGTTCTGACCAACCTGCCCAGTCGACTTCATCGTTGCCATCAAGTCTCAACTGGTCGACGATGTATTGATCCAGTCCTTGCGAATGCAGCATGCTCGGGATGTCATAAATGCTGGGTGCGTCAATCGCGTTGACAACAGCGTCTTCATCTACGTCGCACATCAGCGCAATCTTGCGACGGTTGGCGGCCGACACGGGCCGGTCGCTTCGCAGAACTAACGCATCGGGTTGAATTCCGATGGATCGAAGTGCAGCCACCGAGTGCTGAGTCGGTTTGGTTTTCTGTTCTCCCGACGCATTCATGAACGGAACAAGCGAAACGTGCACAAAGAAGACGTTCTTTCGACCCAGTTCGTGACGAACCTGGCGAGCGGCCTCGATGAACGGTTGGCTCTCGATGTCACCGACGGTTCCACCGATCTCGGTGATGATGACGTCTGGCGCGGGATCTTCCGTTGCCTGGAGACGCATCCGGCGTTTGATCTCATCGGTGATGTGCGGAATGACCTGAACCGTGTCGCCAAGGTATTCGCCGCGACGTTCGCGCTCAATCACGCGCAAATAAATCTGGCCCGTCGTGACGTTCGCCGCCTGGCCCAGGTTGATGTCGAGGAAACGTTCGTAGTGCCCGATATCGAGGTCTGTCTCGGCGCCGTCATCAGTGACAAAAACCTCGCCGTGCTGAAACGGGTTCATGGTGCCGGGGTCGACGTTGAGGTACGGGTCGAGCTTTTGCATAACGACACGAAGACCGCGGCGAGTCAAGAGGTTACCGAGTGATGCGGCGGTCAGACCTTTACCGAGAGAGGAGACAACACCACCGGTGACAAAGATGTGCTTCGTGACGGGCTGGTCTAGATCGAATTCCGTATGTTTCACCACGGAATTCAACGATAACCGCTGGAAGGCAATTTTGACGAATTAACCGTTTTCGCCACGCCATTGATTCGCAGAATTCAACATTTCTGCAGCGTGAGCACGGGCATTGTCGGAATCCGGCGTCCCCGACAACAATCGGGCCATTTCTTCGACCCGTTCGTCTCCGTCGAGTCGCGTGATTGTTGATTCCGTGATTGCGCCGCTCGTGTCTTTGATAATTCGCAGGTGATTTGTCGCAAACGCCGCAACCTGCGGAAGATGGGTGACAACAATCACCTGCGCGGACTTTGCCAGAATAGCAAGTCGACGACCGATTTCGATTGCGCTAGCACCACCAACACCAGCATCAACTTCGTCGAAGACGAGCGTTGGAACTGTGTCGGTCGAGGCGATGACAACTTCGATCGCGAGCATGACTCGCGACAATTCACCACCTGACGCGGTTTTCGTGACCGGTTTTGGGTCACCTCCGGGGTGGGGTCGCATCAACATTTCGACCGCATCACGTCCATGAGCAAAGAAGTCTGTTCCGCTCTGTGGGGTCACCTGGACGACGAATTCGGCGGTCGGCATCGAGAGCGCATGAAGTTCCGTGGTGACAGCGGCAGAAAGTCGCTGGGCGGCATCCTCGCGGGCGGCGCTGATTTGGGTCGCGAGCGCGTCGAGAGCCACTTCGTCCGCCGCAATCGCCGCCGACAGTTCCTCTAGTGCGTCATCCGAGCGATCGAGATCAAACAATCGATCGGACGCTGTTGACCACAGCGCGAGCACGTCATCGAGGGTTGGTCCGTACGCGCGGACGAGCGCGGTGATTGCCGCGGTGCGCTCGTGGACCTGCTCTAAGTCACCACCGTCGAGCTCGAGCCCGGCCGCATACGCCGAGACGGATTGGGACGCCTCGCGAACGACAATGCTCGCTTCGGCTATCCGGGTCAACAGCGTCTCGATGGCCGGGTCATGGCTGGTTACACGTTCGAGTGCTCGACGCGCACTTTCCACAAGTGATACCGCATCAAATTCAGCGTCATCTGCCGAGAGCGCTTCGTGTGCTTCTTGCGCAGCACGGCGAAGCTCTTCGCTATTCGACAGACGCTCCGCTTTGGCTTTAAGTGCAACGTCTTCGCCGGCGACAGGCGCGACGGCATCAATCGCAACGACGGCGGCTCGTAGCTCTTCCGCCTCGCGAACACGCTCTGACGCGTCTTTCGTCATCGAATCGCGCCGTGCAATCGAGTCGATCCAGCGACGGAAAATCGTCTGGTATTCGCTGAGCGGCGTGCGAACTGAATCGCCCGCGAATCGGTCGAGAGATTCGCGCTGAGCGGTCTGGGACCGAAGCCGCAACTGCTCGCTCTGCCCGTGGATTGCCACCAGGTGATCACCGATATCGGACAGCGCACCGACAGGTGTTGCGGCGCCTCCGACCACCACCTTGGAACGCCCCTCGGAACTGACCGCTCGGGTCACAACCAAGTCGTGGTCGTCCAGCACACCACCGAGTTCAGTGACACGGGCGACCACGGCAGGGTCGGTGATGGTCCAGCGACCGCTCACCTGGGCTCGTTCGGCGGAATGGCGAACGACCCCCGAATCAGCGCGGTCACCGAGTAAAAGTCCCAAAGCAGAGACGACCATCGTCTTTCCCGCGCCGGTTTCACCGGTGATTGCCGTAAAGCCAGGAGTCAGAGTTAATGTCGCGGATTGAATGACCCCGAGGTCGTGAATCGAAATCTCGTGGATCATGCGGAACTGCCGCGCCATCCCTCGGTGGGCAAAGAAAACTTTTTGACTAATCGTTCCGAGAACGGACCCGAATGGGTGTGTGCCAATCGAACCGGGGTTTCCGATCGACGAGCAATGATGCGTGAGCCCGGAGCGAGGGCATGTGTGCGACGCCCGTCGCACCACAAAACGCCGGATGCACCATTTCGCGACAACACGTCAACCGTGAGTGTGGATGACGGCGCTGTAACAAGGGGTCGTGCGAACAAGGCGTGTGCAGACAATGGGACCATGATGAGCGCATCCACGGTCGGCCAGACTACGGGCCCACCCGCGGAAAAGGAATAGGCCGTCGAACCGGTTGGTGTTGCCATGAGCACTCCATCGCACCCAAAGGTCGAGATCGGTCGGTCGTCGACGCCGATAACGACCTCGATCATGCGCTCACGCGACATTTTTTCGACACTCGCCTCGTTCAGTGCCCATGTCTCAAAAACGGTTTTTCCATTCAATTCAACTTGAACGTCAAGAGTCATGCGGTGTTCAACGGCATAGTCTTTCGCGAGCACTCGACCGATTGTCTCGTCTAGGTCTTCGGGCTCGAGCTCGGCCAAAAAACCAACGTGACCCATGTTTACGCCCAACAACGGCGCATTTTGGCCGCGCATGATCTCGGCGGCCTTCAAAATGGTTCCGTCTCCGCCCAAACAAATCACCAACTCGATATCTTTCGGCGCAACGTCTACGTTGAGTTGTTTGACTTCAATGGATGTTTCGGACGTAATGGCCGGGTGTTGCGAATCAAGGCACACTGGAATTCCACCCAAACGAGTTAGCTCCGTCGCGACCGCAGCCGCTGTCTGGATACTCGCCGGTCGACCCGTGTGGGCAAGGATGAGGAACAGTCGATCCGTCACGCTAACCTCCCCACGTTGATCTCGCTTGGTCTGTCCATTCTCTCGCATTCAAGGGTTGAGCGGGGTCACCGTACACAATCGCCTCGCGATTGCCGTGTTCACCGTCGATAGGCGAAGCCATGATTCCGCTGATTGGAAGGCCAAGTGCCTCGATGGCGTCGCACACCGACACGAGCGCAGCGTCGCGCTTGGCGTCGTCGCGAACAATTCCCTCGTGCACGTTGCCTTTGCCGACCTCGAACTGCGGTTTGACCAAGATGACATACCGAAAGTTGGTACCAAGAGCCGCGACGAGCGCAGGCAGAATCATTGTGACCGAAATGAAGCTGACGTCAATGACCACATCATCGACGGTGCCGACCTCCCATCCGTCAACGAGCTCGCGCGACAGATCTCGGGCGTTCGTGCCTTCGACGACGTGGACGCGAAAATCCGCGCGAAGCGTGGGATGGAGTTGGCCGTGTCCGACATCCAGTGCGACTACCCGCCCAGCGCCCCGGAACAGGGCCACCTCGGTGAACCCGCCGGTGGACGCACCGATGTCGAGAACAGTGCGACCACGGAAATCAATGCCGAACCTCTCGCACGCGCCAAGTAACTTGTTCGCCGAACGGGCCACCCACCGATCGAGCGCGGTCACCGTAAGTACTGATGTTGGCGAGACCTTGTGCCCCGTCTTTGTGACGATCCGTTCGTCGACTCGGACACTGCCTGCTTCAATAAGACGTGCTGCGCGAGTGCGACTTTCGGCCAGTCCTCGATCGACGAGTGCTAGGTCGAGACGCTGTGGTTCAGCGTGGTTGCTCATCAAGCCGCTGTCGGATCTCGCCTTCCAGCGCCGTGAACGCGGCCGCGCGCTCTTCCAGCGGCAGCTCAGAGATCTGCTCGAGACTGGGTGACTGGTTCTCGGTATCCATGGTCACGAATATATCGCGGGTTCGACATCGAGCCCGTAAATTCGAAGCCCCGATCGATAGATCGCTGTGCAGCCGGCCCGCAACAGGTTGAGCGGATCCGAGCCCTTCCGCTTCACTCTCACGACATTTGCAGTCATCGTCACCGACGAATTCCCGACCGTGACCGTCGTCGTGTGGCCTTTTGTGGTGACGATGGACTCGGGATACTCCCTCGACAACTCCCGCAGATCCCCAAGGATATAGGTGGGCTGCTGTTCCTCGGCCGCAGCGATGGCTTGTTTGGGGCCGTCAATTCCGGTGAGGACGAGCGCGCTGCGCATGCCAGCGCGATTCGCCCCCAGAATGTCGGTGTCGAGGCGGTCCCCAATTACGAGTGGATTCTCAGCTGCGAACTTGTCGCGAGCAAAGTCGAAGATTGCGCGTTCGGGCTTCCCCGCAAATACAGGAAGGCGCCCTACTGCCAGATGAACCGCGGACACCAAGGTTCCGTTTCCCGGCGCAATTCCCCGCGCAACAGGAATCGTCCAGTCAGTGTTTGTCGCGACCCACGGAATTCCCGTGTGCAGAGCGAACGATGCCTCGGCGAGGTGCGTCCACCCAACCGTCGGGGCAAATCCTTGAATCACTGCGGCGGGCGAATCATCCGCCGATTCGGTGACACGGAAACCAGCGCCCGCAACTTCGGTGATGAGACCTTCCCCGCCGATGACGAGAACGGTGGACTTCGCGGGAACAAGGGTTTTGAGAATCTTCACCGCTGCCTGAGGGGACGACACGACGTCGTCAACATCCGCATTCAGCCCGAGGGCGCGTAAATGGGAGGCGACTTGTTCCGTTGTGCGCGAGGCGTTGTTCGTAATGTAGGCAACGCGATGATGCGTGGACGCGTCGTTGAGAGCCCGGACCGCGAACGGAACCGACTCCTCTCCGGCATAAACCACCCCGTCGAGGTCTGCAAAAATCACGTCGGAGCCGTCGAGAGGCGTCATGCCGAATCCTCTGCCGGTTCGACTGGCGGCACTCCTCCGACCAGGTCGGCTAGTTCGCTGTCAGTGAGCGGGGTCGAATCATTGTCGGTGAGTTCTTCGTCGCCGATTTCGGTGACGTCTGTCGGTTCTTCGAGCCATTCGGTATGGAACTCGATTGTTTCGTCCGGTGAGAAGTGGCTCTCAGTCAGTCGAGCATAACGGCGCCACTGAGCGGCCTCGTCGGCACGACCCATTTCTTCGAGAACCTCAGCGTTGGCATCGAAGAGAGCGACACACTCCGGTGTCGCGTTCGTTGGGTCGAGTTGCGGAATCTGCAGTTCGGCATAGGCGCGATCGGTTTCGTCCCGATCGAGGCGAATGCCCGACAACACAATGGCAAGGTCAATCTGAGCTTCGCGCGGCAATTTGGCGCGGTCAAGTTCGCGAGCAATCTTGAGCCCCTCGTTGGAACGGTTAAGTCCACGAAGACAATCGATAATTAGGGCAATCTGATCATGTGACCCAGAAATGCGTTGTGCGGTTCGCAACTCAGCGAGGGCAAGGGTGAAATCCTGATTGACGTAGGCCATGATCCCAACGGTTTCCCGCACAATCGCGAGACGCGACGCGCGGTTTTTCGCCGCGATCGCGTGTTGGAGTGCTCGAGGCGGGTCAATTTCGGCATAGAACGACGCGGCTTCCAAGTGCCGTCCAACGACCATCGCGTTGTCCTCGCTCAGGGTCGACAAGTCACGAAGAACAGCCCGATCGAGTTCCTTACCCGCAAATCGGTTCTCGAGTTCGGGCTCCATCTCGCGAATCGCCTTGCGTTGTTCTTCACTCGGGCGAAAACGCGGGAATTCCTCTTCGCGCGGTTCGGGTCGTCCCGGACCAGGTCGGCCATCCCTGCTGAAGGGTTTGCGCTCACCAGGTTTCCCATCACGACTAAACGGCTTGCGCTCACCAGGTTTCCCATCACGACTAAACGGCTTACGTTCTCCGTCACGCGGGGGGCGTTCGCCCCGCGGACGATCGTTGCCGTTATTGGGCGCACCAAACCGGCCCGAACTCGGGTTGCCCGATGAAGGGCGACCCGAGTTGGGCCTGCTGCTGGAGTCATCACGGCGCGGTCGACGGTCACGACCACTTGGGTCGTTTTTATCGTCGCGTTCGTCGCTCATGATCAATACTCCTTAATAATGACGAATGACCACCCCCGAGAGGGTGGCCATTCGTAAATTAAGTCCGGCGGTGTCCTACTCTCCCACAGGGTCCCCCCTGCAGTACCATCGGCGCAGGTGGTCTTAGCTTCCGGGTTCGGAATGTAACCGGGCGTTTCCCCACCGCTATGGCCGCCGAAACACTATTGATTTATCAGTCTTCGGCACACATAAATGTGTGCGTAGTTCTTGACCGTCAATCAAGAACCACAAAGTGGACGCGAGTTTATGTTACATAGATGTGTAATCAAGTCATCGGCTTATTAGTACTGGTCAGCTCCACGAGTCTTTAGTCCTCGCTTCCACATCCAGCCTATCAACCCAGTGGTCTACTGGGAGCCTCTCGACCTCGAAGGTCATGGAAATCTCATCTTGAGGCCGGCTTCCCGCTTAGATGCTTTCAGCGGTTATCCATCCCGAACGTAGCTAATCAGCGGTGCTCTTGGCAGAACAACTGACACACCAGAGGTTCGTCCAACCCGGTCCTCTCGTACTAGGGTCAGATCCTCTCAAATTTCCAACGCGCGCAGCGGATAGGGACCGAACTGTCTCACGACGTTCTAAACCCAGCTCGCGTACCGCTTTAATGGGCGAACAGCCCAACCCTTGGGACCTACTCCAGCCCCAGGATGCGACGAGCCGACATCGAGGTGCCAAACCATGCCGTCGATATGGACTCTTGGGCAAGATCAGCCTGTTAT
>Ga0114967_10003247_pt1 | contig 13405 bp, 10 predicted proteins | sample M_130628_MF_Meta_FD_92639 | JGI IMG/M metagenome (GOLD analysis project Ga0114967, IMG submission 92639) | Freshwater microbial communities from Lake Montjoie, Canada to study carbon cycling - M_130628_MF_MetaG | ecosystem: Environmental > Aquatic > Freshwater > Lake | place: Lake Montjoie... | reverse complement strand
TGCCACGCAGATCGTGGACCCCGACATGCTGAGCTTCGGCGACGGCTCCACCGTGGCCTGCCACTTCCAGGCACACAGCTTCGAGGACCGCATCCTGAAGATCGACCACGTGCGCATCGAGGCCGGCGCCAATGCCGCGGAGAACGCGGTGGTGTTCTACGGCGCACGCATCGAGGAGGACGCCACGCTCGAATCGGGCAGCGTGCTCATGAAGCGCGGCGTGGTGCCGGCCGGAACCACGGTGATGGGCGCGCCCGTCAGCTGACGCTCAGACCGCGGCCACGGTGCGCTGGCGCTGCTCGCCGAGGCCGCAGCCTTCGAACCCACGCTGGTCACCCGCCTGCACCCGGGCGCCGCCCACCCCGTGTGACCGACGGACCGGAAGATGGTCCGCGAAATCATTGCCTGAGCGGCCGGAATCGCCATTGCGCGCCCGGAGTTTGTTCATAAACCCGCCCGAGCAACTGGCTTTTTCCGGCTTTCGGCCTACCTTCTTCCCGACTCTCGCCACGATGGCGCGGCGGTGCCGCGCTCCTGCAAATTCCAGAGGTTCCCGTGATGCAAAGCAACTCGACGCCGTCCCAGACCAGCAGCCGCCTCGCACGCCACCTCGCTGCGGCTGCAGCCGCCGCCATCACCGGCGCATCCTCGGCCGAGATCATCTACCACCAGTACAACCTGGTGCTCCCCGCCAACATCGACGGCGTCTACGTGAACGTCGAAACCTTCCAGAGCGGCACCACGGCCAGTGCAGCCCCCGGCTGGGACCTCAACCCCTACAGCCAGACCGGCACGACGAGCCTGAGCTTCTACTCGCCCACGGGCGGCGGCCTGCTCCGCTACCCCGGCTCCGCAACCACCACCGTGGCGGGCAACCTGGCCGCGAACACCCCCATCGACGCGCTCGGCAGCTACTCCGGATCCACCACCGCGGTCACCTTCGGCGCCGCCGCCGGCAACTGGGTCCTGAACTCGGTGAACCTCTGCGGCTTCAAGTTCCTCGCTGCCGACGGCCTCACGCACTATGGCTGGGCACGCATCCAGGTCGGCGCCAGCACCGGCGTGCGCACCCTCGTCGACGTCGGCTACGAAAGCGTCGCCAACGTGGCGATTGCCGCCGGCGCGCAGGGCGGCCCGCCGCCCGCGTATGACCCGTGCTCGCCGTCGAACCCGATCGCGGGACTCGGCACGAACCTCCTCGGCCTCAACCAGGCCACGGCCGCGGACCTGAACCTTGCCGGCTCTGGCTGCGGCTTCGTGGCGTACAAGGCCAACTACTTCAAGTTCGTCGCGCCCGCTGCGGGCACGTACACCATCGACACCTGCGCCAGCGGCGCGGCCACGCGCATCGCCGTCCTCAACGGCTGCACCGGCGGCTCCACCATCCTGGCCTGCGATGACAACACCTGCGCGCCGTCCTCGCGCGTGACGCTGACGGCCACCGCGCAGCAGACGTACTACATCGTGATCGGCGGGGACACCGCCACCACGGCACTGCCGTCGCCCATCAACCTGGCGGTGACGCCGCCCCCCACGGCGGTATGCACCGATGCCCCGGCTGCGGTCTTCGGCAACAACCCGTTCAACAACGTGATCTCCAGCCTCACGCAGGTGGTGTCGGTGGGAGCCGCCGGAACGAGCACCATCTACCGTGCAAACTGGTTCAACTTCACGCCCGCAGTGACCGGCGCCTACACCTTCAGCATGTGCGGGTCGGTCGGCGACACCAAGCTCGCCATCGGCGAGATCTGCCCGGGCAGCGGCCAGACCTTCACCACGTTCGCCTACAACGACGACTCGTGCGCGTGCACGTCGGGCTGCGGCACCGCAGGCACCGCCGCGTACTCCAGCGCGCTCAACCCCACGAACTCCGGCATCCCGCTCACGCAGGAACTCATCGCCGGCCGACCCTACCACCTGGTCCTCGGCAGTTACAGCGCCACCTCCAGCGCCGTCAGCGGCACGCTGGTGATCGACGGCCCGCCGCCGCCGCAGTCCTGCCTGGGCGACCTCAACGACGACCATGTCGTGAGCGGCGCAGACCTGGGACTGCTCCTCGGCAACTGGGGCGGCTCGGGCCTGGGCGACCTCAACAACGACGGCATCGTCACCGGCGCCGACCTCGGACTGCTGCTCGGTGCGTGGGGCCCGTGCCCCTGAGCACAGACAGAGCGCCGACCCATTCCCCGTGAGATGTTCGACCGAGGCCGATGACCATTTGCCACCTGATCGCCGCCGCGCTGCCGCTCCTCTGCTCGTCGCTCGCGCTGGCCGAGGGGCTGCCGACGTCCGCCATCGTCATCGACACGGTGGAGGTCGGTGATCCCGGCAATCTCGCTGCGCCGATCATCCCGTTCAATCCCGAGACCCCTGACCAGACCACCGCCGCTGAGTTCGTCGGACGCGTCGATTACGTCTACGAAATCGGCATGTACGAGATCACGGTCGAGCAGTACGTGATGTTCCTCAACGCCGTCGATCGCGTCGGCGGGAACGTCCAGCAGCTGTGGGACCCGCTCATGGATCCGCAGGCGAACCCGTACCGCGGACAGGTGTGCCGCGAACTCAAGGAGCCGCCGGGCCAGCGTTTCAAGGTTGCATCGGCGGCGTGGCTGCGCAAGCCGATCGCGTTCATCGACTTCTTCCGCGCCGCCCGGTTCGTGAATTCGCTCTACAACGGCCAGCATGTGCGCACGCAGATCGCGCCGGGCAGGTTCCGCTACGTCTGCCAGTTCAGCACGGAGACCGAGTTCGGCGTCTATGAGCTGCGGAAGCAGACATCCTTCGGCAGCTACGCCACGCGCCAGGCCGTCCGCGGCTTCGTGCTGCCGAGCCAGAACGAGTGGATCAAGGCCGCGTACTACTCACGGACCGTGATCGCGGGCGATCGACAGTACTGGCGCTACCCCACCATGACCGACACTCCCCCGACCGCCGCCACCTGCGATGCCTGCGGCAACGTGACCAACGCCGGCAACGGACCGCTCGCGAACTACGCGAACACCGCGGTGTGGTGCCCGTCCGGCTGCCAGAGCGGAAGCACCGGCACGTGCACGCCACCGAGCAACCCGGGCAACCTGACGGACGTCGGCGCATGCCTCACCACCTCGCCGTGGGGCACCTACGACCAGGGCGGCAACGTGGTGGAGTGGACGGACACCGTGGTGGCCCCGCCGGCCGACGCGCCGAACCCGCTGAGCCAATGCATCTGGCGCCAGGTGCACGGCGGCATCGCCACTGCGGGTGCGTACCAGCTCTGGCTCAGTGCCACCGGTTCTACCGACCCTTATGGCCAGGCGCTGGGGAGCGTCAACCAGTTCGGCGGCTTCCGCGTCGGCATGCTGCCTGACGCGCAACCGTGCGAACCGGATCCCTGCCCCGCGGACCTGAACCACGACGGCGCGGTGAACGGCACGGATCTCGGCATCCTGCTCAACAGCTGGGGCGTGTGCCACTGAACGCAGGCCGCATCGGCCAGTGCGTTCGATCGCTCCGGAAATCCGCGCTCACTCCATCCGTCGCTCACTTCACCTTGCGGCCACGCCCCTGGAAGGTCGGCGCGCCCACCGGCGTGCCGGCTGCATCGAGCGCGGTACCGGCCTGCCACGTCCGCGATGCCCACGCGTTGCCATCGGCATGCAGCTCGTCGATCCAACCGTCCGCCCAGCGGATGTGCACGCGGTCGTCGACCGCCCACCAGCTGCCCATCGTCGGCGTGCCGATGGTCTTCCACGCCACGTGGCTCGACTGGATGGCGATGCGGAACGTCTGCTTGCCGGCGGATTCCTGCGACTGCGTCTCGTAGAGACCCACCCATCGCGCCAGTGCCTCCGGCGTGCGCACGGCCTGCCCGTGGTTCGTCGGCGGCCCGCTGCGCGACGCACCCGGCGCGTACGACTGCTTGACGAGCCAGCCGCGGTGGTCGCGGATGATGGCATCGTGCCAGCCGTCGGTGTAGTCGATCTCGATGCACCCGTCCTTGAGCGCCCAGCGGCCTTCCTCGCCCTTTGCGCCCTGTGGCCCCTTCGACCAGTTGCTGACCGCGGTGCCCTCGGCCGAGAGCACCACGTCGAAGGTCACGTTCTCGTCGTCGGTCAGCGACCATGTGCCCGGGACCTCGGCCGCGGTGAACGCGCCGTTGGCCGGCGCGGACCGCTCCGACGCGGGGAGCGCACCGCAGGAGACCAGGATGAACGAGCAGGCGAGGACGGTGACGCGGCGAGGCGTGTGCATGCCCTTCATTCGGCGCGACGTGGCCAGGCGCATGAGGCCTCGCCGCAGCGTGCGCATGACTGCCGCACCGCCGTCCGCCACGCTCCGGAACTCCGCGCGAACACGCGGAGCCGCAAGGACGACCGCCCGCAATCCGGTAACCTCCGCCTCCGCATGCCTGCCACCGTCAGCGTCCTCTGCATGAAGTGGGGATCGATGTACGGGGCCGAGTACGTCAACCGCCTCCGTGCAGGCGTTCGACGAAACCTCGCCCGTCCACATCGGTTCGTCTGCTTCACCGACGACGCATCGGGACTGGCCCCGGACATCGAGGTGCGGCCGCTTCCCACGCTCGGGCTTCCCGCGGGCCACCAGGACCGGCGCTGGCAGAAGCTTGCCCTCTTCGGACGCGACCTGGGCGACGTCACCGGGACAGCCCTGTTCCTCGACCTCGATGTCGTGATCGTGGGCGATCTCGAACCGTTCTTCGAGATGCCGGGCGAGTTCCTGATCATCCGTGACGACGACCTGTTCCGGCGCAAGCCACTGCGATTCCTGAAGCCCGAACGCGATCGCTTCCTGTCGACCGTGGGCAACAGCTCCGTCTTCCGGTACCAGGTCGGCGCTCACTCGTACATCCTGGATGCCTACGTCGTGGATCCAGGGGCCGCACTCGCAAACTTCCGCATCTCGCAGCAGTTCCAGAGCGCGCAGCTGGCCGCACACGGCCATCTGCAGTACTGGCCACGCGAGTGGTGCGTGAGCTTCAAGAACGACTGCGTGCCGCGCTATGCAATGAGCTACCTGCGGGATCCGCAGCCACCGCCGGGCGCACGGATCGTGGTCTTCGCCGGCAGCCCAAAGATGTCCGAGGTGCTGGCCGGCGAAGGACACCGCTGGTATCGGAAGATCGGCAGGATCGATTGGCTGCGCCAGCACTGGCGTGATTGAGGAAGCTTCGCGAAGGACGGACCGAAGCACCCACACGAGGACAGCAATCATGGCATCGAAATCGCCGCTGCGACACTGGATCAAGCGCCACAACCCCTTCGACAGGCAGACGTACCTGCGGGATGTCGGCGCCATGGCACCGGCAATGCGGCGGCCAACGTCGCGAATCGTCCAGTTCTACTCTTCGTACCGCAACATCGGCAATTTCACGCCGGTGCTGGGCATCCAGGGCATGCTCGGATGCGAGACGGACGTCTGGGACATGCACCAGTGCCCGGTCGACTGGGACTGGGTGCACCGCAACTACGGTGCGGCGGTGATCGGCGGTGCAGGACTGCTCCACGCGTGCTTCCAGCCGTTCTGGGATGACTTCGCCGCGCACTGCCGCCTTCCCTACGTGATATGGGGCGTCGGCATCTGCCTGCCGCACAACGAGGAGCGGAAGGGCGTGAGCGTGGAAACGGCCCGCCGGGTCTTCGCCGGCGCGGGCCTCGCCAACGTCCGCGACCTGCTCACCCGCGATCATTACTCGCTGCCCGATTCGGTCGACATCTCGGCATGCCCGACGATCGTGCATCTTGAGGAGCTGCGGAAGAGTCAACCCGGGCGATATTCCGGCAGCCACAAGGATGTCGACGTGCTGCACAGCATCCACACGACCATCACCGAGAACGCAGGTAACGAGCTGATCAATCGACTGGTCCGCGACTCCGGGCGAACGCTGCGCTGCACGGAGAACCTGCAGACGATGCGCTCCGGCATCAACGACGTCCTGGCGCTCTATCCGCGCGCGCGAGCCGTGGTCACCACGCGGCTGCATGGGGCGATCATCGCGTTCGGATTGCGGGTTCCGTACATCGCCCTGTCGTTCGATCCGAAGGTACGGGCGTTCGTGGAGCTGTACGGAGGCGGGCAGCTCGCCCAGTCACCCGAGCATGCCATGGCGTTGCTGGCCGCCGATGCGCCCGCTGTCGACCCCGCGCCGGCCGTTGCACGCTCCCGTGAATTCGGGGCCCGGGCGGCGGCGTTCCTCGCGAAGGCGACGGCATCATGAACCTCCCGACAGGCAGACCCTCCGCATTGCACCTTGCGAGCCTTCGCGTGCGTGCCCGCATCCACCGCGCGGCCGGCTTCGTCCGCCGCCCGCTGATCTGCCGGGCGCTCGATGAGCAGAACCGCCACTCCACCAGGTCGGTGGTGGCACCCGACGGGCCGGTCGTATCGATGACCACCTACGACAAGCGACTGGCCACCGCCTACTACACGCTGGAGAGCATTGCCGCCGGCACGCAGCTTCCGTCCCGGCTCATCCTCTGGGTCGAGCACCGATTGCTCGCACAGGGACTTCCGGACACGCTCCTGCGGCTGGTGCGCCGCGGCCTGGAAGTGCGCGGGGCCGATGAGCACGGACCGCACAAGAAATACCTGCCCGCGGTGCTCTCCAACCCCGATCCGGATCGCGCCCTCGTCACCGCGGACGACGACCAGCTCTACCCCGCGCACTGGCTGCGGAAGCTCTCGGAATCGTCGCAGGCAATGCCCGAGGTCATCCACTGCTTTCGCGGCCATGTGGTCGAGTTCCGTGCCGACGGCACGCTCGCCCCGTACCGGAGCTGGGGTGGCTGCAGGTCGCAGAGCCCCAGTCACCTGAACTTCGCCACGGGCTGTGGCGGCGTCATCTACCCCATCCGCATGCAGCGCGCCCTCGCCCGGCTCGGCACGTCCTTCGTGCCGTTCTGCCCACGCGCGGACGACATCTGGCTCAAGGCGGTCGCGCTGCGCGAACGGATCATGGTGCGGCAGATCGTGCCCCTGCCATCCCGGTTCTACAACCTCCGAGACACCCGCGGCACCAGCGGGCTTGCCCACTACAACAATGCCGGCGGCGGCAACGACATCCAGCTTGCCGCCACGTTCACACCGGACGACCTGGCATTCCTGCGCGCGTGCGCCGCCCGCGAGGCCACGGCCTGAGGAATGCCCGAGCCGGCGTTTCCCGGGAGGAAAAGCCCTATCCTCCCCGTGCCATGGACGGCAACCACACCAGCTTCGACCTCCTCTACAACCCGCGCCTCAACAAGGGCACCGCCTTCAGCGAACATGAACGTGAGCGCCTCGGCCTGGTCGGCCTGCTCCCGGACGGCGTGGAGGACGAGGAGACGCAGCTCGAGCGCCAGCGCATCCAGCTGGCGCAGAAGCCCACGCCGCTCGACAAGTACGTCTTCCTCTCGGAGCTCCAGGACCGCAACGAGCGCCTCTACTACCAGCTGCTGACGAGCGACCCGGCCGAGTACATGCCGCTCGTCTACACCCCCACCGTGGGCGAGGCGTGCCAGAAGTTCGGCCACATCATGCGCCGCCCCAAGGGCCTCTACGTGAGCCTGAAGCGCAAGGGCCGCATCAAGGACGTGCTGCGCAACTGGCCCGAGAAGGACGTGCGCTTCATCGTCGTCACCGACGGCGAGCGCATCCTGGGCCTCGGCGACCTCGGCGTCTGCGGCATGGGCATCCCCATCGGGAAGCTCGCCCTCTACACCGCGTGCGCGGGCGTGCCGCCGGAACACACGCTGCCGGTGATGCTCGACCTCGGCACCAACAACGAGGCGTTCCTCGAGGACCCGCTCTACCCGGGCCTGCGCATGAAGCGCATCGAGGGCGCGGAGTACGACGCGTTCCTCGACGAGTTCGTGCAGGCCGTGCAGGAGGTCTTCCCGCGCTGCTGCATCCAGTTCGAGGACTTCACCAACCGCACCGCCATGCCGCTCCTGGCGCGCTACCGCGACCAGGTCTGCTGCTTCAACGATGACATCCAGGGCACGGCGTCCGTGGCGGTGGCGGGGCTCTTCGGCGCCAACCGCATCCTCCACAAGCGGCTCTGCGACCACACCTACCTCTTCTTCGGCGCAGGCAGCGCAGCCGTCGGCATCGCGGACCTGGTCTGCCAGCAGATGGTCCGCGAAGGCATGTCCAACACGGATGCGCACGCGCGCTGCTGGCTCGTCAACAGCCGCGGCCTGGTCACCGCGGACACCACCGGCCTCAGCGAATTCCAGCTCCCCTTCGCGCACACGCACGCACCCGTCAAGGACCTCGCGGAGATCGTGGAGGCAGTCAAGCCGAGCGTCCTCATCGGCGTCAGCACCATCCCGCACAGCTTCAACCGCAAGGTCATCGAGGCGATGTCGCGCATCAACGACCGCCCGGTGATCTTCCCGTACTCGAACCCCACCTCCAAGAGCGAGTGCACCGCGCACGAGGCCGTGGAGTGGTCCCGGGGCCGCGCTATCTTCGCGTCCGGCAGCCCGTTCGCGCCGCTCCATTACAAGGATCAGCTGTTCGTTCCCGGCCAGGGCAACAACGTCTACATCTATCCGGCCATCGGCCTCGCCGTCTTCGCCACCGAGGCCAACCGCGTCACCGACGAGATGTTCCTCAAGGCCGCCGAGAGCCTGGCCGCACAGGTCACCGAGCAGGACCTGGCCGTCAACCTCATCTACCCGCCCATGGCGAACATCCGCGAGGCGAGCATCGAGGTCGCCGTGCGCGTGACCGAGCTGATCTTCGACCGCGGTCTGGCACGCGTGCCGCGCCCGGCGGACGTGGGAGAGTTCGTGCGCAGCAAGGTGTACGAGCCGGGGTACGCGTGACCCGGCGAGTGCCGGGGCCCCCACCCTGCGCAACCGGCACCCCGACCCCGCTACCCTGCCACCATGACGCTCTTCCTGGTCAGCCTGGCCCTGACCTACATCATCACCGTCTACTTCCTCACGAATCCGCTGAAGCACACGCGGAAGTTCATGTGGCGCCGCTTCATGAACTGGTTCCCGCTGGGGATGACGTACTCGTTCCTCTACATGGGGCGATACAACCTGACGGTGGCGGCCGTGGCCCTCGGCGCGCTGATGACCAAGAAGGAATTCGGCTTCATCGCCAGCGCCGGCGCCACCACCTACGCGCTCAGCCTGCTCTTCGTCGGCCCGCTCGTCGACAAGCTCGGCGGCAAGCGCGGCATGCTCCTCGGCGCGCTCGGTTCGGCGCTCATGAACTTCGGCATGGCCGGCGTGATCTTCATGAAGCTGAACGGCACGCTCGACGTGAGCATGGGCGTGGCCCTTGCAATCATGTACAGCATCAACATGGCGTTCCAGAGCTTCGGCGCCGTCAGCACCATCAAGGTGAAGAGCTACTGGTTCCACGTGCGCGAGCGCGGCACCTTCGGCGCCATCTTCGGCACGCTCATCTCGCTGGGCGTCTTCTTCGCCTTCGACTGGGGCCGCGCCATCGCCAACGCCGTGGCCCTCGAGCAGCCCGCCACGCCCACCACGGCGCGCGTGATCCTCAACAACCTCTTCGCGCTCGACGGCCGAACCGTGCCCGCGCTCTGGCTCATCTTCGCAATCCCGGCCGGCATCATGGTCATCTGGGCGCTCATCGACGTGGCGCTCCTCAAGGACACGCCCGACCAGGCCGGCTTCGACCCGCTGGACACGCACGACGCCTCCAGCGACGACCAGCCGGACCGCAAGGACGGCTATTTCCAGCTGATCTGGCGGATCCTCTCCAACCCCATCATCCTGATGATCGGTGTGGTGGAGTTCACCTCCGGCATCCTCCGCGACGGCATCCTCAACTGGTACCTGCTGTTCAACAAGGAGACCAAGCTCGGTGTCGACCACATCGTCGTCAACTGGGGCTTCTGGGGCTGCGTCACCGGCATCGCCGGCGGATTCGCCGCGGGGTGGGTCAGCGACAAGCTGTTCCAGTCGCGCCGAGCGCCGAGCGCCGCCTTCATGCAGATCATCATGTTCGCCACCACCGGCATCATGATCCTCTGCCTGACGCTCGAACCCGTGGGCGCCGCCGCCGACGCCGCCGCACCCGGCTCCTTCGGCGCCTGGCTCATCGCAGCGCGGCCGCTCATCATCGGCATCTGCGCGGTCACCACCATGATGGCGGTGATCGGCGTGCACAGCATCATGTCGGGCACCGCCACCGCGGACTTCGGCGGCAAGAAGGCAGCGGCCACCGCCACCGGCATCGCCGACGCCTTCAGCAAGTTCGGCAGCGCCGTGCAGGCCTTCGTGGTGGGCATCCTGGCCACCCAGAGCTGGTCCTACTGGCCGATGTTCCTGTTCCCGTTCACCATCGTCGGCCTGATCTTCGCCATCCGGATGTGGACGCTCCTCCCCAACGCCACCCGCAAGTACCTGGCGGAAGTGGAAGGAAAGCACGTGGGCAAGCACACGCCCCACGTGACGTGATCGGCAGCGTTCGGCCGGTACCCAGCGGATCCCCGGCCGAGGGCCCGTCCGAGGCGCCCACCGGCCTCTCGGACCCGTTCAGGGCCCGCAAACTGCCCCATATCCCGAACGCAAATATTGAGTTCCCACCCATCCGGGCTACATTTGCCGCATGGCCGTCCGATCCCACGTCTGGGCCTGCTGTCTCGTCGCCACCGCCGTCGTCGCGCCTGCGGCGGCGGATGCGCCATGCACGCGCTCCTTCTCGGAGACGTTCGGCGCCAACGCGTCCGGCGCGCGCTACGGCGCCGCGGTGTTCGTCGACATCGGCGGCTACCCGCGTGCCAAGCTGGTCTCCGACTTCGTGCCCGGATCGTGGGGCTCGTGGGTCAGCCCGCAGATCGACGACGAGGTCCTGGAGTTCCAGGCCTCGTTCCGTTTCAGCCTCAAGAACCAGAACGGCGGTCCCGGCGACGGCTTCTCGTTCGGCTGGGGAAACCTGACCAACACGCAGGGCACGCGCGCCTCCGGCGGCGAATGGGGCGTCGAAGCGTTCCTCGCAGACAACGCGGGGCTCAGCATCGGGTTCGTCACCTATCCGAGCGCAGCCGGCAACGGCATCGCCATCAAGTGGGGTGCCACGCAGGTGGCGTTCGTGCCGTTCGACTTCTCCGCCGAGCGATACGACGACTACGTGCAGGCGGGGAATCCCGTCTCCATGGCCACCGCCACCGTGCGATGGCGTCGCGACACGGGAACCACGGTCACCATCGCGCCGCCGGGGCAGAACCCGATCACCGTGCACGCCAATGCCGCACAAGCAGCCACCGCCGGCATCGATCCGCGCAGCTGGTCGTTCATCTTCGCGGCGCGCAACGGCGCCATCGACCAGGACGTCCTCCTCGGCGACCTCGCCATCAGCATGACGGTGGCCTGCCCGCGTCACTCGCCCGACATCAACGGCGACTGCGCGGTCGGCGGCGCCGACCTCGGCGCACTGCTCGCCCAGTGGGGCCGGTGCGGAAGCGGCCCATGCCTCGCCGACCTCAACGGCAACGGAACGGTCGAGGGCAGTGACCTCGGCCTCCTGCTCAGCGCCTGGGGCACCGACCCCTGCACGAACCCGCCCCAGTGACCTGCGCCCTCCGAAGGACAACCACTTGACGATCCACCGCCGCCGCACGCCGCTCACCCTCGCCATCGCGCTCATCTCGTCCATCGCGGCATCCGCGCAGGCGGAAGTGCCCGCGCCGTACAACGTCGCCGCGGGCCAGGCGGCGCGGGTGACGGTGCGCATCACCACCACCAGCAGCTCCGGCACGCAGTTCAGCGAGGACTCGATGGTGGTCCCCGTGACCGGCAACGGAAGCTTCGGCCTCCAGCCTGGTTCGCGGCCGTTCACCTTCGCGGAAATGAAGGCGGGCTCCACGCTCAACTTCGGCGGCGGCCGGCTCAATTTCCAGCTCCTCTGCGGCGTGCTCGGATGCGTCCCCGTCACCGTCGATCTCAGCACCACCACCGTCACGCTCGTGGCGAACGTCGGGGCATCGATCATCGGATCCGGCCGCGCCGACTTCGGCAGCAGCTGGAACCTCCGCGGGACCTACACCACCACCACGCCGTTCTCGTCCTCGCCCGGCACGCTCGACACCACCTCCGTGGCGCCCTTCGGCACCACGTTCACCTTCGACAACACCGGCTTCATCGGCACGCAGCTCACCATCGGCTCCATCGAGGGCGACCTCGATCCATCCAGCTTCCCCGCCGGCACCACCGCCAAGATCCGCACCTCCGTCAGCTTCGGCAACACGTTCATCCAGGGCCCGTACTACCTGGGCCCGCCGCCGAGCTGCGGCACGGGCGAACCCTGCAACACGCCGCACTCCGCCAGCGGCTGCGCCAATGCGGCATGCTGCGCGCTGGTCTGCAGCATCGACCCGCCCTGCTGCACCACCAGCTGGGATTCGCTCTGCGTCAACATCGCGGTGGAGCAGTGCGGGCTCACCCCCGAGAACGACCACTGCAACGCGGCCCGTCCGCTCGGCTTCGGCCGCTATCCGTTCACCACGCTGCACACGGACACCGACGGCCCGCCGCTCATCTCCGAGTGCGCCGACCCCGGCAACGGCAACTACACCAACGACGTGTGGTTCCGCGTGGTCCCGCCGGTGAACGGCGGCCTGGCGGTCTCCACGTGCAACCACGCGGGCTTCGACACCAACATCGTGATCTACGGTTCCTGCGGCGGCGTGCCGCTCGCGTGCAACGACAACGACTCCGTCTGCAACGGCGGCACCTCGCGCCTCATCGTGCCGTGCACCGCGGGCGAGCTCTACCTGATCCGCGTGGGCGGCAAGGGCGTCACCGGCACCGGCGAGATCGACATCGCGCTCGGCGACCCCACGCCGGTGGCCGATGGTCTGGCCGTGCAATGGCCCGTGTCGCAGGGCGGCAACGGCCACTGGTATGCCACGTACGCGCTCGGCGGCACCAAGACCTTCAACGAGGCCAAGGCCGCGGCCATCGCGGTGGGTGGCTACCCCGCCACGCTCACCTCGGCGGCGGAGAATGCGTTCATCAGCAGCCGTGCCACGCCGACCTTGCTCGGCGGCAACACCGCCTTCGGCCTGATCCAGGCCACGGGCGCCGCGGAACCCGCCGGCGGCTGGGGCTGGTGGAACAACGAACCGCTCGTCTACAGCAACTGGAATCCCGGCGAACCCAACAACGCCGGCGGCGAGAACTGGGGCGTCGTCTATCCCAACGGCAAGTGGAACGACGACCGCGACACGTTCGGCAACGTGCTCGTGGAATTCAATTCCGACCCACACCTGGGCACCGCCACATGGGCGCTCTCGGAGGGCGGCAACGGCAAGACCTATTCCGCGGTGCTCCTGCCCACGCGCGTGACCTGGCAGCAGGCGAAGGCCTACGCGGCATCGCTCGGCGCGCAGCTCGTCTCCATGGAAACGCAGGCCGAGCGGCAGTGGATCTTCAAGCGC
>Ga0114967_10003243_pt1 | contig 13415 bp, 9 predicted proteins | sample M_130628_MF_Meta_FD_92639 | JGI IMG/M metagenome (GOLD analysis project Ga0114967, IMG submission 92639) | Freshwater microbial communities from Lake Montjoie, Canada to study carbon cycling - M_130628_MF_MetaG | ecosystem: Environmental > Aquatic > Freshwater > Lake | place: Lake Montjoie... | reverse complement strand
CCCACTGAGCACGGAGAATTGGTCAGGGTCGTAAGTATTTTTGACTTGGAACAAGACCTATTCAATTGGCTCGGATTTTTGGATATAAATGTTGCCATCATCATCATTCTGATGCTCATCATCGGGATCATCAACATGGGCTCAGCCTTGTTGGTACTTATTGTCATCCGTACGCAATTCATTGGATTGATGAAAGCAATGGGTGCAAAAAACAAAACGATACGGCGTATTTTTCTAATGCAAGCCAGTTATTTAATCGGCCGAGGAATGCTGATAGGAAATGTCATTGGGATTTCACTGTACGCGCTTCAAAAATACACACACGTATTGACATTGAATCCGGAAGTCTATTACTTAGACAGTGTACCGGTTGAATTGAATCTGCTTCACTTCTTGTTGTTGAATGCGGGAACTTTTTTGGTGTGCATGACAGCACTGTTGCTACCAAGTATGGTAATCACAGGCATTCGTCCAGTAAGGGCAATAAAATTTAATTAGTTTTTCCCGCCTCTTTTACGATCAGCTTCCTTCAAGTAAATCTTACGAATCCTCAAACTTTGTGGCGTAACCTCGACAAGCTCATCGCTTTGAATATACTCAAGGCATTCTTCAAGCGACATTACTTTCGGTGGAATCAATTTCACTTTGTCATCTGAACCTGAAGCCCTCATGTTGGTGAGTTTTTTGGTTTTCGTAACATTTACACACATGTCTCCAGCCCTTGAATTCTCTCCAATGACTTGACCTTCGTAGATGTCTTCATTGTGAAAGATGAAGAATTTACCTCGTTCTTGTAGGTTGTTAATGGAGAAAGGAATGGACATCCCTTGTTCAAGAGAAATAAGGGAACCATTCATCCTTCCTGGAATTTCACCTTTGTATGGTTGATACTCAAGGAAACGGTGCGTTACGATGGCTTCCCCAGCGGTTTGGGTAAGTAAATAACTTCTCAAACCAATGATACCTCTGGAAGGAATGTTAAATTGAATGATCATTCTTCCTCCTTTAGGGCTCATGGATGTCATTTCACCTTTACGTTTTGTAACCGCTTCAACGGCCGTTCCACCATACTCTTCTGGTAAATCGATGGTTAATTCTTCTATCGGTTCGCATTTGGCACCATTGATTTCTTTGAAAATTACTTGAGGTTGTCCCACTTGCATTTCATATCCTTCACGGCGCATGGTTTCAATGAGTACAGAAAGGTGCAAAACCCCTCTCCCATGTACCATCCATCGGTCTGCTTTGTCTGTATCCATCACCCTAAGGGCAAGGTTTTTCTCAAGTTCTTTGGTCAACCTTTCTTGAATGTGTCTTGAGGTAACAAATTTTCCTTCTTTACCAAAAAACGGAGAATCATTGATGGTAAACAACATGGCCATGGTAGGCTCATCCAATTTAATCGCTGGCAAAGGCTCTGGATTTTCAGGGTCACAAACGGAGTCACCGATTTCGAATCCTTCAATTCCTGTGATGGCACAAAGGTCACCCGGTTGAACTTCTTCAACCTTTCTTCGCTCAAGACCTTCAAAAACATACAAATCTTTGATTTTGTGTTTTTCAAGCACATTGTCTCGTTTTCCAAGTTGGATCCATTGATTTTCTTTCAATGTTCCTCGGCTTAACCTTCCAATGGCAATTCTTCCAACAAAGTTTGAATAATCCAATGAAGTAATAAGGAGTTGGGTATTTCCTTCCTCAATTTTACGAGGGGGGAAATAGGTCATAATTCGGTCAAGCAATGGCGTGATGTTATCCGTAGGTTGTTTCCAATCTTCAGACATCCACCCGTTTTTAGCAGAGCCATATATGGTTGGAAAATCCAATTGTTCTTCGTTGGCATCCAACTCAAACATAAGGTCAAACACTTTTTCTTGAACTTCGTCCGGCGTACAATTTTCTTTATCAACTTTGTTAATAACCAAAAGCGGTTTCAATCCCAAAGCCAAGGCTTTTCCCAGTACGAAACGCGTTTGTGGCATGGGTCCTTCAAATGCATCCACAAGGATACATACACCGTCTGCCATATTCAATACCCTTTCTACCTCTCCTCCAAAGTCGGCGTGACCTGGGGTATCGATGATGTTGATTTTGGTACCTTTATAAACAACGGAAACATTTTTGGAGACGATGGTAATCCCACGTTCTCTTTCTAAATCGTTGTTGTCAAGTATTAACTCTCCTGTGGGACGATCCCGCTCATTCAAAAAATTCCCTGCGTCAATAAGTTTATCAACCAAAGTTGTTTTACCGTGGTCAACGTGGGCTATAATTGCAATGTTTCTGATTTCCATACTTTAGTATCTTCTTGGTTTATGGTTGCTGCTGCTTTCTCTTCTTTTAGGTCTTTCGTCTCTTAAATTGGTACGTCTTGGCTTGAAATCTCTTCTTCCTCTTCCATCATCACTTCCACCGCCGCCACCGCCGCCTTTGTCTCCTGAGATCTCTACGCTTACTTTATGTCCTTCATATTCGACACCGTTGAGTTTACTGATAACTTTGTCCGCATATTCAGTATCCGTATCAAAAAATGCAAAAGAAGCCATGATGTCAATTCTTCCTACATTATTGGATTTTAAACCTGTTGAATCACAAACTACGCGAAGAAGACCACCTACATTCAGTCCATCTCGTTTACCAATGTTGACAAAGAATCTGGTTTTATTGGAATCATTTCCTCTTTTGGAACCAAAGGACTCGCTTTTCCCTGACCTTGTATCTTTTTCATTTGAGTTAAGGTCACCTGCACGCTCGTAATATTCTATGAAACGATTGAATTCTGCGGAGATGAAAAGTTTGATCACCTCTTCTTTTGACATTCCTTCAAAGGATTCAATGGCTGTGGGTAAGAAAGGTGCGATGTCTTTTTCACGAACATTCGTAGAAATAACTTTGCTGACCAATTTACTCAACTGTATTCTGCAAATTTCTTCAGGATCTGGAACTACACCTTTGGTGAATTCCATACGAATTTGACGTTCAATGGCTTTCACTTTAAAAGCTTCTTTCGGGGTTAGCAACACCAAAGACTCTCCTGTTTTTCCAGCTCGTGCCGTCCTACCACTGCGGTGCGTGTAATTTTCAATGTCATCTGGAAGGTTATAGTGGATTACGTGAGAGATGCTATCCACATCCAATCCCCTAGCCGCAACATCGGTTGCAATAAGCAATTGCACTTCTTTTTTACGGAAACGGTTCATCACCATGTCACGCATTGCTTGTGACAAATCGCCGTGAAGAGGTTCTGCATTGTACCCATCCCCACTTAATTTTTGAGCGACATTGGCAGTTTCAGTCCTTGTTCTACAGAAAATCAATCCATAGATGTCCGGATTAAAATCGATCAATCTTTTCAAGGCAGCATACCTGTCTTTCTCACGAATTTGGTAATACGTATGTTGAATGTTTTCATTCGACTGGTTCTTATGTCCGATGGACACTTCGAAAGGATCGTGCATGTATTTTGCTGCGATGTTTGCCACTTCTTTGGGCATCGTTGCAGAGAACAACCAAACATTTTTTTCAGCAGGAGTAGATTCTAAGATGCTGTCTATGTCTTCCTTAAAACCCATGTTAAGCATTTCATCTGCTTCATCCAGGACGACGTAACGAATGGTTTTCAAACTGATAACCCTACGGTTGATAAGGTCCATCAATCTTCCTGGCGTTGCGACAATTACCTCAACCCCTCTTTTCACTTCCGTCATTTGTTTTCTGATGTCAACACCTCCGTAAATAGGAAGAATGGTAATATCTAAATATTTGGAAAACTGAATAAGGTCTTTGGAAATCTGCAAACACAACTCTCGTGTCGGACAAAGAATGAGTCCTTGTGGGAGTTGATTTTTATCAATTATGTTACTAATTAGGGGCAAGCCGAATGCGGCTGTTTTCCCTGTCCCAGTCTGGGCTAAGCCCACAAAGTCGCTCTTTTCCTTCATCAAATGAGGAATGGCTTTTTCTTGGATCGGTGTAGGTACTGAAAAACCCAAATCATTTAACGACTTCAGTACTTCTACCCGCAATCCCAACGCTTCAAATGTCATTTATTTCTTAAATTAGGTGCAAATGTAGTGATAATAAAGGGATTGCTCTCATTAAATTTCTGTTTCGGGAATCATAGTATGGTATAAACTCAGAAAGAATTTCTATTTTTGGGCAAAATCGAGTAAATGGATATCAAAGGAATTATTTCAATTTCAGGTCGCGCAGGACTTTATAAAATTATTACGCAGGGAAAAAACGCTGTCATTGTTGAGTCTTTGCTTGACAAAAAACGATTCCCCGCCTATGCTACTGAAAAAATCAGTTCCATTGAAGACATCAGCATCTTTACAACCGATGAGGATGTATTGATTTCCGAAGTATTCAAAACCATGCTGGACTTATATACAGGAGGCGAGGCAGAAAGTCACAAAGCGGATGAAAAAGCATTGCGCATCGCATTCTCTAAAATCTTGAGCAATTACGACATGGAAAGGGTTTACTTTTCTGACATCCGAAAAGTTTTCCAATGGTATAACCTCCTCATTAAAGAAGGCATCCTAAAATTAGAGCCTGTAGAAACTGAAGTTCCAACAACAGAAGGCGAAGCTTCAACCGTTGACGAAGAAACTGCCGATACAGATAAAGCTGAGAAAAAAGCGAAAGCTGCCGACAAGCCTAAGAAAAACCCGGCACCCAAGGCAGCAAAACCGAAGGCTACCAACACCCCTAAACCGGCACAGTCCAAAAAACCTACGGCAGTTAAAACAGGAAGCTCAAGAGGCAAGTAAATTACTTGCTTTCATCCTCATCTTGCGCATTTGTTTTCTTAAAGATGTTTCCTACTTCTTTGCCAATTTTGGCAATTGCATCCACACCCAAGCCAATTGCATTTCCGGTGATGTCATTGTATTTTCCATAAGCAGACTGCAGGTCAATGCCCGGATAAATGTAGATTGAATCGTTTTCAAGGTAGGCCTTTTCAATTTTCCCCATTACAGATTCAATTTCTGGAAAATAAGATACAGATCCATTTCTCGCACCACAAACGATGATGAAATCGCCTTCCTTTCGGTGTGTATCCATGAAGAAATCATCCATTGATTCCAATGCTTTAAAGTTTGTCTTTGCGTGAATTTTATTTACGGTCCCTACCTTCAGAAATCGCTCGTACGTTGCTTCATTCATATGGCAGTCGATGGTAAGTTTCAAAACGTGCGCAAACCGAAATACGCGTTCAACCCAATAACCAAAGGTGGGTTCCAGCTCAGCAAGGGGTGGCGTTACCAACACAACGCGACCATAGCTTACGGAAGGACGGTCAATTTGACAAAAGAGGACTGTTTTCTCACAAACATCAATCAAATGCGCTCGGTCATTGCCTACAATTCGCTTCAACAAAGTGTTTTTATTGCTGTCGTTCAAAATAACCATGTCCGCCACCAATTCTTTGGATACCCTTGAGATTCCTGAGGATAGGTTTAAATCAATCGTTGCCATGGTATTGAGCTTCGTTTCATGGCCAGAAAAATGTTTAACAATCTCCTCCAAATTCTTTCGAGAGCGGTGGATGATTTTTTCTGCATTTTCAGAATTTGGCAAAACGCTTACAATGGAAATCGGATTGATTACTTTCGGATCAGAAACGTGAATGGCAAACTCCAATAATTTTTCATTTCCTTGAAGTTCATTCATTGCTACCACGATGTGTTTGTTTCTGAGTTTGTTACCCATTAGGTCATCATCGCTGCCCTCAGACTTTTTGATGAGCAATTCTTTCCCTGCATTTTCGATGATAAATGACGCTGTCATACAGGTGATTAGAATCAGTAAAATGGTGCCATTTACAATGTTTATGTCCAGGATTTTCAACTTATACCCCACCATGATAATTGCCAAAGTGGCTGCTGCGTGAGACGTGCTTAGTCCAAAAATCACTTTGCGCTCGGCTGTTGACAATTTGAAGATGATTTGTGTGGTAAACGCTGCCAACCATTTACTGAAAATCGCAAAGGCGGTCAACACCCCCGCAATGATAAGTGGCCATGTCCCTTGAAACAGCGCACGATAATCCACCACCATGCCAACAAAAATCAGGAAGAATGGAATGAAAAGGGAATTTCCGATGAACTCAATGCGATTCATCAATACGGAGTTGTGGGGAATCAATCGATTCAACACGAGTCCAGCCACAAAAGCCCCGATAATGGGCTCAACGCCTGCTACTTCCGCCAGGAAAGCAGAGAAGAAAACGATGGAGAGTACAAAAATATATTGGGAGGACTTTTCGCTGTCTAATTTTTTAAAGAACCATCGGGTGATTTTTGGTACCAAGTAAAACATAATCACGGTAAAAAATGCAAGTGAAGTAATCAGGCTCACCCAGAAATTCCAATCCAGCTGTCCTTTTGAGGCACTTGAGATGATGGCAAGAATGATCAAAACTGCCGTATCGGTTAGGATGGTCCCTCCTACCGTAATGGCTACAGCGCTGTGTTTTGAAAGCCCGTATTTACTGATTATGGGATAGGCTACTAAGGTATGTGTGGCAAACATGCTCGAGGTCAGTAAACTCGCCAGAGGATTCAGGTTGAGGACATACAAACACAAAGGATACCCCAACGCAATGGGGAGTGCAAAGGTTAAAAATCCAAACACCAAGCTTTTTTTATAGTAACGCTTAAATTGGTTGAGGTCCAATTCCAACCCTGCCATAAACATGATGTACAACAATCCTATGGTTGAAAAAAGTTTAATCCAACCTTCCTGCTCTAAGGTATTTGCCCCAATGATTCCAAAACCTTTTGGGCCTATGATTATTCCTGATAGGATCAAACCAATGATGCCGGGTATCCTCGCCTTTCTTAAAAGAATAGGGGAAAGTAAAATGATAAAAAGCATAATGGAAAAAACCAATACAGGATTGGTAAGTGGGAATTGAAATTCTGAAAGGAGATGCTCTAAGAAGTAATTCATTTGAGCAAAAGTAGGTGATAAATTCGTTAATTTATCATGTGCGAGGGATTCTTGACTGATTTATTTTGGGTATTTTAAAAACTCGCTAATTTTTCTTTTTTAAACAGCTTTCTGTACCAATTATAAATCCAATTCAAACGTTTTTCATCGTTCGGATAACGGGTATACCAATACGGTTTATCCATGAGTAAGGCATTGAATTTTTCTTCTGAAAAATCAAGCTTCTTCGCTATATACTTCATTTCTATTGAAACACGATTCTCCGAGTAGGGCTTGTTTTTCAGCGCCTCTAAGGCATCTTCCCTTCGGACTGTACCTGCGCATATCTGAGAGGATAATGTGGCCCTGCGGTAATCAATATTGAATTTATTATATAAATAATAGGATTGTATAAATCCGGTATATTTCGATTCATAATGTTTCCCCCCATACTCTTTCCAATCGAGTTTTTCTTTGAGCAAACTGATACTCTCCGTTTTATCAAACGACAGATAATTTAAGAAATAAATCATTCTTATCCCCTTGAATATCTTATAATAGGCCTCCTTAACGAACCCGAAGGTGGGAAAAGAACGGAGTTTAACCGGACCAAAATTAGAACAGATATGTTTAAAATACCTTAAGTCTTTTGCATTGTAATGCCAATGTTTAGGCAAGATCCCTTCTGTTGCAAAATTCCCTCCACTCAAAATATACTTCACTCCATGTTTCGATGCCATTTTATGCAAGATGGCAAGAATGGCAATATCCGTTGGCGTATCGGCTTCGGGGATACTCGCCCTTAGAAACGCGGCTTGAATTTGTTTAAACTCTTGCCAATCCAACACAACGCATTCGTAATCAATGTTTAGTTTCGACGCTATGTTTCGGATATTTTGGTTTGCCTCTATGGAATTCCAACAATTATCTAAATGAACCCCTAACACGCGCAATCCCATTTCCTTGGCCTTCCATGCTGTGTAAGATGAATCTACGCCCCCACTTAATCCAACAATGCAGTCATAAGCTTTTCCGACACCATTATCTTTAATCACCCGAACAATCTTTTCTAGTGCAAGATCACTTTCAAGCCCTTTATAACTGTAGTTTGCGCGTTTATTAAGAAATTCTGTGCAGTGATTGCAATTCCCATTCTCATCAAAATAAATTCCTGGATCACTAGTATCCATTACACAACGGTTACATAGTTGATAAGGTAGTGGCTGCTGAATCATAATTATGCGCAAGTATAGGCGTTTTAACCTTATATATACATATAATTAACAATTATGTTAAAACAAACCCTTTAACTCAGTGCAAGAAGGATAATTAAGAAGTACTCCCTGATTTTTCCCCTGAAACACGAACAAGCTCCCTGCACCATAACCATTCAGCTTCAATGTGTTGTGAACTGATGTAATTTCATTCAGCGAGCTAAGACCACCAATACCTGTAATCGGAATGCTTAGTTCATTTGATATTTCTGATAACACATGTTGATCTAAGCCTTGATACGTTCCATCACGATCAACGGACTGTATAATTAATTCACCCGCCCCATTCGTTTCCATCCTTTTCACGTATTCAATCAGATTTGCCTTGACAGACTGTTTGCCGTTGCAAAATACAACCGTATTTTGACCTAACCAAGAGCGTTTAATGTCTACACAAACTACAATGCTTGACTTTCCAAAGCGATTACTGGCTTCACGTACAAAGGTCGGATTTCTTGCTGCGACACTACCTAGTATAACACGTTCAGCACCTGCTTCTAACAGCTGTTGAATTTGATCTAAGGTCGTAATTCCACCACCGACAGAAAATGGCATATTTACCTCCTCGCCTATCTCCCTTACCAAATCTATGGAGATGCACCGATTTTCAATGCTTGCATTTATATCCAACAATAACAATTCATCTGCTTTGTACTCATTAAATAAATGCACTGCATGCATGGGGTCACCAATGTAAGTGGGCGATGAAAATCTTATTGTTTTAACAAGCCCTTGGCCTTGTAATAATAAACAGGGAATTACTCGTGGTCGATACATGTCCTTATAAAATTTGAAAGAATACGTTGACCATTTTCATGACTTTTTTCGGGATGAAATTGAACTCCAACTAAGTTGTTTTTACACAATCCGGAAACAAATTCAACCCCATAGGCTGTAGTACATAATACCTGTTCTTCCATCGCTTCAACAACCCCAAAACCATGAACAAAATACATTTCATCTGAGGCGGAAATATCCGTAAGGATTTTATTGTCATTTTTAATACTGAGGGTATTCCAACCCAAATGAGGAATCTTAACATCGTGACCAGTGTGAACTTGTAGATTCACGGTATTGCATTGAAACCAACCTAAGCCCTCACAATCCCCTTCTTCACTAGCGGAGGTCATCAGTTGCATTCCAAGGCAAATTCCAAGAAATGCTCTTTTTTCTTCCAACGCAAGGTGCTTTAATACCTCAATTAACTCATTTCGTTTAAGTTGCTCCATCGCTTGACCAAAATGACCAACCCCAGGAAGAATAATATGTGTTGCGGTTAACAGTTCTGATGCTTTGTTACTAATGGTCACGGGAATGTTATTGTACGATACCATTCGTTTAAGTGAGTGAAGATTCCCCATTCCATAATCAACAATTACGAGCTTTCTGTTCATCGTTTTGATTGGGATACGATTGATTTTATTTGGCTTGCTAAACGTTCCACTTGAATTTTACGCGAATATTTTTCAACGCCAATTGAATCACAGGCAATAAAGCCCTTTTCCTCAAATTCTGCATACAATTCCTCTAAGACAGTCAATAAGTGCGCGCTATCCTTAACGATGACTCCAGAATTAGTTTCTGTAATTAAATCAGCCTGAAGTTGTTTGCTTTCTGATCCAGATTCATCAATAGCATAGTATTTTTGTTTTAATAAATTCGCTTCTGGATCATCCTCATAACACATAATCATTTTTCGACGAATTCCGAGATAATCGAAAATTTTAGTACCCATATACGAGTAATAATTAAAAAGGAGCATCACATTATCAGCAGCTAACTTTTCGAGCAAGACATCATTCTGAATTTTTGGCGTAATAAGGACATGATTTTTTAAGTTGGGAAATAGTTCATTCACCATTCTATTCAATTCATCCGTCAAATTTGTGCCGTAAAATTTGAACTTTATTTTGGCATGTGGGTGATCTTTAATAAAATTATTTGCCACGCTAAGAAAACTTTGAATTGGATGCCAGTTATAAATTGTTCCTACGAATGAAATACAAAACTCCTCCTTGTTTTGTTGAATGTCCTTAATTTTATCAATGACTGCTGTGTCATAACCATTAGGGCTAATACTAAATGGCTTATTGGGAATTAATGTATCAATTTTGGAATGAACAAATTTTGATACTGTTCGAATATGTGTTGCAGTAGAAACTGTTTTCTTTTCAAAATAGGAATTCCATTTTTTTTCGATTAACGTTTTCTTATGTTCTTGATTATGACTCCAAGGATCTCTATAATCTGCTATCCAGGGAATATCAAACTCTTTACTCAATTTGGATGCGAAGCTAAATAAGACGAATGGATCTCCCGTTGCAATGATGACATCAACATTGTTGTTTTTCAAGTATTCTTTTGCCCCACGATACAAGCCCACTTTCGGACCAGTTGGGACAATAAATTGGGCAAATTCATAATAGGCACTGATTGATTTTCTAAATATCCGGTATTTTTTTTCACCATATTTCAGCATTAAACGATTCGCGAAATTTGGAATATAAGGAGTTCGAATGATGGTCCCTAATTCACTTTCTTCCACAATTGGCTCATCTGAACTCCCTTCGGAAATGTAATCCAAGTGATTGCCATGAACATTTTCCCACTGGCGAGTGACCACAATGGGCTCTACCCCAAATTCTTTCAAATGCTTGTACCAATTGTATGGCCGTAAGCCACCTACAGAAACGTAGGGTGGGAAATCATAGGCAAGAATCAAGATTTTTTTCACGTCGTTAAAAGTAATCAATCTAAACAAACGAATTAAAGCTATATCTTCGTGACTAACGAAATCGACTGCATTGAAAAAAGCTCTAATTACTGGTGTAACAGGACAAGACTTTAGGATTAAAAGCTGTTTATACGGCCAAATTTCTATAAAAAAAGATGCGTAATAAACTTATTCTTTTTACTGCAGATTTCCCATTTGGTTCAGGAGAAACATTTTTAGAATCGGAAATTGGTTTTTTAGCAGCAGGATTTGATGATGTCATTATTTTCACCCAAAATATAAGGGATAAACAAACACGTATTCTACCTGTAAATTGTTCAGTAAGAAGAATAGACCTATCAACTTCCAAATTGGAAAAAATACGTTCACTTTTTAATGTTTTCCAACCACTATTTTGGCAGGAGAGATCCATAATTAAAAAGAATTATAAAAGAAATTTGACAAAAGGGATTTTATCCACCATGCTAATTTCTATTTCTCGAGCTAGGAAAGTGAAGAAGTATTGCCAACAGCTATTCTCGAATAATAAAACACACGCTACTCTATATTATTATTCTTATTGGAGTGATGATGTTGCAATTGGGTTAGCAATGTTTCGGGAAATGAATCCTGGAATTACAGCAATATCTCGTATGCACGGGTGGGATGTATACTTTGAAGCGAGCCCATTAAATTACCTTCCGTATCGACATTTTATCTTAAAAAATTTAAGTGCAATTTTTGCAATTTCAGATAAAGGAAAAGCATATGCAGCTAGCAATTGGAAAATCGAAAACATTGACAAAATAAGAGTTGCTCGCTTAGGCGTTCCTGAACAAAAACAATATCCTATACAATCAAATAAGTTTATTTTAGTAAGTTGCTCAAACGTAATTCCTTTAAAGCGAGTTGAACTCATTGTTAATGCTTTAGCTGAAATTAAAAACACAAATATTTCGTGGGTACATTTTGGAGATGGACCACAATTGGATACCATTAAAGCGTTATCAAAAGAACTACTTCCTGATCTCATCAAGGCAGATTTTAAGGGAAGGGTTACCAACCAGGAAATTGTTCATTGGTATGCAGAAAATAACCCAAGTTTATTTATAAATGTGAGCACGACTGAAGGTATTCCAGTTTCAATCATGGAGGCAATGTCTTTTGGAATTCCAGCTATTGCCACAAATGTTGGTGGAAATTCAGAAATTGTGAACAGTGATAATGGGTACTTAGTGGAAGCCAATATAGTGCCTTCGGAATTGGCAGATACAATTCAATCATTTATTGAATTACCAGAAGAAAAAAAAGAATTAAAACAACAAGATAGTTTTGAAACCTGGAAAAACAATTACAATGCTGCAGATAATTTCAGCAGATTTGTAAAAACAATTCAAGATTTGTAAATCAAAAGCAATTGATCTACATACTTTTTCATTCCAAATCCTTGCGCAAACTTTCTCGCTTTTTCACCCATCTCTTGGCGTAAAATGTCATTTTTAAGCAAAAGTTCAATTTTATCCGCGAGGAGTTTTGGATCTCTTTCTCCCACCATAAAACCATTTTCTCCTTCTTGGATTAAATCCCGGTTTCCTCTCCCATCCGTGCAAACCACTGGTAAGCCACATGCCATAGCTTCGATTATAGCAAGACCAAATCCTTCATAAATGGCGCTATGGAGATACAAATCAGCGTTCCATAAATACATCTCCACTTTTTCTTGCAATCCCACCAGGGATAACTGATTCGATAAGTTTAATTGGACTATTTTTTCTTGGAGCGGAATACGCTCAACCCCTTCACCCAGAATCGTTAAATGAACAGGAATTCCCCTTTTTTTTAACTCCAACACGACATCAATTAACAATTGATGATTTTTATTTTTGTCCAGTCGACCAATTGAGACCATGTTAAATACATTATCCCTCACCTTATTGAAATCCATTGGTCTTTCGAAGCGCTTTACATCTATTGCATTTTGCAGTAGTTGGATGCTTTGCAAATCTTTGGGTAAAACGGTTCGTAAAAAATTCGAAATGTCTTCAGAAATGGCAATAAAATTATTTCCACCATTTTTCCGATAACGCTTTAGCAAATAACGTTTCTCAAAATAATTGGTTAAATCCCGTTTCGATTTAATTAAAAAAAGATTTAAATTACTCAATGAACTCATCCTGTCATGGGAATGCGTAAACCATTTTGCATTGGGAAAAATACAACTTCTAGATACAATTTCTGCTTCAAATAGATGCGAGTGAATACTATCTGGTTGAAATAGTTCGATTGTTTTTTGAAGTTCAGAAATACTTAAATGGAGCTTTTTCGTAATCGAAAGTTGTACTTTACTTGGCACAATCTCAATCAGATTTTTTATGTCCTTTATATCATATTCAATCTTATCTTCGAAAAGTATCAGTTTTACTTGATTTGAAGTGTTTTGATTTAAAATCCGAACAATATCAATGACAATTCGCTCAGCTCCTCCTTTT
>Ga0114967_10003241_pt1 | contig 13417 bp, 4 predicted proteins | sample M_130628_MF_Meta_FD_92639 | JGI IMG/M metagenome (GOLD analysis project Ga0114967, IMG submission 92639) | Freshwater microbial communities from Lake Montjoie, Canada to study carbon cycling - M_130628_MF_MetaG | ecosystem: Environmental > Aquatic > Freshwater > Lake | place: Lake Montjoie... | reverse complement strand
CCCTAAAAAAAAAAACTTAAGTCGAGCGTGGACAGCCCCTTCCCACGGTCACCCTGCACGATGCCGTTGGTTTTGGAGGGTCATATCGGGCTCGTTGTGATCCCCATAACTTGCTCTATCAACTGGTGTTGAATGCCACACTCCTTTCCGTTTTGAGTTTCTTCGCACCCTTGGTTGACTTTGTTAATTTTTCCAAGTCCAAAATTCTCGAATGTTCACTAATGCTCTTACAGGTGTACCATGTATGTGGTCCTTGCTGGAGGTCTCCTCCAAACTTCTCTTCAGGTACCCATCTTCACATAACAAACATTATTCACTCACTCCACTAACATCCTTCAGGTTTGGCGGTCATTGCTTTGCTCATGGGCGCGGTAGCCCATGTAGATCATTTTCTCCTGACCCCATCAGGTATGAAGTTCGGTTCGTGTGCCCTTCTGAATCATTTTTCTGACCCATCATTTTAGGCCAGCGCAGTTTCTCGTCAGCACTTTCCTTGGGGGCGATCTGCCCTCCATTTTTCGACGGTGATTTTCTCCATTCCAAGAGGCCTTCCATGGAACAGGTTTGTGTCATACCTCTCATCCTGTCACTGACTACAGTGCGCTTTAGGTTTGGTTCTTCACTTCGACCTTTTGGTGACACCGACCTTGGTGTCCACCTTGGTCTCCTGGCATCAACCTTAGGTTGATAACTTCTTTCAACCAGGGCAATGCCTGATCAAGGGGTCTGAGTTTGGTGAGACCACTTCCTTCCTTTTCCCTTCACTCATTGACACCCTTCTCCTAGGTGTTCGGACTTTGCTCACATGCACCTTTGCACTCCACTTAATTTCCATAGGCCACTTCCAGCCTATGCTCTCCCCCTCCACTCTTTCTTATGAATAAACATTATTGTTTGTTCACTCTTAACTTTTAAAAGTTTTCACTTTTACTTAGTATAGCACTTAGCAGTAGAAAGAAATGAGAAGAAAAAAAAATGAAGTCCCACGGCTGTAGCAGTAAGGATCAGCATACCGTTGAACATTACTAACACACTTAGCTTGCAGTGAGTCTTATAGTGTTTCTCTCTCAACGGGTGCTCTCTTCCCCTGTTGGCTTAAGGTAAGTGCTTTGCTAACTTCTCCTTCTGACTCCCCTGACCCTTGCCTTAGATTGGTTTTGTTTAGACATGAACAGAAAAGGAATAAAAGACGTTTATTCAACTTCTTTTGTTACATCTTTCTCTTCCCTTTGTAGTCCCTCTGCCACAAACACATCCATAGGGTACTTCGAAGCCACGTACTCCCCAAACTCCATTATACCATTCTCCCCTCGCACCTTGACCATGCCAAGCTGTTTTGCGAGTGACCACTCCCCTTCGTTGAACCTCTTCAGTAGCCCCACTGCTGTCTCACATGTCATGGACCAGCATGCCACCAAGTTCAACACTGACTCAGGTGCGCCTTTCCTTTTTGCGTTCAGGTTGGTCAGCCACTCTCCTTTGTCTGGGTGGTTCAGCCTTAGGTAGTTCTCTGCCTTCAGCTTGAGCACCACTGCTTGATGGTACTCATACTCTTTCCTTGCTGGGTCGGCGTGCCTTGAGTGTGGGATGTTGGTGCCACCTTCGAGTACTCTTTCTTCTGCCTGACAGTATTCTATGGGGTTGGTTGTGATAAAGATGGACACCCTCTCTGCCACCACTATCACTTCTCTTTCCAGGCAGCCATAGGTTATGCTACCTTGGTGTGATGCCCGGTCCACCCGTTTAAGTGGAGTCATCTTGCCTCCCGACATCACGTCTCCCGTCTCCTCATTCCATATCTTTTGTCCATGGAATGAAACTGGAATCTGCATCAGTACACAGCGCAGCCAGCAGTGACCGTCGCCCAGTACTTCGTGCTCTCTGAGGTCAGGACCCTCTCCAACCAGGTACGTGACATGAGCCATCATGCTTTTGAGTTGTTCGCCCTGTCGCACTACCAGTCTTATCGTGTTTCTAGGGCCCCTCTTTCCGAGCTCATACTTCTTCTCTATCCTCAGCTCCGTGTCCTTCCACTCCTTCAGCACTCTCAGTTTTGCCGTCAGCTCCATGATTGCCTTCACGAAGCCTTCGCTGCGACTGTATCTGTCCATGAGCTCCGAGGCCTTCACAAAAACTTCGGCCTCTGACACTTCTTCTGGCAACGAGGACAACGCTAGCATCATTGCCCAGTCTCGATGGCGGACTGACCTGTGCTTGAACCTGGCCCACAGTGCTGCAACGACATCGGTGTAGCCATTCTCTTTGTGAGGAAGCAAGGAGTAGCTCAACACGTCTACCTTGATCTCCAACATCTGGTAAGCCATGTCCCACACTTCCATAGTAGGCCAAGTGGTCCTGACTGACAACACTCCAGCTGCCGCTTCTGCCTTTCTCCTTTGCTCTTCTGAGGGCTCCAGGTCTGGGTGTAATGGTGATGGAGACCCTATCCACCTTTGTGCCCTTGGTAGTCTGCTTCCTCGCACCAAACCACTCCTCGACGACCTCGTCCTCTTCTGTGTTCCCTCACATGCTTCTAGGCCTTCCGACTCCGCCTCACTTTCTTCAGGCTCGTCTTCTATGGACGATCTCTTCCGCTTCTGAGTCTTACCCTGGGGTTTGTTTTTCTTACCCCCTGGTGAGCCTTCATCCAGCACTTCTTCTTCCTCCTCCTCATCGTCTTCTCTCTCTTTTCCCTCCTCTTCCTCTTCTCCTACCTCACTCATTCCCTTGTAGTCCTCGTCCTTTCCGCTTTGTTTCCCCTCGTCTTCTTCCATGGTTAGAGGTGGTGACTCGGCTGGTATGACGATCGGGTTTGGAGGTTCAGGGTCTTGAGGTATAGGTGAGGTGCGTGGTCCTGGTGATATGACGATGGGTGGCATTGGGTATTCGGGCTGCACCCTGGGCGAGGTGTCCATGGGTGATGGTGGCGTCTCTTCCGGTGTTACCCTAGGTGAGGTCACCACCTGTGGCGTCGGCTCCATGAACTTCGGATCCTCCAAGCCCGCTTCCTCCCATGGTACCCTCTCCGGTTCCTTGTTCTCCTTAGGCTTCTCAGACTCCCGTGACTTTTTCCTTCTCTCCATCTCTCTCGAGAGCTCCCTGAGCATGTTGTATACCTCGGGGCATGGCCGGCCTGGCTTCTCAATTTCCCGCATCTGTGCCTGGAAGTAGGCGTCGTCTTCTGGGACGTTTCTCCCGCTCTTCATGGTTGTGGCCACCACTATCCCCTTCTCCTTGGGTTTCTCCACTGGACCACCCTTTGCTGGAGTGCTCTTCTCCTTCTCCCTTCGGGCGCAGGCCGTCTCTGGCTTGCCTTTGCCTTTGGATGCCTCCTTCTCCTTATCTGTGGGTCTGCTCTCCTCCACCCTTCTTTTATCTGTGGGAAGAGCCTTCCCTTTCTCCTGCGGTTTGGGCGTCGCCTTGTGTGCACTCTTCTCCTTGGGAGTGCCCTTGTCCGTGGGGTTGCTCTTAGCCTTGGGGGTGCTCTTCTCCTCTGGCTTCCCTTTGTCCTTGGGTAGGCTCTCTTCTGACTTCCTTTTCTCCTGGGTCTTGCTCTTCTCAGCTTCAGGGGGTGGTTGTTTCTTGGGCGTCGGTTTCACTTCCGTTTCCCTTGGTCTGCCCGAGGTCATCCACTCCCAAGCTACCCTTAGCGGAAGGTCATTCTTCTCGGCCCACTCCATGATGACCCTTGCTGAGTAAGGCAGCTCCCTGGTTGAAGGTCCTCCACAGCATATAAAGTAAGCCCAGGACGCCCACCTTAGGAGAGCTCGGTATCCCTTGGCACTTACTGCCTTCACCATTGGTTTGAGGTAGCCTTCCCATTCTTCTCTCCCTCCTTCACCCTTTTCCAGGATACTTTGCATCCTCTTCTCCATCCCTTCGCAGGCGCGCCTCTCCAGGGCATCGTCCGTCACGAAGTCGGACAGAGTCTTGAAGGTCTGTTCCAGCCCTTCTCTTATGGATGGTGGTGTTGTAACCCACATTGTGTCCTTCTGAGCCACCAGGTACTCCAAGAGAGGTGACTCCATGATTGGGACATCTCCTTCCGGGATGGATGCCGCCATGCTTGACCAGGGTGCTTCTCCTTGATTTCCCTGTCGAGGGGTCCAGATGAGGGTTGCTGCCTCAGTCACTGACTGCTCCTCGTAGGCCTTCCACTCTGTCCAAGCCACGTTCATCTGTCCAAGGGTTAGTTCTAGAACTTCCCCTTCAGTCACTTCAACTTCAGGTATCTCCAGTGTCCGAGGTGGTCTGACTCCGGCTTGGTGACTCCCTGATTCTCCGTAAGTCCCTCTCTCTCATGGTACCCTTTTCCTCAACCAACTCTCAGGTATAAGGTCGGTGCCATGCTTTGAAGTTCTTGGCTGTAAAGTTCCAGAACTTCTCTGACTTCTCCTGACAGAAACTTTAGGCCGTGGCAACTCCTCAACCACGCACCGTAGCGCTTGACCCAGGGTATCTTTGGATAGCCCTCAGCTTCCTCTACTCCTTGCCATGCTTTGCCTCGGCCTCCCTTGTACGGCTCCGCTGCTGCCATGACCGGAACGTACTGACCGTGAGTTTCTAGAACTTCTTAATTTGTCCTAACAGAAACTTTAGGCCGTGGCAACTCCTCAACCACGCACCGCAGCGCTTGTCCCAGGGTATCTTTGGATAGCCCTTAGCTTCCTCTACCCATTGACGTAGGTTGCCTCGACCTCCACCATGTGGCTCAGCTGTTGCCATGATAGGAACATGCTGACCGTGGGCTTCTGGAATGCTTCCATGGCCTGTAGACTTCAAGGTCAAGGATGGTGAAGATGTCTTCACAGTATCCATTCTTCTTCCTGCCCTTGCTGACACTTCTTCTGTAGGTCTCGTCAGGTCTGCTGAGGCCTTCCATGACCCATGACCCATGACCCAAGTCAATGTTTTGACTCATGGACTCCTTCTGTCCACGTTGTTCCGAGGTACTCCCTCCTTGTTTCAGGGTCTTGCCTCACTGATTTCCATATCCAGGGCTCTTTGCTCCTTCACTTCTGAGCGCTGGCCCACTTCTCATGACTCCTGTGGTGTCGCCCTTCATCCCTTTCTTCGTGGGTGCGCTACACCAAGCCATGGTATCTCTTCCATCTCCCATTGCTTCTACTTCTAATACACTTCAGTTTTCTATAGGTCTTGCTGTCTTTCTCTTCAACCACCTCTCTCCCCCTCCTCTCTTTCGATGTTCCACGGTCACTTCCACTGTGGAACTCGCTTCTTTCAAGGTGAGTTGAGGCTTAGAAAGACCCCTTGGCCCTAAAAAATTCTTCCACCAGGTGATGGCATGACATGTCCCCTTCAGGGATCCAGCTGTCTTCGTCTGCTGTGAAGCCCTTCCACCTGACCAAGAACTGCATTGCTCCTTTGGTAAGTTTGTAGTCCATGACTCTCTCCACAACCCAGCTCTCTTCGGGCGCTTGTTCTTCTGTCTCACTCACTTCATTCACTTCTTCTTCTTCTAGGGACGATGGAGCTCCGACATAGGACGTCAGCACCACTTCTTTTCCCTTCGTGGACACGAAAGCTTTGGTGTTGTCTACATGTGCTGAGTCTGCCTCGGCCTGTCCTGCCACTGGTCTGAACCACACCGTTACCGGACTTGTCATCTTCAACACGACGAACGGTCCGCGGTACTTCTTCTGCAGCTTAGGCTTGGCTCCGTCCATTTGCTTCATGAAGGACTTGATCAAGATCAAGGTACCAGGCTTGTAGATCGGCGGGGCTTTCCTTGACAGGTTTGTGTACTCATGACTGTCTTCTCTCGCCTCTTGATCCATCTTACTGACTACCTCCTTTATGAACTCAGAGTGCTCTTCCGCATGCCGCAACCAATGCGAGGATGGGTCTTTCGGCAGCGTGGTACTCCCTTCCAAAAGGTTTAGGATGAACGGGTTCTTCGGGTCTCGGCCGTATATGATGTTGAACGGGGACCGTCCATGCTTCCTGCTGGTCGTGGTGTTGTAGGCATAGAGGATGTAAGGTAAGATCACATCCCAGTTCTTCTGATCTGCACTCACATAGCACGCTAGCATACGCTGTATGGTTCTGTTGAACCTTTCCACCTTGCCATCTGCTTGAGGGTGGTATGGTGTGGTGAAGATCTTCTTCGCCTCGATCATCGTACAAAGCTCAGTCATGACCTTGTTCCTGAACTCCGAACCTCGGTCTGAGTGAACCACTGCTGGCGGACCGTAGACCAAGACCACTTGTTTGAGGAACACTTCGGCTATGGTCTCGGCGGTCTTGTCTGCCAATGGTGCCACAATCACGTAGTTGGAAAGGTAATCTTCCACTACCATTAAGTACTTGTTCCCACTCCAAGATACAGGCATAGCCATTAGGTCCATGGCCACTACTTCGAAGGGCGATGACCCTACAAGGCTTCCTCCGATGGTTGCTTGTCCGCTGGCACCTTTGCCTGTGATCTGGCAGACCTCGCAAGCTACGACCGTGTCTCTGATGTCCGAGAACATCCTTGGCCACCAGTAGTGCTGGGCTAACCGGATGTATGTCCTGCGGGTGCCTTGGTGTGCTCCTTCGCCTATGGTCTCATGGTGGGACATGACCAACTTCGTCACTTCTGGGGCAGGGACTACGATCTTGGTCGACGCCGTCGTGAACCTCCCTGTCCTTGTCATGACCACCTTGCAGACCAGACCTTGCTGGATCACGAACTCGTGTCCATGGGATCGCACCCAACCTTGGTCACTGTCTTTCTCCGGTAGCAGACCTTCTCCGAGGTACTTGATGACCTGGCTACACAGCTTGTCCTCCTTCTGTGCCTGTCTCCAACCTTCGAGCTCCTCTCTGTCCATGGTCTCGGCGACTACCTCTGGCTCTTCTCTCTCTTCCGAGGCCGGCCCTTGTCTGGTCCTCCGTCTCCGCTTCCTTGCAGCAAATATGGAGATCGGGGTCAAGGTGTCTTCGGTCGTCAAGTCGATGAGGTTTGGTGGATGCTCCGTGGGTAGTCTTGACAGGGCGTCAGCTATGGCATTGTACTTCCCTTTACGATGGATGATATGCAAGTCGTACTCCATCAAAGTCATGGTCCATCTTGCTAGTCTCTGAGACGGCTCCTTGTTCGTCAGTATCCAGGTCAGGGCACTGTGATCCGTGACCACTACTGTTGGCATGCCATGGATATACGGCTTGAAGTGCTCCACTGCCCAGACTACGGCCAAGCCTTCTTTGTGCGTCGCGCTATAGTTCTTCTGTGCCTGTCTCAGCTCTCCGCTTGCGAAGGCTATGGGTCTCTCCCTTTGGAACTCGTCCAGCTGGGCCAGCATTGCCCCTACTCCACGGTCGGACGCATCGGTCACCAACAGGAACGGCTTCGCAAAGTCCGGGTGGTTCAGGGTTACTTCTCTGGCTATGGCCTCCTTCAGTGCCACGAATGCCATCTGCTGTTCGTGACCCCAAGCCATGCCCACTTTCCAGTCCGGCTTGCTAGCTTCCGCTGCTACCTGGTTCAGGGGTCTTGCCAAGTCGGCATAGCCCTTGATGAACTTCCGGAACTGTCCTGTCATGCCCAGGAACGATCGTACGGCTGAAGGGTTGACCGGGACCATAATACTCTGGATGGCCAAAGCTCTTGCTGGGTCCGGCTTGATGCCTTCTTGTGAGACTATGTGTCCAAGGAACTTCAACTCCAGCTGCGTGAACTCGCACTTCTTCCAGTTCAGTGTCAGGTTCGCGTCTGCTATCCTTTGTAACACCAAGTCTAAATGTATCAGGTGCTCATCCCAGGTCGCACTGTAGATGATGATGTCGTCCAAGTACACCATGCAGCAGTTCCAGGCCAGACCATGCAACACTCGATCCATCATCCTTTGGAACACTGCTGGAGCATTGGTCAAGCCGAAAGGCATCCTTGTGAACTGGAAGAGTCCGAAGGGTGATCTGAAAGCTGAGATCTCCTTGGCCCTGTCCGTCATCTTTACTTGGTAGTACCCTTTCTCCGCGTCTAGCGAGGTGAACCACTTGGCCGACCTTAGCTGATCCAGGGTCTGTTCGATCTGGGGTGCTGGATACGCGTCTCTCTTGCAGAGCTTATTCACTTCACGGAAGTCCACGCACACCCGGATGGAACCATCTTTCTTCGTAACCATGACCAGTCTTGACGCCCATGGACTGCTTGAGGGTTCAATCATCCCTGTCTTCTTCAGGCCGTCAATCTGCTCCTTCATGGCTGTCAATTCTTCGTGTGACCATCTTCGGTCCTTCTGCTGTACTGGGCCTCCAGGGTTAGGGACTACATCAAAGGTTGTCATGTTCGTCACCCCCAGCACCTTCGCACATAACGTGGCCTTGTGCTTCGTCAGCACCTTCACCAGCCCTTCTTTCATGGTTTCGTCCACTTCTGCTGGCAGCCCCGCTATTGTCTTCTTCAGGAACTCCGCGAACTTCTCTTCGTCTGCCTCCTTCGCTGTCCCTTGCTCCTTGGGTTTCTCTACCCCTTCTTCCAGGTCTGCGGTGGTGATACTCCTTACTGCATGTTCTCTCACGGTCCGCAGTGTTCCCAGCACCGTACCTTTGGTTATGACCTCTTCTTCCTTCAAGACTTGGCGCACTCTCACGGGCACTCGTCCTTCTTCGTCTATGGACACCACGGCTCTTGGGATCATTACCCCGCTCGTTGTCTCCAGACCTTGGAGTGGTTCAAACTCCCAGCACTTGGCCGACCTGATCCGACTTGTGTCCATCCTGACCACAGCTCGGACCGTGACCACTAGCTCTCCGTTCAAGACGATGTCTTCTCCTGCTACTACGGTTGAGAAGTCTGACCTTCTGTACTCCCTTCTGTCAGCCTCTACTTCTTCGTGTAGCTCCGCCTTGACTCCATTGTAGGACACCGCTAGCTCCGCATATGACAAGACCGCTGAGTGTCTTCTGAGGAAGTCTCCTCCTACTAGCAGCTCGATCGTTATGTCACTCACTACGTAGGCCGATAGCGCAAGTTGCTGCTTCGCCATGGTGATAGTGGTCTCGACCCTGCCCAAGCACTTCAGTGGTGCTCCGTTCGGGTTCATCAGAGTCGGGGTGTCCGCTCTCTTCTTAGCTCTGAGTCCAAGCCGCTTCGCACAGGCCTCGCTCATCACAGATGCATCAGCACCAGAGTCATTGAGCACTTGCACTTGGTATCCCTTGATGGTACCCAGCGTCACCAGCACGGTGTGGGTGTCCAAGGTGTTGACCTTGAAGACGACTCCCTTCTTCGCTGTTCCCGTGGACGCCTTGACCATGGCTTCTTCAGTGTGCTGCTCCGCCACTCTCTTCTTCGAGGTTGCCGTGTCTTTCTTCACTCCTTGGCTCTCCAGCTGGCAAGCGGGTTGGCTCCTCCACCATACTTCAAACTGGTGTAGCCTCGCTTCTTCAATCTTCTCCTGGTCCTGTGGCAAGGGTTGTAGCTTCGCTACCCACTTCTGGGCTTGCTCTTCGTTCTCCAGCAACCCTGCCACGGCCATGCCAACTCGGTCCGACCTGACTTCGGCCATCAGCTTCAGCTGGTATGCTCTCTTACAGCAGAACCGGACTCCTTCTACCCAGAGACTGTCATCTACGAACCTTGTTCCTTCGATGAGGTTAGGGTCGGATCCGTTCTCCAGCTTGTTGGCTTTTTCTGTTACTCCCAGGGCCAACTCAATGAACCCCTTCGGTAGATGGTCGCCTGTGCTCGTTGACACCTGCGTAACAGTACCATCCACCACATTAACTTCTTTCGCATCAACCGAGGGCTCTTCTTGCCCAGTCTCAGTCAACTCCTGTCCCAAAGGGACACTCCTGACTTCAGTCAACTCCTGCCCCGAAAGGCCACTCCTGACTTCAGTCATGACTTCGACCGGCTCCATTGGTGATGCTCTCCCATTTACTCCCTTCCGGAAGTGGTCAATTGCAACTCCATGCTTGCGCACTTCGTCACCTCCAGTCACGCCCATAGTGACAACCACCTCCGTGGTTCCTGGCAGGTCCTCCTCAGTGGGTCGCCCTTCAACCTCACTGGTGAGGCGCCATTGTACACCAGGCACCCTCCCTGTTCGTCCATCTTGCAATATGCTCTCTCCTAAGGCTGAGGTACCTGGGGAAGTATTCTCAGCCCCGGAACGGCACCACACTTCTGCTTGAGTCTCACGCTCTCCGGGCAGTTTCCCACCCTTCAAGCCTTCAGTGACTTTCGTCACCAACTCCTGAGACCAAGCCCCGCCCTCATGATCCGCCCTATTGTTACTCCCTGGGCAGACCGCTGAGGTTTCCTGCAAGATGGATTGGAACCCCTCCACTTCCATTAATTCATTACTCCCTTCATTATCGGGGCATACCAATGCTCCCTGCTTACCTGTCTCCGTTGGGTAGTGACTTGCTCCTTCACTCACTTTCCCACTTCCTTCATGTCTTGGTACCGCTGTACCTTTTGGTATTGTGTCCGTTCTCATATCCCTATCACGAGGACCTATGGTTGCATCCATCACAACCAGCCCCGACTGTACCACACTCAGTGGTTGTCACTTCGCGACCTTGTTCTCCTCTGCCCTCAACCTCTTGTAGCAGACCGGGGCACGGTGGTTCAGTAGACCGCAGTACTCGCAGGCCCCTCCCATCCATGTGCAGTCTCCTACCTTATGGTTGGCATCTCCACATCTGTGGCACAGGTCTTCAGGCAGTTTCGGCAGGTTCGAGTACGGGCGTTTCTTCCCTTGGTACTGTCCTTGGCCTTGGCTACGGTATGGCGCGCCTCTCCTTTCTTCTCTCCGTGGACCTTGGGTTGCTGGGACCGTCGGGACATGGGGCACTCTGAAGGACTGCATGGAATCAAGCTTTCGCTTCAGGCCATCTTCCATCTGCCTTGACTGTGATGCCAGCTCCCTCTTCATGTCGACCGCTATGGCTTCCCGTATCGCCTGTATGGTCCTGGTCTGTGCCTCCTGAGCTGCAAGCACCGCATCATGTCTGACAGCGTTGACCGAGGTCGCGGCTTCTTCCTGCGCCATGGTCACTGCATGCACGGACCTTCTCACTGCTGTCTGCAATGGGGGCGGTCTTTCTTCGTCGGCAAGGTCCACCCTTCTTGCTATCTTGGCTGCTCGTTCGAAGGTCAGCTCTCCGCCTTCGGCTCCCAGTAGCTTGATGGCCTTGGACACCGATGGGTGTACGTTCTCCAACCACTTTTCTACCTTCTCTTCTTCCGACAACCCAGCCTTGGCTGCCAGCTTGAGGAAGACCTGCTCGTAGGCGAGGGTACTCTCTCCTCTCTCCTGGATTCGATGTGCGAGCTCCGACTTCGCTGTCCTCCTTTCACTTCCAGGGTCGCAGAACTTCTCTTCCATGAGTCTCCACATCCTGTCCACATCCATTCCTCTCAGGAACCCTTTCTCGATCCACTCCAAGAAAGTGTTCAAGGGTCCTTGCTCCAGACACCTTAACATGATCGAAACCTGGTTCGGTCCGGACCATCCTGAGGATACGGCGAAGGCTGTGTACCTTATCCTGAACTCTTTCAAGGATTCCCGTCCATAGGCAAAGGGGGTCGGCAGCTGTCCCTTGAAGTGTACGGGGTTGCTCTTCGTGAAGCTGGTGAATACGGTCAGGTTGCTCGGTTCTCCTTCGCCTGTGTATGCTGCCAGTCCACGGTTGGCCATGATCTCTGGTACCGGTCGAGGGTTGGTCACCGTCGACTCCCGACTTTCCCTGGCTTCCTGTCTTCGCTCCATATCTTCCATAGATCTCATAAGGGTCCTTGACAAGCGCTCCTCCATAGCCTCCATCGCTGACAGTTCCCTGACTTCCTGACTTCGTTCAGGCGCTCTCCGGGTGTCTCTCTGTGGACGATCTTCGGGCATCTCCTGTACTCGGGTGATGTGTTGTGGCTCTCGCCACCTTGGTCTTGGCTCTTCCCTGACTTCCTCATACCTTCTTCTCAAAGGCGGGGGTGGGGGTGCTTGAGGTGTTGGGGGTAAAGGCTGTTCTGCCCTGAACTCGTCCCAGATCCTGTCCAGCTGTTCCCTCATCGAGTCTCTACCCTTCTGACCCAGATGGTCCGGCACGTCTATGGTCCATCCCTGACCAACTGAGGGTCGTCTCCCTATCTGGGCACTCTGGTAGTGCGGCTCGTCTTCGGCGTAGAGGTCATCCTCCGGCCTTGGCCTTGTCGGTGCCGTGCTTCCCCAATCCCGTATTCCCTGGGTTGGTTGCTGCTCTCGTGATGGCCTAGCTACCTCGCTTCGGGTGTCCTTCCCCATCCTCCTCTGTGCCGAGGTCCTTGGCTCCTCTTCTTCTTGGTACCACCGTGGTTCTTCTTCGGCCTCGGCCCTGTCCCTATCCTGGTGACGTCTGACCGGTGTGGACGACCTTGACCTAGGTTGCTGGTCTTCCCTCCCTTGAGGTTGGTCCCTGACCCTGAGTTCTTGTGGTCGTGTCCTTGGTACCTGGACCCTTGGCTGAACCTCATCCCTTGAGTCTCTCCTCGGTGCTTCGACCCTTCCAGCGATCCTTGATGGGGGTTCACGGTACTCCATGTCCCGTCCTGACCCAGGTCTCGCTTCTTCCAGCCGTGGTTGATATGAGGGTACTGGTTCCTCCTGTTCACGGGTCAGTCTTGCCGACTCCCTCGGTCTCGGTGTAGACTGTACGTCGTCGTCGTACCGGGCCTGAGTAAGGGGTGACTCTCTTCGTTGGAACCCTTGTCTCCTATCCACGTCCCTTGGCTGTGGGTACACCTGTGGCATACGGTCTTCGAGCGGTGGTAGCGGCCTAAGTTGTGGCTCCGTGTACCTTAGCTGGGGTTGGCGCTCCTGAGGTCTGGCATTGACCAGTGGTGGAAGGATAAGGGGTTGTCCTCCTCCTTCTTGTTCGTCATCCTCTTCTTCAAGACGTGGTCTTGGCGAGAACCTTGGAGTCATGGACTGGCTCCTCCTGTCCAGATCATCTCCTCCTTGCCTGACACGGTTTGGGGATGATGACTCTGCCCTCAGTGACCCCATCCTTCTTTGGCTCGTGGCTCTGTCTGCCACCATTGCTTCACCTCTCTCGGCGAAGGCCAAGGGTCGAGGAAGACTCGTTTCCTCTTCTGTTTGCCGTGATGCTAGGGTTCTGACCATGGTTCCCATGGGTGATGCCATGTTGGTGAAGGCTGACCCGTTGTCGAGCGTCACTGTTGTGTTAGTGGGTGGAGGTGTCTGATCTCTCTCCGTCAGCACCTGAGCACCCCTTCTCTCAGCACTTGGCTGTCTCTCTGGCGACCGACCCCCGATGTGTCGCTCTTCCATTTCCATTGTCGCCCTTGTCCTCCCAAGGGTGGTCTCCCCCTCCCGTACTGAGTCAATGGGTTGTCCCAACCCAGGCATGGCTGGTGCTCGTGTCTCGTTGTTAGCACGTGCTCGTGCCCTCGTCCTCATGTTGTGGT
>Ga0114967_10003240_pt1 | contig 13422 bp, 18 predicted proteins | sample M_130628_MF_Meta_FD_92639 | JGI IMG/M metagenome (GOLD analysis project Ga0114967, IMG submission 92639) | Freshwater microbial communities from Lake Montjoie, Canada to study carbon cycling - M_130628_MF_MetaG | ecosystem: Environmental > Aquatic > Freshwater > Lake | place: Lake Montjoie... | reverse complement strand
CTACGCTCCGGCCTCCCTGCATCCCGCACCGCAAGCCGGAGCAAAACAAAACGGCAAAACAAACAACCAAGGGGACATTCTCTCCTGAGTTACAGAGGGGACATTTCTAAAGAGTTTTGACAGCAATGCGCCGGAAAGGTTGCCTGCTTTTGGACAGCGATGACTTGTCGTCGTTTTCCCACTGGGAGACATGTCTCCCAGTTCTAAAGCGCGGACGTGTCCGCGCACTCCAGAATCAAAATGCCACCCCCTCAAAGCCGCACGTCTTCCGGGCGGACTTCCAGACATTCGTCCTGATCTTCCCAGATCAAGGCGGGGTAATGATCGAGCAGGCGTGGGGCGAGAACTTTTCCGGCTTGGAATAAAATTTCTTCCGCCGTCTTCGCTGCTTTCTCATAGGCGTGGTCGTAATTCCCCACGCTCTGGCGTTGGCGATCATCCCAGTGTGCCACGGCATGAACCGGTTCATACACACCTGCCCAGAAATCGAGTTCGATGCGGTTGGCTTCGGGGATTTCATCGAACGGCACGAGGGTTTCGCTGCAATGTGCGCAGATGAGACCTGTTTCGCGAATCTCACGCGTCAACAACGGCAGCAGGGGTGCGCGGCAGCAGGGCGATTCCCTGTAAGCCGCCGGAGGTGTGGCGATGCGCTTGTGCCAAATCTGACGGTCGTGACCGACCTGGGACGCAAGACGATACGCGCCGACGAGCGGATGCGAGAATCGCCACGACTTGCCTTCAAGTTGACCGAGAGTTTGAGCGAGCCAACGCCCCAGCGTCAGATCGTCAAAGTCTTGGAAAGCGCGCCCGTAACCTTTCCAGAGCAAATCCAGCGGTGCATCAGAATCAAATGCCATCGCGCGGAGAATGGCGGGCGGGTGCGATTTTGTCGAGAGCGCGACACGTTACCGCGCCTGACGCACGCGGATGGTGTATTTCTTTGCAGTGCTGTTTGAGGAAACGAACTTCACTTGCTCTGTGGCGTTCTCAGTTAAGATGACGTTTTGGAATGGGGTCTCGTCACTGGTACTGACACCGGCGGCGTCCTTGAACACGCAATTTACCTGCACCACGAGACGACGCACTTCACGATTACGGATCTGCGCTGTGACTTCGATGCGGCCATCTTCCAAGGTGCGTTCGTGAATACCAGAGCAGGTGATCGAGTGCTTCATATCAATGTCCAGCATCACGAAGCGCTCGGTGTTTTCATAATCGGGCGTCCGGGACTGCCCTGGAAGATAAGGCCCTTTGTCGTAGTCGCTCTTACAGCCGACGGCGATGAGCGCTGTGATGATTGAAGCCAATAGGATGAGTTTCTTTTTCATTGTGTTTGCGGTGTTGTGGAACTGTCGCTGACAAAGACGACCTTGTCATGGTCAGCGGGCACGTTCACGGTGATTGTTTTTGTCAGTTTAGGATTCGCGGCGCCGCTCGCATTATTGAATTCAAGGGTTACGACGTGTTCACCGGGCGGCATCTTCAATGCGGCGAAGCTAATGAACTGGGGCAAATTATCCCAGGCGCGTATATCAGCCTCCGGCGTAGTCGCAGCGGAGATCAGCTTGCTCGCCACGCCCATTAATATCAATCCCGCGCCGATTTCATCTGCGGAACCATTACGCTGATAATGCCGCCCATTCGCGAGGATTGCGCCGCTGATAATTGCCGCGTCACCAATCGTGTCCGTCGCGCCCTTGAACACAGCCTTGTTCGCCAGCACATGATCCATCACCCGCCCGCCGCGCGTTGTCGCTTGAAAATTCAGATCATCACACGGCGCGACAGGCAGGCTGACAGAACCCGCCTTGATCTGTGCTGACAACACCGGCGAGCCGCGCGCGCGGAAGCGAAGCTCTTCATCGTATTTTCCACCGGCATACTTTTCCGGGCCGGGGCCATATTCAAGAATGAACAAGACGTTCGCCTGCGGATTGTAGTCCGGTAGGTTGATGTTCTTCGCTACGGCCTTCGCTCGCTTGAACGCATCCGATCCGTCACCAGCCAGCTTGGTCGTAGCGAGACCGTCGAGATAATCAGGCAAGACCCAGTCGCCCTTGTATTCTGATTTTTCGGCGTCGCTATCCTCGAACTCAGCACTACGAAAACAGGCGCGGGCGTTATCAAGCTCGCCATCGCGCCAGTAAATCACGCCGCGATAAAAATACGCCATGCTGCGTTCGTAGGGTTCGCCGATGAAGGTCTTTCGCGCTTCTTTGTTGAACAACCCTCGCGCTTTCCGCGCCTCAGCGTCCTTGCCATAAACGCCCCCGAGCGTGAGTAGCGCATCATCTAACAGCGGCTTCGCGACATCAAACTGTCCACGGCGCATGGCTGCGGAGGCGGTGCGATACTGCCAGAGAACACGGTCGCGCCGCGGCCCACTGGCGATCATTTTTGGCCCATCCACTAGAATATCGCCGGTCAATGATACGCGTTGCTGCATCGTCGAAGCGCAGCCATTGAAAAAGAGAACTACAAGCAGCGGAAAATATTTCAATGCAAGGTCATAAAACCTGACATCTCGGCTTTTGGTAGGCGGGATAACTGGCGTTGACGCCTCAGTCAGCCTGATAGACAAAGATGAGAGGTTGTTTGACTTGGGCTGAGCCATAGTGTTTGGGCCCCGAGTTCAGGCTCGAATTTTCGAGCAGCTTTTATAGCTGACCCGCTCAGACTGAAACTTCGCCACCAGCCGTTTTGTTACGGTGCGCAGCCAGTTTACAACAAGCAATCTCATGGATGTTTTCTAACACAGCAACGCAGCTAAGGGAAAGAGATTCCTGCGAACGTGGGTGATCCGAACTGACGTCGGGCGCCCCTGCCGGCGACAACATTGAAAATCCACGGCAAAGTCAGCGGAGCTTAGTTCTTGACCATGCCGGTGGATTTGGTTGCATTGGACAATTATGAAAAAAGGATTTTTTCTGTTGTTGGCTGGCGCGGCGATCTGCCTCACCGGATGTGTCGGAACTGTCACAGAACAAAAAGCGGGCGGCGTGCCCGTGTTCCGGGATCGGATTGAAGGTCGCTACGAGCGTCCGATTAATCAGGTGTTCGATGCGTCGAAGCGCGCATTGAACGCATTTGGCAACATGGCTTCTGAAGGTTCGTTGCACACGAGTTCTAACCAGGTTCGCACTCTTCAGGGGTATGTTAATCAGAACACCATCTACATGCGTGTCGAGTCCGTGACTCCCACAATCACGTCGGTCATCGTGCAAGTACGCTCCAAGTGGGGTGGCACTGACATCCAAACAGCACACGATCTTGAGAAGCGCGTGGCGTTGGAACTCTCGAACTAAGACCTAGCCAGAACTTCAAGGCCGGGCAAAATCGCCCGGCCTTTTTCTTTCTTTCAGAGAAACACTCAGCAATCGCCTTCTCTTACGGCTTGCGAGCACCCTTATTATCGAGATTGGCGGCAAGCTGCTCCGCGCTCACAAAACTTTCAACGCCACTCTTCGGCACTTCAACTTTTGCAATCCATAGAATGGCGTTGAGAACAATCTTGCGGAAATTGTCATCGCCCCAGTTTTTATGGTGGTGTGCGCCTGTAAAACCAAAGCCGCGTCCGCCGTCCGGTCGCTCAGATGCCCAAGCTAAGTGTTGAGGCTCGCCACGCGCCACCATCTGCCGCACGGCGGGATTGCCCTCGTGCGCACCATCGTTGCGATTTGTGGTGTCGCTGGTCGGAGTCGCCGTCAGGATGGGGGTCACGCCTTTCATGCCGTCACGGAAGCGCATATTAAAATACCATTCGTCATTGCACTGAAACGGCTTCACGCCATTTGCAATAGGATGTTGCGGAAACGTTTTAAAATCGGCTGTCCAATGGGGGTTCACCGACCAATTAATTTCAAATGCACCACCGATCCAGTCGAGGAATTCCTTCTGCCCTTTCTGAAGGGTCGGCTCTACTCCGTAATGCAGACAGGCAAGGCCGACGCCTTTATTCATGAGAGCGCCGATGGTTTTTAAGCGGTTCTGTTGCAACAATGCATGTCCGCCACCGCCGTCGCAGTAAACAACGACAGCCGCCACGCCTTCAAATGCACTCTCATCAGTTGGCCAACCGTTGGAATAAACAATTGAAGTAATTCCGGGGATTTTATCCAAGCAAGACTTCAGCAACAGAGAACCAGCCCGGTGTTCGTGATCGCCGGGGGCATGGCTGGGTTTGCCAGCGATAAAAACAATCTTTTTGTCTGCGGCTGATGCGGAGATCGCAAGACCAAGAGTGAGGATTATTAAAAAGTTTTTCATTTAGTTTGCAGTGATGTCTGGGAAGGCTACGACGCCGGACATGTGGGGACAATTCAATTTCATGAATAGAAAAATCCGACTCATTGATGGATTGTCGCGATAACATCAATTGACTCTGCTGGGGCTTTCGCATTGAATTGCCTTATGCAAATTGAAAGTTTGAAAGTCTTTTGCGATCTCGCCGAAACGGAAAGTTTCACCAAAGCCGCACAGATAAACAGCGTCACCCAATCCGCTGTCAGTCAGCAGATAAGCTCGCTGGAACGGCAGTTCAAGTCGCTCCTGATCGAGCGTAGCAAAAAAAAATTCCGACTCACGCGGGAGGGTCAGGTGCTGTACGACTTCAGCAAACAGATCATCCAGACTTATTCCGAACTGCAAAACAAATTGCAGGAGATTAAGAACATCATCTCCGGCATGATCCGCGTCTCGACGATCTACAGCATCGGCCTTCACGATCTACCGCCTTACATCAAACGCTTTCTCAAAGAACATCCCACCGTGCATGTGCATGTGGAATATCGCCGCGCGAATCAAGTCTATGACGACGTGAACAGCAATGTCGTAGATCTCGGACTCGTAGCGTATCCAGATAAGGATCCGAAGTTGGAGATCATCTCCCTCCGGAAAGACCCGCTAGTGGTGATCTGTCATCCACTGCATCCGCTCGCGAAACAAAAATCCATCAAGCTCAAGGCGATTGCGGACCAGAAATTCATCGCATTCGAGCCGGATATCCCCACGCGCAAGGCTATTGATAAGGTACTCAGGGAACAAAGCATCGGAGTGAAGACAGTGATGGAGTTCGACAACATCGAAACGGTGAAGCGCGCCGTCGAGATTGACGCCGGACTCTCCATCGTGCCGCTCGGCACCATCGGTCAGGAAATTTCCAAGCAGACGCTCGTAGCCATCACGATCGAAGACGCAGAGTTGTATCGTCCGCTTGCCGCGATCCATAAGAAGGGGAAAGTTCTCACACCTGCGATGCGGCATTTCATCAATGTCGTGAAAGAAGGTTCGGCGAAGGTTTGATAGAGATGTTAGGCATCTTTGGCGCACTTGAGATTTATGCACGATTCACCTGGTATTGTTCAGCAGTTGCTTGGGGAGAATTTCACCTGGTTATTCCGAGACTCAGTTGCGTGGACGTTCTTTGGCTTTTTCGGCACCCTTCTTTTCGGGTCTCGATTTGTGATTCAGTGGCTTCATTCAGAAAAACAGCAGAAGATAGTTGTGCCTCCAGTTTTTTGGCATCTTAGCTTTTGGGGCAGTTTGATCAGCCTCGTGTATGCAGTGCATATTGACAAGCTACCGGTGATTTTAGGGCTGATTTTTCTGCCATTTATCTACGCGTGCAATCTCTTTTTAATGCGGAAGGATTGTCAGCGTGTTTCAGGCGGATCGGATGCGAACCAAGCACCGCTTACTTGACTTAAATCGCATGAACCAGAAACCTTTACCTCAATACCCTGCGTTACGGCCTCGCCGCATCCGCCAATCCCCTGCGCTGCGTCGGCTCGTGCGCGAAACTCATCTCAGCGTGGATCAACTCGTGCTCCCGCTGTTCGTCCGCAGCGGCAAGAAGGTTCGCAATCCCATCGCCTCAATGCCTGGCGTGTTCCAGTTGTCGCCGGATGAACTGGCGCGCGAAGCAATACGCGCGCACGCCCTCGGAGTTCCGGCAGTGTTGTTGTTCGGCATCCCGGACCGCAAAGACGACCGCGCTTCTGGTGCTTATGCGAAGAACGGGATCGTTCAACAAGCCGTCCGCCTTCTCAAAAAGGAATTGCCCGATCTGCTCGTCATCACGGACGTTTGCCTCTGCGAATACATGAGCCATGGGCATTGCGGTATCGTGCATCGGGAGAAACGCGGCGCAACCATCCTCAACGATCCTTCGCTCAAACTTCTGTCCCGCGCAGCACTGAGTCACGCGGAAGCGGGTGCGGACATCGTCGCACCGAGCGACATGATGGATGGACGAGTGCTCGCGATTCGCACTGCGTTGGACGGCGCGGGATTCAGCGACACGCCGATCATGTCGTATGCGGCCAAGTTTGCCTCGGCGTATTACGGGCCGTTCCGCGAAGCGGCGGAGTCCGCGCCGAAGTTTGGCGACCGGCGCAGCTCTCAGATGGATGCGGCCAATGCAAATGAAGCCCTGCGCGAAGTGGCCTTGGACATCGCTGAAGGCGCGGACATGGTGATGGTAAAACCTGCGCTCGCATATCTCGATATCATACATCGGGTAAAGACGGAATTCGGTTATCCCACGGCCGCCTATTCCGTGAGCGGTGAGTATTCGATGGTGAAAGCGGCGGGGGCGAAAGGCTGGATTGATGAACGCGCCGTGACGATGGAAAGCCTACTCGCGATGCGACGCGCTGGAGCCGACATCTTGATCACCTACGCAGCAACAGAGGTGGCTGGGTGGTTGAAGAACGATCGTTAGCGGATCGCCTTTTCAATCTTGCCGAGCACATCCCGTAATACTTTGGTGGGTGATTGCGTGGAGTCAATCCGATGCACCAATTTCGGGCCATAGAAGCTCAACAGCGGTTCAGTTTCCTGCTCATATACTTTCAAACGATGACGGATGACGTCGAGATTGGCGTCGTCGAGCCGGTTTTCTTTGAGCGCGCGACGTTGGAGGCGTTGAACGAGGGAATTAAAGTTTTTACAGTGCAGGAAAAATATCGCACGCACATCCAACACCCCATCGAGCATCTTTGCTTGGTGCAGGTTGCGCGGGATTCCATCCAAGACGAGGACATCTTCCTTGGGGTGAAACCGCCCGACCCGTTCGCTGTTCTTAATAAAATTTCGCCATAACTTAACCGTCGGCTCGTCCGGCACGAGCTGTCCGCGTCCGGTGTATTCGATGAAAATCTTCGCGAGCGGATTAGACGCACTGAGTGACCGGAACACGTCACCACAGGCGCAATGGAAGAAGTGGGGAATCGTGCCGAGAATCTTCCCTTGAGTGCCCTTGCCTGCACCAGGCGCGCCAAAAAGTAGGATGGTTTTATATTTCATGCGTCGTTGTTCCGCGCGAAAAACCAGCGGGTTGTGTGCCAGAAGGCTGGTGGATTTACTCCCGCTAGGTCAAGCGTCCTTGTGTTTGACCTGCATCTCCAAGATCTCCACGAACGGGATCGTGGTTTGTTGCGATGCGCCGCCGCTGTGGACATTTACCTTTATATCGGTGGCTCCGATTTCAGAAATCCCCGTCACCACGAATTCGCCACGAGCGGATTTGATGATCAATAATAGGTCTTTCTCCGCGTCCTTACGAACCATGCCAAAGAATCCCACGAACTTGGTCTCGATGAAACGGCGGTTGAACGTGAACTGCCCGCGCTTGAACGATTGCGTTTGGGGAACAGCGGCGGAATGCGACGCGTGTGATTCATGGTCTTTCCCAGATTCACCTCCCGAAGAACTGGGCTGGGGAGCAGCCGCATCACCATAGGTTGCAGCCTGAACAGCCTCGGTCGCCTCCCGTTGCTCTTCTGCCAGCTCATCCTGTGTCGGCCCCATCTTGGTGGGCAAGCAGAGAAAAACCAACGGCCCGATGATCGGCGCGACGGCGGCCATGCCGCAAACCATCGCGGGAGGATAAGCGCGCACAGTTGCGATCTCGTAACCCGCGTAGACGTTTGCTCCATAGAGCAGCAACAGACAGACGATGCCCACTGAAGACGAGAACATCGCGCCAAGAATCGTGCCTTTGGCCGGACGCTCCAAGCGAGGGACTTCTTTGATGGTGACCTCGGTCTTCTTGATTTTAACTTCTAGTGGAATTTCGATGTAAGGTTCGACAATCTGGGCAATTTTTGGGTTCTTCTTCAATTCGTTCAATGTGGCCTGCGAAAATTTGCTCCATTCAATTTTTGGATAATTGCCACCTTCCGCTCGGATCTGGAGGAAATCGTCTTTCACAAGAAAGATTTCGCCTTCCAGCTTTGCTCCGTCCGTCATCTCAAGAGTGATGGCGACCGCCGAGGTCACAAACCACAGGCAGACAAAGACTAGAAGGACTGATAATTTTGAAATACGCACGGTTGGTTTCGTAACAGATGTCCTGAGCCAAAGGAAGAAAAAAGCCGTAAGCCTTATTGAGTGGACGCGTAGCGCATGCAATGAACAATGCGCTCCTCCTTGATTTGCCTGTCCAAGACTCACGAAATTTGCAAGTATTTAGACTAAACAATTAATCCGCTGCTCTAAAATGCCCCGCGAATCCACCCCAGCTAAAGCCGCCCGCGCCCGACAGATCATCGGCGTCTTGAAGAAGACTTATCCAGACTTCCGCTGTGAACTCAACTTCGCCAATCCGCTCCAGCTTCTCATTGCCACAATCCTCTCCGCACAATGCACCGACAAGCGCGTGAACATGGTCACGCCAAACCTGTTCAAGAAGTATCGCACCGCAGCAGACTTCGCAGCCGCGCGCATCGAAGAGCTGGAGGAGTTGATCAAAACGACTGGGTTCTTTCACAACAAAGCGAAGAACATCAAAGGTTGCTGCCAAGGCCTGGTTGAAAAACACGGCGGTGAAGTTCCAAAAACAATGGATGACCTTCACGCGTTGCCGGGCGTTGGACGCAAGACAGCGAATGTCGTTCTCGCGGAGGCCTTCCGTATCAGCGTTGGCGTCATCGTGGACACTCATGTCACGCGACTTACCAACCGCTTCGGTATCATCAAGGGTTCAGACGCCGTGAAGATCGAGACCGAACTCATGAAGCTCGTACCGCAGGAAGATTGGATCGCCTTCAGTCATTGTCTTGTCTGGCACGGACGGCGACGGTGTGATGCGCGCAAACCTGACTGCGGCCGATGCGAGATCACAGATGTCTGCCCAAAGCTCGGCGTGAAATGATCTGGCACCTAGTCAATTCTGGCCGGTGCGATGCGGCGTTCAACATGGCATTGGACGAGGCATTGCTCGAAACCGTTTCGCGACTTGGCTCGCCTGTTTTGCGATTCTATGGCTGGACTCAACCTGCAGCCACATTCGGTTACTTCCAGCACTTTGCAGAGATCGAAAGCAACACGCCGTTGCGCCCCCTGATCCGTCGCCCCACCGGCGGCGGGCTTGTGCCTCACGATGCGGATTGGACTTACAGCCTCGCGTTTCCTCTCGGCCACGAATGGCATTCACTTCGCGCCGAAGAAAGTTATCGTCGCGTTCATGAATGGATTCAGCAGTCCTTCACGCATCTCGACGTCCACGCTGACCTCGCCCCATGTTGCAAAAAAACTGCGCCGGGGCAGTGTTTCGTCGGCTACGAGAAATCTGATTTACTCTGGCACGGAAAGAAAATCGCGGGTGCAGCACAGCGCCGCAACAAGCTTGGCCTACTCATCCAAGGTTCAGTGCAGCCACCACCGCTCTCGTTACAACGCAATGCGTGGGAAAATGCCATGCGCCAAACTGTTCCCGCCACAGCCAAGTGGAAAGATCTCATCGTGGTTGGAGAGCTGCTCGAATTGACGCATGGTCTGGTCACTCAAAAATATTCCCAGCCTCTATACAATCAGAAGCGATGAACGTTCGTCCGCCGGAAAAAACTGCCCGTCACAATTGAAACTGCTACCATCCTTCCATGCGAATACTTGGTTTGGATCACGGAACACGCCGAATCGGCGTGGCGGTCAGCGATGAGTTGCACCTGATTGCCCAACCGCTCGAATACATCACGCCCGAACCGTTCGCGGATTTTTTAAAGCGATTAAAAGAGATTCTCGCCGAAAAGGAAGTTGGTTTAATACTCATCGGAATGCCTCGCAATATGGACGGAAGCTATGGTCCAGCCGCACTGAAGGTGCAGGAGTTCACGGCAGCGGTCAAAGATGCCATAACAGTGCCGCTCAAGTTGTGGGACGAACGCCTGACCACCAAGCAAGCGCAGATGTATTTGATACAGGGCGGCGTGCGACGCGATCAGCGAAAAGAGAAAGTGGATAAAACCGCCGCCGCAATCCTTTTGCAAAGCTATCTCGACGGACTTCATTGAATTCGTCTTACCAAGATGCCCATCTTTCACGATTGCCAACGCTGCACAGCCTGTTGTCGCTGGCCGGGACAGGTCAAACTGGCTAACGCGGACGTAACTCGCATCGCAAACTTCCTCCAGATTCCTGAAAATGATTTCATCCAACAGCACACGCGTCTGCAACACGACCGCCGCGGGCTGGCGTTGCAGGAGCATTCAGACGGTGCGTGCGTCTTTCTTAAGAACAATCTGTGCGCTATCCAGTCCGTGAAGCCGCAACAGTGTCGAGACTTTCCGAACCTCTGGAAATATCCCGGTTCTGAAAAATACTGTCGCGCTATTCCCCTCGAAGTCAGTGAGGAGGACTACGTGCGGCTCGTTTCCCAAGCAACACGTCGCACACCAGAAGCCGTACGGGAAATTATCCGATGCGAGAGTTGAGTTTTACGATTGCCTGACTCGCTCTGTTCCATTACTCAGAGCGGGCACATTCAACCTATGACATTTGGCATCCACTCACTTCTCTTCAGCGCTACGTTCAACGAAAAAGATCTCCCGCTACTCGACAAGGCAAAATCTCTAGGATTCGACGCGCTGGAGATCATCCCATTCGATGCGGATAATTTCCCCGCTGCGAAGGTGAAGCGTCGCGCTGCCGATCTCGGCCTCGACATCTACACCGGCATCGGCCTACCTGCCCACGCCAACCCGATCTCTCCCGAAGCCACCGTCCGAGCAGCGGCGTTAAATTATTCTAAACGACTCATTGACCTGAGCGCAGAGTGCGGATCAAAGGGTTATGGCGGCGTAACCTACGCGGGCTGGGGTTATCTGACCGGCAAGATGCGTACGACCCACGAGTGGAATTGGGCAGTGGAACATTTTCGCACACTCGCTCAATACGCCGCGCGCGTAGCACCCGGCATGAACATCGCCGTTGAACCCGTAAACCGGTTCGAGTCGCACTTCATCAACATCGCTGCAGATGCGGTGGCGTTTTGCAAAGAGGTCGGTCAACCCAACGTGCGCGTGCATCTGGACTCGTTTCACATGATCCGTGAGGAAGACGACTTTGTCGGCGCGGTTGAAACGTGCGGGCCGTTGCTCGGTTACATTCACGCCTGCGAAAATCAGCGTGGCATCCCCGGTCGCGGCCAAGTGCCGTGGTTGGATTTTTTCCGCGCGCTTAAGGCCGTCAACTATCAGGGCTGCGTCACCATCGAGTCATTCGATCCAAATATGCCAGAGATCGCGCGCCTCTGTTGCATCTGGCGGCAACTCGCAGATTCTCCCGAACAACTCGCGACTGAAGGTTTGAATTATTTGAACGGAATTCGTGCGAAGGCCTGAGATCGCTTATTTTTTACTTCTGGAACTTTACCACTTCCGCATGAAGTTGCGCCGCGAGTTCTTTACGATCTGACGCCGGGTTTTGAACTGGCGCAAAACAGACGTGAGCCTCGATCCGCCTCTTCGTCAACAATTTCAACAGGTGCGGGAAGAATGTCATGTCGCCCCAATAACAGATGTCGTTTGCTACGTCACCATCGGCGAGCGAATAGCCGATGTGCGCGACGGTAAGCAAGTGTTTCGAGCCGACGATGGGTTCGAGTAATGACGATTTGAACGGCAACACCTCGCTGCCGTTCCAGCTTGTGCCTTCGGGGAACAACACCAACACGTCGCCACCGTTGAGCGTGCGCTCGATCTCCCCGTTCATCCGGGACACATCGCTGCGTTTCGCCCGAACGACGAACAATGTCCCCGCGAGACTGGCGAACCATCCGAACACCGGCCAGCTCCGCACCTCGCTTTTTGCCACGAACACGGCAGGCATGAGCGACACAAGCACGAGGATGTCAAGATACGTGAGATGATTGCTGACGAGCAGTCCGGCGGTGGGTGGCGCGCCTTTAGATGATGTGACTAGGGAGAAAACTTTTAGTGTCCGCCGCGAACTGCGCTGCAACCACCGCGAGCGTTCTGCTTGCGATAGCGCGCCGCCGTGCCGGAGACATCGCCAGGCGAAGTCGCAGGCAAAGCCGAGCAGCTCTCCTATGAACCAAATAGCGCGGATGACGAATCGAAGCGCGTTCATCAGCTGTGGATCAACGACTCCAGCGCCGAGAATAATTCCTCGCTGCCTAGTAAGTCCTCAAGTTTTCCATCCGCAGTCAGCAGACCGAAGTTTTTTCCATAGGCTGGGCCATTCGCAACACATGCATCGGTGCGGCTTGCGCGTATTTGGTCTTTCGCCGCCTTCAACACTCCCGCCCGGTCTCCGTCCACTTCGTATTTCCAACCAACGATTCGAGCACTTGGAAACCAAGCGCGCAATGAGCCGATGACCTTCGGGGTGGGGACGAGTTCGGCGAGCAAAGTGCCGCTTCGCGTGGAGAACTTGCCGGACGTGATCTCATTCAATTCACCGGACGGCGAGCGTGACCAGACTTTGCCGAACATGAAATCGCTGACAGCTGCTGCATGAAACACCGCATCGCAGCCCTGTTTCGCGACCGCTTGAAGCTTTGTCGACAAATCCGCCGCGGTGGTGAAGCGGACGATGTATGGGGCATTGCGCTCGCCCCAGTGTGTGGCTTGTTCGCCAAGTAGTAGCGTGACGTCGTGTCCGCGTGCGGTAAGAAAGTTGGCGAGTTCCGTGCCGAGCCGGCCCGTGGAAAAATTTGTGAGCCGACGCGCTTGATCCAGATTCTCAAACGTCGGCCCGGCGGTGACCACGCATTTCATCCTCGCAGGGTGTGGGAAACTTGTTTGAGTTTCAACGCCAAGACACAAAATGGTTTCACAAATACTTTGCGAGGATCGGCTTCAAATCAGCGATGGTCTTCTTTGGCCAGACTTTGCGGTCGGTCATGATAGCGTTGTTGAGCGCGGAGTGGCATGGCCAGTTCGGCTCGGCAGGAATCTGAGCAATGGCTTTGGTGATGACCGATTTCGCCGTAGCCGCGTTCTGTGTCACATTAGAGATCACCATCTCCACCGTCACGTGAGCTTCGTCCGTCTTCCAACAATCGTAATCCGTGATCATCGACATCGTTGCGTAGGCGATCTCGGCTTCGCGGGCGCATTTGGCCTCACCAAGATTCGTCATGCCAATGACATCGTAGCCGAGCTTGTGGTTCGTGAT
>Ga0114967_10003238_pt1 | contig 13422 bp, 11 predicted proteins | sample M_130628_MF_Meta_FD_92639 | JGI IMG/M metagenome (GOLD analysis project Ga0114967, IMG submission 92639) | Freshwater microbial communities from Lake Montjoie, Canada to study carbon cycling - M_130628_MF_MetaG | ecosystem: Environmental > Aquatic > Freshwater > Lake | place: Lake Montjoie... | reverse complement strand
ATGGAATTAATACACAACGTGTATTAGAGGCGATCGATCCATCCAAAGATGCCGATGGTTTACATCCCATGAACTTAGGGCGATTAGTGTCCGGATATGAAGCACCGCTGCCCTGCACACCACATGGAATTGTTGAACTTCTTACACACTATGGAATCAGCACGAAAGGTGCTGAGGTAACTGTCATTGGACGGGGTTTAACTGTTGGTCGTCCACTTGGTTTGCTTCTGACTCGCAAAGCTGAAAATGCAACAGTGACGTTGACTCACACAGGAACAAAGGATTTGCTCAGACATACAAAGAGCGCCGACATCATCGTTGCAGCAATTGGTAAGGCACATTTTTTAACTGCCGAGATGATTAAGCCCGGAGCCGTTGTCATCGATGTTGGAATCTCGCGTACAGATGCCGGCCTACTAGGTGATGTATCTCCTTCGGTGATGGAGGTTGCATCATGGGTGGCACCAATGCCGGGTGGGGTTGGACCAATGACTCGAGCAATGTTGCTCAAGAATGTTGTGGATGCATGCAGTTGAACAATCGTGTGTTAAATAGCGTAAGTACCGCCGCAATTCTTATCGGTATAGCGCTGGGCATCGGCGGAGTAGTGCGAGGTGGGTCACTATTTATCGCAGTAGGTACGGCCGGTGTAGCGTTAAAAGCATGGGGCTCACGTAGATTCGACTTTTATTTTCCGCTAGTTATAGCGATCGCTCTATTTGCTCTGGCAGTTGCACTTCCTCGCGGGCGGTAGAGTTGGCTCAGTGCCACACCAAACCATAAAAGGGAGTACGCCATGGGCGGCAAGGTCACAGTAGTAGGTGCAGGTTTTTATGGTTCAACAACTGCGCTTCGATTAGCTGAATACGATGTTTTCGACACCGTGGTCCTGACAGATATCGTCGAAGGCAAGCCAGAGGGTTTAGCCCTCGATATGAATCAATCGCGATCCATCGAAGGCTTTGAGACAAAGATAATTGGAGCAACAACAACGGCTGAGGGCGCAGGATACGAAGCAACTGCAAGCTCAGATGTCGTGGTCATCACCGCTGGTCTTCCACGCAAGCCTGGAATGAGCCGTATGGATTTAATCGGTGTCAACGCAGGAATTGTTCGCGGAGTTGCAGAAAATATTGCAAAGCATTCACCTAACGCCGTCATCATCGTGGTCTCAAACCCACTCGATGAGATGACCTCTCTTGCTCAAATTGCAACGGGCTTCCCTAAGCACCGAGTTATGGGTCAAGCTGGAATGTTAGATACGGCCCGCTTTACTAACTTTGTAGCTGAAAAATTAGCGGTCAAGGTTGGCGCAGTAAAGACACTCACACTTGGCTCACATGGCGACACGATGGTTCCAGTTCCAAGTCGCTGCACAGTCAATGGGAAAGCGCTCGCCGAGCTCTTATCACAGGCTGAGATTGATGAGTTAGTTGATCGCACACGTAACGGCGGTGCAGAAGTTGTTGCCCTCCTTAAAACAGGTTCGGCTTATTACGCCCCATCTGCAGCGGCTGCTCGAATGGCAAAGGCAGTTATTGAAGATTCAGGCGCCGTTATGCCGGTGTGTGCATGGGTCGATGGCGAATATGGAATCTCTGGCGTCTACCTTGGAGTAGAAGCAGAGATTGGTCGTACAGGAATTAAAAAAGTCGTTGAAAGTGCATTAACGCAGAGTGAAGTTGCAGCTCTCAAGGCCGCAGCCGAAGCCGTCCGTGCAAAACAAGCAGATGTTCTAACACTCTAAATAGGGAGCATGTCACATGGCCAAGATCAAAGTTGAAGGAACCGTAGTCGAATTAGACGGTGACGAGATGACGCGCATCATCTGGCAGTTCATTAAAGAGTCTTTGATTCTTCCTTACCTAGATGTCAACCTTGAGTACTACGACCTTGGTATGGAAAACCGCGATGCAACCGATGATCAGGTCACAATTGATTCGGCCCATGCTATTCAAAAGCATGGCGTGGGTATTAAGTGCGCAACGATTACACCGGATGAGGCCCGTGTTGAAGAGTTTGGCCTTAAAAAAATGTGGAAATCACCTAACGGTACTGTCCGCAATATCTTGGGCGGCGTGATTTTCCGCGAGCCAATTATTATCAGCAACGTTCCACGTCTAGTGCCTCATTGGACAAAGCCGATTGTTATTGGCCGTCACGCCTTTGGTGATCAGTACAAGGCAACGGACTTTAGAGTACCAAGTGCCGGTAAGTTAACTATGACATTTGTTCCTGCCGATGGCTCAAAGCCAGTTGAATATAATGTCTTTGATTTTCCTTCATCAGGTGTTGCAATGGGAATGTACAACATGGATGAATCTATTCGCGACTTTGCCCGTGCATCTTTAAACTACGGACTCAACCGTAAGTTTCCGGTTTATCTCTCAACCAAGAATACAATTTTGAAGGCTTACGATGGTCGTTTTAAAGATATCTTCGAAGAGATTTTCCAAGCCGAATTCAAAACCGCCTTTGAGGCAGCAGGTATTTGGTATGAGCACCGCTTAATCGATGACATGGTCGCAATGTCACTTCGTATGGAGGGTGGATATGTCTGGGCCTGTAAGAACTATGACGGCGATGTTCAATCCGACACCGTTGCCCAGGGCTATGGCTCACTAGGATTAATGACATCGGTATTGATGACACCAGATGGAAAGATTGTTGAATCAGAGGCCGCGCACGGCACAGTAACTCGCCACTTTCGTGAGCATCAAAAGGGAAAAGCAACATCAACAAATCCAATTGCATCGATCTTTGCTTGGACACGGGGGCTAGCCCACCGTGCAAAGTTAGATAAGAACGCAGATTTAGCTAAGTTTTGCGACACCCTAGAGCGCGTTTGCATCGAAACAGTTGAGCAGGGCAAGATGACGAAGGATTTATCACTGCTTATCTCAAAGGATGCTCCGTACCAAACTACACAGGAGTTCTTGGCATCTATCGATGAAAACCTTAAAAAGGCAATGGCTTAAGAGTTTCAGGAGTTAAAAAACCCGCGGTAGCCACTGGCTCCGCGGGTTTTTTAATAAAGAGTTTAAATACGCTCTCCAGTTGTTGAATTAAACAAGTGCACTGCATTTGGATTTGCAGTTACCGCAATTGTCTGACCTGGCTTTGGAGGATTCTTTGGATCCCAACGCACAATGATCTGTGCACCTTCATCGCCTGCATTGGCAAACTTCACATTTGTATCGGCTGGTTTTCCGTATACGAAGGCATCCGAGCCAAGCTCTTCAACAACTTCAACGAGTACATGGAAGCCATCACTTGATGGAGTAAAGCCCTCTGGGCGAACTCCAACGGTAATTTCGCTACCGGCAGATGCTGGAACTGCGATGCCAAGCTTTCCTAGCATCGCCTTACCGCCAACGATCGGAGCGTTCAGTAAGTTCATTGCAGGTGAGCCGATAAAACCGGCAACGAAAGCATTTGCGGGATTATCATAAAGATTTCGTGGTGTATCTACCTGCTGGAGTAAGCCATCTTTTAGAACTGCAACGCGATCGCCCATTGTCATAGCTTCGACCTGGTCGTGTGTTACATAAACAGTTGTGATTCCTAGACGGCGCTGCAAAGCAGCGATCTGAGTACGAGTTGCTACACGCAACTTCGCATCAAGGTTTGACAGTGGCTCATCCATAAGGAAGACCTGTGGCTCGCGAACAATTGCACGACCCATTGCAACGCGCTGGCGTTGTCCACCTGATAAGGCTTTTGGCTTGCGCTCTAGGTATGGCTCAAGATCGAGCAGCTTTGCAGCCTCAAGGACGCGACGCTCGCGCTCCTCTTTTGGTGTGCCCGCGATCTTTAGTGCGAAGCCCATATTCTCTGCAACTGTCATATGTGGGTAAAGAGCATATGACTGGAAGACCATCGCGATGTCTCGATCTTTTGGTGCAACGTTTGTTACATCGCGATCACCGATCAAGATTCTTCCGTTATCAACTTCTTCAAGTCCTGCCAACATACGAAGTGATGTTGACTTTCCGCATCCTGATGGACCCACTAAAACTAAAAACTCACCATCATTGACTGTGAGATTTAACTTATCGACTGCAGGTGCGGTGGTGCCTGGATATATACGTGATGCCGCTTCGAAAACTACTGATGCCATGAGATTGCTCTCCTTCTCCGGGCAGGTACGTGCCCGACGATCCGAGGATGAAGGTGATGGCTCGGTTGAGCCAACGTCGCAAGCGTAGAGGCAATGCCAGAATATGAAAAGAGGTGCCCTATCGTGCGTACCGTATAGTTAAACCTCTAATGGAACCTCACTCGCTGGGCTCTTTACTAGGCGATATCGCAATAGTTGCCGCTCTGATTCTGACAGCCTCACTTTTTGTGGCTGCCGAGATCGCCCTGATCTCACTTCGAGATAGCCAGGTCCGCCAACTTGCCAGCCGTGGAAAACGCGGGGCACGCGTTGCACAGTTGGCTGAAAACCCCAACCGTTTCTTAGCAGCGGCCCAAGTGGGCGTAACCGTCTGTGGATTTTTATCGGCCGCACTCGGTGCAGAAAAGCTCGGTGGCTATGTCATCCCATGGCTTGAGGAGCGCGGGCTATCTCATGGGTTAAGTACCACGCTCTCGATTATCGGTGTGACCTTAGTAATCGCATATTTCTCGCTGGTCTTTGGTGAGCTCGTACCAAAGCGCCTTGCCTTATTTCGCTCTGAGGAAATCTCCTTGGCATCGGCAGGAATCATTGATGTCATCGCAACAGTCTTTCGCCCAATAATCTGGCTGCTCTCTCATTCAACCGACATTGTGGTGCGTGCATTTGGCGTTGACCCAAAAGAGGCGCGCAGTGCGATGAGTGAAGAAGAGCTCCTTGATTTAGTTGCAGGCCATGCCGCGCTATCGGCCGAGGAGCGCGACATTGTTGAAGAGGTCTTTAATGCATCAGAGCGCCAAGTGCACGAAGTCATGGTTCCGCGCACAGAAGTGGATTTCATGGACGCATCCCTTTCAGTTGGAAAGGCGATTGAGTTGGCCGTTGATAAGGCCCACTCTCGCTATCCAGTTGTACGGGGTTCATCAGATGAGGTTGTTGGCTTTATCCATGTGCGCGATTTATTGGATACATCTCTTGCAAGTAAGTCGACCAAGATTGTCGAACTAGTGCGCAGTATTATGTTTTTACCTGGCACTAAAGGAGTCTTGCCGGCTTTAACTGAGATGCGTCTGCAGGGTCAACATGTAGCAATTGTTCTTGATGAATACGGTGGCACAGATGGCATCGTCACGCTGGAAGATTTAGTCGAATGTTTAATCGGTGATATTCGCGATGAATACGACGAGGTTGATAGTGATGTAGCGGTGGTGGCGAACTCCGGTGATTTCGAGGTTGATGGTCTGATCTCTATTGAAGAGCTCACAGAGCAGACAGATTTAGAAATCCCTGATGGCCCATATGAAACTGCGAGTGGCTTCGTGATGCATTATTTAGGTCGAATTCCACGCGAGCATGATGTTGTGAACCTGAATGGCCTGCGTATCACTGTGATTTCTATGGAGGGAAAACGCGCTGGGCAGTTGCTAATCTCTCGTAGCTCATGAAGTGTGAAAGAATCACACTATGAGTTTGAAGCGAGTTCTATCGGGTATTCAACCCACTAGCGACTCTTTCCATTTAGGTAACTACTTAGGTGCTGTTAAGCAGTGGGTAGCCCTGCAAGATGGTCACGATACTTTTTACTGCATCGTAGATTTACATGCCCTCACTATTGAGACTGAGCCAGCACTAATGCGCAAGCGCACCCTGGCATCGGCGGCGCAGTTAATCGCACTCGGAATTTCACCAGAAAAATCAACGCTCTTTGTGCAATCACAAGTTCCACAACATAATCAATTGGGTTGGTTAATGGAGTGCATGGCAGGCTTTGGTGAGGCAAGTCGCATGACACAGTTCAAAGATAAATCATCCAAACTCGGTGCCGATAGTGCGCGCGTTGGTTTATTTACCTATCCGATGCTGCAGGCGGCCGACATTTTGTTGTATCAAGCCGACCTTGTTCCGGTAGGGGAGGATCAACGCCAACATATCGAACTCACTCGTGATTTAGCTGGCCGCTTCAATACTCGCTATGGCCAAACTTTTACAGTTCCAGATGGATATATTCTAAAAATGGCGGCAAAGATTAATGACCTGCAGGAGCCAACGGCCAAAATGAGTAAGTCATCAGGTTCAGCCGCGGGGGTTATCGAGATTATGGATGCGCCAGAGGTTAATGCTAAAAAGATTAAGAGCTCTATGACGGATGCAGGTAATGAGGTCCGATTTGATGAGAAAGAAAAGCCAGGCATAAGCAACTTGCTAACGATTCATAGCGCACTCTCTGGTTCGAGCATTGCCACTCTGGAAAATGAGTTTGCCGGTAAGGGCTATGGCGATTTTAAGAGCGCAGTTGCCGACGTTGTTGTTGAATACCTGCGTCCTATTCGCGCTAAAGCCCTTGAACTATTAGTTGATGAAAAGCATCTAATAGATCTCCTGCACGATGGAGCCGCTAAGGCGCGCACGGTAGCTACAGGAACCCTTGAAAAGGCCTATAAAAACCTCGGAACGGTCGCCTAGTACTGTAAATGGCTAGTTGAGGGTTTTCCAAAACGTTATATCAACGACATCAAAACAGCGCCCCGCGTGTTGAGTTTCTATATGCCTAAAGACTAGGCTCACCAGTACACATCAACCTTCTATGTCACCCATGCGGGCCCCATAGAAGACCCCTTGGAGGAAAATTGAAGAAGATATTTCGTCTTGTAGCAGCTGTGGCGGCAACAACTCTTGCAGTTACTGCATTTGTTGCACCATCAGCAACAGCAGCAAAATCAAATGTAAAAGTAGGCCTTGCATATGACATCGGCGGCCGTGGAGATAAGTCTTTCAATGACTCAGCAGCAGCTGGTCTTGATGCAGCAAAGAAGAAGTTTGGCGTTAGCGCTAAAGAAGTAACTGTCACTACTGGTTCAGATTCAGAGCGCACAGACAAGCTCCGCTTGCTTGCAGCAGCTGGATACAACCCAATCATCGCCGTTGGATTTCTTTATGCAGGGCCAATTAAGGCGGTTGCATCAGATTATCCAAATACTTCCTTTGGAATTATCGATGATTCATCGGTAGATCTTCTTAACGTTGCAGGACTTGTATTCGCTGAAGAGCAGGGTTCATACCTTGCTGGCGTTGCAGCAGCACTTGCATCAAAGTCAGGAAAGATCGGCTACATCGGTGGAGTTCGTATTCCATTGCTACAGAAGTTTGAAGCAGGATTCGTTGCCGGCGTAAAGGCAACTAAGAAGAGTGCATCAGTAGATGTTAAGTACGTAACTGAGTTCCCTGATTTCTCTGGCTTCAATGACCCAGCTAAGGCAAAGGTTATTGCTAAGGGAATGATCGATAAGGGCACTGATGTTATCTACTCAGCTGCAGGCGGATCAGGTGCGGGTAACTTCGCAGCTGCAACCGAAGCAGCGGCAGCTGGCAAGAAGGTTTGGACTATCGGAGTTGACTCTGATCAGTACCTAACAGCATCTGATGCAGAAAAGAAGAACATGCTTACATCAATGATCAAGCGCGTTGACCGTGCTGTCTATGACGTAATTGCAACAGCAGTTGTAGGTTCTTCAGTTAACGATGTTCTAGATGCCAAGGCTGGTATCTATGGCCGTCAATACAACCTAGCCCTTGATGGAGTTGGCGTCTCATACTCTGGTGGTTACATCACCAAGTACAAGGCCCAGATCGACAAGGCAGCGGCTGCAATTAAGGCAGGAAAGATCGTAGTTCCAACAAAGCCTTAATCGGCTTTTAGTAGTGGCGTTTGGCCCAACAATGGAGTTAAATCTCCTTGTTGGGCCACATGCTTTTAGTTGAGAATTTTATTCAAAGGAGATGAAAGACGTGTCTGTAGCTGTTGAACTGCGGCACATCTCCAAGCGCTTCCCAGGGGTCATCGCCAATAAAGATGTCTCCATGAGCGTAGAAACCGGCACTGTACATGCCCTCGTTGGTGAAAATGGTGCAGGCAAATCAACGGTCATGAAGATTTTGTATGGAATGCAACGTCCAGATAGCGGTGAGATTTTACTCAATGGCACAGCCGTTCACTTTAAGAATCCAAATGATGCCATCGATGCAAGTATCGGAATGGTGCATCAGCACTTCATGTTGGCCGATAACTTCACAGTCCTTGAAAATATTATTCTTGGCTCAGAGCCAAAAAAAGGTATAACAATTGATTTTGCCGCAGCCCGTGCAAAGGTTGTTGCGATGGCCGCGCAGTACGGGCTCGAGATTGACCCCGACGTGTTGGTAGAAGAGTTGGGCGTTGGTGCGCGCCAGCGTGTAGAGATTTTAAAGGTCCTCTATCGAGGCGCACGTATTCTTATCTTTGACGAACCTACCGCAGTACTTGTTCCACAAGAGGTAGATGATCTATTTAGCGCCCTAGAGGGCCTGCGAGCACAGGGGATGGCAATCATTTTTATTTCGCACAAGTTAGATGAGGTTCTGCGCGTAGCCGATGATGTTACCGTTGTTCGTCAAGGCTCTACCGTTGCAGAAGTAAAATCTAAGGATGTCACTGCAAGGCAGCTGGCAGAGCTCATGGTTGGTAGCGAACTTCCACAACCATCTACACAAGGTGTTACCCGTCGCGATCAAATAACTCTCGCCCTCAAAGATGTCACAATTGCAACTTCAATTGGAAGTCGCGATTTAATTTCTAATATCTCATTTAACTTACATGCCGGAGAAGTTGTTGGAATTGCAGGAGTTGAAGGAAATGGTCAGGCCGAACTCGTTGAGGCGATTCTTGGTCTGCGCGACTACACGGGTTCAATTTCATTTAATGGTGAGGCCATTGATAATTTGAGCGTTGCGAATCGTCATGATTTAGGAATTGGTTTCATTCCTGAGGATCGCCAGCGTCAAGCTCTCATGATGAACTCACCGCTGTGGGAAAATCGAATTCTTGGGCATCAACGCTCAAAGCCAATAATGCGTGGCTTTATAGTAGATAAAAAAGCTACCATCACTGACACTGCCAGAATCATGGAAGAGTTCGATGTGCGTGCACCTGGGCCACAAACTTTGGCCATCGCATTATCTGGTGGAAACCAACAGAAATTTATTGTGGGTCGCGAAATGAGCAAAGCACCTGCATTACTTGTTGCATCTCATCCAACCCGCGGTGTCGATGTTGGAGCCCAAGGTGCCATCTGGGAAGAACTTCGCAGAGCCCGCGAAAAAGGGATGGCGATTGTTTTGATTTCAGCCGATCTTGAGGAGCTCATTGGTATGTCTGATCGCTTGCTCGTTATGTTGCGTGGTGTTGTAACAGCAGAGCTTGATCCAGCAAAGACAACATCCGAACAACTCGGCTCAGCTATGACCGGTGCAGCATGAAGAAATTTAAACTCTCAACAGTTTTACTAGCAATTGCTGCTCCGCTTACGGCCGCGGTCGTTTCAATTATTATCTCCTCACTAGCAGTTCTTGCTACTAAGAAATCCCCTATGGATGCCTACACAACTATGTGGGAGTTTGGAACAACGTCGGGTTCGCTTATGCAGATGCTCAATACGGCCACTCCGTATTACATCGCAGCGATAGCGATTGCGATAACTTTTCGCGCCGGTCTTTTTAACATCGGAGTAGAGGGACAGTTACGTTTAGGTGCGATGTTTGGAGCCTACTTGGGTGCGATGTTTGTTCTGCCGCCAGTCATTCATATTGTGGCGATAATGGTTATAGCTATGACTATCGGTGGCTTGTGGGCAGCAATCGCTGGATATCTCAAGGTTAAACGGGGCGTGAGCGAAGTAATCTCGACGATTATGTTGAACTCCTTGGCGGGTGGATTATCTTCATACTTACTTGCAAACCGCTTTGCCGATCGCACCACGGCTTCAAACAACTTGTCGACCAAAGAGATTCCAGCCTCTGGTCAGTTTCCAAATCTCATGCCTTTATTGAATAAATTGGGCGTAGAAGATCAACCCGGTAGCGGGGTTTATGGAATGTTAATTTTTGCGGTAGCGCTCGGAATAACTTTCTGGTTTGTGGTGAGCCGCACACGTTTTGGCTTTGAGCTTCGCGCAACGGGTGCTAACCCAATCGCCGCACGAGTCAGCGGAGTGAATTCAAAGCGAATGACCTTTATCTCCCTTGCATTATCTGGCGCAGTTGCCGGATTAGCTGGATTGCCAGCGGTGTTAGGCGATACACATGCTTTTAATATGGGATTTCGCACTGGAATTGGTTTTACAGCGATCGCCGTTGCACTTTTGGGCAGAAATAGCGCAGTTGGAATGGCTATTAGCGCTCTACTCTTTGGTTTTCTTGAAGTCAGTTCTAGGGCACTTGAACTTATCGATATTGCACCTGAAACTTATGTGATTATGCAGGGCTCAATTCTTTTGTCCTCTGTCATAGCTTATGAGGTCGTGCGCCGATACAAGATAACTCTGCAAAGTAAAGAGCTTGCAAAGGCGGTTGAAGAATGAAAATTAAAGCCTTGAAATCACTTCGCTATGCAGCGCTATTGATTTTTATACTTTCAATTATTCGCATACTTACTGGTGCCTCAGATTTAACCAGCGTCGGTACCGCTTCAGCTGCATTACTGCTTTCAGTTCCCATCGCTCTCGCAGGCCTTGGCGGCTTATTCTCTGAGCGCTCCGGTGTGGTCAACATCGGCCTTGAGGGCATGATGATTATGGGTGCTTGGGCCGGTGGAATGATCGGCACTAAGCACGGACCTTGGATTGGTTTGATGGCTGCAATTATCTTTGGCGCAGTTGGCGCACTTATCCATGCCATCGCAACCATTACATTTGGTGTAGATCACGTCGTATCAGGTGTTGCAATTAATATTATCGCTGCGGGCTTAGTCAGATATATCTCTACGATTTTTTACAAGAGTGGCGCGTGGCTTGGACCATCCCAATCTCCTGATGTTGCCTCAATCGGCACAAACGGTATTCCAGTCCTTTCTGGCGGAACCTACTTTGGGTGGAAGAGCCCCGATGTACTAACTGTTTTAGCTGAAAAACACTGGTTTTTCATCTCTGATGTCGCTGCAGTGCTTCGCGGTTTAACAGGCGACCTCTCTTACGTAACCATGATCGCAGTCGCACTAGTTCCACTCTCAGTATTTATTCTCTGGAAAACCTCCTTTGGGCTGCGCCTTCGAAGTGCGGGAGAGGCGCCAATCGCAGCAGAGTCACTAGGCGTCAATGTTTATGTGATGAAATATGCCGGTGTATTAATCTCTGGTGGCCTTGCAGGGTTGGGTGGTGGCTTCTTAGCTATCGTTGCTGCAAATCACTACCAAGAGAATCAAGTTGCAGGACGTGGATATATCGGCCTGGCCGCACTTCTCTTTGGAAACTATCGCCCAGGTGGAATCTTAATGGGCGCAGGTTTATTTGGTTTTGCCGATGCCCTTCAACTTCGAGACTCAGCATCAATCCACGCGCTAATATTATTAATCGTTCTAATTCTTCTCTTCCTAGTTGTTCGTGATATACGAAAAGGTAGAGTGCTCAAAGCTGTTCTCACATTAGCTTTTGCATCACTCTCGCTGTGGTACTTCTTAGCAGTCGATGAGCTACCAGGTCAATTAGTGACAATGACTCCTTACATCACAACGCTACTTGTTTTGGCAGTTGCCTCCCAGAGGCTTCGAATGCCTGCCGCCGATGGGATTCCATATCGCCGCGGTGGCATGCAATGAACGAGATAAATTGGGATGCACTGCACACTGCCGCAGTTGCAGCGATGAAAACCGCCTATGCACCGTATTCAAAGTTTCCAGTAGGAGTTGCTGCCCTTGTTAGTGATGGTCGCATTGTCTCTGGCTGCAACGTTGAAAATGCTAGTTATGGCTTAGGGCTATGTGCCGAGTGTGGCTTGGTATCAAATCTGATTGCTACCGGTGGTGGACGCTTAATTGCAATCTCATGTGTTGATGGGAAGGGAAATCACCTGGCACCATGTGGACGCTGTCGCCAATTACTATTTGAGCATGGCGGATCTAGTGCACTTTTAATGACCGATGATGGACCACAGACAATGGCCGCCATGTTGCCGTGGGCCTTTGGTCCAGATGATTTAAACCGTAACGAGCGGTAAATGTCGCAGGTAGAGGCGTTTTCGGCCGCTGAAGTCATTGCGGCAAAGCGAGATCACCATGCACTTAGTGATCCTCAGATTGATTGGGTGATCGATGCATACACACGGGGCGCCGTGGCCGATGAACAAATGTCTGCGCTCTTAATGGCCATACTTTTAAATGGTATGGATCTACGTGAGATTTCTCGCTGGACCGATGCGATGATTAATAGTGGCGAGCGTATGAACTGGTCGGCCCTATCTCGGCCAACAGTTGATAAGCACTCTACTGGAGGAGTCGGCGACAAAATTACTCTGCCACTTGCACCGCTAGTTGCAGCATGCGGAGCAGCAGTCCCTCAGTTATCGGGACGTGGACTTGGACATACGGGTGGCACGCTAGATAAATTGGAGTCAATCCCGGGTTGGCGTGCATCGTTAACAAATGCGCAGATGTTGAAAGTTTTGCAGGATTGTGGCGCTGTCATTTGTGCTGCAGGTGATGGTTTAGCACCGGCAGATAAGAAGTTATATGCACTACGCGATGTCACTGCAACAGTTGAGGCGATTCCACTTATCGCATCATCGATTATGAGTAAGAAGATTGCCGAAGGAACTAGCGCCTTGGTTTTAGATGTTAAGACTGGCGCTGGTGCATTTATGAGCGATCCTAAAAAAGCCGCAGAGTTAGCCCATGTAATGGTCGGTCTTGGAAAGCGTGCAGGAGTTAATACCGTTGCACTTGTTACTGCAATGGATATCCCACTAGGTTTAACTGCAGGTAACGCACTTGAGGTGCGCGAATCTATTGAAGTTCTTGCCGGCGGCGGACCATCAGATGTCGTCGAGCTCACAGTTTTACTTGCTCAAGAGATGTTAGAGCTTGCAGGTATTAAAGAGGCCGATCCTGCTGCAGCTCTTAAAAATGGCAAAGCGATGGATGTCTGGCGCCAGATGATTAGTGCTCAAGGCGGAGATCCCGATGCAAAACTCCCTGTTTCAAAGGAGAAGCTAACCATCACTGCGCACTCCACCGGAACTGTTTTATCTATGGATGCTATGAAGGTAGGTCTTGCCGCATGGCGCTTAGGTGCTGGGCGATCTCGCCAAGGCGAAGCAGTACAGGCAGGTGCGGGGATTGAAATTCACGCTAAGCCCGGAGATACCATCACAAACGGTGCGCCGCTTTTTACTTTACATACCGATACACCTGCAGCCTTTGCGCGCGCGCAAGAATCTCTAGTTGATAGCGTGAGAATTGGCGATTTAGCCGCTGGTGAAAAGATAGATAGATTGCCGCT
>Ga0114967_10003237_pt1 | contig 13422 bp, 15 predicted proteins | sample M_130628_MF_Meta_FD_92639 | JGI IMG/M metagenome (GOLD analysis project Ga0114967, IMG submission 92639) | Freshwater microbial communities from Lake Montjoie, Canada to study carbon cycling - M_130628_MF_MetaG | ecosystem: Environmental > Aquatic > Freshwater > Lake | place: Lake Montjoie... | reverse complement strand
ATTAGTTGAATACTCCCAATCAAGGGAGTATTTTATTTTATAAAGATAAGAAGAAAATTTCTAACTACCAAATTTTATTTAAGCAATTTTCCAAGTAACTACGCCTTCTTCGTCTTGAGATAATGCGTCTGCTACTGACCATTTATATTTATTTTTAAGTAGCCATGCATTTATCATTTTCAATACTTTTGCTTTACTTGATGTGCTATCAACCCATCCTTCTGGAACATCTGATAACAATTCTAACCAAGTATCTTCATGAGCTGGTTTAATTACACTTGTATCTACTAAGTCGTAATCGTCAATAATTTGACCTGGTTTAACGGTGGCTTCTCTTAAAGCTCTGCGAGTATTTGGAGACTCTTTTAATGCCTTGCGAACCTCTTCTTTTATTAAGGATCTGAATTCTGATATTTTCATCTTTTTTTATTTTAGGTTTAATATAAATATGTAGTTGATAAATTTTAAGGTTCAAATTTAACTATTACTTGATCTAGCGTATATCCTACTACTCTAGCATTGTATTGGTCGCCTGTTTTATTTATCAATATAGGAGTATTTAATACGCCGGCAGATGGTTCGTGAAATACTAAATAATTATTAGCTAATAGTCCATTTAAATCAGTTTCAGTAGCAGAGTCAAATGCTAAAGGGTCTACAACATATGGATGCTGCTTTAATCTATATGAAAATAATTGAAAGGCTCTTACCTCATCTTTTTCTACACTTTGAACTTCAATTTGAACTTTCGTGCCTACTTTAATGCTACTAATAGCATCAGGAGACAATAATTTTGCTAATAGCAACACATCGGCATCTCCCGGAGAGTCACTATCCAAATCTACATATATAGAATTATCTAATTTTTTATTTTTAACATAAAAATAATTATAACATCCTTTAAAGAATTTTCGAATATTTGTATATTCTGTTTGATTTATATTTGAAGGCGTTGATTTTTTAGCAAAATATACTCCGTCATCTAATTTCATTTTATCACTTCCTAACTCTGCTTGAATATCTTCTAGAAATTGCTCATACAAAGCTTTATTTTCTTTAACTGTTTCAATTAAAGAATACAATCTTCTAAGTTGTTTTTGAGATTCAAATGCAGTAATTCTAGATGCAGCTAATGGAACTTTAAAAGTTTTAGCTGTACCGGCTTTGATCTCTGATGTGATACCGCCATCTAAATCAGTACCACTTGTACCGCCTGATTTCCCGCCTTTGGTTAATAACACACATAATACTTCTCCTTTACCTAACCCACCTCTACCAGAGGTATCAGCTTCTCCTCCTTCCTTTCCAGACACTGAAGATATATTATATAAACCTTGAAATAACTTATTAGTTTTATATGCTTTAATAGTATTTATTAAATCCGTAATATTAGTTATATTTCCGAAAAGTGGCAATACTTTATTTATTTCATCAGCGCCAGCGTCTCTATATGCTTTCATTATGCCCGCAGAATACTTTGGATATAAGTCCTTTCCATTTAGATAATCTGCATTGAAAATACTACTTGTTGGAATTTTAGCAGCTTTAGCTTCGTCTAATTGATTTAATCCTGCTCCTTGAATATCAATTTCAGATAAATTCATTTCTTTAAGAACTTCTTTAAGTGCTATCATATCCTTTTTGTTATTAAAATCAGGATATCCTTTTTCACATCTCCAAGACCATTCCATTAAGATAGCATCAAAGTCAGGAAGTGGTTGTTGAGCAACTTCTACAGTTTCTTCAATTCTTTCAACTGCATTTTTAGTCTCTGATAGAATAGAATTTAGGTTAATTTTTGCCATTACGCTAAATTTTCTAATTTGTATTTTGTTGATGAAAGTAATTCGTCAATAGTGTCAATTTGATTTTGGATTGAAGAACTTTGAAGCTTTTCTCCTTTTCTTAATTTTTCTAAAGCTTCTATTAGCTTACTGAAATATTTAATAATATTTTCTACAGCTGCATTATTGTCAATACCATCTACATCTTGAAATTCAATTATTCCATTTTTACCTTGGTAATTTTCAACAACTAAATCAAGTAAAGGAATGATTCCTTCGTAATATGCTTGTAACGCTAAATGCGCTGCATGCGACCCAGGACCTTTTACACGTAAATGAAATACATGAGCTTGAGTTCTAGAGTGCATGAATAATGATGCTAATTCTTCCATAATTTTCTTTAAAATAAATATCTAAATCCTTAATTTCCTGTTGAACCATAACCCCCAGAACCTCTTTGAGAATCAGACAAATCGTCTACTTCTTCAAACTCAATTTGTGGATATGGTATAATAACCAACTGACCTATTCTATCTCCTACTTGATATGCAGTTTCAGATGACACCCAAATTACATTTTCTACTGGGCCTGTCAATAAAGGAAGTTGTTTTCTTTCTCTGTCTTCTTGAAGTGTTTGAAGAACTGCAGGTTCCATTTCTTTAGTTCTAATACCTAAATCTTTAAACCTAAATTTAATTTCACCTCGGTATCCTGAATCTACAACTCCTACATGATTTGCTAAAATCAAAGATGTTTTTGATACTGAACTTCTAGCAAATAAAAGACCTACGTGACCTTCTGGAATTTCAACTGCTAAGCCAGTTCCATATTCAATGAATAGGCCTGACGCATCTATTTGTGATGAGATAGCTGTTAAATCCATTCCTGCATCTCCTTGAGTTGCATATGATGGAAGCACTGCTTCTGTGCTTAATTTTTTTATATTGACTTTCATAACTTTAATATTTAATTACTTTTTTCGTTTCTAATATTTCAACAGGCTTAACAATTATTTCATTCCACAAATAAGTTGATTTATCTTCATCGCTACATAAATCAGCTGATGTACATAAATTAGAAGTTTCGTCTGGATGACCTAACCTAAACATGTTAGCTGCTTTGTTACCTTTATCAGTCACAATAGACTTCACATCTGACTTAAAAGCTGCTACCAACCTTCCTTTCAACTTAACTAACATATTAGATTCTGGTCTGAAGAATTTTCTATATTGTTTAGTAAAAGTTGATATTGCATATATTCCTCCATTTTCAACAGAGTCCTGTAAATTCAATACTCCTTGAGGAGATGTCCAATGCAATACAGTTACTGTTTCATCTATTGAACCATACACAGTCTGAGTAAAATCTTTATCTAACAATACAAAAGGCTCTAACGCTCCTCTTGAATAAAAGAATGCAACTTTTACAGAATCGATTAACTCACTGCCTAGCGCTTCTGAAAACTCGTCTCGCAATTGCCAAACTCTATGGTTTACAAAATCTTCAATAAAATCTAAAACTTCTTTTTGAGTTAGCCCATCAAAGAGTTGAGTTTCAACATAAAGCTGATATCTAAACCATTTATTAATTAATCCTACTAAATTAGAATTGTCATCTATTACTCCTCCTCTAGTATCAAATCCTTGCTTTTCAAGTTCAAGAAATTCATTAGCTACTTGCTCCCATTCGGAAATTGTTGCAAATGCATCTTCTGGATGAAAGTAACCTCTTACTGGAAATTTATTCATTCTGCTCTTTTATATAAATATCTTGAACTTTAATATTTCCCGCTTCATGCTTAGGTTCAAAAGGACAATGTCGACATCCATTTCCACAGCAAGTACCTCTCTCTATATGATACTGTTCAGTGAATACTTTGTATCCATTTTCAATATAAAAGAGCGGCTTTTCGGACCGCTCTTCTACATATAATTTATATATCCAATCTGTCATTGAATTATGTTATTTCACAGGCACCTCCTGCACAAGCAGCTTGGTCTTGCAAATTGGTATTATCCATTAATTCAACTACTTGAGACAAATCAATATTTGTTAATGATTTCATCATTTCTAAATACTTTTCTTCATCACAATCTTCAAAAGGAGCTTGAATATAAGTTCCTCCATTGTAAGGAAGTACTGACAATCCATTATAGAATTTTCTATTCTCCCACATCCAAGCGCCAACTTCATCCCATTCATTTTCTTTAATTGAAACGGTAGCGGATATGTTATGAGTATTTTGTCCTCCTCTGTGACCAGGTCTAATCCAATTAGTATAGAACCATTTAACTCTTTCTAACAACTCTAATGCAGACTCGTGTCTTAATATAGAACCGTTTGGAGCTTTCTGTGGCACTGAAATCACTGCTGTATCGTGAGGACGGAAATATTCATCTTCAACTAACTCAGGATGATAAATTGTTAAATAAGAATAAATTGCTTCATTCTTTCCTACTCGAATTCTTCTAACATAATAATCATTGTGCCAAGCGTGAATACCTGATGAGGTACCTAACACCAATGAAGAAGTTCCTGAAGGCTTAATAGTAGTCGATCTAGCCGATTTATTGATTCCAATAATTTTTGCTACTCTTTCATTTTCTTCTTTTACGATTCCCGCTGCTGACTTCAAATCATATTTTTGAGCTTGGTCTGAACCTACCCCTGTCATACCTACTCCAATCAAAGCGTCTTTCTCTGTGGTTCTTTGCCATACAGAACGCAAATAATGGAAATTGGTATATCCTGCTTGAAGCGTTCCAATAAATGAAGCAGCTTTAACTCTAGCATCTAAATCTTCTTGAGATGTAATATCAGACACATTTACTTCACATAAATTACAAAACTGAAATGGTCTTAATGCTATCTCACAACATGGATTAGTTCCCCAATCTTTATCATTTGAAAAATAAATTCCAGGCTCCCCTGCTCCAGAAGCTTCAATCTTTTTCCATAAACTTAAAAAGAATTCTTCAGTAATTTTATTTCTTAATAACACTGCTGAATTATTTGCTCTTCCTCTTTGTGGATTCAACTCCCACCATGCTCCTGATTTCGAAGCAATCATTTCATCATCGTCTGCCGAGAATAAAGATATCAAAGCAGCTCTACGAATTCCTCCAGCTAACACAGCATCTGCAATATGACACACTATATCATGCACCTCAATAGGTGTTAATTTTTCATTGTCTTGTTTAGTATCTAATATACCTTGAATTTTTACAAGACATTCTTTTAATGGTTGTGGTCCTGGAGCTTTACCTCCCGAAGTAATTAACATTGCTCCTTTTTGACGAATGTCCGAAAAGTCGAAGTTAATTGTTGACCCGCCTTGAAAATAAGATTTCATTAGAATCTTAACAGCGTCTGCCCAGCCTTCAATGGAATCTCCAATTAAGAATCTTCTATGTTTAGTTGGATTTGGTTTTCTAATTTCAGGTAATGCATCTACGTGATGTTTTTGAACTGAGTATCCTACTCCTGTACCACCTAACAATAAAAACATAACCTCTCCAAATGCTCTCCAATCATCTATTGGAGCATACGCACAATTATAAATTCTATTAGGAGAAATTTCAACTGGCTTACCGCCAAATTGCAAAGATCTCATAGAAGGTAGAACTTTTTTGTCGTATACAAATTTATAAGTCTCTTCAATTTCTTGGGCCAATTGAGGGTACTTTTTAATGTGCATTTCTTTGTTTCGAGTAACTAACTCTTCCCATGTTTCACGTCTCTGGAGAGAAGACTGAAACCTCGCGTATTTCATATGAACTGTAATGTCAGATAAAATTTCGTTTGATAATTCCATAGTGTGTTAAATAATTTGTAAATAATAAGTTGAAGTCTCCCAAGCCTGGTTATATAATTATAGTATGATATAGAAATTATCCAAGATCATTTGACACTTCTTTGTATTTTTGTAATAAACTTTTTCTTAATAATTCCTCTCCAGTCTGCATTTGTTTATTAGTATCTTTACCTTGCACTGAAGTCTCCTCATAGATATGAATTTGTCCATTAGACATATTCATTTTCGACGGAAATGTGATTCCGTCAGGCCCAAATCTGTTTTTAATAATATGGAATCTTCCTGTACCTGCTATCTTATCAGTTACCTTTCTAGACAGTGAAAGCACAAAGTCAGCAATCATTACTTTTGAATAAGACTCTGAAATTTTATCCGCTTCAATAACATCTTGCTCTAATGCACTTCTGTTTGCCTGTGACGCTGTAAATAATGGAATTTCATATTCTCCTGCTACCCCACGTAAATCTTCATAAATAGATTCTAACTCATGTCTCATTTCTTTTCTAGAAACAGTACCTCTTAATAAATCTGCATAATCGACAACTACTAAATCAGGCTTCTTGCCCATTAAAATCATTTTTTCAATGTGAGCTCTAATAGTGGAACATGAAGCTGTCTTGGTTGGATAATATTTAATAGTTAAATCTCCTTTTAATTTGCCTACCATCGCAGCAATATCATCTTGATTGTATTTTAAATTTTGAGCTGCTATTCCTGTCAGCACCGCGTCATATCTTTGACCTACATATCCTTCATTTAACTCTAAAGTATAATGAACTACATTTAAACCATTTTTTACTGCGTGAGCTCCTACATTAATAAGACCCCAAGATTTACCAATACCTGCTGGAGCTACAAACACTACAAGTTCTCCTTTACCAAAACCTCCATCTGCTAAATCATTAATTACTGGCCATGGGGTTGGAATACATGCTCTAACATTTTCTAAATACCTAGCTTCAACACTTGAATTATATTCATGCCCTACTGCCTTATCAGCACCAGCTTTCATTGCCATATCAATAGTAGCTTTGATAGAATCGTATTCACCTTTTCTCAAAAGTTCTACTGAATCTAAAATTGCTCTTTTAATACACTGATTCTTACAAAAGTCTAAAGTCTCAGCCTTAACAAAATCTAAATCATCTGATTCTAAAAATCTATATGAATCTTTAAGAGTTTCTACTATTGCAGTCTTAACTACATCTCTGTCTACTTCTTGAGTTTTGATTTTAAATACATCTAAAGTAGGAGCACATCCATACTCATGGAAGTATTTTACTATTTGCTCTACAACCCATTGGTTAGCTTCTGATTCGAAAAATTCAGGCAATAGAATATCTGCTACCTGCTGTAAAAATGCTTTATCTGTAAGTAAAGAAGATACAATCTTTACCTGAAATCCGTGTCCGAAATTACTTAATTTGTCTGCCATATTAACCTAAATATATTAAATTCATTTGAACCATACAAATTATTTTTGACCAAAAGCTGTAATTGTTCCAAAGCTACTTGTTAGCCAGGAATCTACATTTGGAATTACGGCATATATTTTGTCTTCCATAAACATCTTTTTAAATTTAAAAGTGTCCATAGGCGGTATATCTCTTTGAGCAATGTCAGCAATAATACCTTTGTAATTAGCAGCTATATCTAAATCTTCTAATGACATAAGTGCCCGATTAAGTCTTAACTGGGACTCTGAGTCCACGACTGTCTTATAGACTTTGTGTACGTCTTTGTTCGCTTGTGCAAAGGCTATAATTTCTTCCAATGTAACTGTTTGGTCAGTTAAGAGCATTGGAAATTTTGCTTGTAATGTTTTAATACCTATTCCATTAATACCTTTAATGTTATCTGAATTATCTCCCATAAATACTTTATAATGAATAAAGTTATGAGAAGGTATTCCAAATTTAGCTTCTACTTCTGTTTGAGTGTAGTATTTCTTTTCTACTGGCCTCCATACTGAAGTTTTAGCATCTACTAATTGAATAAAATCTTTATCATCTGACATTATGATTACTTCACTATCTTTAGGTCGAAAAACTTCAGTCGCTAAATAAGCAATAGTATCATCTGCTTCAATATTGTCAATGGAAATAAGTGTCATTGGCAAACATTGTAAGTACTCAGATAATTTATGCATCTGATGACGCATATTTTGTAATTCTTGTTCTTGAGTCATGTCCCCGATATCATCTCGTCTATTAAAACGAGTTGGTACTGATCTACCTTCCTTATAACCAGAGTGCATTTTCTTTCTCCTTGCAGAGCCTCCTTTACCGTCAAACACAATTATACACCTAGTTGGTTTGAATTGTCTAATAACAGCAGCTATAGATCTCATGAATCCTACATAACCTCCTATATGGTCGCCATCGTCATTGACTAATGGCACCGCACTAAAACAACGAATAAAAGAATTCAGGCCGTCGACAATTAACACCTTACTGTCTTTGCCTAAGCCTGAGTTCTGTTTTTCGTGGTCTTCGCGAATTTGTTTCAATAAATCAGCGTAACCTTTCATCATAACTTAAGAATCTTCTCCTTCAAACTCTGTTTCAATTTCAATGTCATCTACACCGAAATGTTCTCCAGCTTTGTAATTAATAATATACTTTTCACAAATTGTTCTGTATACTTGCTCTTTCATTTCAGGATCGTCTATTAATTTCTTTTGGAAATCTTTAGATTGAAATTTAATTATTTCACCCGTGTCGGTGTTGGTATAAGTATACCATGCGCCTGCTTGAGTTACTAAATTATGATTTTTCAACATTGTCAACCATGAACCGTAATCGTCAATTCCAGAGTCAAAGTAAATTTCATAATCTACAGAACGTAAAGGCGGGCCCATACGATTTTTAACTACCTGAGCTCGAGTTGTTATTCCTAACACTGCCTCTGGAGCATCTGAAGATTTTGCTAATTTAATTTGCCCTACTGATTTTAAACGAAGACGAACTGAAGAGTGAAATGCGATTGCCTTTCCTCCTGAAGTTGTCCATTGGTCTCCAAAGGATACCCCTAATCGAGTACGTAACTGATTTGTAAATATTAAGCAAATACGCTCTCTACCAATAAAATTAGTAATTTTACGCATTGCTTTCGATAGAATGATTGCTTTTGACGTCGCCCATCCATCTTTGTCATAGTCAGCTGACATCTCCTGCTTGGTAGATGCTCCTGCTACAGAATCCACTACAATAGTCACTAATCTATTTTTAGCGTTTTTTCTTATAGATTCTGTAATTGATTCGATTGATTCGAATATGTCTTCAACTGTATCTAAAGGAACGTATAACATATCCTTTAAATTAATGCCTATTGCTTCTAGGAACTCACGCGAAACTGCATTTTCAGTATCAATATATACTGCTAATCCTCCTTTTCGTTGAGTGTCTGCTAGCGCGTGAGCAGCCAATAAAGATTTACCTGAAGCTTCTAAACCTGTGATTTCGATAATTCTTCCTACTGGCAATCCTCCATTTGGTCTATTTGAAATAGCCAAATCTAACATTGTCGAGCCGGTTGAAATCCATTCATTCACATCTGACGGAGAGTCTGTATCACCTTCTAAAAAATAAGCTACTTTATAATTAGAGCTTTTAAATTTCTTATTAAGGTTGTCAGCTAACACTGAAGCCAAGTCATCTTCTAACTCAGATTCGTCTACTGGTTTTGTTGTTTTTTTCGCCATAGTTAATCTAGAGAAACCGTTTGGTTACTCAATATTATTGGTTAAATAAGTTGTCGAATGCTGAAGCTACGTCGTCTACTTTTGCTACTGGAGCTGCTTCAGAAATTGATGCTTGATTAGCATTAGTCTCTTTAGCTGGCGCTGCAGGAGTTTCTTCTGCTGCGTTTTCTGGGTCTAACCAATTATGTAAAAGTTTAGTCATTTCATCGTAAGTGTACTCTTTGAAGATGTCTGTTGCTTTTGGTTGATTAGCTAACTTCTCTAATACTGATTTGTTATCAGTTACAGGAGTTTGGTTAGGTTTAACACGAATAGAAGTTTCTGGAAATGATTTTCCTGTTTGGTCAGCCGCTTTAAATTCAACTGCTACGTCACGTCCAGCAACTGGATCTGTGATATCTCCATAATCAGGATCTGCAATAAATCCTAAAAGTTCTTGATACACTGATTTACCAAAGCCCCAGAATTTAACTCCTTCATCTTCTTTACCTCTTACGATAATTGGAACATAACAACGCATTGTTGGCTCTAGTTTTTTACCAGCTTTCCAATCGTCTGAATTTCCTGTTGATTTAAGTTTTTCTCCGAACTCTAAAATTGGGTCAGGGCGACCGAATGACATTGGAGATAGAACTGATTTACCACCGAAGTTATAGTGGAAATAAAGTTCAATAAATCGATTCTCTCTATTGTGTTGATATGGCACAATACGAACTACTTGAGTTCCTGGTTCTGGTTTCCATAAATTGTTTTGTTTAGAAGTTACATTTTGCAATGAGTTTAGCTTCTGTTTAATTGCGTCTAAGTTAATAGCCATGTGTTTAAAATTTAATTGTTAATGAATATTTAATAATTAGTAATTGGTAATGTATTTTGAGTGTCTAGAATAATCAATCTACATTCTCAACTTCTAATATAACCTTAATATATGATAACCTTACGGTTAATACAAATATTTTTATTTATTTTCTTTGGCATTCTTATAAATGGTTTTCAGCCATTTAATGAATCCCATCTTTTCGTCTTTTTGAATATTTGGATATTCTTTGAAGAATTCCACTGCAAATGCATTAAATGAAATTGCATCTTGAGCCATTAAATCGATATCTGACATAGCAGATTCTTTCAATGCTTTTTTTACTTCCTCTTTGATAAGAGCTCTGAATTGTGATGCTTTCATATTATAAATTTATAATTTGATATACTTTGGTATTTAATACTTTTAGTTCATTATTAGAAGTTACTAGTAAAGCATTGGCATATTTGGTCCAATCCACAGAATATTTATTATCTAATATTCCGTCATTTTCTTTTCTAATTAAAGCATTTAAAGAATTAATAGTGTATAAAGTATTAGTTTCTTTTTTTCTATGCACCAACATTGCTGCTGGTAATTGTTTTCTATGATTTCCTTTTTCAACATTAAAGCTGCATATAAGCTCTTCACTGCTATCTATAGAAAGCACAAATATTCGTTTGTAAACAACTTCGTAAGTCTTTGAAATCATAGTAACTGTATGATCTAAAGAATCTTCTATACAAAAAAGACAAATGAGTTGTACCAATGTGATATTTTATAAACGATATTATCATATATAAATATGTAACTAGTGTCTTTTTGGTACAATCATGTTATTGTAATCTGGCCCTATTTCCAGCTTCACAGGAAACTTTCCTCCCTGCTCTAATTCTTCTTGAATCAATTTAACAAGCGTAGCGCCGTCTCGTTTGTCGAAATCGTATAAGAAGCTATCGTATGTATAAAGTATTAGTTTACTTGAATACGCCTTTGTACGTAGAAGTATGTTATGAATTACGGCCATGTTCCTCTCGGTTTCATAAGACTGTAATAAATAGTTTAAAAGCTTTGCTGCATTCATATCACCAAAGAATGATTTAAACAATTTTCTTCCAAACATAGGAGTTTCAATATACCCTTCATCTTTATACTGACTCCAAAGCAATTGAGTGTATCTGTGTATTTTTTCAAAGAATGGAATTTCCAAATACTCTTGACCTATACCTCCATAAAGTTGTCTAAATGAAATAGATTTAGCTTCTGAATATTCTTCCGGAGTAAGAGTTTCTTTTTGAAAATAAAATTTACCTAAATACTCATGCACTGAACATCCCTCTGGAAATTTATAATCGACTAACTCTGCTAAAAGTCTTAAGTGATATGCATCGTAATCAAAAGAAAGCATAAACCCATTTTCTCCAAATCTAGAACAAAATGCACCGCGTTGTCCATTGTCTTTGTTCAATGCCGCATAATTTATTCCTCCAAACCTATTTGAAGGTCTTCCCGTAGTAGTGTAAATGTTATATTCAGTATATGCAAAGTTCTCATATAATGGAGCTTCTTTGAATTGTTTTTTGTATTGATCGTAATGAGTAAATAATCCATTTTGCTCTATTTGAGCAAGTGAATCTAAAATCAACTCATTATAATTAGTAAAAGCTACATCTTCATGAAAGAAATCATATACATCTAAAAATCTTTGAGCTATAGATTGCCCCTTTTCAATATGCTTCGTAATTGGAATAATTGCATTTAGATTATTGAACTTTTCAAAATGTCTTGTAAAGAATTCGTGAGCAGGAGTATCAAAATCATCTTCAATAGGTTGGTTCTTATGAAAGTACTCAACCATATTCATATCAATTATATTTTTACGATCTAGAAATCTTTTAAATTTCTTTTTACCGTAAACAAACAATTTATTATCTTCTGGAAAATCATTTAGTAATTCTTCAGGCAGTGAAAGACCTTCAGTGTGATTGAATACAATCATTACTTCTTTGTCTAAATTAATCACATACACATAAACGACTGAAACGGAATCTGTATAAACTGGTCTTTCGCCATTACAGTAAGTGGGCACGACAATCCAATCGTACCCTTTAGACTTTTCTAGGAATGACTCAAACTCTAATTTCGTTTCTATAATTTTCATAACCTAGACAATATATATAATTCTTTTGTTTTAACCAAATAATTTCTTAATGTCGTCTTTAACTGCTTTGGAATGAACGGATAATTCTACATAATCAGTTAGAAAATCTTTGAGACCTGCAAATTCGTGATCTTTTAAAAGCACAATTCTTTGATTGGTATCATAAACTCCGTAAACTATATTTTGTGTAGATCGATCGTCATTAAGTGGTCCTGTTAATTTCCAATCAACATCAGTGGCCATATATAACTTGTTATCTATTCCACCTGAATGTTTTTTCCAAGATATCCATTGATCTTTATTAATTTCTATTATATCTTGAAAGGTAGAAAAGTTTCTCCTTTTAAGAAAATATCTAGTCATTTTACCATCTTTATAATTGTCTAGAGTAGGAATTGGAAATGTATATTGAGGTGCGATTATAGTATCTTTTTTAACAATAGAATCATATTGAAAATTATTAGGCTGATCTATTTTATTAACATATGGAATTAATTTTTTAGAATCTGCTTTATGAAATACCGCTCCTGTTAATACAGTACCATCTATATATCTATGATAAAATCCTTTAAATTCAGTACCGTCTTCCAACATCCATTCTAACCCATCTGTTCGAAGATTGTTTACAATATGAGAAGCTGGATAATATAATTTATTTCTTGTATACATTTTTAGTATTCTGGCTGAGTTCTACAAACAGTGCTTAAAGTTGTCGTCCAATCATTTCCTGAAATATTATGATCTACTTTAGTAACAGTAAAACATATTTTAGCTTTTTTATAAGCTGCTGGAAGATAATTACATGTAATTGCATTTCCAAATAGAAATCCATTAATTCCGTCTAGAGTGCATGAGAATTCAATTGGCACTGGAAATGCCTCTGTACCTGGTTTAACGCCGTTGGCAGTTTCTCCAGAAGTATACATCCTTTTAATTGCCGCTCGTAATGCATTAACATTTTTTGGTGACGGTCCAATACCTTCAGGATCTTTAGGGTCAGGCGGTCCTTGTGCATCTATTTTTTTTCTGGCATCTGCATATGAAGTTGTTGGGTCTCCTTTAGTAGGAGTGTCTTTTTCAGTAATTCCATTAATTTGAGCTACTACAGCACCTGCCGGCGATGACGTAGAAGTATTTCCTACATATGCAGCGGTTGCCATTTCT
>Ga0114967_10003236_pt1 | contig 13425 bp, 12 predicted proteins | sample M_130628_MF_Meta_FD_92639 | JGI IMG/M metagenome (GOLD analysis project Ga0114967, IMG submission 92639) | Freshwater microbial communities from Lake Montjoie, Canada to study carbon cycling - M_130628_MF_MetaG | ecosystem: Environmental > Aquatic > Freshwater > Lake | place: Lake Montjoie... | reverse complement strand
TTTTGGTGTATTCAAATTCACTGTATTCGTTTCCATAAAAGGGCGACAGTCGATCCTCTTCTGCCATATACAAATGACGCCAATTGTAAAAGGGTTCAATATTTTGCATAAAAAAAATAAAAAAGGTCGGCCGATAAGCCAACCTTTAATTGTATAAAAATATATTAAAAATCGACTAACAATTTTCGATAACCAAAGCTGACGCTCCTCCTCCACCATTACAAATACCTGCTGCACCATATTGAGCATTGTTTTGCTTAAGCACATTAATTAAAGTAACAATGATACGAGCACCACTGCAACCTAAAGGATGTCCGATAGAAACCGCACCACCATTTACGTTAACCTTTTGTGGATCAAGATTCATGCGTCTTGTGTTTTCGATTCCTACAACAGAAAATGCTTCGTTTAGTTCCCAATATTGAATTTGCTCCATAGTTAAACCTGCTTTTTCCACCGCTTTAGGAACTGCCAAAGCAGGAGCAGTTGTAAACCACTCAGGTGCTTGCTCTGCATCAGCAAATGATTTGATTTTCGCAATTGGTGTTAAACCCAATTCTTCCGCCTTTTTTTTGCTAATTAAAACCAAGGCAGCCGCACCATCATTCATTGTTGAAGCATTGGCAGCGGTAACTGACCCGTCTTTTAGGAAAGCACTTTTCAACCCTGGAATTTTATCAAACATTACATTGAATGGTTCTTCATCTTTAGCAAAAAGAATGGCATCTCCTTTTTTTTGTGGAATAGAAACGGGTATGATTTCATTGTCGAATTTTCCGTTTTGAGTAGCCGCCTGACTTCTTTTATAGCTTTCAATAGCGAATGCATCTTGATCTTCTCTAGAGATGCCACAAGTTGACGCGCACATTTCAGCAGCAACACCCATTGCTTTTCCATCATAGACATCCGTTAAACCATCTTTAACCAAACCATCAACAAGCGAAACATTTCCGTATTTATTTCCCCATCTCATATTTTCAGAATAAAAAGGCACATTGCTCATGCTTTCCATTCCACCAGCAACAATGATGTCAGCATCTCCAAGCATAATGCTTTGTGCGGCAATTGCGATAGATTTCATGCCACTCGCACAAACTTTATTAACGGTGGTACAAATAACATGATCAGATAAACCCGCAAATTTTGCAGCTTGTCTTGCTGGTGCTTGTCCAAGATTTGCCTGTATTACAGAACCCATAATCACTTCATTGACTTGATCTGGATTTATTCCTGATTTTTCAATCGCTCCTTTAATAGCGAATGCGCCCAATTGTGTGGCTGTAAAACTTTTTAATGTTCCGCCAAAACTCCCAATTGGGGTTCTAACTGCGGATAAAATGTACACTTCATTCATAATTATAGTTGGTTTTTATTTTAAATAGAATGATTGATAAATTTTAAAAATCAATCTTTGACATCAATTATTTACAAATTCGAAAAAACAAAATTAAGCATAATCGTTCTTCGAAATAAAAAATAATACGCTACAAACAAATGGATTAATTAAGGAGAATCCAATAAATAGGAGGCAATTTATTTGCATTTATAAAATGCCTTTATTATTTTTGAACAAGCCATTGAAATTCAATGGTATCTTTATCCATAATTCTTGGAATTCACCTATACAACTTAATATTAAAATTTGTATCATAATAATAAATGTATGACGTTTTAGTCTTGTATAAAATTGAATAGTACCAAAATAAATAAACCAAGAAAACAAACAAAGCATTAAATAGAACTTAAAAATAAACCTCCATGTTACCACAAAGAAAAAAATTACAATCTTTCATTTTTACAACTTTATTTATCATTCAAATGAGTTCGTGTGTATCAACTGAAAAAGCTTCGTATTTTTCAAATGTTACCAACTCTAGTTTTGAAATAGATAGAGAAAATGAAGTTGAATCGATCATCCAAAGAAACGACATTTTAAGCATTTACATCAGTAGCTTAAGTCCGGAAGCATCAGCAGTTTTTAACACCACAAATACACAAGCCACAAGCACATCCACCACAACAGGTTCAACAAGTGCTGGTGGATATTTGGTAAATGCAGAAGGTACTATACAGTTGCCTATTTTGGGCAATATAAAAGCAGAAGGACTAACCAAAAAACAATTAAAAACAAACATTACTGATTTAATAAATGAAAAGAAATTACTGATAGATCCAGTGGTTACCATTCGTCATTTGAATTACGAGGTAACTATAATAGGTGAAGTAGGAAAACCTACCGTAATCAATGTGCCTAATGAAAAAATTTCTATGTTAAAAGCACTTGGGATTGCAGGCGACATTACGATTTATGGAAAAAAAGAAAATGTATTGCTCATAAGAGAATTTGAAGGAAAAAGAATCGTCAACAGAATTGATTTGAACTCAAAAAACTTTTTGTCATCTCCCTTTTATTATTTGCAACCCAATGATGTAGTGTATGTTGAAGCCAACGAAAGAAAAGTATTAAACGCAAATAGAAATCAACAAATACTGCCAACCATTTTAAGTTCATTATCAATTGCAGCAATTGTAATTACTGCCTTAATTAGAAAATAGACATAATTTAATCTGTTATTATTACTACCCTAACCTGAAAATAGAAATAAACAAAATGAATCAACCAAAAAAGAAAAAAATAGTTGTAAAGCAAGAAGAAAGCTTATTTGTTCAACTTTTCTCCAGATACATTTTTTACTGGCCATTGTTTTTATCATTGACATTAGTGTTTGGCACTGCCGCATTTTTTTATCTCCGATACACAACACCACTGTATGAGGCAAATGCAACCATGATCATCAAAGACGAAAAAAAAGGAACTGAAAACTCAAAGGGTGTTGATGAATTGAATATGATTAATAGTAAGAAAATCATAGAAAATGAAATAGAAGTTTTGCAATCTCGTTCAATTATGGAAAATGTGGTAAAGAATTTACATCTTTACGCACCCATTTCTCAAGAAGGAAAAATCAGAACGATATCATCTTATACCCTATCTCCTGTTACTATAATCGTTGAAAATCCCGATGAATTGATAGAAGCAAAAAATATAGATTTTAAATATGAAAAATCAACAGGGAAAATATTTATTAATGGCATTTATTCAGGAAAATTAAATGATTGGATTACAACCAAATATGCTAAAATTAAATTTGTAGAAAACAAAAACTATCGTCCTTCAGACTTACAAAAACCATTTAAATTTTCTCTAGTTTCTGTTAAGGAGATGTCGAATAGATTATTGAGGTCATTACAAATTATATCCGCCAACAAATTGTCCTCCATTATTTCAATAAGTTACAAAGACGAGGTTCCTAAAAGATCAGAGGATGTAGTAAATGAGCTTATTGCGATGTATGATCAAGCAGCTGTAAATGAAAAAAATTCGTTAGCAAAAAATACACTTCAATTTGTAAATGAAAGATTAAACATCGTTTCTACCGACCTTGATTCTATTGAAAAAACGGTTCAAAAGTATAAAACCGGAACAGGCTCTCAAGACATCAGCACACAAGGACAATTATATTTACAAAATGTAAGTAATAATGACCAAGAACTTGGAAAAATAAAAATGCAACTTGCCATTTTAGATCAAGTAGACCAGGCCGTTTCCAATGGAAATGGTGGATCATTAGGCATAAATCCAACTTCAATTGGGATTACAGATCCAGGGCTAACACAATTGATTTCAGATCTTAATAGTAAAGAATTAGAATACGAACGCCTTAAAAAAACAGTTGCGGAAAACAATCCTATGCTGATTTCAATACGAGATCAGATCAATAAAATAAGGCCTGATATTAAAAATAACCTAGTTACACAACGTAAAAACCTAGAAATTAGTCAGAACAATTTTATGCGAACAAATAGTGCATACAATTCGATGTTAAGCACTATTCCTCAAAAAGAGCGCGATATATTGGAAATTAGCAGAGATCAAAATGTAAAAAACAGTATTTATTCATTTTTGCTTCAAAAAAAGGAAGAAAGCGAACTTTCTTATGCATCAACACTTTCCGATAGTAGAGTTATCAATAGTGCTCAAGCCAGCAAATACCCAGTAAGTCCAAATAAACAATTGATTTTTATTGGTGCGATTCTAGCTGCTTTGGTACTTGGCATTTTATTTATTACTGCTAAAGATTTTTTAAGCACAAAGATTTTATACAGAAAAGACTTAGAATCAATGACAGCCATACCTGTGTTGGGTGAAATTGCTCAAAATGATAGTAATGAAAGTATTGTAATTGAAGCTGGAAAACGAAGTTTCATTGCTGAAGAATTTAGAAAAATAAGGGCATCGCTACATTTCCTTGGCATTAACGCAGATAATAAAAAGATTCTAGTCACTTCAAGTATTCCTGGAGAGGGAAAAAGTTTTGTATCTGGAAACTTCGCCATTAGTAATGCATTGACAGGTAAAAAAGTTTGTTTAATAGACATTGATTTGCATAATCCCGGCCTTGGGAAAATGTTTGGAAAAACAACCGAAGATCCAGGAATTAGCGATTATTTAAAAGGTAAAAAACAACCCGAAGACATCATAAAAAAAGTTCCAGAGTTTGAAAATCTGTTTTTTGTTTCCTCTGGAGCGATACATGAAAGTCCATCTGAATTGTTGCTAAATGGAAAAATAAAAGATTTCATCGCTTATTTAGAAACGAAATTTGATTTAATAATTTTAGATACCGCACCTTCTGTTTTAATTACAGATGCCTATTATTTAACGGATTTATGCGATGCTACTTTATACATTGTAAGGCATAAACATACCCCAAAAATGATCCTTAAAAGAATTGATGAAACAATGGAAATCAATCCTTTAAATAATGTAGCCATAATTTTTAATGGAGTTAAAAAAAGAGGATTTTTCAAAAATAATTATGGTTACGGATATGATTATGTTTACGGAGGAAAATATGGCCCAACCGACGATAAAAAAAAGAAATCCAAAAAACAAGAATCAAAATCATAAAAAAAATAAAAAAAAATCATTGCAAAAAATTATGATTACTACGTATTTCTACTTACTTTTGTTTTTACTATAAAACATCCAATTTTTATCTTAATATTCTAACCGAAGCAACCTTACACGTATCTATCCGATGAATGACTGTATTTGTTATTCACCAAAAACACCGTTATGATTAAAAATTGGTATGCCGTTTACACTAAGCCTAAATGCGAAAGAAAAGTTTCGTCTTTACTTACTAAGAAAAAAATTGACAATTACTGTCCGTTAAACAAACTAACAAGTAGTGATTATAGCGAGAAAGAAAAAGTATCGCTAAACCCGCTTTTCCCTTCTTTTGTGTTTGTTTACACTACTCCAGACAAAATTGATTACATCAGACAACTGAATGACATCATCAATTTTGTGTATTGGCTTGGTCGTCCTGTTGAGCTGAAAGGAATCGAAATTGAGAATATTCAAGAATTTGTTGCAGCTCATAATAATATTTACATCGAAAAGTCTGAAGTTTCATTAAACAAAATGGTTCGTGTGGTTACTAAACAACCCATGATTTCAACAGAAGATGATGTAATAGTAATGAATCACACCATCGTGAAACTTACACTTCCAACGCTTGGTTTTACTTTATGTGCACAAACTAATTTCGATCAAGTAGAATTGTCTGAATCTGAATACAGAATTCCACAAATGGTTTCTTAATTTAGATTCAATTGCATTTCATAATTCTTGTGCAAAAAAAAAGAATCTCATACTTTTATTAATAGACAACTCGATTTTTTTTATTTTTAAAAAATCGAGTTGTTTATATTGTAATGTCTATATCTCGTTTTCATATTAATTCAATATGAATAGTGTGTATTATAAAAAAAACTAACTAATTTTATCCAAATTCAAAGTCCTTATTACGTATTGTACCAAGTGCTTTGAAACCGTTTAATTTACCTCATTACCTACTATAACAAGAAATAAATGGAATTATCCATCAGAAACATTGCGGCCTGGCTAATGTCTAACTTTTACATTATCACTGGGAAAATTAACAACGTAAAAGCATCTGCCAAAAATGGCGAAATTCTTCTTTCTGTGTATTTCCACAATCCAAGTAAAAAATTATTTGAAGGTTGCGTAAAGTGGTTTTTAAAAAATGGATTTTCAATCATTTCAACCGAAGAGTTAAATTCAATCGTTAAAAATAACAAACCACTTCCTGCTTCTTCTGTAGTGTTTACCGTTGATGATGGATGGAAAGAAAATAAAGAAAACATAGTAGCAGTTGCAGAATCTTATAAAATTCCGGTTACTATTTTTGTTACCACTTCTCCTGTAGAAACTGGAGAATCCTATTGGTGGTCCTATATTCAAAAAGCATTCGATAAAAAGTTGACCAATCATTCTGTTGGTGCATTAAAATTGGTATCCAACGAACAAAGGATGCAAGAATTGGAGCTTATTAAACCCAATGTACCCAACGATAGAGATGCATTAACGATTGAAGAGGTAAAAACCATTTCTCAATCACCATACATTACAATAGGAAGCCACACGGTTACTCACCCTATTTTAACCATGTGCAACGATGAAACTTCAAAATATGAAATAGTAGAATCTAAAAAAACATTAGAAAATTGGACAAACAAATCTGTTCATTTTTTTGCATATCCCAATGGAAATTACACGCAAAGGGAAATAAATGTGTTGAAATCCAATGGATTTCAGATGGCATTCACAACAAAACCTGAATATGTTACGTTAGATAGTTTTAAATCCCCATTTGAGATTCCAAGATTCGACGTTTTGGAAGATGTTTCTTTTTCAGAAAACATAATTCGGATGACTGGAATATGGTTTGAAAAAAAGAAACAATAAATAATAAAACAGCATGAGTTTTTTAAAGCTTTTAGCATATTTAAATGTGTTTATTTTTTTTGCAATCATGCTTTTTGGCAAATTGGAAAATAAGAATACTGTATTTGTAAAATTCATTCTTCTATCTCTACCATTTTTAGCGTTGAGCATTACACCTCTAACTGATGGTTTTTGTACCATTACATTGTTACATGCTTTATTATTTTTCAAAAACAAAAAAACAAAGGTAAAAGATGGAATATTTTATTCTATTGTAGTAGCTCTTTTATTACTATTCATAATAATTGGTCTATTTGTTTGCGATCTAAGTCCAGACGAAGAATCAATGCAAAGAGTAATTCAATGTTTTTGTGTTTTTATTTTCACTAAAATATTAATTCAAGAAATAGTAAATGATGAAGCATATTTTTATAAAGTAATCAATTTCTTGAAAATTAGTTTGATCGTTTCATTTGTTTTTTTGTTCATTCAAATGGTTGTTGGTGTAAAATTTTCCTTAACTAGCCATATTAGGCCAAATGTGATAATAGGAAATGCAATTCGATATCCAAGTTTTTTTGCAGATCCACAACATTATTCACAATACCTTTCTGTAATGTCATTTGTATGCTTGTTTGTCAACCCCCATTTAAGCGCTAAAAAAAGATACATTGATTTTATTTTAATATTTTTTTGTTTGGTTTCTATTCTTTCATCTGGTGGAAGAAGTGGATTAATGGGATTTTTACTATGCTTTGGCTTAATATTTCTTTTTATAAAAGCGAAATACAAAATATCGCTTTCAATAATAGCAATTTCTGCTTACGCGTTAGTATTGAATTTTCAAAACAGTTTTTCCATGTTCAAAAGAGGATCTGATTTAAATGATACGTATGAATTTAGATATATGATTTGGACAGAAGCATATCAAATGTTTTTAAACAATCCATATTTTGGACTAGGAATTGGCAATTATGCCAGACATGTTTTTTTGCACAACCCCAATCAATTTTGGTTAGATAATAATGAATTGCAACCATTTGATGTTCCTGAAAATGGGTATTTAAAATTACTTACAGAGATTGGGGGGTTAGGTTTTTTAATGTTTGGCATCTTGATGATTTATCCATTTATAATTAATTTTTTTCTGTTTCTAAAAACTAAAGATTTTAACCTCTTGTTTTTTTGTTGTTGCATAATTACTTGGATGGTTAGTTTTAGTGGCACATATACATTTGGAGACCCAAGAATATTAATCGTGATGATTACTATTGTTTGTTTGATGATTACGTATAGAAATTTGGTTTTATCGAGAAACCAAATAATTGAGGATGAAGATATTTTAATAAATTAATTTAAAAGTGTAGAAATGTCAATTAAGGTTGAGAAAAAAAAATCAAAATTGTTTCAAAATAAATTGATAGCCAATTCTGCTTGGGGAACAATTTCTAATATCATTCAAAATATATTTCTCAGTATATTTTTCATTATAATATCAAGAGAATATTCGATTGATGAATTTGGGAGCTATGTTGTATCAAATACACTTTATTCAATCATTCTAGGATTTTCTTCTTTAGGTTTAGGCCATTGGTTTATCAGAGAAGTAATTAACAACGAAAATAAAAAAGAAATTATAAATAAGTTTTTTAAAACTCAATTACTTATCGGTATTGCTTTTTATATCATTTGCATCATTTGCTCTTTTCTTCTTTACGACAATCCAGCCATTAGAACGTTGTCAATTATTATTGGAATAAACTTAATTTTTGATAATATCATAAATGTAATCAAGTCTTTAAACATTGCAAATGAAGAGCAAAAAAAGACATTTATTTTATTGATTATTGAAGCGATTTTAAAAACAATTGTTGCTTGCTTCTTGCTATTTTTTAAAATTGATATTGTATTGCTAACGGTTATTTTGATTACACTCAGGTTTATCACTTTAAATTTATTCATTAAAATTGGAAGTTCTAATGATGTTAGTTTACTTCAAATTATCAAAGTAAAAGTAAATTGGATTGAAATCAAAAAAATCGTTCTTGGCAATTGGGCATTTATAGTTATCAGCAGCGTATCTGTTTTGAACTGGAGAATTGGGAATATATTGGTTTCGAAATTCCTCACACTTAAGGATGTTGCAGATTATGAAGTATCATTTAAGCTTCTTTCTTTAGCTTACCTACCTCCCATTATTGTTACTTCAAGTATATATCCACTTTTATTAAAAGCACTAAAAATCAATCTGAATAAACTTTCTGAATTGTATAAAATAGTGTTCATTCCACTTTGTGTTTACGGGTTTCTTTCCTTTACGTTTATTTTTAGTTTTGCAGATTCTATTATTCCTCTGATTTTCGGAAATAAATTTTTAGACACTTCGAGTTATTGTAAAGAGCTTTTTGTAATCATGTTGATTTTTCCAACTATTTTTCTTCAAGCGAATGTTTTAGTAACAATTAAACTTGAGAAAATAGATATGTATTGCAATTTGATAAGCGTAGTCGTTAATATAATTCTGTGTTTTGTTGGTTTATATTTTTTCAAATCACTTTCGGTTATTAATTATTCCATTTTAATCTCATTTTTATTATTTCATCTTATTCAAGATAGTATTCTTATAAAAAGAAAAATCACTACGATAACTCATGTATTAAAATTCTATTCTATCACTATTCTTAGCCTGCTTTTTTATTATTTCATTACTGAAATCATTTCTAAAGAATGGGGATTTGTGGTATTTTGGAGTATTTGTACAATTGCTTTTGTATTTTATTATCGCAAAAACAAAGCAACGATTTTACACGCAATTAATATTACAAAAAATAATGAATTCGACTAATTTTTATGATTAAAGTACTAATTCCTATAAACGAGTTTCCAACTGATATCAACAATATCAGAGGTGGAGTGCATGCTGCTTTAAAAAATCTATTGATTGGATTTTCAAATAAAGAAATAATTGTTCGTGTTATCTCCTTCAATAAAGAAGTCAAACAAAACACCGTTCAAAAATTTGCGAACAATATTGAAATCCATTACACATTTGAAGGCGCACTACCCTTTCATTCCTTAAATTATTTTTTTATTGATTCCTTTAAATTAAAAAAATATGTCAAAGCTTTCAAACCTGATATCATTCATTTTGAAGCGGGAGATGCTTTTTTGCTGTCTCAATTATTGATCAATAAAAAGATACCCTATTTACTTACCATTCATGGTATTGCCATTGCTGAAGGAAAAGTTGAACGAAGCTTACACAAAAAATTGAGTTCCTATTTTAACGGTTTTCTTGATAGATTACTTTTCCCTAAAAATATTATTCACCTTTCTAACTACTCGAAAAAAATATATGCTGATAAAAAAATTGATAACCAAGTCATTATTCCAAACGCTTTAAGTGAACATTTTTATAACCTCCAACTGAAATCTACAACTGAAAACAAATTGATTTTTATTGGCGTATTGAATGATAATAAGAATTTATTGTTGCTGCTTGAAGCCTTGAAATTGCTCAACAAAAAAAACATGCATTTCAATTTAGATGTTTTGGGTGATTTTAAAGATTTAAATTACAAAGTTATAATAGAAGATTTCATTACTCAAAACCAATTACAAGATCAAGTATCTTTTCACGGTTGGGTTAAACAAAATGATACATTAAAATTGATAGAAGCTGCAGATATTTTAGTACTTGCCTCTAAACAAGAATCGCTTCCTATGGTAATTGCAGAATCAATGGCTGCCGGCAAAGCAATAGTTGCTTCAAATATTGGTGGCGTTTCTGAAATGGTAAAACCAAATATAAATGGCTTTTTGTTTGAACCCAATCATATTACAGGACTTTCTGATTGCTTAGAACAACTGTATAACAATAACAACACGATTCAACAGTTTTCAGTTGCGTCTAATAAAATAGCATCGACGATGTTTCACTGTAATGAGATTGCAAAACAAACAATTTCATTTTACCAAAAGATACTATCTAATAATAATTTTAAACAACCCTTATAAAAACGATTTATGATAAATTATACTAAAAAATTTAAATTTTTCAATGTCCATGAACGTTGGTTTCAATATAATTTTAATTGGAAAGATGCATTTTCAATGGTTAGGCTATTGCATTTAAAAAACAAACCCAATCAATTCATTCCAGCCATCAGAGTTAAAACGCATACAGTTGAATTAAATCTTGAACCAGAGATTGATGCCATTTTTAATAGCTTTTCGAGTACAACAAAACGACATATAAGAAATTCAAAGGCTGATGGTGTTGAATGTACTTTTAACAATCATAGCACTGAATTTTTTGTATCCTTCTACAACGAATTTGCACAAGCTAAAAATATTTATACCACCACTGTGGATAGAATTAATGAAATGAAGGATTTTCTCTACATTTCATATGCACATTTAAATGATGAAGTATTGGTTGCTCACAGTTACCTTATTGATCCTAAAATGAAAATTGTTCGACTATTCCATTCAGCCAGTAGAAGACTTGATGAAACTCTAGACAGCAATTTAATAGGTAGGGCTAATAAATGCTTAACCTTCGAAGATATTGTATGCTTTAAAAATTTAGGAATAGAAATTATGGACTTTGGCGGATATGCCAATAACACAACAAATAAAGGTTTAAAAGGTATCAATGATTTTAAACTGGCATTTGGTGGAAAAGTTGTAGAATGCATTGATTACGATTCTATTTTTTATTCTGTAATAAGAAATGTTTTTGATATTTTAAAAAAGAAAAAAACAAATTAATGATCAGTTTCAAAAAAAAGTTTTATTTCTGGAAACTAACAGATGTTTGGTTTCGGTTTGATAAGGGATTATATAACCTATTTTCGCTTCGAAAATATAGTTTCGTTCAACATCATGAGCAAATTAAAAATTCCTTGTGCTTTAAAGAAATCTCACATACTTTAATAACTGACCTTACACAGGACACAGATATTATTATATCTGCCATAAGTAAATCGGTTTTGAAAGAATCCAAAAAAGCTGAAGCTGAAGGCATTACATGCATATTTAATAATGATGTTGAAAAATTCATCGAATTCTATAACAAGTTTGCTGGCAATAAACAACTTTACCAATTCAATAAAAAATTCATTTCAGAATATAAAGATATCAATACTATTTCCTATGCCATGAAAGATGGAGAAATTTTAGCCGCACATTTTTATCTGGTAAGTAAAAAATTAAAACTTGTTAGGTCTTTTTTATCTGGAACCAGAAACGCGGATGAACAGTTCGACAAAAGAATGATTGGAATGGCAAACAAACTTTTAAAAATCAATTCCATTCAACATTTCAAAAAAAATAATTTTGAAACTCTTGACTATGGTGGTATTGTGTTGAATTCAGATAACAAATCATTAAAAGGCATTACAGAATACAAAATGTCCTTTGGAGGTAAAGTAAAAACAGATGTCAGCTTTTTAAGCCCTGTTTATTTTATCCTCTTAAAAATATTTTCTTTTTTTGACCGCAGATACAAATAGTTATTTTTAAATTTATGATTCAGTTTAAAAAGAAATTTTATTTCTTTCAACTCAAAGAAAGTTGGTTTAAACTAAATGATTCCATTATTAAAAACTTGGGGCTGGTTAGTTATTTCTGTGTGCAAAATCCACCAAGTAGAACGCCCAAAGGATTATGTAAAGATTTTTCCTACACTTTATCTATAGATCTTAACCAAGAAATTGAACATATAAAATCAAAGTTCAAAACTAATCTTAAAAATGAAATCAATCAAGCTGAAAAACTGCCATTTGACATTGCTTTCAATAATGATATTTCAACTTTTATAGATTTTTATAACCAGTTTGCTGGCAGGAAGAACATCTATAAAATGAACGAACAAATGAAAAAAGCCCTACCACAAAATCGGTTTTTTGTAGGTTTTTCAACATTTAATGGAGAAATTTTAAGTGCTAATTTATATATTTATGATGATGAATTAGGAATCGTGCGATGGTTTCTTGGAAGTAGTTCGCGACTAAATGATAATGTTGATAAAAAAACAATTGGGATTTCTAATAAGTTTCTTTTATTCAAATCATTAATTCATTTCAAAGATTTAAAACTACAGAAATTTGATTTCGGCGGATATGCAGAAAATACCACAAACAAAAGTTTAAAGGGAATAAATGATTTTAAAGCTGCTTTTGGAGGTGAAAAAGAAAAATGTATCACTTATCATTCTTTGCTGTACTGTTTTTTATTAAAAATATCTCAAAAATTTGATAGACGATTTACGAATTAAAAAATTATAATTCAAAAGTAAAAATTCAAAATTTTTAAAAACATCATCAATTTTGAATTAATGATTAAATCATGAATAAAATATTTGACAAGTTATTTATAAAACAATGGAGCATTGGAATTACAAATGCTAAAGTAGATGATATTATAGAAAACAAGATTTCAAAAAAAACATTTACTTGGTTACCAATAAAAGACAACACCCGTTTTTTTGCTGATCCATTTGTATTTAAAAACCCAAATGGTAATATCGAAATCATTTTTGAAGATTATTCCAGTTATACATATGGGACAATTTCATTGGCAAGTTTAAATCCTCAATTTTCAAA
>Ga0114967_10003235_pt1 | contig 13426 bp, 9 predicted proteins | sample M_130628_MF_Meta_FD_92639 | JGI IMG/M metagenome (GOLD analysis project Ga0114967, IMG submission 92639) | Freshwater microbial communities from Lake Montjoie, Canada to study carbon cycling - M_130628_MF_MetaG | ecosystem: Environmental > Aquatic > Freshwater > Lake | place: Lake Montjoie... | reverse complement strand
CTATCCGTCCCTGAAAGATTGCCCGGTCGTCATGGACCTGCACGAGCTCTCCCCAGTCGATCGGCGGGCCACGGGCCGGCAAGATTGGAGGCGGCTCAAGCGGTTCGCCGAGGTGTGTCAGGACCTTCCGGATCGGCCCCGGATCGGTGATGAATGTGATCAGCCGGATGTCGCCGCCGCAGGTGGGGCACGCAAGTGGAAACTCCTCCCCCAGTCGCTTTGCCCGCAGAGCATGAACCCAGAAGCGGGCGGCGAGCGCGACGTCCTCGAGCGGCCGGTCGGATCCGCTCGCACGCCTCGATCAGGACTGCCTCGTGGCGGGATATTGGATCGGCGGCAGCGTCTTGTTGAACTCGCGGACTCGATTGCGAATTTCCTGGAGTGTGTAGCGTTTCAGAAGCTTGCCATTTCGGAAGACTCGCTGGAGTTCCCCGCGGCCTTCCTCTTCCCAACTCACCTGGTCTTTGGTCGTGTAGATCGGCCCCTCGCGGACGAGTTTCATGAGTCCCTTGTGTGACTTTTTCTTGGCGTCCGTGATCGGGTCCTTCTGGATTTCCTGCGGCACGCCATCGACCTCGGTATAGGTGGCCTTGAGCGCGAAGCCCTGATCGTCGCGGTTATGTTTCTGCAGCAGGATGCCGCCCACGCCGACGACGAGATTGGAACTGGCGTATCCCATCCGTTCGATACGGGCCAGGACTTCCTTGAAACGCTCGTAGTAGAAGCCGTCGCCATAGATCAGTCCCACCTTCGGGTTGAGGACGCGAAAGCCGCGGGCATTGACCGTACTACCGAACGTCTCGTCGAGCAGCCGAATCGCCCCCTTGCCTTCCGGCGTGTTGTCCGGGGCGTTCGGGTCGCCGCAGAGGATGTGCTCCGGGTTGCCGGAATCTGGCCGGAACACGACCCGGCCATCCCGCTCCATGATCCGGTTCCGAAGCCGCCCGCAGAAGTTCGTGAGCACGTTCCAGAGGTTGTACGTATCGCTCACGATCGACACGACACCCGAGGGGTAGAGGTCGAGCATCCGTTCGAACGCCATGAACTCCCCATCACGGCCATAGCTGCACATCACGGAATGCTCCGATGCCGGGACGCTGACGCCGATCGGTTCCTCGCCATCGTAGAACTTCGACAGCATCCAGACCGCCGGCACGGTGTCGCCACCGAGGAAGTTGATGAGGTGGGCGGCCCCGCTGAGCGATGCGGTCTCCTCGCTCGAGACGCCCCGATAGCCGAAGTCGTGCACCTGAAAGGGGAGGTGGGCCTCGTCATCGCACGTCCGCCGGGCGTACTCGAGGACCAACTGATAGAGCTTCTGGCTGTAACTCGCCACCGTCGTGGTGTTCCATACCTTCAACAGGAGGCTCTCGAAGAAGCCGACCTGCCAGTAGGCGTCGGGATCGGTGTTCGTGATCGTCATCAGGACGTTCTGCACCGGAACCACGCTTCCCTCCGGCACTGCCTTCACGTCGAGCGACACGTGCCCGCGGTCGACGAGGCGATCGAACTTCTCCCGAATGTCAGGACTCGGGTCGGAGCCAAGGATCATCTTCCGGTAGTGGTAGTACTCCTCGACGTTTTCCCGCGTGATCCGCTGCGTGAGGTAGCGGTCGAGGAAATACTGGAGCCCGAAGAAAACGCTGTAGGGGAGCACCTTGCCGGAGCGGGCCATCAGGTAGCTGTAGACCTTGTTGGTGCCGGGCCGGTACTGCTCCATGTGCCCCATCTTGTAGACGTCTGTGCACAATAGCGGGTTGTGGAACACGGCAGGATCCTTTGTTTGGAAAGAGGTTCTGGACGGGCAGCAGGCGTCAGACATGCAACTCCACGAGCCCCGGGCACGGTCGATGCGAACGAATCGAGTCGGTCGTGAACACACCGTCGAGCCGACCTTCGTCGTCTCGGCAGGACAACAGCGCTTCGACGCCTTTCGAGAAGATGCCGTGGGTCACGAAGAGATGCACCGCCGCTGCGCCGTGCTGGCGAAGAAGCTTGGAGAGTTCCAGAAACGTACGGCCACCGTCGCAGACGTCGTCCACGATCAGGCAGGTCTGGCCCGCCACATCGCCGCCGGCCTCGAGTTGCATGCCGATGATCGCACCGCGGTTCGCCACGTCCCTGGTTTTCGTCGCCTGGACGGTGGCAACGTGAGCACACCGGCTCTCCAGTGCCCGGAGGATGGCGTGCACTCGCTTCGCGGCCCCGGCGTCGGGGATGACGACCCGCGTCGCCCCGCTCTGCGCGACCGCCTCGGCAACGTGCTCGTGGATTGGCAGCGGACGGCAGCGGTCTATCACGGCCGCGGTCACGTCGGAGTGGGGGTCGAGCACCAGAACCTCGCCGAACCCTACCGCATTGATGACATCGGCCAGGACGCGGATGGAGAGCGGGTCGCCGGGAACCATCCGCCGGTCCTGCCTCGCGTAAGGCACGTATGGCATGAACAGGTCGAGCACGACCCCAGGGGCCCCCCCGCGGATCGCATCGGCAGTCAGCAGCACAGCCAGCAGATCATCCGACGAGTTGACCCGGTGGGCGACCAGAGCACGCCGGCTTTCCTGGGGCAGGTCGGGAAACTGAACGTGGACCTCGCCACCGGCGAACACATGCCGCCGTGGTCGGATGACCCGCGTCGACGGGGCGCTTCGGCAGATCACCGGTTCCCAATCGGGGTCGATCACCGAGATCAGGTCCCAAGTCATCGTGGGCGGTATCCTTTCTCTGCCGTGGGACTCACCCGCACAGCTATCGTCTCTTTCCCTTTTCCGAGGGAGGCTACCCCGCTGTTCGCCGCGGTGCAACTCTGCTTAACAAAACGGCTTCTGCGACCGCATGTCCTCTTCCCAGCAAGCGGGCACAGTGCCCGCGTTCGCTCCCAACGCCCGGCCAGGAAGCGTTTTTGCACGCCCCCTTCTCCGTGTTATTCTCCCCCCAGGACGCGAGAGCCTATTCTGACACCGTCGAGGAAGTTCCATGCCCCCCCAAAACCTGATCTGGCTGGTTGCAGCACTGACCGCAATCGCGGTCCTGCTGGTGGTTCTGTTCCTGTTCCTCGTCAACGTCGGCTCCGACCGGATCGCCATCCTCGAGCGTCGCTTCATCGGCAAGGAACTCGCACCCGGCCGCGTATTCGCCCTCGCGGGTGAGGTTGGGTCTCAAGCGGCATATCTCGCACCGGGACTGCACATCGTCGCATGGCCGGTCGTGCGGGTCGTCGGCAAGCCCCGGTTCGTCACGATCGGCGCCAACGAGCTCGGTATCGTCGAGGCGACCGACGGAGCGCCTCTGCAGTCGGGCCGAATCTTCGCCGATGATCCAGCCGGTGAACACCATGGCGATTTCCAGCGGCCGGTGGATTTTCTCACGCACGGCGGCATCCGTGGCAAGCAGTTGCGATTCCTGACGAACGGCACCTTCAAGATTCATCCGGGCCTCTTCAAGGTGACCAAGATTTCGAAGACGGTCGTGCCGGAGGGCAAGATCGGCGTGATCACGGCCGCCGACGGCGCTCCCCTGGCCCCCGGCAAATTGCTCGGCCGCAGCGTGCCGGATCATGACAACTTTCAGAAGGCCGAGTCCTTTCTCCTCAACGGCGGCCAGAAGGGGCCGCAAATGGATTTTCTGCGGCCCGGCACCTACAACATCAACACGGAGATCTTCAAAGTCGAGATCAGCAACGCGGTGCAAGTCGACGAGAACGAAATCGGGATCGTCGACGCCCGCGACGGGCTCGCGATGGCCCGCAGCGACGTCGTGGTGCATACGCCGGCCGAGGTCAACAGCTTTCAGGACGGGCAACTGTTCCTCGACCATGGCGGGAATCGAGGCCCCCAGGAAAACATCCTCACGCCGGGCACCTACTACATCAATCCGTACATGTTCGCCGTATCCAAGCGGAAGCAGACCCTCGTGCGGCAGGGAGAGGTGGCCGTCCTGATCTCCAACATCGGAAAGGATCCGGCGGAATTCACCGACACGGCGGAGCAACCGCACGCCGACGAATCCCGAACGCGGCACGTCGTTCCGAAGGGGTTCCGTGGCATCCAGCGCGAGGTGCTCGGCCCCGGCGCCTACAACATCAACCCGCTGGCGTACTCGGCGATCATCATCCCCACCACGACCCGCTCCGTCGACTGGAGCGAGGAGAAGACGAAGGCTGCCGAGGTGGCCGCCTTCGACCCCTTCCAGGTCGTGTCACATGACGGGTTCGAGATGAAGGTCGAGGTCCGATGCCAGTACCGCATTCTGCCCGAGAACGCCCCCTACGTCGTGCAGAAGATCGGCTCGATCGAGGAGCTCGAGAAGAATGTGATCCATCCGCAAATCGACGGCATCTTTCGCGCCCAGGTTTCGCGATCACCCGCGATCGCCTACCAGCAGAACCGCGCCGAAGAGCAGAAGGCCGCGGAGGAGGCGGTCCGGCAGGATCTCGCGAAATACCGGGTGGAGGTGGTGTCGGTCATGATCACCAACATCCACCTGCCCGAGGCACTGATGAAGACCACGCAGCAGAAAAACCTCGCCGAGCAGGAAAAGTCGATGTTCGACGCAAAAAAGGACGCCGAGCAGCGGCGCATCGAGTTCGAAAAGACGAAGGCCGAGGCCGACGCACAGGTCAAGATCATCTCCGCCGAGGCCGGCATCAAGGTGGCACAGCACGAGGCCCGCCAGGTCGAGGAACGGGCGAAGGGCGAGGCCTCGCGGGTGCGGATGATTGCCGAGGCCGATGCCGCCAAGACCAAGCAGGTGGGCGATGCCGAGGCGAGCGTGGTGCGGTCAAAGGGCGAGGCGCAGGCAAAGGCGTATCGCGATCAAGTCGACGCCCTGACCGCACAGGGGGTCACCACCGTCGAAGTCATGAAGGCCATTTCGGCAGCGGGCCTCAAGATCACACCCGACATTCTCGTGGCGGGCGGAGGGGAATCCACTGACACCGGCGGACTCGTCAGCGTGCTGCTCGCACAGCTCGTGCAGAGAAAGCAAATCGGTACGGACACGGCTGTGGCTGTTCCGGAGGCCGTCCCAAAGCCTCCGGCACTGTGACGGACGCCATCCACCCGCTCGGTCCTCCAGACGAGCCGATTGCAGACGGCACTCGTTCCACTGCACCACGAACAAGCGGCCATGCGAGCCGATCCTATCGGAGTCACGAAGCGTGAGGGCCTTGGTCTGTCGCGGGGGAAGTGTGGCGTGCGAATCAAGGATCGCACCGGAGGTCGAACATCCGACGGATGTCCGCATTCGTGTCACCTGTGCTGCCATTTGCCGAACGGACGCATACGTCGCCCGCGGGAGGATTCACGTGCCCGATGGCAGGGTGCCGGGGCACGAATTCACCGGCGTCGTCGACTCCGCGGGCCCCGGGGCCACGCGGATCAAGCCTGGTGACCGAGTGGTGGTGAACCCGCTGATTGCCTGCGGCGACTGCTCGAGTTGCCGGAGTGCCCGGCCCCATCAATGTGTCGCTGCGCGTTTTCTGGGGATCGATTGTGACGGCGCGTTTGCAGAACTCGTCGTCGTTGACGAATCGATGGTACACGTGCTGCCGGCCGGCATTCCCGACACCGTAGGCGCCTACGCCGAGCCGCTTGCTGCCACGATGGCCATTCTCGATGCGGACTTGCCGCCGGGGGCGAGCATCGCGGTCACGGGTACCGGTCGCATCGCCACCCTGACGGAATTCATCCTCCGAGAATTCGGCCACGATGTCCACACGGCCACCAGCGACGCCAACGCATATGACGTGGTCGTCGAGACGAATTTGTGCTCGGCGAACCTCGAGTCGACCATGCGGCTGCTGAAACCGGGCGGACTGCTGGTCATGAAGAGCCGTCAGCCCGAAACGGTCGCGATCCCTCCCCTGGTATGCATCCCCTGGCGGCTCAGGATCGAGTGCGTGTATTACGCGGACTTCGGCCTCGCCCTCGGACATCTCGCGCGATGGTCGCCGCAACTGCAACGATTCGCCGGAAGCGAGTGGCCACTTGCCCAGCACGAGCAGGCATTCGCCGAGGCATGCGAAGACGAGACGGCGAAGGTCTACTTTCGCCCCAACGGGTGAACTGAGTATGTGCGGTATCGCAGCCATCCGCACACCGCGTCGGGACGGGATTCGGCCCGCCTTGAACACCGCACTGACGGCGATGCACCACCGGGGGCCCGATGACACCGGCGTCTACGTCTCTTCACGGACGAACGTGGGTCTGGGATCGGCGCGACTGGCCATCATGGATCCTGCCAATGGTCATCAACCCGTCGCCAATGAGGCATGCGGCATCCACGCCGTCGTGAACGGCGAGTTCTATGAAAGCGACCGTCTGCGGAAAGAACTCGAACACAAGGGGCATCGCTTCCGCACTGGCAGCGACAGCGAACTGCTCGTGCACCTCTACGAGGAACACGGCACGGGATGCCTGCGATTCCTCCGGGGCGAGTTCGCGTTCGTGTTGCTCGACGAATCGGCCGACCGGCTCTTCCTCGCCTGCGATCGCTTCGCCATCAAGCCGCTTCACTACGCACGATTCGGCGGCGGTTGGATCATCGCTTCGGAAATCAAGCCGCTCATTGCCATGGGGATGGAACCCCGTTGGGACCTGACCGCCTTGCAGCAGTCCCTTGCATTCCAGTACGGAAAGCCGGGCTCGACGCTCTTCGAAGGTGTCAGGCAACTGCGGCCAGCCCATGCGATGGTCCTGGATCGTGACGATTGCAAAGAGTTCGTCTACTGGGAGCCCTGCTTTGAACCCGACCCGACCGTCACGGCTGAGTCGATCGGTGCCGCCCTCCGTGAGGCGGTCCACCTGCGACTGCGGGCGGACGTCCCCATGGCATGCACGTTGAGCGGCGGATTGGACTCCAGCGCGGTTGCGGCGATATCGGGTATCCGCGACTGTTTCTGCGTTCGATTCGACGCCCCCGAATACGACGAAGGCCCGCAGGTGCTCGAGGATGGTTTGAACGATGTGCGAATCCATCAGGTTCCCGTGACACGTCGCGATCAGGTGATGCATCTGGAAGATGCGGTGCGACAGAGTGAGGGGTTGGCCATCAACGGCCAGTTGGTCGGCAAGTTTCTCTTGTCTCGCGCCATCCGGGACGCCGGGTTCAAAGTGGTCCTCGCGGGCGAAGGGGCTGACGAAGCGTTTCTCGGCTACGCGCATCTCCAGCAGGATTACACCGACACGCCACCGCGGATCGCGTTGCAGCAGGGCATCATGCTGCCCTCTCCGGGAGAGTCTTTTTCCTGGCGCATGCCAACGTGGCTCGAGCGTGTTCCCACATTCCTCCAGGCGAAACTGGCCACGGGCCGGCATGCCACCGCACTGCTCGCACACCCGCCAGACCCCCAGACGATCCTCGACGACTGCCTCGGCGGAATCGATTGCGTGTCGGGCCCGTTCGTGCGCCGGAGCGCGTGGTTATGGACCCGCATGGCGCTGGCGGGCTACATTCTTCGTACTCTTGGCGACGGTGCCGAGATGGCCCACTCCGTCGAGGCCAGACTCCCGTTCCTCGATCACGAACTCTTCGCGGTCGCCGCGAGGATTCCACCGCCGGCGCTCCTCGACCATGACCATACGAAACTGGCGCTTCGCGAGGCGCTTCGTGGGATCGTGCCGGAAACGGTCCGCACGCGCAAAAAGCATCCCTTCCTCGCACCCCCGCTCGACGGCGATCCGACAGTCGACGAGTTCGTCGATGACACGATCGCCAGTACGGCATGTCGCGAACTGCCACTCTTCGACCATCGAGCCGTTCGACGATGGGCTGCCGCGCGATTCCGGCTTCCCGATGCCGATCGCCATCGGCTGGATCCGGTTCTGATGCAACTTCTCACCGCCACGCTTCTCCAACGATGCTTTCGCCTGACATGAAGACAACCGAACCGTGGTGGGAGTCCCTGTACGACGATCACCTCGCCGACGTGCTGTTGGAACGAACAAGTCCGTCGGAGATCAGCCTCGCCACAGACTTTCTGACGGGTGTTCTCGACCTCCGCGAAGGTTCGACGGTGCTCGACCAATGCTGCGGCACGGGGCGGATCGCGTGGAGTCTCGCCGCCCGCGGAATATCCGTGCTGGGAGTCGACATCATCCCTTCCTACATCGAGCGGGCCCGTCGTCGCGATACGATCGTGCCGCTCACGCCCTGCTTCCAGACGGCGGATGCGTTCGAATTCCGTGCCAGCCCCCTCCGCGACGCCGCCTTCAACTGGTGGACGAGTTTCGGTTATGCGGCGGACGACGCAGACAACCTGCGGATGCTCTGCCGCGCGAGGGAGTCGATCCGCTCGGGTGCATCCTACGTTGTCGACTTCATGAACATACCGGGCATCCACAGGTATTTCCTGCCCCGGGTGACGACGTGCGCCGGCGACGTGACGCTCGTGCGAGACACCACGCTCGACCTTGCCGACAACGTGATGCGCAAGACCTGGACGTTCACGCTCGGCGACGGTCGCCGGATCGTCCGTCACAGTGCTGTACGACTCTACGACCCGGCCGCCCTGCAGAGCCTGTTCCTCCAGGCGGGTTTCGACGCCATTCGCTTCTACGGAGACGTCGATGCGTCGCCACTGACCGTCGAAAGCCCACGGTGTATCATCTCCGGGAGAAATCCGCCGTGAACACGTCTTTCTTCCAGCCTGAGATGCCGTCCGACTCCCGCACCACCCGAGACCGGATCTTCGCTGGTGCCGTCTACTTGAAATCAGCCGGGCCGGCATCTCTCGCCTTCGTCGACAGCGTGCTGCAACTGATGCGGGACCGACTCGGGACAGACGACATTCGCGCCGCCCACAACGCATGGAGTGCCGATGAGTTGTTCGCGCGGCTCGGGTCGCTGCGGCGGACCATCTATCAGGAAAAGGAGTTCCACTCGCACGTTCGAGCCGTCGTGGCGGAATGCGGCTTCGATACCGAACGCGTCGCCTTCGATCCGGCGCGGCTGCGTGTCGTACAACCCGGCGGCCATCGCAACCCGCTCGCCGCACCGGTGTACTACCCGCACCGAGACACCTGGTATGCCCATCCCCAGTGCATGATCGTGGGGTGGCTGCCGTTGCACGATCTCGCGCCCGAGGAAACATTCGAGTTGTATCCCGACTGTCTTTGCCGCCCCGTGTTCAACGACTCGGAAATCTTCGACTACAACGACTGGATCAAGGACGGTCCGTCGCTGAAAATAGGCTGGCAGGAGCGGAACTCGGGTGTGACCGCCCGATACCCGCGGGCACTGGACACGACGGTGCCGGAGCGGGTGGAGAGATTCTCCTGCCACGCGGGTGACACGCTCGTGTTTTCCGGCGCCCACTATCACCGGACGCTGCCTCACGACCTGCCGCAGACACGCTACAGTCTCGACTTCAGGATCGTCGACCGGGATGACATCGCCGCTGGTCGGGGCGCACCGAATGCGGACAATCGTTCGCGGGGAAGCACGCTGAAAGACTATGTGGGGTTCTGAGTTCGAGAATCCGTTCGTTCGTGCGCTGTCTCGCGTGGTCGCGACCCACGGGAAGAAGACCGCCATCGAGACCTCCGCTGGCCGGCGTCTGTGCTACCGGGAGTTGTGGGACGAGGCCGTCGCCATGGGCAGCGCCATGCGCTCCCACGGGCCACTGGATGGCTTCTGCGTGGCCGTTGTGTTTCCGCGTTCACCGGAGTTCGTGACGGCCCTGATCGCCTGCTGGATGTGCGGCGCGGTCGCGGTCCTTCTGGACGCCGACCTGCCGCCCGCACGGCGTCGCAAGATCCTGCTGCAGGTGCGCCCACACTTCGTTCTCGACCGGCACGGATGCCGTTCCTCCCCCTTCCCAAACGAGACTGCCTTTCCGGCCCGGCAGGCCCCCGCGTACCTGATCTACACCTCGGGATCCACCGGCAGCCCGAAGGGCGTGCTCGTGTCCCACACCGGTCTCATGCCGGTGCTCCAGGCCCAGATCGAAACGTTCGAGGTCGATGACGACAGCCGCTGTCTCTGGGTGCATGGCACTGGCTTCGATGCCTCCCTGTCGGACATCGGCACCGCGCTGCTCGCGGGGGCCACGCTGTGCATGGAGGAGGAACCGCTGCGAGATCTCGCCGTGCTCGGTCGCTGGGGAATCACACACGTCGACTTGCCGCCCGCGCTGCTACCGTGGCTCGACGAACGGGCATGCCTGCATACGATCGTGATCGGTGGCGAAGTCTGCCCGGCCGCAGTCGTGCGTCGGTGGGCGGAACGTACGAATCTCGTGTGCGTCTACGGCCCGACCGAGGCGACGATCTGCACGAGCATGGTTCGCTGTGGCCCGGACTGGGATCGGCCTTGGATCGGGAAGCCGTTGCCGGATATCACGTATTCCGTACACGCCACTGACGGGAGCGAAGCTTCGACTGGAGAACTGTGGATCAGCGGATCGGCCGTGGCCCTTGGTTATCCCTGGGAAGCGGAACTGACTGCGGAGCGATTCGTGAATGGGGGCCGTACGTTCCGCACCGGTGATCTCGTCAGGCGGCATGGTCGCGACTCGTACGAGTTTCTCGGCAGACTGGACCGACAGTTCAAGCTCAACGGACGACTGATCTGTCCGGAAGAGATCGAAATGGCCCTGCTGGAGACGGGACTGGTGCAACGTGCACGGGTGCTGCGGTGCGGTCGGGACACCCATGCCGCATTGGGCGCGAGCGTGGAGTCCTCAGTCGGTTCCGACATGCTCGCTGCGCGGCTGGGGCAGAGACTCCCATCGTGGATGGTTCCGACGTGCTGGGACACGACGCAAGCGATTCCAGAGACCGCCAACGGCAAGCCGGATGACGCATCCATCCGCGAACGCCTCGCATGGCGGGAGACGTGCGAGGCGGAACCAACCGACGGCGATGAGAGGGTCATCTGTCGCCTGATGGCAAAGTGCCTGCAGCGCACCACGGTAGCTGCCCATGAAGATTTCTTCACCGACCTCGGCGGGGACTCGCTCGCCGTGGTGGCCTTCACGTCTCTGGCCGCCGGATCCGGTCTGGAGATCACCCCGGAAGCACTCTCTCTCGGTCGCACTGCGTCGGGAGTCGCGGCCATGATGCGTGCGGGCACGACGGAGGCACGTGCTCCGCACGAGTTCGCAGCCGATGTCGAGTTGCCTTGGACGTTCCCCAACCAGCAGTCCGAAGCTCCCCGCAACCTCCTGCTCACGGGCGCAACTGGCTTCCTGGGTTCGATCCTCTCCACGACACTCGACGGCGAGGTCGTACCGCTGTCGAGAGCCAAAGGCGACGTTGGCAGGCCGTTCTTCGGGTGGGATGAAGCGGTCTGGCGGATGCATGCCGACACCATCGACACGGTGGTTCATCTCGCGGCGGATGTCCGTCTTTTTGCACCGTACAGCGAGTTGGCACGGACGCAGGTCGAGGGGACACGCGAAGTCCTGCGATTCTGCGCGACCGGGCGACCCAAGACACTCCATTACGCCTCGACCCTGTCCGTATTCGTGGATGCCGACCCACGGGACACCCTCTGTCGAGAATCGGATGTGCGCCGCCAGGTGTCGTGCCTTTACGGCGGATATGCCCAGTCAAAATGGGTGGCGGAACAACTCGTGCTTCGCGCCATGGAAAATGGGTTGCGGTCGGGCATTCATCGTCTCGGATTGTTGGCACCCTGTACGCGGACCGGCATCCGCCCGCGGAATGACTGGTTCCTCTTTTCACTTCCAGGGCTGCTCGATCGCTCACGCGATGCAAACCCTGAACTGGCATTTGACCTCACCCCGGTCGACTACGCTGCCCGCGTGATGGCGTGGCTCATCAACGAGTGCCATGAAGGCATTTTCCACATCGCGGCGCCACGACCGACGACCCTGCGCGACCTGGCATCCACTGGCCTGCGTCCACGTCGTGGACACGACAGTCACGTGGCAGAACTCGCCGCGAGTGGAAAGCATCGGTCGCTCGGCGTTTTGAAGTGCACGCACACCCGATTTGATTGCAGGCGGACGGAACAGGCTCTCATGGGGAGCGGGATTGTTTTTCCGGAAATCAACGATGCCTATCTGCGGACCTGTTTGCAGCACGCTGAACGGGGTGTCGAATGACAGCAGCACCCGCGAAAACAGGAATGCTGCTGGGAAAGTTCCTGCCGCCGCACTGTGGGCACCTCTATCTTGGCGGCTTTGCGAGACATTTCGTCGACGATCTCACCATCGTCGTCGGGACCCTGAAAGGCGAGCCGATCCCGGGCCGACTGAGATTCGAGTGGATGCGGCAGCTGTTTCCCGGGGTGAACGTCGTGCACCTCGCCGAGGAACTGCCGCAGGATCCGTCGGAACATCCGGACTTCTGGCGGCTCTGGCAGACCTCACTGCTGCGAATCCTGCCCTCTCCCCCGGACGTCATTTTCGCGTCCGAACCGTACGGGGAGAAACTTGCAGAGGTGCTCGGGGGCCGGTTCATCCCCGTGAATCCTGATCGCAGCATCCATCCTGTCAGCGGCACGGCTGTTCGCGAGAACCCGTGGGCACACTGGGAGCAGCTTCCACCTCCCGTGCGTGCCTACTATGCTCGACGAGTGTGCGTCTTTGGTCCGGAATCTACAGGCAAGTCGACCCTCGTCCGGCAACTCGCTGAGCACTTCCGCACGGTCGCCGTACCGGAATATGCCCGCACGCTCCTCGAATGGCGGCATGGGCGGCTGGACCCGGCGGATTTGCCTGACATCGCCCGTGGGCAGGCGGCCAGTGAGGACGCGCTCGTACCGTTGGCGAATCGCGTTGTCTTCACGGACACCGACCCGCTGGCGACGGTGGTATGGTCCGATTTTCTTTTCGGGTTCGTGGACCCGGAGGTTCAGACGCTCGCGCGATCACGGACGCCGGACCTGTATCTGCTGACAGATGTCGACGTGCCATGGATACCCGATCCGGTGCGTTACCTGCCGGATGAGCGAGCGAGCTTCCTCGCACGCTGCGAGGAGGCACTCGCATCGCGAAACCGACGCTTCGTCAGGATCAGTGGCAGTTGGAGCGAACGTTTCGCGATGGCCGTTCAGGCCGTGGAGTCACTCGGGATTTCGGCACCTTGAACCGACGTCGCGGCGGAGCCGTGCATCTCCGACGTGTTCAGCCACACCGCCTCGAACCCAAGGATAGTCCGGTCAATGGCACCTCCGCACCGGTCTTTTGGCTGATGAGCGACTCGTGAGCCTCGGGAGGAGCGGCCCGGGCGTCCGGAGCGGGTTTCTCGAAAGGCCCCGCACCTGCTTCGGTGGCGTTTTTCTGGAGTCTGCGCAGACCGCGTCCCAGTCGGCCGATCCCTGGGCTTCGACGCCTCGCGTCCGGCGCCGGTCAGAGGCTGTGGATGTCGATCACAGGCAGTTCGTCTATCCGTCCCTGAAAGATTGCCCGGTCGTCATGGACCTGCACGAGCTCTCCCCAGTCGATCGGCGGGCCACG
>Ga0114967_10003233_pt1 | contig 13428 bp, 16 predicted proteins | sample M_130628_MF_Meta_FD_92639 | JGI IMG/M metagenome (GOLD analysis project Ga0114967, IMG submission 92639) | Freshwater microbial communities from Lake Montjoie, Canada to study carbon cycling - M_130628_MF_MetaG | ecosystem: Environmental > Aquatic > Freshwater > Lake | place: Lake Montjoie... | reverse complement strand
CTAAGAAAATGACCAATCACTGGTGTGCTGTTAAGTTGGTTATGGCATCCAGAAATTTAAAGGCATCATACATTTAAAAACACAACCTAAAAAATTATTCAATCATGAAAAAATCAACAGCAACACTCAGTTTAATTTTATTTACATTTTTTTCTGGGTTCGCTCAGAGTAAAGACGCTGAAGGTGACGGGAGTGTCGCCTTCGGTATAAAAGCAGGTGTCACATTTCCTGCATTTGCAATTTCAGGGGCTACTCTAGAAGGTGTAGCATCATCCTCTCTCACATCCTATTATGCAGGTGTCATCGTGGATATACCGATTGTCAATGCATTATCAATCCAACCTGGATTATCAGTGATAGGCAAAGGTACCAGCCTAAGCTCTGCAGGAGGAACCACCACTAAATTAACTCCATTGTATCTTGAAATCCCAATAAATTTAATCGTTGGGATTCCAGCTGGGCCAGGTAAATTTTTTCTCGGGGCTGGACCCTACTGGGCTTTGGGAATAGTTGGTAATGTAAAAACGACTGGTAAGGGGGATGTAAATCTGAAATTTGGCTCGGGTGATACTAAAAACCTGAAGCTAACTGATTATGGACTTAATTTCTTACTCGGTTATCAGTTACAAAATGGCCTTAGTATTAATACAGGTTATGGCTTGGGTCTAACAAATATTCAGCCCGATGCTGCTATTGATAAAACCTACAAGAGTGGCGTATTTTCTCTGGGATTGGGATTTCTTTTCTAAGGATTTCTTCCAGATAGTGTATCCAAATAAACTAGTATACATTTGGATACACTATCTGTCGATTAAATACCAGCCAAGTACTTATTCAAACTAGACACCAAAAATATTTTTCGAATTTTCAGTGGTGATACGAGCTACTTCTTTTATTGATGTACATTTTATATCGGCAACCGCCTGTGCAATATGAACCAAGAAACTACTTTCGTTCGGCTTGCCACGATGAGGCACTGGTGCTAAATAAGGGGAGTCTGTTTCCAAGACAACATGCTCCAGGCTTAAATCACGAAGCACCCGGCTAAGTCCCGAGTTTTTGTAGGTAAGCACCCCGCCTATTCCTAAATAAAAGCCCAGATCAATGATTTTTTTTGCTTGGTCGGCACTGCCGGTAAAACAATGAAAGATACCTCGGAGCTTCTCATTTTTTTCAGCATCTAGAATCTCAAAAATTTCATCAAAAGCCTCACGACAATGAATCACCAGTGGTAAACCCAATTCCTTCGCCCATTTTATTTGAATAATAAAAGCCTTTTTTTGAATCTCTAATGTTGTGTTATCCCAGTGAAGATCAATACCAACTTCGCCTATGGCGTATATTTTATGTTCGGCAATCGTCTTTTTGAGTATATCAAGTTCATCTAAATAATTCTTTGCTTCTGCACTCGCTATTTCTTTCACATCACAAGGATGCAAGCCTAACATTGGAAAACAATGTTGAGGATATTCATTCACCAAACCAAGAACCAGTGGGATGGATCCGGAATTGACATTGGGGAGAAACAATCTACTTACCTGAGTTTCCAAAGCACGCTGCATCAGTGCGGATCGTTTTTCAGAATCTTTTTCGTAATACAAATGCGTATGCGTATCGGTTAAAATCATCGTGATCAATTAATAGGAAAGCCTTCCGCATAGATACACGAAAGGCTTTCATTATAAAAATTAAAAGAGATATCTATTTTTTTACAGATTTAGCACCTGGCACACTAGCCACCCCCCCAGCCTTAGGAATAATATTCACTATTTCAATCTCAAAAACCAAAGGTGTATACGGTGGAATACCTGAATTGCCTTGTTCTCCATAAGCGAGTTTTGAGGGCATTACCAACGTTGCTTTAGTTCCTTTAGGGAATAACATTAATCCTTCATCAAAGCCAGGCACCAACGCATGGGTGCCAACTGACACCTTTAAAGGCTCATAAGGACGCATCGCATTAAAGACCCCTGCCTTTTTAGCAACCTCTGGTAATGAGGTATCAAATACCTTACCACTCAAAAACATACCTGTGTAGTTTACTTGTACGGTATCTCCTACGGCTGCTTTTACTCCCTGGCCTTCTTTGGTCACTACATAGTGCAAACCAGAAGGTCTGGCCGCTGTTTTTAATTCTTTGGCAGCGACATATGCTTTTAGTTTAGCATCCTCTGTAGTTTTCGCTTTGTCTATTTCTGCTTTCAAGAAAACATCAATCTTGTCTCGAAACAAGCTATCTGTTAACTTTCCTTTAGGAATTACTTTTTCTACTTTGATCGTATAAACAAGATATTTCCCCTTTGAATGAGTAGGCTTTGGACGCCCCATTTTGGCAGTCATGGAATCGATATTAATTTTGAATGAAGCACTATCTCCTTCACTCAATAAGCCAAGTGCTGCAAACAAATCTCCTTTAAATACGGACTTTTCTCTGACCAACAATGCCGAATGATCGTAATCGTAGGAGCTAAATAGTACTGAATCTCCCTCTTCCGTTTTTTCTATGGCCTTGAAAGCAACAAAATCCCCCAATTTGATGGTTTCACCAGATTTGTCACTGTAAATCTTATACAGCATATCTCCCTCACCTTTTTTAAATTGGTTACAGCCAGCTAGCCCTAGTGCTGCAATTCCTAGAATAGTTACGATTTTCTTCATTTTGAGTTTTAATTTTATTGAACTAAAAGAGCTTTATATTCTGGCAATATAGATTTAAACTTACTAACAACATCTTCAATTTTACCATCTGAAGAACCACCTGCCGCATTGTGATGGCCACCTCCATCAAAATATTTTTTACAAATTTCATTGGCAGGAAAATCTCCAACAGACCGCAAAGATAATTTAACCCGGTCAGGTCGATCAATAATTAATGCAGCTAAATGAATACCTCCAATAGATAGGGCATAATTCACAAGGCCCTCTGTATCACCAACAGAAATCTGATATTTCGAAAGATCTTCCTTCTTGACTGATATCAAAGCCGTATTAAACTCGGAGAGAACTTCGAGCCTGTTCATCAAACAATGTCCTAAAAATTTCAAACGATTTTCGGAAGAATTGTTATACAGTAATTGATGAATTCGAGCATTTTCAACACCACAATTAATCAGTTCGGCTACCATCGCGTGCACTGCTGCTGTCGTGTTTGGAAACCGAAATGAACCCGAATCGGTTACGATACCTGTGTACAAACAGGTTGCCACATCTTTATTAATCAAATGCTTTTCGCCCATTACTTGGGTAATAAAATCAAAAATCAATTGGGCTGTTGCACAGGCACGCGTCGACCAGTAACGGTAATCATCAAATCCTTCGGGCTCAGGATGATGATCGATCATCACCTTCAATGCTTTTGCTCCACGAACGAGTTCGCCTAATTCATTGATCCGAGAAAGCGTGTTGAAATCTAAACAAAATATAAAATCAGCATCCGCTACGTATTGTTTAGCTTCTTCTAACCTTTCAGTATAAATCAGCACCTCGAAGTTATTGGGCAACCAATGCAAAAAAATAGGATAATCCGTTGGGCTAATCACCTTCACATGGTGCCCTTTTTGAATCAAGTAATTGTACAAACCCAAAGATGAACCCATCGCATCCCCGTCTGGTTTGTGATGTGTGGTAATGACAATGCGTTTCGGTTTAGCGAGTGCTTCTTTTAATGAGCTTATTTCTTCTAACATGTGCTACTTAAGATGTGCAAACTTATTAATTAAAGATGGGCTTTCGCACCTGACCTAGGTTTTAATTTAATAATTCATGAAATAATCACATACACAATGCGATCCAGCAAATTTTGATCATCACAAAAACTTTAAACTAATTAGTATTTTATTAACTTAAATTTAATTAAATTTAAGTTAATAAAATACTAATTAGTTTACTTATAGCAGGACGAATTTAATCAGCAAACAATGAAACCTACATCAAAAATAAACTATGGGCTCTATTTCATTGCCATTAACCTGGCTTTATGGAGTACTATATCATGCAAAAAACACCAAGGAGCAGTAGCCCCTACTATTTCAGAAGGGGCATTGACCCCTACCCAAGAATTAGTAATGACTCCTCACTTCACAAATAACAAAATAAAAAGGTATCAACAAAAAAGTCAGAATAGCTGTTTGATCACGAGCATATACATGCTCGTTCATTCTATGAAGGGGAATGGTACTACCGTTGATGAAAGTGAAACCGAATATAAATTTGATGGAACACACAACAAGAATAATCCAGATGAAAAAAGATTAGCCACCGATAATAATCTAATCTATCATCATATACTTCTCGAAAACACCTTAGGTATTACCCCGACCAATGATGCTAGCTACACATACAGCGACTTCAGGAACACCGTAAATACGCTTGCAGACATTTTAAAAATAGGTCCATTTATCTTGGGCATGCAACGATATCCTAACCCGGGGCATGCTATTCTAGTGATTGGTATTGAAAAAAGAGATGGGACATTGATCTATATTGATCCAGAGAATCCTAACATCAATATGTGTTGTAGTATTTTCAATCCCTTCGTTGCAGGAATTAGCGAACTATACTACCCCAATACCTATGCAAAACAACACACTCAACATTACGCCCAAACCCAAGAAGAAGAGAATAGTTTCCAAAAACTAAAATCAGATGGAGCAAAAAAAGGACCAGAAGAATATAAGCCTTAAATATATCCCAGTGGGAACCCTACGAACACGTAGAATACCCTGAAGTCCAACTTGTTTTACATCACCTCGTACTACTCCATCCAAAAAAACTTGAACCACCCACTTATAAGTGGTACCTTCGCGGTAATTTTTTTGAAAATACGAGAAATGAGAACAAACAGAACCTTTACAATGATAAAGCCGGATGCGGTGGCCAATGGTCACACCGGAGCCATTTTAAATGACATTATTAAAGATGGATTTAGAATTGTGGCATTAAAACAAATTCATTTAAGTGCGCCTATTGCTGGTAAATTTTATGCGATCCACAAGGAACGTCCTTTTTACAACGATTTGGTTCAATTTATGTCATCTGGGCCCATTGTGGCAGCTATCTTAGAAAAAGACAATGCCATAGAAAGCTTTCGTACGTTGATTGGAGCTACGGATCCAAGCAAGGCTGAAGCAGGTACCATTCGCAACAAATACGCAAAATCAATTGACGCAAATGCGATACATGGTTCCGACTCGGATGAGAATGCCCAAATAGAAGGTAGTTTCTTCTTCTCAGCGTTTGAGCGTTTTTAAAAAGTCTCACCCCGACCCTCTCCAAAGGAGAGGGCTTATTTAAAATTTTGCCTACAAAACCATGAAGATACTTCAACCACGTTTCATTTTTTTCTTTTTTGGCATGCTCATCATACCCGCAGGGGTGTCTTATGTAGCTGGATGGGATCGGAATGTAGATGCTTTGTTCTTTGGAAGAGCATTTTCCATTGCATTTTTTATTACCGTCCTATACTATCTCCTAAATCAAAAGGCAGGAAGAAAAAAGATCCAATCGGTCTAAAGGAAAATAATCTCTTCGATTACTGTACTACCCGCTCGTTCATTCATTTTGTCGATAATAACGGAACGCATCATCACCATTTCATTTTTAATCACGGCCGATTCAATACGAACAAAAAGTTTTTTTTCGCGTATAAAAATATCCTTCGTTCTATTAGCAACAGCCTTCCCCATCATATCTGGCCAAGCGAGTACCAAAGCAGTTTCATCAAACTTGCGCTTAAGCTTATATACCTTCAGCATTTGCTCAATGGCTTCTTTCAAAGATTTATCGTTTGTTCTGCCCATTTTGTTGTTTTAAGTAGTACGTATTGCGCAACACGTTTCTCAAATCTCACTGCACAAAGTCGCTGTATGCTGTACCGACTTCCCCCTTTTCGATCTCAAATATCCGTGCCTCTACACCAATTTCATCGAATATTTTTTTCATTCTGATCCTACTCGTATCTGTAATACAGATCTGCCCAAAATCCTGATTGGAAACCATCTTCATTAGTTTTTTGGTACGGTTATCGTCTAGCTTATCAAATATATCATCCAGTAACAGCAGCGGTTGAAATTTATTCTTTTGCACCAGAAAAGCATACTGTGCCAATTTAAGTGCAATTAAAAATGTTTTTTGCTGCCCCTGAGAACCAAATTTTTTGAGGGGCATGCCCTGAATCATAAACAGGAGATCATCCTTATGTATGCCAACCGTTGTACGCTCTAACATGCGGTCTCGGTCAAAACGTTGCGTTAATAACGTAGCAAAATCATGAACCAACAACGATGAATCGTAAATCAATTCCACCTGCTCTTCACCAGCAGCAAGATATTGATAGTATTGATGAAAAAGCTCCGTAAACAACTTCATAAAACCCTGGCGAGCATCAAATATCCGCTTCCCTAAAGCGACTAACTGTTGATCGTAAATTTCTAAAAGTGTTGGATCATATTTACCTGTTGTGGATATCTGTCGCAGCAATGCATTCCGATTAGCCAAACTACGATTATAAGCAATGAGCTCATCCAAATACGCGCGATCCGTCTGTGAAATCACATTATCAATAAACCGACGACGTTCTTCACTTCCATCGGTAATATTGTTAACATCATTGGGCGAGATCATCACCAAGGGAAATAAACCAATATGGTCAGCAAGCCGTTGGTACTCCTTCTTATTTCTTTTAAATTGTTTTTTCTGTGCTCGCTTCAGCCCACACGAAACAACCTCCTCCTGATTATTTTTCTCAAACACACCCTGTATCATAAAAAAATCCTGGCCTTGGCGTATCTGTTGGCTATCAATCGGATTAAAATAGCTCTTGCACATCGAGAGATAATGTATCGCATCCAGTAAATTGGTTTTACCCGCACCATTTTTACCAGTAAATACATTCACCATCGGCGAAAGCATTAATTCTGCCTCCGCGTAATTTTTAAAATTGAGTATCGATAGTTTCTGAAGCCACATGTCTGTTGCTGCAAATTTAGTCTTTTCGACTTCTAAATGAGACGGTAAAAAATGAGGGTATCATCAATTGGCATTGGGCGTGCCCCTTAGGGTCGGGCTTTCCGTTTCAAGTCCTCGTTCCGCTGCGCTTTACTCCGGGCTTTCCACTACTATCCCTCACGCAAAAAAGAGAAATGATCACGTCAGCGCACATTTGTCATATATCCCGTTGATACTTAAGTCTAAAAATGTATTTTTACATCCTCAAAAGATCAACACATTTAAACAAATGTCAAACAAAGAGCAAAAAGATAACGATAGTCGCTTCGTAAAGGCTAGTCAGTTTGTAACAGACAATGTGAATAGCTTAGCCGTCATTGGAATAGCTATTGTTTTATTGACATCACTTTACTTCGGTTACCAAAAGTTTTACTTGGTACCACGCGCAGAAAAAGCCGCCAACGAGATGTTCAAAGCAGAGCAATATGCTACTGCAGATTCATCAGCAGACAAAGCAATCCAAGGCGACGGATCCTACCCTGGTTTTGAGAAAATTGCAAACGAATATTCAAATACTAAATCTGCCAATCTAGCGAATGTGTATCTCGGCGGATTGTACCTCAAAAAAGGAGAATTCCAAAAAGCAGCTGATGCCCTTGGGAAGTATAGCAGCACAGGAAGCCCTGTAGTAGATCCACTGGTACTGGGCATGCTAGGCGATGCATATAGCGAACTGAAAGACTATAACAAAGCCGTTACTTATTACAAAAAAGCGGTAGACAAAATGCACAATGAATTTACAGGTCCATTATTCCTAAAAAAATTGGGTCTTGTTTATGAAGAGCAAAAAAATTATAAAGCAGCCTCTAAAGTCTACACCCAAATAAAAACGGATTATCCCAATAGCAATGAAGCTTCGATGATCAGTGCTTACATCGCTCGTGTAGAGGCTCATTTATAACCCACAAACTTTTAATTTAATATCACACAAAGGTTACTAGTCGCTGATTAGTAACCTTTATTATTCCTAAAAATAGCCAGCCATCTAAAACCATCATAAGCTACCGCTCACAAACACTAATAAATAAAAGCGAAACAACTTGTTGAACTTCTATAAAAAAATACTAGTGAAAACGTTAGCGAAGCGACTCTTGAGTGCCATAAAAAACAAAAAATCACGAAAAAATTGACTCATGATCGCTTCATGACCAATATAAAAACCATTATACACATGAAACCGTCATGAGCTTACACTCACAAACCCTAATGATTAATTCAGGCTCATGACAGCTTCATGGCCGCTGGAAAAACAATTAAACACATGAAAAACCTATCCGACTTTTCACATATCGAAATATCCTCCGCAAAACCATTCCGCTTTGGCATTATAACCGCACAATGGCATTCCGACGTTACCAATGCACTTTACCAAAGTGCTTATGATCGTTTGAAAAAACACGGGGCCTTAGATGAACATATAGTAAACATACCTGTTCCTGGAAGCTATGAACTGACCTCGGGTGCGAATATGTTATTAGAATTGGGACAAGTAGATGTAGTCATTTGTTTAGGATGTGTGATTCTGGGCGAAACCCGTCATTTTGATTTTATTTGTGACGCTGTTGCGAATGGCCTTTCCAATGTATCAATCAAACATAACAAGCCTGTAATTTTCGGCGTACTAACGACCAATAACCTGCAGCAGGCTTTAGATCGCTCTGGAGGAACTCACGGCAATAAAGGTGAAGAAGCAGCTATTGCAGCCATTCAAATGGCTAATCTTCAACACGAACTAGCATGTTAAAAAAAGAGATTTTTATAAAAAAAATAATTGACAATTTAATTTATTAATCCTATTTTTATATAAACCAAAACTTGCCAAATGAAAACAATTGCACTGGGAATATTCATCTTATTAGCAGCTAGCACAGTTTTAGAGTCGTGTAGCGAAAAGCTATGTCCTGCATATGGCACCAGTCCTAAAACTGGGAAGAAATAATGAGTCAAACGTTTAGAAAAAAACGACCCCAACCCTATAGGAATAATGAACTGGATCTCACTTGAAGCCCAACAACAATTGGACAGCATACAGGCTAACCAAGGCTACAGCATTATATTCAAGCACAGCACACGCTGCTCGGTGAGTTTGATGGCCAAGAAAAAATTCGAATTGGACTGGGACTCTCTACCCTCAAATACTCCGATCTATTTTTTAGACCTCCTCAAATTTCGTGACCTATCCAACAGCATCGCGGCTATTTTTAAAGTCCATCATGAATCGCCCCAGCTCCTACTTATTAAAAATGGAGCATGCATTTTCAAATCATCGCATTCAGACATATCAGTAGAAGAAGCTTCCGAACAAATCATGCAAAATTAAAAATCACATGTTGTATCAAATCCGGATGTACACTCTTCGCAACGGGGCAAGTTAATGCAGACCGCTCTAGGATGGCTTTTTCTTTATCTGAGTACACTCCTTCTTTTGGAAAATTGAGCACAATCTGCACCTCGGACACCCTCCTCGGATTAGAGGCCATGATCTTAACCAGAGAACACGTCGCACCATCGATATTTATTCCGTGCTCACGGGCCGCAATCCCCATCACCGTAAGCATGCAGGTACCTAATGCCGTAACTAAAAGATCGGTCGGAGAAAAAGTCTCACCTTTCCCATTATTGTCTACAGGAGCATCTGTCAACACAGTCTGGCCAGATCGAACATGGGTCGACTCTGTTCGTAATTCACCCCAATATTTACTTTCTATAGTCGTCATTTTTTTAATATTGCATCATTAGTATTGCGTATTGCGACGGCAATTTGTCAATGTACTTCATGCCGCAGCAAAACGCGCAAAATTAGTGATTCCAGAAAGAGATTAAATTTTATCCAAACTGAAAATTTCTTTTTCAACCCGTTGAATTATATAGCTCATATCATCCGGTCTATTCGTAAAATCGAGATGGTCTTTGTCGAGAATAAATAATTTTCCCTGCGTATACTGATTGATCCAATGCTCATATTTTTCATTCAATTTGGAAAGATAATCGGTACGAATACCTGTTTCATACTCCCGACCTCGACGTCGAATATGATCCACCAAGGTTGGAACCGATGCCCGCAGATAAATTAAAAGGTCAGGAGCCTTCACGAAGGCCATGATGCTATCAAATATCGACAGATAGTTTTGATAGTCTCGCGAGGCCATCAAGCCCATTTCATGAAGATTTTCCGCAAAAATATACGCGTCTTCATAAATAGTGCGGTCTTGGATAATATGATCACGACTATTCTGAATTTCCATCACTTGTTTGAAGCGGCTGTTCAAAAAATAGATCTGCAGATTGAAACTCCAGCGCTTCATATCGTTGTAAAAATCCTCCAAATAAGGATTCGTGTCAACAAGCTCAAACTTGGGTTCGTACCCCAAATGATTAGCGAGTAGCGCTGTTAGCGTGGTTTTCCCTGCGCCAATGTTTCCGACGATTGCAATGTGCATTTTGCATGTGCTTCTTGTCGTCAATTTACTAAATTCTGTGAGCGAATAGGCTTAAGAAAAACAATAATTTAAAAACTTTTAAAACCAATGATTTCACGCACTTCTTTAATTGTACTAAAAGCACTTTCACGAGCCTTTGCCGCACCATGTTTTGCCACTTGACGTAAATAGGCCTCATCATTCATAATGGCTTTAATACGCTCGCGCATGGGAGTGGTAACAAGCACCATGTCTTCGGCCAATTGTTTTTTTAAATCCCCATAGCGTATCTGACAGGTGTTGTACAAATTTTCAAAATGCTGATAGGTATCGGCACTTGAAACTGTTTTCATCAAGTCAAAAAGGTTCTGAATCGCGTCTGGCTTAGTTTCATTTGCTTGCGTGGGACCACCATCGGTCACTGCACGCATCACTTTTTTACGAATCACTTCTGGCTCATCCGACAGGTATACTGCGTTCCATTCTCCTTCAGATTTGCCCATCTTACCTTTGCCATCTAAGCCAGGAATTTTCACCAATTTGTCCGTAAAACTAAAGGCATAAGGCTCGGGGAAATACTCGGCATGGTACATCCGATTGAAACGATTAGCAAACGTACGTGCCATCTCTAAATGTTGCTCCTGATCCTTACCAACAGGGACTTTAGTCGCTTTATGGATGAGAATATCTGCAGCCATCAAGGTGGGATAAGTTAGCAATCCTGCATTGACATTATCGGGTTGCGAGCGTATTTTATCTTTGAAGGAAGCACTCCGTTCCAGTTCGCCCAAATAGGCATTCATATTCAGATAGAGATACAATTCCGTTATTTCAGGCACATCCGACTGAATATAAATAGTTGCCTTTTCGGGATCTATTCCTGCAGCCAAATACTCAACCAGCACCTGTTTTACATGGCTATGTAAATCGCTTGGTGTTGGGTGGGTAGTCAGCGAATGGTAGTCGGCAATAAAAAAATAGCAGTTATAATTATTTTGCATCTGAACAAAATTCTTAACCGCACCATAATAATTTCCTAAATGTAATTTTCCGGTACTCCGAATACCACTAACAACAGTTTCCATAAGCGGCAAAAATAACTATTTTTGGAAATGCTGAAGTACATTATCAGGAAATTACACCACCTCTGTTATATGGTGAGTATTGCAATTTGCTTTTTACCACTTTATCCCACTCTTTATTATTATTCGCGAAAGCACAACTTGAGAGCCATGAACAGAATCCGGAAAATGTTCAGTTTTGGAAGCGCATTCCTCTCTGGCATTTTTTTCAAATTTCGGTTTGAAAAACCGATAGACTGGTCAAAACCCTACATCATCTGCCCTAACCATACCTCCAATTTGGATATTACCTCGATGGTTCTGCTCATGAAGAATGATTTCGTATTCTTCGGCAAAGCTGAGTTACTAGACAATATTGTAACCCGCTTGTATTTCAAAACGATTGATATCCCCGTCAAACGTGAAAGTAAGATATCGGCATTCCGCGCTTTTAAACGTGCTGAAGATTATTTAAAACGTGGTACCAGCGTAGTAATCTTTCCCGAAGGATTGATAGCCGATGCGTATCCACCCGTTTTACAACCGTTCAAAAATGGGCCTTTTCGCATGGCGATCGAGCAAAAAATAAATATCATACCAGTGACCATCCGAAATAATTGGAAAATCATGTGGGATGATGGATCCAAATACGGAACACGACCTGGAACATGTGACATTCGTGTACACAAACCCATTGAAACCAGCCATTTATCATTAGATGATGCCGATCATTTAAGAGATCAGGTTTATGCGATCATACACCAAGAATTAAACGAATACCAAGCCATTGAGAATATGCAAATAGTTCAGGAAAAAATCCATCTAAACTAAATGAAAATTTACACCAAAACTGGAGACAAAGGATATACCTCTTTGATTGGGGGAACACGTGTTCCCAAACACCATGTACGCATTGAAACCTATGGAACGGTGGATGAGCTGAACTCATACATTGGTATCATTCGTGATCAAGAAATCACACCAGAACAAAAAGATATGCTAAAAGAAATTCAGGACCGATTGTTTACCATTGGGTCTTCATTGGCTTCTGATCCCGAAAAGTCGAAAATGAAAATACCTGATCTGCACACATCAGATATCGAACTATTGGAGCAACAGATCGACAAAATGAATGAAGACTTACCCGAATTACGTCATTTTATTTTACCAGGAGGAGATCAAGCGGTATCCTTTTGTCATATAGCCCGATGTGTTTGTAGACGAGCAGAACGCATTTGTGTGAACCTCGCCGAAATAAGTTCAGTAGATGAGCAGGTAATCATCTACTTAAATCGTTTGAGTGATTATCTTTTTGTGCTCGCAAGAAAGTTATGCCACGATAGAAAAATACCTGAAAATCAATGGATTCCAAGAATATAAAGAATATCTCAAATATATTTTATGGTATTAGTATAATTTGTATATTTTTGCCCAAAATCTAACCTAAATATTCTAAAAATATGTATTGGACATTAGAATTAGCTTCACACCTACAAGACGCACCATGGCGAGCAACCAAAGATGAGTTGATCGACTATGCAATCCGATCAGGGGCACCTGTTGAAGTGATTGAAAATTTGCAAGCATTGGAAGACGATGGTGAGCCATATGAAAATATTGAGGAAATATGGCCAGACTATCCTACAAAAGACGATTTTTTCTTTAATGAAGATGAATATTAAAGAACCCATAAAGCTACTTTCAAACGCTACGCGCATAGCCTAGCAAAATATTGAGCATTGTATATTTTAAAGTTTTACGAAAGTATATCACTTTAGAATATACAAAGCCCTGTGTGCTTTAATATTGCCCAAACGAGATTACTTAGTCGGTCCTCAAAAAGGAATCAAGTATCACATTATTAACAATTTACATTAAAATATGTGTATAAAATTATGCAATAAATGGATGTATTTATAACAAAAACTGGTATTTTTCATCAT
>Ga0114967_10003229_pt1 | contig 13436 bp, 13 predicted proteins | sample M_130628_MF_Meta_FD_92639 | JGI IMG/M metagenome (GOLD analysis project Ga0114967, IMG submission 92639) | Freshwater microbial communities from Lake Montjoie, Canada to study carbon cycling - M_130628_MF_MetaG | ecosystem: Environmental > Aquatic > Freshwater > Lake | place: Lake Montjoie... | reverse complement strand
TTTTGGCAGAGCATCCTCAGCGGCGCGGCGGGTCACACCTACGGCGCGGCAGGCATCTGGCACGCCAGCGTGGAGGGCGATCCCGGCTGCGCCTCGGCGGCGTTCGGAGGCAAGAAGGTCTATGATTGGACCACTTGGAAGGAAGGCATGAAGTACCCCGGCGCCACCGAGTTGGGCATGGCCAAGAAACTCCTCGAGCAATACCCATGGCAACGCTTCGAGCCGCATCCCGAGTGGACGGCACCCGGTTGCTACGCCGCAGGCATCCCCGGCGAGGTGCGCTTCATTTACCAGCCGAGGGGACGCATCTACGACTGGAGCGGAACGGTGGTGAAAAACCTCGAACCCGGCGTGCGCTACTCCGCGTTCTACTTCGATCCCGCCACCGGGCGGCGATTTGACCAAGGCTTCATCGAATCCTCCACCGGCGAATTCAAAACCAAGGAAATTCCCTCGCCGCAGGACTGGGTGCTCGTGATGCAGGCGCAAAAGCCGGACAAAACCGTCACGCTGGCGGATGCCAAAGTGGGCGAGGCTTTTTCCGGCAAACTGGACCCCGCCGGAGCGACATTCACTAAAATTGCCGGCCCGAACTGGCTCGCGATCCGCACGGATGGCACTTACTCCGGCACGCCCAAGGACACGAATCTCGGGCGGAATTCCTACCTTCTTGAGGTCCAGCCAGCCGGGGGCGAGCCGAGCTTGTTGGAAGCGAGAATCAAGGTGATGAGTGCCAATGGCGAGGTGCTAGCTGAAACCTTCGGCGGCTACAAAGGCAACCAGAACAGCAAGCAAGCCGACACCGGCTTGAATGTCGCACACAGCGGCGAGGTTTTGGGTTGGGTTGCCTCGGGCGCGGGCGCGATCCACGCCGTGGACCGTTCGATCAAAGGCGGCGAAGTCAACCTCAGCCCGTCCGACTGGGCGGTGATGATTTTTGACAACAATGTCATCACCACAGCCGAGGTCGATGCCAACGCCTCCGGCAAAAGCTATCAGCTCTCGTTCGAAACCAGTCCCGCCGTCTTTGCCGATCGGGCGCAAGCCTCGCAGGAGGGCGACGGGTTGCTTATCGAGGTCCTGCGCGGCGACAAATCCGTGTTGGCCAGCAAGACGATCACGCATGGCGCATGGGCCGGAAAACTTGAATTCCAACCCGGCGTTCTCGAATATCAAGGCGACGGCTCTGGAGCGGTGAAACTCCGCATCAGCCCCGCCAAAACGAGCAGCAAGCGCTTCCAAGGCGCGATCGACAATCTCATCCTGAAAGAAACCAAATGAAAAAAACCGTCCTTTTGCTCACTCTCGCGTTCGCTTTTTCCAGCGCCCTCCGCGCTGGGGAAACCCTCGCGCAGCAATTCCAGAACCCACCCGAGGAGACCAAGCCCTGGTGCTATTGGTATTGGTATAAATCGGACATCACCCTCGAGGGGATCACGAAGGATCTCGAGGCCATGAAAAAGGCGGGGATCCGCCTCGCGATGATCGGCAATATCGAATACGGCGGCCATGCGTCCGGGCCGGTGAAAATGTTTTCACCCGAGTGGCAGGCGGCGACCCGCCATGCGATGGCCGAGGGGGCGCGGTTGGGGATGGAAATCTACATGTTCAACGGGCCGGGCTGGAGCCAGTCGGGAGGGCCATGGATCAAGCCCGAGCAATCGATGCGCCGCGTGGTTTGGAACGAGATTCCCGCGCAGGGCGGGGCATTTTCCGAAAAGGTCCGCAACGCGCCGCAGGACATCGCCGTTCTTGCCGTTCCACGAAAAAAATCCGTCTCGATCCCGGGCGTGATTCCTCCCGGCCAGAAGGATGCCATCTCGATGGCGAAGTCCTCGTGGATCTGGCATCCGGCGGAGGACGGAGCCAACAGCGCGCCGGCGGGAACGCGGTATTTCAAAAAGGTCTTCCAAGCCGATCCGGCCTCGCTCGACGCCGCGAAGCTGCTGATCACGGCCGACAATTCCTTTGTGGCGTGGGTCAATGGCAAGGAAGTGGCGAAGGGTGCGGATTGGAAGACTGCACAGGAGATTTCCATCACTCCCCATCTCAAAAACGGCGAGAATATTCTTGCGGTCGCTGTGACGAATCCCGAAGCCGGTCCGTCTGGCTTGGTTGCCGCGGTGATGCTCGACTCGAAGGATGGCAAGCAGCAGTTGATCCCGACCGATGCCTCGTGGTTGGTGGGGTCCAGCGAGGCCGAGGGGTAGCGTGAGAGCGCGGCGACTCCGCAAGGTTGGCAGCCCGCCCGTATTTTGGGTGCGGTGTCCATGAACCCATGGCGCCTGTCTGGCGAAACCAAGTCGCTGGGTAAGATTGTCCGCTTCGAACATAGTGAGCCATTCACAGTACGCGGGCTCACGCTCGCGCCGAAGGCCCCGAATTGGTCGATCAAAGATCCAATGAGCAATGCCGCCATGGTTGATGGTAAACTTTACGCCTTGGATTAAAAAGGCGCGCGCACCCTGGTGGCGGAAATCCAAGCCGTCGGCTCGAATCCAACAACAGGAAACGCCTTATGTGCCGCCGACGCCGGGTGACACCCAGTTTGAAAATCCCAAACCGAGTGCGACCCCTCCGCCAGCCTTGAGTCAGGGCAAAAAAGTCACGGCCTCCAGCCAATTCAACCAACTCGGCTACGAGGCCGCAAAAGCCGTGGATGGCGATCCAAGAACCCGCTGGGCCTCCGACTTCGCTGCGCGATCGGGTTGGCTCGAAGTCGACCTCGGCGAAGAAAAAGAAATCAACCGTGTGAGGCTTTCGGAGGTCGAATGGCACGAGACGCGGGAGTTTGCTATCGAGTTCAAGCAAGGTGACGTGTGGAAAGAGGTCGCCCGCGGCACGACCATAGGTAAGGAGGAGGAGCTCAGCTTCCCGCCAGTCAAAGCCCAAGTTGTGAGACTGAATGTGCTCAAGGCTGAGCACGCGATTAACCTCAACGAATTTCAGGTGTTCGAGAAATAATCCCGCTAAGGAAATTTCTCAAACAACCGTCTTCTTTCTCGTGGGAGCAATCATCGAAGGTGGATGATGCCTTTTCTCGGCGCTCGCGCAGGCGTCTATTTTTTCGCCAGTTCGGCGTTGCGGTATTTGACGGTTTGAAGGTGTTCGCAATAGAGCACCAGCTCGCCATCGTTTTTAAAAACCTCATAACTCGCACGGTAGAGGCCCATTTCGGGATATTTGGGTGTTTTTTCGAGGTCGGTCTTGATGGTGTAGATCGTGTCGCCGATGAAAACCGGTTTGATGAAGCGGAGTTTGTCGTAGCCGTAGCTGAAGGCGTTCACGCAGTTCGTGGCGACCAACCCGAGGCCCACGCTGAAGACCATCGCCCCAGCGACAAGGCGCCTGCCGAAAATGCCTTCCTCTTTGGCGAAAATCTCGTCGGCCACATAGGGGTGCATATCTAGCACGAGGCCGTTGAACTGCATGGATTCCCCCTCGCTGATCGTACGGCGGATCGAGCGGATGCGGCGACCGATCTCGATGTCTTCATACATCCAGTTTTCAGCATTCCATACGGGAATTTCCTTGTGTTTAGAAGGGTCGGGATTGGGGTTTTTCATGGTGGGTTGGGATTATTTAGTTGTGTTGATTAAAGGTCAAAATCGGTTGTGATTCGAGCACTGTGTTGGCCTATGGAAGGCGCACCTGCGGGCGATTTGTAAATTTCTCCGTCAATGCGAATCGGGCAGCGCAGGGTCTTAAGCGGAGTGCCAGCTGGGCAGAGGACTTCCTGCTCCATGTCGAGGGCTCGATAGCCTGGGGTGGCGCGAAGTTTTTCCCACGACATGACCTCGGCGCACCAGATGTCGGCGGGCTCCAAAATGGAAAGCCAGTGAACGGTGGATTGAGTGGAAAGGTGGTCGCGGAGGGTCGCCTTGATCTCGTCGCGGTGAGTGAACCATGTCTTAGGATCCGTGTAGGCCAGCAAGGCTGGGCAACTCAAAAGCTCGCCGAGGCGAGGAACTTGACCCATCGCCAGCGCAAGGTGTCCATCCGAAGTTGCATAGATGCCGTAGGGGGCGCCGAGATAGGCGTGGGCGTTGTTCACAGCACTCCGCTCTGGGGCTTTACCGCCGTCGTTGAGATGGGTGGTGATGAGCTCAAATTGCAGGTCGAGGATGGATTCCAGAAGACTGACCTCAACCCGTCCGCCGCATCCTGTAACGCCTCGACGAACGAGGCAGGCAAGAATGCCCTGAACGAGATGGGCGCTGGTGGTCAGATCCGCGACGGCGAGCCCCATCGGGGTGGGATTTCCATCCGAGTTTCCGCTGAGCCAGGCGAGGCCCGACATGGACTGGGCCAGAAGATCTTGTCCGGGTTTTCCAGCCCAAGGACCTTCTGTGCCGTAGCCGGTGACAGTGGCATAGACGAGCCGAGGGTTGATGGCCTTCACGGCTTCATAAGAGAGGCCGAGCTTATCCATCACGCCGGGCCGGAAGTTTTCTATCATGACATCTGCGGAGGCGATCAACTTGCGAACGGCAGCGAGATGCTCTGGATTTTTGAGATCAGCGGCGAAGCCCTCCTTGTTCCGGTTGATCGAATGGAACAGTGTGCTGTCGCCCTCCACGCCGAGGTTTGTAATGTAGAGCTGGCGGCAGATGTCGCCGCCTTGGGGACGTTCGATTTTAATGACGCGGGCGCCAAGATCTGCGAGCCGCATGGCGGCGGCTGGGCCGGCGAGGAATTGTGAAAAATCAAGTACAACAAGGTCGGATAGGGGCTTCATTTCAAGGTCTCCCATAGGTTGGAAATTTCGCGGGCTGCATCGGAAACGGATTTTCTCCCCGCCACCGCATCGTGGGCGACCGGAGTGGCCGCATCTTGGAAGGCCATGTAGCCGGGAACTTTTGGCCGGCACAAAGCCTCGTCGAGTGTCTGGAGTGTGTTTTCAAAAAATCCACTGCTCGCGGTGTTCACAGTCTTGTCGGTCCACGCAGAACGATGCCCTGGTTGGCCGCCAGATTCAAAGTACACACCACGTTGCACCACGGGAGAAGCGGTGAAGGCGGCATAGTCCATGGCTTCGCGGGGATGCTTGGTTTTCGAGGAGACAGCCATCCCAGCGCCGCCGAGCGTCGATCTCAGGCGTTTGCCTTCAAATGCGACGAGCCCTCCGGCCTTTAGTAAGTGGCGGGCATAGCCGGGTCGCGAGTAGTTTGAGTATCCGTAGGCAAACGGGCAATACGCCGCACGAGGGTCCCCATCCACCGAAGACATCCACTCCGCTGTTCGGATGGGGTTTCGTTCCAAACAGGAGGGATCGCAGAGCGCCACCAGACGGCGCAGTTCCTCGAGGGCCCCGGCGAGGATTTCCTCGGGGGCGATTTTTCCGTCGGCACCGAAGGGCGTGTGTCCGAGCGCCTCGCAAAACATGTAGGAGTGCATGAGTACATCGATCGGGAAGGCCGAGACGGTCACAAAGCGCGCCTTGGCCATCTCTAAAACTTCCGGCCAGGTTTTTGGGAGTTGGAGACCGTGGTTGTGAAAGAGATCGGGGCGCCATGTGGAAATGGGCGTGGCCGCATCCGTTGCGAGCGTCCATTGCCTGTCTTGGAAGCGGTAGCTCTCATGGGAGCGTCCCACAGAATGGGCAGCTTGATCGCTCAGAAATTCCGGCGCAAGCCAGTCCTCGTAGGGTAAAAGAAGTTTCTCCGTCGCAGCTAGGGCCGTGTGAGGATGATCCATCACGATCAAATCGAAACGGGATGCCAATTCCTCCATCGATGCGTCAGCGAAGGCTTGCAGGGAGCGCTTGTCCCAGGAAATGGAAATGCCGGGGTGCAATTCCTCGAAACGTTGGGCGGCTGCGACGACAGAAACGAAGCCGCGGGTGTGGTTCCAGGCGATGCCTTTGAGATGAATCATATGATAGGGTTTTTGCGTTCGACGATGAGGAGGTGCTCGCACACGAGTACCGTCTCCCCGTGCTGGTTGGTGACCTCAAGTTTCTCCACCACGATTCCGTGGGAGGGACGCTTGTGCTCGCGCATTTCGGTGATGCTTGTTTTCGATACGATCGTATCGCCGATGAAAACGGGCTTGATGAAGCGGAGCTTGTCGTAGCCGTAGGACATCGCCCGAGGGTTGATCTCGGCGGCGGTCATTCCCACCGCCACCGAGAAAATAAGCGTCCCGTGGGCGATGCGTTTCTTGAATGGTTGAGTGGCGCACCATTCCGCATCCATATGGTGAGGGTAGAAATCCCCGGTCTGCCCGGCGTGGAGAACGATATCCGCCTCGGTGATGGTCCTTCCTGTGGTGGTTCGGCCCGGGCCTACTTGATATTCCTCGAAGAACGTTTCTTTCATGGGTTGATAAATTTTGAGGGGTCGCATCCTCCGTTGTCGCTCGACTCGTAGGCGGCCTCAAGGCACGCCATGGAATGGATCGTATCTTCGACAGGGGTGACAAGTGCCTTTGCATCGCCATCCGCCGCACGCATCACTTGGGCCATCGATCCGATGAACGCGTGGGGAAACCAAGAGCCCTCGAGCGGGATCGTCTCCCATATCGGCTTGCCGTCTGGGAATGTGCAGACCTCGAATTCATCCGGAACGCCGAGCGGATAGTTCATCAGGAGCCCCATCTTGGCAAAGATCGCGCCCTTGGTGCCCTCCCATTTGATAAAGCTCTCCTGGTGGCGCGTGCCGAATCGGTGGAAATGGTTCGTTTGAATGTTCGCCCGCACGGCATCGCCGTAATCGAGGATGAGCGCCGATCGGCTTGGGGCCATGTCAAGTTCTGGGTGGCGCAGGGTTTTGGCCTGGATCCGGGCAGGATTTCCGAGGAAATGCCGGACGCAATCGATGTGGTGGACGCTGTGGTAGAGCAGTTCCAGTCGGGGAGCGTTTTTGAGGAAGGGAAAGTGGTCCCATGGAGTATGTGAAGTCACACGGATCTCGATGTCTCGCAGATCTCCGATCGTGCCGCTGTTGATAACACTTTCGGCGGCCATCACAAAGGGCGAGAAGCGAAGCTGGAAGTTCACCGCAGCAAGGAGCCGGCGTTCCCTGCAAATAGCCAAAATCTCCCGCGCCTGTTCCATGGTTTCCCCCATCGGCTTCTGAAGAAGAACCGGGGAGCCTTGCGGGAGACGCCGAAGCACATCGGCAAAAAGGTTAGGCGGTAGAGCAAGGTCGAAGACCGCATTCGCAGGAGCATCGGAGAGCATCGAGTCGAGCGACTCAAAGGCCCGTGAGATGCCCCATTGCGCGGCCAACTTCTCCGCAGCTTCAAAATTCAGATCCGTAATGCTGTGAACGGGAAAGCCCGCCAATTTGTAAGCGGGCAGGTGAGCGTCCCTCACAATGCTTCCGGCACCAACTATGCAGATCGGGCGAGGTTTCGCAGGGAGTATGGGTTTGTAATTCAAACGCGGCATATCGGGTCTGTCTGTGTTGGAGCTATTCAGATCCACAAAAGAATGAGTGTCAATCGGGGGGATGGAGGGCGTCGGTTCTTATCTGAGAAGGGTGAAGCCGCCGTCAACGTCATAGGCGGAGCCGGTGATGAATGCAGCCTTAGGTGAACAGAGAAACGCGATGAGCGTGGCGACTTCGTCCGGTTGGCCCATGCGGCCGATGGGTTGACCTGCGGAGAGCTTGGCAAACATTTCGGCTTCCTGGCCGGGGTAGTTTTTTGCGAGGAATCCATCGACGAATGGCGTGTGCACGCGAGCCGGGCAGACGCAGTTGCAGCGGATGCCTTGATTCACGAAATCGCGCGCGACAGAGAGGGTCATCGAAAATACGGCGCCTTTCGTCATGCTGTAAGCGAAGCGGTCTGGAATCCCGACCTTTGAAGCGATGGAGGCTAGGTTCACGATGCTTCCTCCACCATTTTTGAGCATGACCGGAATGCCGAAGTGCAAGCAGTGGTAAGCCCCTCGCACATTGATTTGGTAAAGGCGGTCGAGGTCCTCAGGCGATGTCTGAAGAACATTGCCAATATGGGCAACGCCCGCGTTGTTCACGAGCGTATCGAGTCTGGGGAGGCTCTCAAAGGCGGCGCGGACAGAATCGGTGTTTGAGACATCCAGAGTCTGGATCGCGCCGGTGCCTCCGGCCTTTTGAATCAGGCTCAGTGTCTCCCCAGCTGCTTCGGCAGAGAGTTCAAAAATGCGAACATCGTATCCATCGGCGGCAAGTTGGAGGGCGGTGGCGCGGCCGATGCCGGAGCCGGCTCCGGTGACGACGGCGATGTGTTTGTCGGTTTGGGATGTCATGGAATTCGGTAGATCTGTTTTGCGTTGGTGGTGAAAATATGGGCTCGCTCGATTTCAGTGAGTTCGGCAAACAAGTCGCGGCTAATGTTGGTCCAAGCTTGGAGTCCATCACCCAGATTGACGACGGGCCAGTCTCCACCCCAGACAAGACGGGAAGGACCAAAGGCCTTGAGCATGGTGTCCGTGTAAGGCTTGAGGCCTTCCACGTTACGGAGCGGGGCGGGAGCATAGGCGGTGATGCCGGAGATTTTGCCATTCACATTCGGCTCGGCAGCTAAGGCGCAGATGGCTTTTTTCCAGACGAGAAATCCCTCGCCGGTGGGAGCATCGTTGGATGCGATTTCGGGAACGCCGCAGTGGTCGAGAATGAATGTGGTCTGTGGACACTCCCGCACGAGCTCGAGGGCAATAGGAAGTTGCCGCTGAAGAACGCAGAGATCAAAGGTGATCCCGCGCGCACCAAGGAGGCTCACATTTTTACGAAAGAGAGAGGTTTGAGAGAGTTCGTCCGGTTGCGTGTGCAACACGCGGCGTATGCCGGTCAGGCGGGGATGGGCCATCGCATCCAGGCTTCGCTCGAAGTCAGGGGATTCGGGTCGCCCTGCCGCCACGACGACTCGGATGATTCCTTCCGGATCCTCGGCCTTGGAACAAAAATAATGTGCCTCTTCGGAAGATTCCTCACAATCGACTTCCATAAAAACCCCGGCCTGAATACCGGAATCGCGCGAGGCGTTTTGGTAGTCGGAATGGTCGAATCGTCCAGCGAGGGCAGAAAAATCCTTTGTCCACTCGTAGGTGAAACGGTCAGGCTCAAGTAAGTGAACATGCGTGTCGATCATGACGATTTCAGGTGCGAAGTTACTTGTGTGAAAAAGATAATGCCTACTGCGGACTCACTCGCCATGTCCAAGATTTTCTTATTTAAATTACAACTTACAATAAAATATATCACCTATAGAAACTTGGCGCGGATAAAAAACGGGCAAAAAAACGTCCGCATCCCTCAAGCGATGTTTTGATTTGGTCTTTGGTTGCTGACTCGCCGTAAAGGACAGGCCGTTTGTCCGTTGGGCTGCGAAGCCTTTTTAGGGCTCGGTTGAGCTTCGAGTTCCCCAAACTTGCAAGTCTCAATATCAAATGCAGTAATAAGTATTATGAATAAGAAAGTTGGCGAAGCCAAAATTCCTGCATTGGACCGAGGGCTGGATCTTTTGGAATGGATGGCGGCTTTGACGGAACCCGTATCGCTCACGCAGATCGCGCAAGGCCTGCAGTTGAGTGTTTCGGAGATCCAGCGCCCAGTTGCTTGCCTGCTTCGACGTGGCTACCTTCGCCGCTCGGATGCTGGCGCGTACCGCCTTTCTGGGAGGATCGCCGGTTTGGCCGGCGCGCATCCGCCACACGAGCGACTACGGCAGTCGGCTCTCGGAGTGATGACGGAATTTGCAAGACAGTATAGGGAATCTATTCATTTGTGCGTTCCGGATTGGGACGCCGCCATCGTACTGATGGACGTGCCTGGTGGTGGACTTGTGCGATTGAGTCTGCAGGAAGGAGCGCGGTTGGAATCGATGAAATCCGTTTCCGGCAGGATTCTTACTGCTTTCGGAGCACTCACTTCCGTGGGGCTCAAGAAAAGTGCGCAGGCCGCTTTAAAAAAAATCTACAACGCGAGATTCGATAGCGCCGCGAGTTCGAAGGTGGTGGGCATTACGGACACGGGCGTGCCGGTTTTCGACTCCGCTGGGGAAATCGTCGCTGCGCTCACTGTTTCGGTCCTCCAGATGATGGACGATGGAAAGAAGAAAAAAAACCTACTCACTGCATTGCGCGACTGCGCTGTCCGCATCTCGGAAGGACTTTGATATTAAGCGTTCGACGTTGTTGAATTAGGGAATGGGTCGGCGGAGACTCGCCTGTGTGTGTTGGCGTGCTCCTTAGTTCCGCTGGGCAGGGTGCGAGCAAGTGGACCAGTGTCCACACGGCCGAGACGGCCATTCCCCCTTTCTTTTGCGCTGCAAAGTCTAATTTCAAAGAGACAATGGTATAAGCAGGGCGTTCCCTTTTTCTTTGTGCGGGAATAGCAAACTTCAAGCACCACGGGAACGAGGCTCTGAGTGATGCTGGAAGAGTCGGCTTGTTTATGGAAGGAGTTCGCAGGATGAGCCGGGGAGCCGAGGGGTCTCGTAGCGTGCGTCAACGATGCGGACTGGCTCGACGAAGCGCCCCTGCAGGTGGGGGATGTGCTCGAGGAAGATGGCTTCGTGGTCGAGGGCAATATGGTTGAAGAGGACGAGATGCTGGTGTAGCTGACCCATGTCGCCGACATGCGGAATGACGGGAACACCAAATTGGCGCGCCATGAGGCTCACGACGAGGAACTCGCTGACACCGGCCACGCGGACGGCATCGACTTGGCAGATCGCCATCGCGCCAGACTGGAGGTAGTTTTTGAAAAGAATCCGGTTCGGCACATGCTCGCCAGCGGCGACTTTGGTCGGGGCGATGGCATCGGCAATCGTTCGGTGGCCGAGCACGTCGTCAGGATGGGTCGGCTCCTCTAGCCAAAATAAATTCAAATCCCGCGTTGCTTCGGAGAACGAAATGGACTGGGCGATCGTCCACTGCTGGTTAGCGTCAACCATGAGGCGAACTCCGTCACCAGCCGCCTGGCGGACGATTCGCGCGCGGCGGATGTCGCGTTCGAGATCGGGTGAGCCGACCTTGAGCTTCATTGCGGTGAAGCCCTCGGTGGCGGATTTGGCGACATTCGCAGCGACCTGCTCGTCGGAGTAATTAAACCATCCGATCGATGTGTCGTAGCCTGGGTAACCCGCATCGAGGATTCCAATCCGTTGCCCACGTGTGGGCCGAGCGGAGTCGAGGAGCGCCCGTGCCGCATTGGCATCGATGACATCGGTGACATACGAAAAGTCCAACGTCGCGAGGAGCGCGTCCGAATCGAGGTCGAGGAGTAATTTCCAGAGCGGAACCCCGCGCTTACGCGCCCAGAGGTCCCAACAGGCGTTCGTTACCGAGGCGAGTGCAAGGTGTACGATGCCTTTATGGGGCCCGAGCCAGCGGAACTGCTGTTCATCGGACATCGCGCGCTGGAGTTCACCGAATCCAGCCATCACTTCCTCGATATCACGGCCGACGAGTTGGCGTGCGTAAAACTCCGCCGCGCGGCAAACAAGGTCATTTCCCTCGCCAAGAGTGAAGGCCAGACCGGTCCCGACTAGGCCGGAATCGTCATGGAGTCGTGTGACCGCGTAAGAATAAACGGGGTCGCGGTGGATGGCATCACTCCCGTGACCTGAGCCAATCGGGAAGCGGGCGTCGCGTGTGGATATTTCTTTGATCATAAAAATTTCAGCGCCGGTAGCCGAGTTCGGCTCCTCCGGTGACATGCATAAGGTGGCCGGTGATAAAGCCTGACTTATCAGAGAGCAGGAACACGCAAGCCTCGGCGACGACATCGCCCTCGGGGCAGAATCCCAGCGGGTGGATTTCATCAAGATAACGGCTGATGCCCGAAGGATCAGGTTGCTCGGAGGCCCATTGGCGAAGCATGGGGGTCCAGACGCCGGCGGGGCAGACGGCGTTCACGCGCACTCCGAATCGCGCGTAGTCGAGGGCCATGGATTTTGTGAGCGCGTTCATAGCTCCCTTCGTGGCCGAGTAGGCGGCGTGGATTTCTTGGCCGATCTCACCGACGAGACTGCTGGTGTTGAGTATGCATCCGCGCGAGGATTTAAGGGCTTCTAGGCCGTGCTTCACAGTCCAGAAAACTCCCTTAAGGTTGATTTGGAAAAAGCGGTCCCACTCGGCCTCGGAGGTGTCGTGCAAGGCCGCTGCCGGTGAGGCAATCCCGGCATTGTTGTGAATCGCATCCAAGCGACCGAAGCGTTCCAAGATTTTCCGAATAGCTTCCTCCACCTGGTGGCCATTGGCGACATCGCAAGCTAGCCCGATGTGGGCTTCACCGAGTTTGGCAGCGGCGACATTGGCTTCATCTGCATCAGGGCAACACAAGGCAACGCGAGCACCTTCGCGCGCGTAGGCTTTCGCGCACTCCCAACCGATGCCGGCCGAGCCACCGGTGAGAAAAATGACTTTGTCTTGAAGGTTCATGCGGCGTTCTAAGTAGAGATCCTAGGTGCGCACAAATATTACATCAAATAAATTTTATTAAAAAAAGGCACGTTTCGGCCAACGCTGAATTCCCGGTTCGAATGCCAATTGGGCCATGTCGGCGGGAAAGCCCTTTCTCTTCGGATTTAACATCTTCTGTCGCTCGAAATTCCTTTGATGAGCTATCCTAGTGAGAGATCTCCAGTTTGGATTTCAACATCACGGAAATATTCGCGCTAACGCGATTGCGAAGGATTTGATACGATTCCGCTTGGTTCCCTTTCATCGATCCTTTAGACAAAAAACCTCCTTCGAATGAGCGGCTCTCTGTAAAAACTTAAAAAAACTAGCATATGAAACTGATACGATTTGGTAATCTCGGAGCTGAAAAAGCAGGCGTCATTCTCGCCGATGGCAAGATGATTGATGTCTCAACTTGCGTCTCCAACTACGACGAAGCTTTCTTTGAATCCAATGGCCTAGAGCGCTTGGATGCTTGGCTCAGTGAAAATGCCGCCCACGCACCAGCGATCCCCGATGGCATCCGCCTCGGCTCACCGATCGCCCGTCCGAGCAAGATCATTTGCATTGGCCTCAATTACAGCGACCATGCCAAGGAAAGCGGCATGGCTGTGCCAGTCGAGCCGATCATTTTCTTCAAATCCACCACCGCCCTCACTGGCCCGAATGATGGCATTGTGATTCCCGAAGGTTCCGAAAAAACCGATTGGGAAGTCGAGTTGGCCGTGGTGATTGGAAAAACCGCGCGCTCCGTATCCGAGGATGCGGCGATGGACTATGTCGCCGGATATGTGTTGCACAACGACTACAGCGAACGCGCATGGCAACTCGAGCGTGGTGGACAGTGGGTGAAAGGCAAAAGTGCCGACACCTTCGCTCCTCTTGGACCATGGTTGGCGACTCGCGATGAGATTCCTGATCCCCACCATCTACGTCTCTGGCTTAGCGTGAATGGGGTCATTAAGCAGAACGGCAATACCGAGAACCTTATTTTCAATATCCCCTTCATCGTCTCCTACCTCAGTCGCTTCATGACGCTCCT
>Ga0114967_10003228_pt1 | contig 13436 bp, 16 predicted proteins | sample M_130628_MF_Meta_FD_92639 | JGI IMG/M metagenome (GOLD analysis project Ga0114967, IMG submission 92639) | Freshwater microbial communities from Lake Montjoie, Canada to study carbon cycling - M_130628_MF_MetaG | ecosystem: Environmental > Aquatic > Freshwater > Lake | place: Lake Montjoie... | reverse complement strand
GATGCCTGTACTGTGGTTAGAAGGCGCAAAGATGATGGCTAGACATTGTCAAGAAGGCGGCAAACCATGGGATGAACTAGGCGAAGCTATTAATAGTATTTGTCATAGAGTTGCCGAGCTACAAGGATTCAAGCGTCATGCTGTTATTCATGACAGTATGAATCTAGAAGCTAGTGAAATTTTAGAGCGTGTTGGCATGACACTTGAAAATCTCAAAGCACAAGCACATCGCATCAGCACAAGACAAGGTTATAGAGAGTGGGCGGAATCATTTGAACCAACTAGCACAATGCAAGGTATGGTTGAACTAGATGCGGCTACTATGGAAGATTATAAGAGCAAATTTACAGTATCTAGTTTCAAAGAAGACCTAGCAAAATATTTTCCTTTAATTCATAGCATTATGCAAGAAACAGGAACTGTTGATTTAGAAGACTATGTTAAAGAAAGTTCAGCAGAAGGTGATGAGGAGTATGTTGCCTGTATAGTGCAACATAACCGTTCAGGCCAATCAGTTGTACAAAGAACAAAACCTATAAGTCGTGACCGAGCAGAAGAAGTAATTAGACATGCTCTTTCTAAAAATACATTTGTACACCCGCCATTTATGACCATTTACCCAGCAAGTGCTGGCAAGTTAGACGGCTCAACTATTATGGCAAAATTTCCTGATATGAGTCAAGAAGCCATGAGCGAAGGTCCTGCTGACGAACCAGTGCATCCAAACGATGATGCCGACGATAAGCGTTGGGACGATATTGATGAAGGTACATGTAACGAGTGTGGCATGTGGGAAAGCAAATGTACATGCGATAATAAGGTAAAAGAACACTACTTTACAAAATTTATTGACTGGGCCGACTCATTAGTAGAGGGTCGTTTAGGTATGGATCAACTTGGCGAACTAGATATTCTATTAAAGAAAAATCTTACACTAGGTGATGGTACAGTTGCTATTGCAGAATTAAGTGCTATTGGTATTGAAGACGACGATCTTGAAAAACTTATTACAGCAAAATCAAATCTACCTAACGGTGAAGATACGCCGTTGAAGGATGTCGTTGCAGAATGGTTAACAGCATTTGACCCGCAATCTGCAGAAGAGTTAGGTTTAACACAAGCACCAGCGGCTCCTCCTGCAGAAGTACCACCAGAAGGTGAACCAACAACTGCTGATATGGATCCAGATGAAGCTGAAGAAACTACTGATAAGCCTAGTATGAAAGAACTAGCAGAATGGATTGCTGGGCATTATAATACTGCCTATGAAGAGCAAGGTGTTGAGCCAATGCGTAAAGGTCCAACTGAATTAGGAATTATGGCTGAGAAAGAATTTGGCGCACCATACGGTGAACTGGTTGAAAAAATGTGTAGTGAAATGTTTGACACTCCATTAGAACGAGTAACAAGAAAAGCAGATATTCGTAACGCTGAAAAAGAAGCAGATGACAATCAATCAGGACAACTTAGTCCAATACATGGAGAAGAAGAAATGAGAGCCGAAGAATTGGAAAAGATTAGGTCACTTGCTGGTTTATCTAATGAAGGTGTAGCTGATGCTGTTAAAAATGTTGCTAAAAAAGTTGTTGATAAACTTAAAGGTCCAAACGACGACGAGTTATTATCAAAACTTGAAAAAGAAACTGGCGGTAAAAGACCAGAGAAAAAACCAGAAAGCAAAACTAACGAAGAATTTGAACTTATGCGTAGACTTGCTGGATTGGCAAAATAACTCTATTTTAAACAATAATCTTGTTGACAAGATAAATAAAACTGTGCATAATAAACAAATGCACAGTTTTTCTTTTTAGTCAGTTGGCTTTAAAGAAGCGGCACATAAAATTAAACATTAAGGAAAAATCATTATGGCAACTTTAGCAGAAATTCGCGCAAAACTTCAAGCATCATCTCAACAAAACACCGGCGGCGTGAGCGGTGGAGACAACGCAATTTACCCCCATTGGAATATCGCAGAAGGACAAACCGCAACGGTTCGTTTCTTACCTGATGCTGATCCAAACAACACTTACTTCTGGATCGAACGAGCAATGATCAAATTGCCATTCGCCGGAGTTAAAGGTGAAACAAACTCAAAACCAGTTACTGTACAGGTTCCTTGTATGGAAATGTGGGGCGAGACTTGTCCAATTCTTACTGAGGTTCGTCCTTGGTTTAAAGACAAGAGTTTGGAAGACATGGGTCGTAAATATTGGAAAAAGAAATCATATTTGTTCCAAGGATTTGTTGTTGACAGCAAGTACCAGGAAGATAAAACTCCAGAGAATCCAATCCGTAGATTCATTATTGGTAGTCAGATTTTTAACATTGTTAAAAACGCATTAATGGATAGTGAGATTGAAGAATTGCCAACAGACTATGTCCGTGGCTTAGATTTCAAGATTGCTAAAACTAGCAAAGGCGGTTATGCTGACTATTCTACAAGTACTTGGGCTCGTCGTGAGCGTTCCTTGAGTGAAACAGAATTGGCCGCTATTAAAGATCTTGGCGTGTTCAATTTGAAAGACTTTTTACCTAAGAAACCAGGTGAAGTTGAACTCAAAGTTATGAAAGAAATGTTTGAAGCATCAGTTGATGGTGACGCATTTGATATGGACAAATGGGGTCAATACTTCAAACCAAGTGGATACAATGCACCTGCAGGTAACACTCCAAAAGCAACTAAACCAGCAGTAGATGCTGACGCAGAAGTCGAGGAAGATACTGTAGTTGAAATGAAATCTACTCCTGCACCTAAAGCAGAAAAAACAGACGACAGCGGTAGCGCAAGCGGTCGTGCCCAAGATATTTTGGCCATGATTCGTAATCGTAACAAGCAATAATAGGAGATAGATTATGGGAAAAGCCTTCGATATTTCGAAGTTCCGTAAATCTATCACTAAGTCTATTGATGGATTAGGAATCGGGTTTAACGACCCAACCGATTGGATTTCAACCGGTAACTACGCCCTAAACTATCTTATCTCAGGGGACTTCTTTAAGGGAGTTCCCCTGGGTAAGGTTACAGTTTTTGCTGGCGAATCTGGTGCAGGTAAAAGTTATATCTGCTCTGGTAATATTATTAAACATGCCCAAGAACAAGGAATTTTTGTTGTATTAATTGATACAGAAAATGCCTTAGATAAAGCATGGCTAGAAGCATTAGGTGTTGATATTTCAGAAGAAAAACTCCTGAAACTCAATATGGCAATGATCGACGATGTGGCTAAAACCATTACTGAGTTCATGACAGAATATAAAACTATGGATCTTGCAGATCGTCCAAAAATACTGTTTGTTATTGACTCATTAGGTATGTTACTAACTCCAACTGATGTAAATCAGTTTGAAGCAGGTGACTTAAAAGGTGATATGGGCCGTAAACCTAAAGCACTTACCGCATTAGTTCGTAATTGTGTAAACATGTTTGGTAATTACAATGTTGGTTTAGTCTGTACTAATCATACATACGCAAGTCAAGACATGTTTGACCCAGATGATAAAATTTCAGGCGGACAAGGATTTGTTTATGCAAGTTCTATCGTTGTTGCTATGAAAAAACTCAAACTTAAAGAGGATGAGGACGGAAATAAAGTATCAGATGTGTTGGGCATTCGGTCAGCTTGTAAAATTATGAAAACACGCTACGCTAAACCATTTGAAAGTGTACAGGTTAAGATCCCCTACTCAACAGGTATGGCACCAACTTCCGGATTAGTTGATATGTTCGAGAAAATGGGTGTATTATCCAAGGTTGGGAATAAATTAGCATACACTAGTAAAGAAACTGGTGAGATAGTTGCTGAGTTCCGTAAGAATTGGACTGAAGATAAACTTCATATTATTATGAATGAATGGGATAGTTCAACTGCGGCAGTTACAACTACAGTTCAATCTGATGAAGAGGAAGAATAATGGAAGAAGCATTAATCATGGAAGTTTGGGATACATTTCGTGAATATATCCCCGAAAAAAATAAGGAAATGGCAGCAACTCAGTATGTAGATTTCTTATTAGGCAAAGATGTTGAGACATCAATTATCGAAGGTCTAGTTGGTTATGACCCACATCTAGACGATGCAATTAAAAACGCATTGGCAGAGGAAGGATACGAATATACTGAAGAAGATGAGTACTACGACGAGGATGAGGACTAATAATGGCGCGGTGGTATGCCAAGGTTAGTCAAGATATTAGTCACTTACCCGGTTGTATTGATTATTTTTATCAAGAATTAGAAGAAGCCCGATCAGAAGTCAAAATTTATGGCAAGATTGAAAAGGCTTCTTCTGCTTTACCGGGTATTGTAGAACAACGCTTTAACCAGCTTCAAGAAATTGAGGCTGTGTTAGAATATCTTAACATTGAATTGCGACGAACTCGATCTAAGACATTTAAAAAATATTTAGAAAACTATCAACGAGCACTTAGTTCGAGAGATGTTGAAAAATATGTAGATGGTGAGGCAGATGTGGTTGATATGGAGAAAATTATCAACGAATTTGCTCTACTACGCAATCAATGGTTGGGCATTATCAAAGGCCTAGATATTAAACAGTGGCAGATGAGCAATATTATAAAATTGCGTACTGCTGGTATGGAAGATGTAACACTTTAAGTTCTAATCATGTACATTGAAGACATTGTTGATAAAATTATAGGTATAGGCAGTTGGTTGTATCAAGGTACAATCACTTTTTCACCTTACGACTCTAAATTTCTTTATAGCATTGATAGCCAACTCTGTCTTGGACGAGGGTTGACAGAAAAACAAAATATTTTACTCTTAAAAATTTTAACAAAATATCAATCTGATATTTCAAAGTTTTTATCAGTTGATGTAAACCCTTTTTTAACCACACCGAGATACAAATATCCTATACGAACATTATCACAACAAAGAACTATAAAAATTGTTGATGATGCTGAGGGAAAAAATAAAACTATACAAGTGTCTTTCCCCTATGATGAATCACTAGTTAATCAAATTAAAGAATATAGAAAAAATCAGACAAATGATGCTCGTTCTCGACTAGGCTGGACCACAAATGGTACTATTAACTGGAATACTACTACCTCTACTTGGGATTTTGCACTACAAGAAGATCATCTTAGCTGGTTACATAAAATATTTGAACCAGCAGGATTTCAATTTGACAATACCTTGATAAAGTATATAGAAGAAATTAAGTCAATTGAAGAAAATGTCGAAAATTATGTCCCTATGATAATTTTTGAAGAAAATAAATTCAAATATATCAACACACATAAAAATATACCACAACCGACTAGCACTGATTTATTGGAAGTATTGTTCGAATCCAAAAAAAATGGTATTTCAATTTGGGATACATCCATCGATATAGCATTAGATGATATTTCCATAAATGACTGTACTAGACAATACCTAAAAATACAAAATTCTCAAGAAATTACATTTGATAACAAAATTTTTAATCTTACTGATCTAGAAGAAATTATTCATAACATCGGAAGATGTGTGTTTGTGATCCCCGGTGGAACTGAACACGATACATTAACCAGAGCACACAAATTTTTACAAAATTCTGGAATTTCTGAGGAAGAAATTACCGTTATGTTTAGATTAGACAGTAGTGCTGGTGCAATGTGTAATCATTATATAAAAGAAAATAAACTGAACACACCTCTTACTGATAAAACTAAATTTATTTTTGTCAGCAGTCGTGTTCCTAAACCATTGATATCAGCAAAATTGCCTATAGACTGTATTTTGAACTTTGGCAGTAACAATGCCCACTATACTTTGAAAAATTTACTAAAATTTCACCATTGCATTATTAACTACACGATGTTAAAATTAAACTAAGGATAAATTTTGTCAACTTGTAAAATAATTATTAAAGATGAGGTCAATGTTAAGATAGAAAATTTAGATCTTGACACAAGAAAGGCTTTGGTCAAGAAATTCAAGTACGAAGACCCCACTGCTCGCTATAGACCATCATATAAATTAGGTCGATGGGATGGGGCCATTACTTTCTTTGGCCTTGGCGGAACTACCTATCTGGCCATGCTTGAACAAGTATTAGAAGAATTAGAAAATCGTAACTTCGACATAGAAGTGGAAGATCTACGAACTAGTCCTACCCTGGAATTTTCTGAAATTTTAGAAGATTTTTGGGGTCAGAGCACTTGGCCAGAAGGACATAGGTTTGCTGGTGAATTAATAAGACTTCGTGATGACCAAGTTGAAGTTATTAATAAATTTTTAGCTAACCCACAATGTATACAGGAGATTGCTACTGGTTTTGGCAAGACCATTACCACCGCAACTTTGGCAAAAATTTGTGAAAAATACGGTCGAACAGTAACCATTGTGCCAAACAAAAGTCTTGTCGAACAAACGGAAGAAGATTTTATAAATGTAGGATTAGATGTAGGTGTGTACTACGGTGACAGAAAAGAATTAGGAAGAACACATACAATTTGCACTTGGCAAAGTCTTAATATTTTAGACAAAAAAAGCAAAAATGCCGGTGAAAATTCGGAAATTTTGACACTAGCAGAATTACTAGAAAATGTACAATGTGTCATGGTTGATGAAGTACATATGGCCAAGGCAGAAGTATTAAAAAAATTATTAACAAACAATTTAAGAAATACTCCAATCCGTTGGGGACTAACTGGAACCGTGCCAAAACAGGATTTTGAGTTCCAAAGTTTAAGGGCAAGTCTCGGTGAAGTAGTTCATCGCGTTTCTGCTCATGAGCTACAGGAAAAAGGTGTTTTGAGTAACTGTCATGTGAATATTATACAAACAGGAGAATGGAAAGAATTCTCAAGTTATCCGGAAGAATTAAAATATCTTGTTACAGACTCTGTACGAATGACCTATATTTCTAGTATAATTAATGAAATTGCTAAGACTGGAAATACACTGGTACTAGTGGATAGAATTGAATCTGGAAAATTATTAACAGAACAATTAGAAGATGCGGTGTTTATTTCTGGTGCAGTAAAAACAAAAGATCGTAAAGAAGAATATGACGAAATTAAAACGAGTGATAACAAGATTATTGTGGCGACTTACGGTGTGGCCGCTGTTGGTATTAATATCCCTAGGATTTTTAATATGGTTCTTTTGGAACCCGGAAAGAGCTTTGTCCGCGTTATACAATCAATTGGACGCGGTATTCGAAAAGCAGAAGACAAAGACTTCGTACAGATCTGGGATTTGACAGCCGCAACAAAATATGCTAAAAAACACTTAACAGAAAGGAAGAAATTATATAAGGAAGCTCAATATCCTTTCACAATAGAAAAAGTAAAATATCAATAATGCAAATATTAACACTAGAAAATAAAACATTTTATCTCAACGAACTACCCGAAGAGGTCGATGACGATATGAGATTCGCAGTACTAGATAATAGCGACTCATCGAACCCTGACTACTTCTTTATCCCACTAATTTTTCTGGAAAGTTTTACTGGCCCAGCAGTGGTACTAAAGATAGGTAGTAATGAAATTACCATGCCACTTGATTGGTGTACTATAGTTGGAGATCCAGAAGGACCTGATATGGAAGTACTGCCAATTACTAGTTTGAATGACCGAGGATTTAGAACCTATTGCTTTAATCCATTGAGCAGTTTTAGACCAGAATTTCACGACATTGACATCATTAATGTATACCAAGATGTTAAATGGTATTTCCCAAAGATGCGCCCGGGACAACTACTATGTACTCCACTACATGCTGGAGACGACCCACTCTGTGCCTACTTTGTTAAAGAAGTTAGTAGACAAAGTGAACTGGTAGATTATACTAAATGTTGGTAAAAAATGGGAACTCTTACACCAGGTTTAACATACATTTACGAGCGGGTAGACAATGAAGTATATGCCCGTGAAGAAGGCTCTGCTCCCAGTACTCGAAAGTTAATAGGATATGGATACGATCCAGTAACTGGACATCATATTGATCATGATCCGAGAACTTCGGATGGTAGACCTTTACACGATCACATAATGGAAGATAAACTGTGGGGTGATATTCGTCGAGAGGCTAAATCCAATCCTACTTTACAAGAAGCATTGAATCGTGTTAAAGTTACATATTACCTAACTAAAGATTACGAAAAAAAATATGGCAACCGCAAAACTTGATATTAAACGAGAACTGAACGCAGTAGATTTAAAGAACTACAATTTCTATGATAATCTCACAGACGAAGAAAAGAAAGCATTTAGTCCATATCTATTGATGCGCTATATCTCCAATGTACAGGGTGACAGGGATATACAAGAATGGTTTATTGAAATGACTAACGAATTAGTCAACAAACATCACTGGACATTGAGTAAAAATCATAAACCATTACTGTGGAAATTGTTTGCAGGTATAGGTACTGGTGCTACTGCTTATCATCCATATTTGGCCGCAAGTAAAAAAGAAAAAGCAAACAAGATAGAAAAACTACTATGCGAAATATATCCAGCAAGAAAAATGGATGAGATTAAATTGCTAGCATCTATGATGGATAAAAAAGATATTGAAGAACTATTTGATAAAATGGGATTCGATAAAAAACAAAGAAAAGAATATGAATGACAGCATTTAATAAAACACAGATTAAAAATATCAATATTAAATTTGATACCGGTGTTTGGAATCCACAAACTCACAACATTCTATTATCATACGATCCATTGGCCACAGCAGGATTTATAGTTAAAATTGTTTCAGTTAATGACGAACCGCCTATTACTAGTTTTAAAGAAGCTGACGAGATATTAAAGAAATTTAAAATAAAATGATAGCACTAGTCGAACAGCCATTCCAATGCGTACATTGTAATAAGAGTTTTATGAAAGAAAAAACTCTATATGCTCACATGTGTGAAAACAAAAGAAGGGCTATGCAAAAAGATGAGAAGCGAGTGCAGGCTGGCTATATGGCATTTAATAGATTCTTCAAACTTACTCAGAACGCAAAGAAAGATAAGACCTATGAGGAATTTTGTAAGAGCGCATATTATAATGCATTTGTAAAATTTGGTAGTTTTATTAACAATGTTAATCCACTGTATCCAGATAAATTTATTGATCATGTTATCAAAAGCGGCGTTAAACTTGACCATTGGGCCAGAGATGAACTCTACGAAACTTATCTATACGATACAATAAAAACAGAACCAGTTGAAAGTGCTGTACAAAGAACTATACAAAACATGATGGATTGGGCAGATACTAGCCAGGCCAACTTTAATCACTATTTCAACTATGTTAATCTTAACAAGGCGGTGCATGATATTAGAGATGGAAAAATATCGCCTTGGGTTATATTGAATTGCGAATCCGGAAAAAAGATGCTGAACAAATTTAATGACGATCAATTAAACCTCATTGCACCTGCTTTTGATCTTCCTTATTGGTTGAAGAAATTTAAATCTATACCAGCAGATGTTGCCCTAGTACGGGAAATATGTAAAGAGGCAGGAATAGAATGAGAGAGTTTTGCGAGAAACATAATATTAGAATTGTTGATACAAATAAAAGATTCATTAGATATAAACCCGTTGGCCATCAGTATTTTAAGGATCCTAAAGATTATAATGTAGTTAACGACTTTCATCTTGCTTATGAAACTCAACCGTTATACACGATAGAAATCCCTCTAGAGAATTTAGAAAGTATTAAAGAATTTGAAGATCAAGTGTTTAACAATGTGAAACAAAATGGGGCACATCATTATCAAATGTTTGAAGTTATGCTGGAGCAAAAATATAAAGAGAAAAGATTACGAGACAAATATCCAGCAGTGAAGAAGGCTTACGAACATTACAGCCTTATATTGAAATTAGCAGAAAGCGGAGAATTGTAATGCCAGATATTGATATTGACTTCCCAGATCGTACAAAGATATTGGAAAAAATTAAACATGTTCCAGCGGCTATTAAAGACGAAAATGGCGCTTTTAAAAAGCACAATACTGGTGTGTATTGTCACTCTATTCCAGATAACCCACTTACAGGTTTGGCTAATATAGATTACAAAGAAGCGGAAAATAGAGGATATTTTAAGATAGATTTTCTAAATGTTTCGGTTTATAACGATATTAAAAATGAGGCACATATTGATTATCTACTGGCCCAAGAACCACTTTGGGATCTGTTAGGCGAGAAAGATGTCTGTGATCAACTGTTCCATGTAAATGGGTACCATAAATTATTACAGGATCTAAAACCGCAAAATATTGAAGAATTAGCGTCAGTTTTAGCTCTGATTCGACCTGGAAAACGCCACTTATTGACGAAATGTGCCTCTGAAGGATTTAATGCTATACAAGCGGACTTATGGAGTCAAACAGATGAGGGTTATAGTTTTAAGCGAAGTCATGCAATAGGCTATGCCCATGTTATTGTTATGCAACTTAATTTGATATGTGAGAAAATCAGCTACGGTTTTTCTTAGTACTACGAACTAATTGAATGCTTTTGCGTTTGATTCGCTTCTCTGCTATTTCACTGAGATTTACTGTGGGGCCAAATAATACTTCTACATCCTTGCTATTGAAGGTTTTTATATAGATCTTATAAGGTATTAATTCTTGCTTTAAAAATATATTGATAGGTATCTTACGATTACTTTCCCACCACCAAGCTTCACCTAGAGATAGAAAATACTGCTTTTCTTGATCTGATCGCATACTGCTGAGATCATATATACTGGCGACAAAATCATCGAAGTTTATTACGATGCCCACATACTCAATATCATTTGATTTGATACATGTTACGAACGGAAATGTTTCTTGAAAACTGTGCTTGGTCACCATGTGAAATTAAAATAAATACTCATTATGCAAAAATGTCCAGTCTATTTATATCCCACCTCGTTCGAAGTATTACTAGATTTGGACGACAATTATAGGGTCCACAATATTATGTATCAACGAGAACTAAAAATACAAAAAGGTCTGAAGAATAAAGTTCAGATACAATTTAAAAACAGCGATCAAAAGCTACTTAATGTCAGCACCGGAACCTATGTTTTTTCCATGTTTGATGCCCTGAATCAACAACAATTAATACGCAAAGAATTAACTATACTAGATGCAGGCTCTACTGCTACTACTTACCCTACCAAAGGCCTCGGCCTACTAGAACTTAACGAAAGCGATACACTAGATCTGGATACAGGTATGTATCAGTTTACTGTGGCCAGCGTAGACTCAAACGGAAGCTACGAACCCACTTATGCTAATACTTACTACGGGGTTAGTGGCTCTATCGAAATAAGACAAGACTCGTTCCCTGTACTACAACCTAGTACCGTAGTAACCGATCGCCAATTTGAGGCAGGCATACAATATAATCACGATACACTTACTTGGGATTTCTATAGCGGTAACTTGAGAGCACATCCAGAATTTAACAGCAATACTGCCCTACATACTGTGGCTATCTATTTGAATAGATTTAAAGGTAAACTTAAAATACAAGGTACTTTGGAAAATAACCCGGGCTATTTTGGTAACTATGCAGATATAACTGACAAAACTTATACTAGAACTTATAACGGTATTGACTACTTTAACTTTAACGGAGTTTGGAGTAATATTCGAATTGTATTCACTCCGGATAAAGATATGAACACTATGAACTATTATAGTCCGGGATCTCCTAACAACCCTACTCCTGGTTCGAGCTATTTTCCAAACGGAAACATTGACAAACTACTATATAGAAGTTAAACTGTATGTATGAGTCTCATACAGGCAGCATTACAGGCAATTCTACCACCTAATCGAAAACCTACCCCTAGTGGTTGGATAAGTTTTGATGCGCCTTGTTGTCATCATAGAGGCGAGAGCAGAGACGATCGCAAGCGTGGCGGTATTATGATTACAGGCGATGCATTTAGCTTTCACTGCTTTAATTGTAACTTCAAAGCTGGTTGGAGTCCCGGTAAACTATTAAGTAAAAATACTAAAAATCTTTTCACTTGGTTAGGTATGCCCGATAGCGAAATACAAAAACTCTCACTCGAAGCACTGAGAGAACACGACGATCAACCTAAGGTCAAAAAACAATTCAGCTTTGAATTGGAAGAAAGACCACTGCCAAATAACTGTAGAAAATTCATTGATGTAGTTAATCCCAGTGACGACTTCCTTAATACTGTTGAATATATAATCAATCGAGGTATGAAGTTAGATTGGTATGATTGGATGTGGGCAGACGAAAACGGATATAGAGATCGTGTTATAATACCATTCTATCAAGACAATAAGATTGTGGGCTATACAGGTAGAAAAATTACAGAGGGTAAACCTAAATATCTTACCACTGTACAGCCAGGCTATGTCTTTAACTTAACTGCACAGAACAAAAATAGACAATATATAATTGTTACAGAAGGACAATTTGATGCTATTGCAATTGATGGTGTGGCCATTGGACATAACGACCCTAACGAAGTTCAGATAGCTAGATTGAATGCCACTGGTAGGGAAATTATTGTTGTGCCAGATAGAGATCGTCCAGGAGCACAACTACTTAAATCAGCTATAGATAACGGCTGGTCAGCCAGTTTGCCTCCTTGGGGTGACGATATTAAAGATGTTGCTGATGCTGTGAAACGCTACGGAAGATTATATACCTTGGCCGCAATCCTGCACTATAGAGATACAAATCAGATAAAAATACAACTACTAAAGAAAAAACTAGAGAAACTTAATGGATAAACTTAACTATAACTTTGATGTACAGAAACTATATTTGGAAATGTTCCTGTCAGATGCTGAATCATTTAGTCGCTGTCAAAACATCTTTGAACCAGAAAACTTTGACCAAAAATTACAAGAGACCGCGACCTTTATTGCCAAATATGTAGACGAATATCGCATCATACCCGATGTGTCTATCGTTAATGCCAGTTGCGGTAAAGATCTACAAACAGTGGCATTGCCTAAAGAAAACTATGATTGGCTATTGAACGAATTTGAAAACTTTAGTAGACATAAGAGTTTAGAAAGAGCTATTATTAATTCAGCCGATCTATTAGAAAAAGGTGACTACGGTCCTGTTGAAAAATTAATTAAAGACGCTATACAGATATCGTTAAACAAGGACCTAGGTACAGATTACTTTGAAGACCCTAGAGCAAGATTGAGCAAACTTAAAGACGGTAACGGACAAATATCTACAGGTTGGCCTAGCATTGATAAGAAACTCTATGGTGGGTTTAATCGCGGTGAACTGAACATATTCTGCGCAGGATCAGGCGGTGGTAAATCACTGTTCCTAGCTAACTTGGGTGTGAACTGGGCACTACAAGGTTTGAATGTATTATATCTAACTTTTGAATTGAGTGAAGGTTTAGTCAGTATGCGTTTAGATAGTATGATGACAGGTATTACTACTAGAGATATTTTCCGCAATATCGATGAT
>Ga0114967_10003227_pt1 | contig 13436 bp, 10 predicted proteins | sample M_130628_MF_Meta_FD_92639 | JGI IMG/M metagenome (GOLD analysis project Ga0114967, IMG submission 92639) | Freshwater microbial communities from Lake Montjoie, Canada to study carbon cycling - M_130628_MF_MetaG | ecosystem: Environmental > Aquatic > Freshwater > Lake | place: Lake Montjoie... | reverse complement strand
GCTGGTTGATGGGCTAGCATTACCGATTGGTTTGTTAGCATTGCCACTTGATTTGCTAGTAGGCTGCACGGGTCCTTCAGGAAGGGAGGGTGTCCCTTTGCGGATAGGATTTGCTGTAGTAGCACCAGCAGTATCAGGCCCTTCGGGATTTGTGAGTGTAGTGGTCTGTTTCTTACTTATAAGGGGAACAGGGGGTGTGGAAGGCTTCGGAACAGGGGGCGCAGGTTTCGGTGTCACCTTAACAGGGCTATAATTCAGTTTGGCCATATGTATATCATACGCCTGCTTCAAGGCTTCTCCAACCCCCGTTGTAATAAGTTTATCAAATCCAGGGATCAGCTGGGCACAATACTGTTCATATTCGAGTCGATCATTCTTATACGTTACTTCCGCCGGTGTAGGAGGAATTGGATTGTTTGTATAGAGTTCGGGGCCGCGAATCGCTTTATATTTAAAAGGAAACAAGAGAGTTTCAAATGTCCAGAGGCTGTCCGTCTTCCATGTGGAGAGCGGCAGAAAGCCTCGTATTGCAGGAATGAGTGGCTTGCTTAATGCAAGTTTCTGCGTAGGGCTGAGTTTGGGGGACAATTGCATATTATGATAAAAATTAAATGCCATAAACAGAAGATAATAGACTGGAATTCCGATTGTAAACACAGGATAGATGCCCATATAGATATACACAAATAGAAATGCAAACAGCCGAACAGGCGACGGCATAAAAATCAGATGATTCGCCACAAGGACAGCAAAGAAGATGGGAAATATATACAAGAAGATTCGTAATACTAAAAAGCCGATACTTATCGAAGAATTAACACTGCCTGTTTCGGCCACTTTTACTGCAGGTGGAACTGCGGCATTTGCTGTAACCTCCGCTGTAGTTGCCCCCTCCACGACAGAGGTTGGCTGAAACCAGTTTCGAACCCTGTCAAGATATACAGAGTCTAGCAAGGACCCTATGTTTGCCTGCACGGTCGAAACGGTTGTATCATATAGATTTGTAAGAGGTGTGAACATGTCCCTAATTATTAGAGAGCATACTTGAGTCCTCCCAAACCCGAGGACACGGACACCCAGTTTATGTTCTCCACATAGATTGTGAAATCATAGGCGTAGTTCGTGGTCGCCAGTAACGGATAGGGGTTCAAGTCGATCTGCAGAAGACGGACTCGGCTCGTGTTCAGAGACCCGTCGGGCTGGGTGGAAGGTGATTGGAGACCAAACGGGTAAATCGCCAGATTGGGATCGGGGCGGCCCGTGAGATACTTCCACGGCACCACCGTCGAGTAATAGGCAATGCTCTTCTCCTCCTGGAGCTCGTTGCCGTCGCCCAGGAGCCGTAGAGTCTGGAGAATCGGCTGCGCGCCGCCCACTTGAATGAGCTTTCCCGTAGCCTCCCCTGTCAGTATATAGACCGGATACGGGGTCGTCGGCGCGATCCAAGGGGTCTTGTTCGGGAACGGCCAGTTCGACCAGTTGGCGTTGTCATTGCGATAGAGAAGGGCGTCCGATCGGCGCGGGACAATCAGGAGGCGATTGATCGGATTGTGCGTGCGCAGTTCACAGTACTGCCGGCTCACGATCCCAGGAAACTGATAGGCAGTGACTTGGCGCATGAGATACTGCAGGGGCGTGGAGGCGAACTTCGTGCGCTCCTCGTCCGTCAGGTAGACATAGGTCGCCTGGATGCGGGGATTGAGCGGCCACGTCGGAATGAGGGGATTGGGGATCGTCCAGTCCGTCAGGAAGTTGCCGATGCTGTCGTAGACGGAATTGGACTGGACGTACGAGGGATTGGCTGGCTCGGTAGCCGGCGGGGGAATCTCGACGAACCCAGGGGCGACCGTCGAGCCGTTCGCATCGAGCACCTGGTAGAGCTGGTTGATCGGGCGGAAAATCACCTGGACTTCGCATTCCTGGTACTGGAGCGAGAGGAGCGGCAGCGCACTGTAGGTCGATTCAGTGAACCAGAAGGGCAGGGGAATGTAGAGGTCGCGGCCGAAGATCGAGGGGCGATTGATGTTGCCGCCGAGTCGGTCCGGATAGACGAGAGGATAGCCGCCGTTAGAGGAGCCGCCCCCGTAGACGCCGGCCGCCGGATTGACGAGCTCAGGAACGTCGCCCACGAGGGTACGCCATTTCTGGAACTGGTCCACATTGTAGTCGCACTGGGCCTTTGCAATCAGGTAGGTCCCGTCGAACTCCTGGATCTTTTGGCCGCCGATATAGAACCCCACCTGCTGAATGAGCTGACAGCCGATGTAGCGGCACCAGTTGAAATTCAGCTGGGAGTTACGTTGCGTGGCGGGACTATTCACATCGAGCCACTTGCAGTAGATGTCGGGCAGAGACACGACAAGGTACATGTCACGGACCAGATCGGCGACTCGCTGCACCTTAAAGCGGACCTGGATGGGCTGGTCGATCGAGAGTTCCGTGGGGCCGTCCATCGTCTGGGTCACGGACTCCTCGGAAAAGTGTGTATATTTCTTATAGGTTTTATACCAGAACGTAAAGTCTGGATTGCCGCTCAGAATCACGTTCTGGGCTCCGTAGGCCACGAGTACATACAGACCTCCGCCCGGCATAGCTACTGTCTAAAGGGTTAATAATGGATCCTTTAACTCTTAGTATTTAATTCTTTATCGAACAAAGTCCTTGTAGCCTTTGTTCGATAAATAGACTGAAAGCATCTACGCCCTATTAAAATCGGCCGTCCACCACGTATCCGCCAAATAGGTCTGCGTGTTCGAGCTACCGCTCACGGAATCCACGGTGCTTGAAGGCCCTTGGTTAAACAGGGAGTTGATCTCCGAATAACTGAGAGCATAGTTGAAATAGAAAAGACGGCTGAACTGCCCGTTGACGGCGCCCGATACAATGAAATCCTCCGCAAGACTCGGGATCTTCGACTTCAGTAATGTGAATCGCCGCTGGGAAAAGGCATAGACGTCTCCGTAATTCTGATAGGGGGGCGTGAGATCGAAGCCCAGGCGGCTCTTGATATTTCCGTTCACGAAGACCTCCAAGTGGCTGGCCTTGCACACAATCGCAATATGGGCCCACTTGCCGATGGGAATATTGTCAACGTCCACATAGTTATTCCAGGTGTCATAGGTACTCATATAGACACGGAGGATATTGGTATTGCTGTGCAGGTAGACACCGGGGCCCAGTAAAGGGAACTGGCTGGGACTTCCCTTATGGAAAATATGCTGCAAGCCGTTGTTGCCCGTATAGGATGACTGGGGTACATTGATTAAAAAACTGTAGGTGAATTCAATGCCCGTGAGCTCATTGGTCGAGGGCTGCACCAGAAGTGCATTGCTCAGGTTCGGATTCTGGGGAAGCTGAAACGTCTTATTCGCCGTAGAATAGGTGATCGGCAGCAGTTCCGTCCGATTTCCCTGCAGCCGATTAAAATAGGCATTTACAAGCTCAATGCTCCCTAGAAAGAGATAGAGGACTGCGACCGCTGTGAGCCCAATCACAATCTGTTTTACGGCCCCTGATACTCCTCCACCGCTATTCGTTGCATTTGTGCTCATCTACTCTACTTGGAGGGTGCAAAAAAGGACGCCAGATACTGCCAGAAACTCGTGATCTGATTGGGCCCGCCCAAATAGTTGGTATAGATCACGTCAGGCGACAACGCGTAGCCGTACATCGTAGTGGTTGTAATAGAGCCGCCGAATCCTCCAGCACCTCCTTGGCCGTCGTCCAGGAGATAGGCCGCGTAGTTCTTGTCCACCACAAAATAGGTCGGAAGAATACAAGAACGCGTGAGTTTGCCGTCCAGATAGACATCGCACGTCATACCGTTCACAACAACGCAGATATGGACCCAGCGCTGCATATCAATGCTGGGAATATCGCAGATGCGTGTCGATTCAAAGGCGCTGGCGCCCGTCTGCAAATCGGTAAAGGTCTTGTCATCCGTGCGCAAATCGCGCTTATCATCCCCGTTGTTTACCCGTACCATCAGCGTCGGACTCGAGGGACCCAAGTAGATACGAAGGGTATCGAACGAACTTCCGCCAATGCGGAGAATCGACTTGTTCTTGTTCTGGTTCACCGACCAGTTATTGACGTAGATCCATGTGCTCACGCTGAATTCGCCGCCCTGGTAGAGGGGCGGGAGATTGTCACTGCGAACAACGGGGGGCGCCGTCTGAGGATTTCCTGGCTGGGACCCCGATAAGAGTGTCACAGTAGGAGGGGTCGATGCGCTCAGATACTGATACAGAGAATAGAGGCCCCAGAGCCCCAGGAGCAGTATAATCACTTGAATCACAACGGTTTCGGCGGCCATAGCTCTCTTATGAACAGTAGGATTTTAATTGGTCTAACTGTAGATAGACGTCCACATTTTCATACGATTGGGCGGCGGTTCCGTAACAGGCGTGCACGGCAGTCCGGGAATGCACCAGGTGCGCAGATCAGGAAAGGAAAAGAAGGACGGCAGCGGGAAGGGCAGGGCCTGTGGCGGTGCTCCTGTTGTATCGGAATTCTGCGCTCGTAGGATGGCCAGATCGGAAGGGGTCAGACGACGGTTCATGGCGAAGATATGCTCGCCCGTTCCCAAGAATCGGGGAGTGCCCGTGGTCGGGGATACGAGCAGGGGATTCCCCACAAGGGTCGGATAGGCGTTCAGACGATGAGAGCCCACGATCTGATCATTGTACATCACATCAAAGCGCCGCCCCTCTCGTAAAATACAGAGGAAGATCCACTTCTGCTGCGGCATCGGAGGAAGGTTGAGATATTCGATCGTATTCGTCCCCGTAATAATGCGAAGACGGGCCGCGTAATCATTCATGTTCACGCCGGCAGGCGCCAATTGAAACTCAAAGGAGTTCTGCACCCCTATCAGTGTTGTATAGTTGTCAATGTTTGTATTTTGATAATGCGTGGTTCGATCCCCCATGGTGACGTTGAAAAACCCGCAGACGGTGAACCCAGACCCCGAAAACAGGTTGGTGACCTCATTGGTGGACAGGAGCTGTGTCTGTGTATTCAGCTGAATCGGTGTCGGAGCCAAATCATTGGGGCTCTGCTTACCATAGACATAGGCAACTACGAAATAGACTATGATGGCCATTGTTAATATAATGAGAAGCCAGAACAACATGGTCGGCCGATCATTTGACCAAAAGAGTTGGCCCACATTGGTTGTAAATGATTCCATTCCCTACCGTTATAAATAGAATTTAACTTCTTGCAGGTGCTGCTGTTGTTGCTGGTGTTGTTGCTGGTGCGGTTGTTGTTGCTGGTGTTGTTGCTGGTGCTGTTGTTGCAGGTACTGTTGTTGTTCCAGGTACTGCTGCTGCTGCAGGTACTGTTGGAATGTTTGCCGCTACATCGGAGGCCGCCGAAGAATACTTTGAATAATCGGCCGATAACTTGGCACTCTGTTCTGCAATACTTATGGTCGAAAGCGCCCCAATCTCTTCTCCGCCGGTAAAATCCCCTATAAGCGAGGGACAAGCCGCCCCTGATCCGACGAGGGTACAGGCCGCATCGGCGGCGAGCGCCGGCATCAGCGCCGGCTGCGCATACCGGATTTCAGAGGGGGACGCCAGGCGTGACCAGACATTGAGATTTCCAACGCGGACAATATCCGTCATATCCGTTGCAGAACCGCTGCCCCGCTGCGGGCCGTGGAACGGCCCCTTGTTCGAATTGATCGACCGCTTAATGGTCGACGTTTTTACGAGCTTCCCGTTCAAATAGACCTCGAACGCCATGTCCATCAAACAGACGCCCACTCGGAACGGCTGATTCACAATAATATTTGGAATCGTAATTTCGACGGAATTACTATTTCCATCCAGAACACTGACAACGAGGTCGTTTGTTGCGGGAGTGAGGGCAATCGCCACATTGTAGCTTTCAATGATGCCTTTGATCGTGTCGCTCGTGATGGTAGCGGGGGTAGTGCCGCCGCGACTAAAAATGAGACGGTAGGCCGGCTTATTCTGATTTCCTATCACCTGCTTCAAGGGGCATATGATGCAGATATCGAGCGTGAACGCCCAGTTCGACGTCATGGGATCACCGTTCGTAAAGACCTGCTGGTCCGAGATATCGAGCAACGGGTTCGTAAGGGGCGACGTCGGCTGCCAGAACGTCCGATTCTCTTTGAATCCTGGAATCGGCAATAGACCCTTGCCGCCCGGCTGGAACTGAAAGATGGGATAGAGGGTATAGTGAATGAAGAGGAGGATTCCGAGCAGAACAAAGAGAATTGCAAAGGTCCAGGCGAGTCCCGACTTCCACGTAAGGTTGTTCGTGTCAAATACGGAACTAGATGCCGTATAGTCGTTGCCGCGCCGGCTGTTATTTGCGCCAAACATCTCCATGATGAACTCCTATCCTCCCTGGAGATTATTCGCGTTACCAATAGCAGCCGCGCTCCACCTGTTGAAACTGGGCCGGCGTCTCTTCCGCAGAGGGTCTGGTCCAGAACTCATTGAACAGGCGCTGGAACTCGGGCATGGCGTCCCACCTGGACCCGCGGATCCCGAAGAAGAGCTGGGTGGCGCCCCCCAGATGGATCCCTTTTCGGCCCTGATGAACAGCATGGGCCACGAGCGGCAACGAATAGAGGCCGGCGCCCACCAGAACGACATCGTAGGGCACGGCGTCCATCTGCCGCTTTAAGTCCTCTAGAAGGCCGACGGAGTCGGTATAGGTCGCGAGCATTGCATGCTGCTTCTCAGAACTCTGAATGCCCCACGAGAGGGGCATGGTGATCGTATCGAAGTGCAGATCGGGGGCCCAGAGATTCGGAAGGGCCTTGTTGAGATTCGGAATCTGTCGTTTCACAGAGGCGGCGAACGGGCTGATCACAAGAACACGGGTCTTCGGCGGTAACTGAGCCGTCCACCAATGGGTCGGATCGGGGCTCAGAAAGCATTCGAGGCTCTGCAGCGAGACGTGGGTGGCGCCCACAGCCTTGGACTGAAAGAGTTCGAGGGTAGGCTCGATCTGCCACCAGGGACTGAGAGTGGTCATGGCCGTCAAGGAATCGAGTAATTCCTTGGCGATCTTGACAGCCGCGACAGGCGTCGGCGGAAACAGACCGGCGTTTCGGCACAGCGTGGTCAGCAGTCGCTGGGGCTGAGGCGGCAACGCATTCAGTTTGAAATAGGTATAGGCCAGTTCAAGCTCAATTGTGCCGAGTTTTCCGATGCCGGCCGGCGACGATCCGAGCATTTCCGTGCAGACGGCGGCGAATCCATCGGCTCCTTCGAGAATCGATTTAGACATACTAGGCCTAGTATGTCTAAATAGCTTAGGTTCTACCGCTTAGTATAAAATTACGCCCCCCCTGCAAATTGCAGGGGGGGGCGTAATTTTATACTAAGCACTAGTGTTAAGATTCCAATTTGCCTCCTCCGAAGGAGGAGGCGTAATTAGATTCTTAACGGTATGTGCATTTTACAAACCATTCTAGAGGTATGATTGGTCTACGAATAAGGACCTCACTGGTTTTATCTATAGGTGCATCATGAAACGGATAGTGGGGCATAGATGCTTCAGGTATATACTTTACTTCTGATGAATGTAAATGGTACACGGCCTTCTGTCCAGCAGGACATACTTTTTCAGCATTCTTGCCTATTATGCGTAAGTAGTCTGTCATTGTTTTTTTAGACAGGTCGACTTCCTCCTCAACAGAGGGAATACTCTGTACAAATCCCTCATTATTAGAAGGTACCATTCGCTTAGGATAGAATTCTTCTTGAGCCCTTATCTCACTCGAATATACATGTGTCTTCGCAGGGTCCACACGAATCCATACTCGATGTTTCACACCTGCTTCTCCTTTTCCAAATGAACTTTCAATTTCACTTTCTACAGATGTATAGTCTATAGGCCCTGACAAGGAGGGTGCTCTAAAAAAACTCATAGGGTGCTGTTTGCTTCTATCAATATTAATTCCTTCTGCGGCCAATTGTGTGCCTGTTTTTAATCCCTCTCTGCATACATTGCCTGAAAAATTGCTAAACACTAGAATACCCTGTTTGACCTCTGGCTTTACTATGTATGCATCATAGTCCTGAAGCAAATAATCCTCGGGCTTAATGACTCCTCCTCGTTGCCGACGCGTTCGTCGACGCCGACGGCTCCGTATTCTATTCTTTCGCGCCATCCCTACCCTACTAGTAGATTCTTAACAGCCATCTAGCTATCATTCTTAAACCCAATCCGCTTGTAATAGGCATCCGTTTCGCCCTTCTTGCAATCCTTTAAGTCCTCGCGGACATAGCAGACAAAGGAGATGCGGGTAAAGGGGTCAGCAGATCCCATCGCGCCCGTTTTCGTCTTATAGTACTTGATGGGTTCCAACGTCTTGTTGAACTGCTTGTCTTCAGGCGTTTCGTACATGGCCGTATTGCAGTGCCACTGATGGACATCCATCGCAATGAAATCGCCGGATCGGAGATCGAAGCCCACGCCGAACTGGGGGAACAGGGTCTCGCCGCCGTGGTATTTTCCGCGTTCCAGAACGGTCAGGTTCCCGTAGCCGTCCTTGAAGTCGCCGGCGTCCTGGTGCAGCGCCGTGCGGAAGTTCCGGTTCACTGTGATCGACGAAAAGGCGGTGTCTTTGATCTGGTAGGCCGGCGTCGAATGAATGCGCTGGTACTGCTTCTTGTGGGCATCGGGCACCAGCTTCTTGAACTCCCGGTCAATGGCCTCAATGAAGGGGAGCCCCTGCTTGTATTCATCGAAGAAGGTCTGGGTATAGTTGGTGAGACGGCACGGCAGCTTCATAAACGGGGTCTCTTCGAAGTAGCCGACCACGGAGGAGAATACGGTGTTGTTGACGCGCATCTTGCTCGTCTTGTTGGTCTTCTTATCCTTGTACTGCGCCCACCAGCCGTTTGTGTTCACGAGTTTCCGTTTTTTCCAGTATTCAGACTTGGGATTGATGGGGCCCGCGGCTGCACCTCGACTTCTACTGGCCGCCGCCAACCTGTAGAACGCATCCCAGGCCTGCTGCGTCAAATCGGTCGAGAACACGTTCTTGCGGAACTTGGCCAAGAGCCGTTTGCCGCCTGGTGCCTCTGGATCCTTGCCCCAGACATCGGCATCATGATCAACGATAAGATAGTCTTTTGCATCAAAATAGGTGCCTTCCCGCGCCTTAATCTGGTCGTTCGTGAGAACGGGATCCAAGGTATACGTTTTGATTCTGCTTTTCCGGGTCTTGGCCATCCTTATTGTAGGTGTATAAAATAGAGATGAACGCACCTCCCTCGATTACACCACACTATTCCGCAGATGGTATTACGATTGAACAATTGGATGTAACAGTTCCCCGACAAGGCAGTGGAACAGACAGACTTCTACTAAAACTGGGAAAGTGCTTTTATCATGAGGATCGTAGGGGTGAATTATACAATATTACTTCAATTACAACAAATTCTAGCCAAAACGTCCGTATAAATTCACCGAGGAGGCAGCAGTACACAATAACATTTGAACCTAAAAACGGCGGATCCAATTTTCTAGTAAATATATGGTCTACGAATACAACTTCATTAGACCAATGGTTTCCATGCCCTGAAGTGGCGGGTGGTAAACGCCGCACCCGTCGCTATAAACGTAAGGCCAAGAAAACGCGTAAAAGCCGTAGCAACAATCGCCGTTAAACCACATTCATCTTGTTCAATAACCATGCAGATCCTCCAATCACGGCGACCCCTGCGAATCCTACCAGTAATCCTCGAAAGAAGCTCTGCATATCAATCTCCTTCATATCCTCCTTTGTCCAGACAGGACTCCTATCCCGTTTGCCCAGCTTCATATAGTAGCCCATAACCTCCTGTTCGGTCCACGTGGGTTTGTTCAGCGATTTGTTGACCTCGTTGTGCACCGTGATTGTCCAACGGAACAGATCGGCCCGCCGATCCAAGAACGTACTGATAGGATGTGATTGAATATGCTTGGCGTAGTGTTCTCTGCACACACCACACGGCAGCATAAACTGCAGTGATTCGAAGAACTCCTTGGCCGCCTTCTTTTCCGTATAGCTCGGTTCTTTCGGATACCCGAGTGCCGCAATATGTATCGTGTGCCAGAAGAAGGGTCCCCAGACATTTGGACTGAACTGCATGATCCCTATTGGGTCTCTTGATTTTCTGCGTGTTCTTAAGAACACGGATGTAACCTAAGCCCTTCGCGTATATCTATTACCAATGTCATTCGGTAATCGTTATAAAAAGATCTACTGTTCCAACTGCGGGATTGAAGGCCACTTCTTTCGGGACTGTGATTTGCCGATCACCAGCTATGGAATCATCGCGATGCGGCAGACGCCAGGGATCGAATACTTGTTGATCTGCCGCCGCGATTCCCTCTCGTTCATAGAATTTGTCCGTGGAAAATACTCCACAAGTGACCGCGACTATCTACACATGCTCCTTGTCAACATGACCCAGGCAGAACACGACAAGATCGCCTCTCTCTCCTTTGAGCATCTATGGCGCTCTGTCTGGGGCTCTGCGGCCGACACCCACAAAACGGACTACGAGAACTCTTTGCGGAAATACAAGTCCTTGGAGATCGCGTCTCTGTTGAAGGCCTATCCCGCCAAGTGGCTGGAGCCCGAATGGGGCTTTCCCAAGGGGCGGCGGAACGTGAACGAATCCGATCTGGCCGGCGCGATTCGGGAGTTCAAGGAGGAGACCAATCTGCGCGACACCCAGTTCCAGATTCTGCAGAACGTGGTCCCTCTCGTGGAGTCGTTTCGGGGAAGCAACCAGATCCAGTACTGTCACAAGTACTATCTGGCGGTCTGCGACGCCGATACGGACGTTGCCGTACATCATGAAAATCCGCACATGAGTCGGGAGATCGGGAACATCGGCTGGTTCTCTTTGGAGGCCGCCATGGCGAAGCTGCGGCCGCCCGAAAAACAGGAGATTCTGACGAAGGCCTCCCTTGCATTAAAGAACTACGTGCCTGTATCAATCTAATTAATTTCCATATTCGACAGTAGAGTATGTCGAAAGAGTATGTGGCCTCCGTGCGAGAGGCGCCCGAGTCCGATCTGCTCGATCTCTGGACCACGGAGACAGATATGGCCAAACGGGATATTCTACTGGCCAGGATGCAAGAAGAAGGCCTGTTTCCGGCCAATTTCATGAAGCAGTGGGAGGACGACACGGGCGCCTATCCAAGCCAGGACCCCGATTTCCAGGACCCCCTGTTCCTGCAGAAACTGCTGGCGAAGCGGGAGTTCGCCGAGTCGCTGCAGACGACCTGGGAGCCCGAGAACGACCCGTGCGGGGATGTGAACAAGTTCGAGGTCACGGCGGTCCAGCGCTTCGCCGCGAATCTGATGAGCCCTCGGAGTCCCTATATGTCGGCCCTGTTGTACCACGGCGTCGGCGTCGGCAAGACCTGTGCCGCCGTGCAGATTGCCGAGGCCTGGCTCCACGCCTATCCGAAGGAGAAGGTGTTCTTGATTGCGCCGCCGACCATCCAGGAGGGATTTTATCGCACAATTTTTGATCCGACGCGCCTGACCCTCGGATCCACCGAAGCCGACCCCAATTCGGCCACCGGCTGCACCGGCAGCACCTATCTGGAACTGACAGGGATGCAGTTTGAACGGGACGTGACGCGGATTGAGCGGCGCGTCCGGGCCGCTATTAAACGGCGCTACACGGTGACGGGCTATCAGCAGTTCGCCAACTACGTGAAGGACATGCTATCCGTCATTGACGAGGACTTAAGCGAAGAGGAGCGGAACGAGGAGGAGCGCCGCATCATTAGCCGGCGATTCAGCGGCAAGCTGCTCATTGTCGACGAGGCGCACAATCTTCGCGATGTAACGGGCAAAGCCGACGACGACATCGACACGCCGGGGGGAGCCAAGGCGAAGGGCGACATGGCCGGCGGCAAGCAGATGACGCCCTTTCTGCGCAAAGTGCTCAAGTACAGCCACGGCCTCAAGCTCGTTCTGTTGACGGCCACGCCCATGTACAACAGCTACCTGGAAATCGTGTTTATGCTGAATCTGCTTCTGCGGAATGACAAGAAGGCCGAGCTGAGCGCCACCGACATCTTTGACCGCGTCACGGGGGACATCCACGCCAAGGGCATGGAGCGCCTCGGGATCATCGCCAGTCGCTACGTGAGTTTCATGCGCGGCGAGAATCCGAAGAGTTTCCCGATTCGTCTCTTTCCTGAGGGCGTTCCCGTTCTCGACACCTATCCCGAAAGCAATCCGAGAGGGGGCGCGATTCCCCCCGAGTCGCTCGTCTTCAAGGATCATTTGCCCTTAGTACCGATCGAACTGGAGGGGGATGCACTCGAAGCAAGCCAGGCGTTGCTGGATGAGTTGAAAGTGGGCGACGGCGGCATCAGCAACATTGAGCTGGACAAGATTATTCAGGCCGGCAACTTCATTCCGCCCGCGGCGCCCGACACCGATGCAACAGATTACAAGGATCGCATGGAGCCCGATGGTCTAGAGCGGATCCTGGAACGCAAAGGCGGCAAAGAGGTCACCTACACGGCCGTGGAGAAGAACGGGGCGGCCTTCTTAAAACGGGAGACCATTGGCTCCTATGCCCCGAAGTTCGCCTTTCTGCTCGATCGCCTGGCCACCTGCGAAGGCGTGGCCTTCGTCTATATGCGCGTGGTCACGCTGGGCGCGCTCCCTCTGGCCCTCTGCCTGGAAGCCAACGGCTATACGTTGTACGGGCGCAGCCAGGGTCTTCTGGGCGACGGCATCCAGGACGGTCTCGGTCGGCAATGCGCCCTCTGCAAAGATCGCGAGGCGAATCATGCCGGCCGCAAGCACGAATTTACGCCGGCCTTCTATGGCCTCCTGACGGGCGACGAGCAGCTCACGCCGAGCGCAAAGAATCGGGAGACCATTGCCGGCGAACGCCAGGCCGGCAACGAGTCGGGTGTGCAGATGAAGGTCATCATCGGCTCACAGATCGCCGGCGAGGGCGTCGATCTGCGCTATGTCCGCGAGGTCCATGTGATGGACAGCTGGTACCACTTAAACAAGACCGAGCAGGTCATTGGGCGCGCCATTCGCTTCTGCAGTCATTCAGCCTTACCGGCCGAGAAGCGGAACACGACGATCTATCTGTACTGCGCCGTTTTTCCCGACGGGGACCGAGAGACGGGCGAACTCTACAGTTACCGCCAGTCTTTTCACAAGGCCGTTCTCGTCGGCAACGTCACGAGGGCCCTCAAGATCCACGCCATCGACTGCAATCTCAATCATGACGCGATTCTCATTCAGGGCCAGGATCCGGTCGAACAGGTGGACAGCCAGAGGGCAAAGCGGCCCGATGTGGACATCAATGACAAGCCGTTCACGGCCATCTGCGACTGGAACGACAGTTGCGACTATCAGTGCGGAACCAAGGTCACGATCGATCTCAAAACATCGGATG
>Ga0114967_10003222_pt1 | contig 13448 bp, 8 predicted proteins | sample M_130628_MF_Meta_FD_92639 | JGI IMG/M metagenome (GOLD analysis project Ga0114967, IMG submission 92639) | Freshwater microbial communities from Lake Montjoie, Canada to study carbon cycling - M_130628_MF_MetaG | ecosystem: Environmental > Aquatic > Freshwater > Lake | place: Lake Montjoie... | reverse complement strand
TTTAATGAAAGAGGCCTATGAAATTGCGATTAAAGAAAACTATAAATTTTATTCTTACGGTGATGCCATGTTAATCATCTAATAAATTTAAAATAGAGTATTAATCTCGTCTGAAAAAGACGAGATTTTTTATTTACAGCTATTTATTGCTATTTATTCTGACAAGAAATTCTATATTTTTTCTTATTTTTACCATTATTAAATCTGAATTTATGACATTCCAAAATAACATAGAATTTGCCAAAGAACTGGATTCTCATGACTATTTAAAAGAATATAGAAAAGAGTTTTATTTCCCTAAAGTTAATGGCAAACAGGTAATATATTTTACAGGTAATTCACTTGGGCTGATGTCTACAAGAGCAAAAAAATATGTAGATGATATCATGAACGATTGGCAAAATCTTGCTATTGAAGGGTATTTTTATGCCGAAAAACCTTGGTTGGATTACCACGAGCGTTTTGCAAAACCGCTAAGTAATATTGTTGGGGCATTACCCACTGAAGTCACGGTGATGAACACCTTGACCGTGAATCTTCATTTATTAATGGTTTCCTTTTATAAGCCGCAGCCTAAAAAATTTAAGATTATTTGCGAAGCCAAAGCGTTTCCAAGTGATCAATATATGATGCAAAGCCAAGTGCAATTCCATGGTTTTAATCCTGACGAAGCCATTGTAGAAATTTATCGTAGAGAAGGGGAGCACAACCTTCGATTGGAAGATATTTTAGCCAAAATAGAAGAAGTAGGGGATGAATTGGCGCTGGTTTTAATAGGAGGCTTAAATTATTACACCGGGCAGGTTTTTGATATGAAAACGATTACCGAAGCGGGTCATAAAGTTGGAGCTTATGTGGGTTGGGATTTAGCGCATGCCGCAGGAAATATCAAATTGGAATTACACGAATGGGATGTAGATTTCGCTTGTTGGTGCAGTTACAAATACATGAATTCAGGCCCAGGAAATGCTTCGGGTTGCTTTATTCATGAAAAACACCATAACAACATGAATCTTAACCGTTTTGCTGGTTGGTGGGGACATAATAAAGAAAGACGCTTTAAAATGGAACCTAAATTTGATCCTGTTCGCGGAGCCAATGGTTGGCAAATAAGTTGTTTACCGGTACTTTCCCTTGCGCCTTATTTAGCTTCAGTAGAAATGTTTGACGAAATCGGAATGGACGCCATAATTGAAAAAAGAAATAAAATAACCTCTTATTTGGAATATATTATACTTGAAATTTCTAAGGAAGTAAAAGGTTCATTTGAGATAATTACACCAGCTGATCCTAATGAACGCGGAAGTCAATTATCTGTTTTACTTCATGGCGAAGGCAGAGAGTTATTTGACTATTTGATGGCAAATGGCGTAATTGTAGATTGGAGGGAACCAAACGTAATCCGATTTGCGCCAGCACCTTTATATTGTTCTTTTGAAGACATGTATGAATTTGGCCAAATATTAAAAAGAGGCATTTTAAAATAATTAGAAACTTTAGTTGAAAGCTATTTCACAAAAAGCTCAAAGTACACTCAAAGACACACAAAACTAAAATTAACTTAGCGAATCTCTGCGAACCTTGAGTGTCTTAGTGAAATAACTACTATGAAAAACGCTCAAAGAAAAACCTGCTTGTTAATTCAAGCAGGTTTTTTTCTAAAACGCCATTATGAAATTTGCAATTTTTATTTTTATTTTTAAAGCACCCCTAAAATTTAGGGGGTCTATTTGTAAATTTTATAAAAATTACTAATTTTTATATTTTTTTATGGGGGGTATAAAATGATTTAATACATTTATTGTGAATTTAAATCAAAAACAATGAGAAAAATTATTTTAAGTGTGATCCTCATCACAATTTTGGTACTATCCATTTTTTCAATTTATTTATTCCCAGAAACTACCGTTTTAGGAGCACATGTTGTTCCCCTAAAATTAGACACAGGAGATACTGCTTGGATGCTTGTTGCAACCGGTTTGGTATTATTAATGACTCCTGGATTGGGCTTCTTTTATGGTGGAATGGTTGGAAAAAAGAATGTAATCAGTACCGTATTACAAAGTTTTATGGCCATGGTAATTGTAACCGTAGTATGGGTTGTGGTTGGATTTGGTTTGTGTTTCGGACCTTCAATAGATGGTTTAATTGGTGACCCAACATCAAATTTATTTTTTAACGGCGTGAGTGCTAATTCAGCATGGGAATTAGCACCTACAATTCCCTTTATTTTATTTGCTTTATTCCAAGCAAAATTCGCAATTATAACCCCTGCATTAATAACTGGTGCTTTTGCCGAGAGAGTTCGTTTTTGGGCCTACTTACTATTTATGGTATTATTTATTTTATTTGTATATGCTCCTTTATGTCACATGACTTGGCATCCTGATGGTTTATTTTTTGGATGGGGAGTACTAGATTTTGCAGGTGGAACAGTGGTACACATGAGTGCTGGATGGGCCGCATTAGCAGGAGCGATATTCTTAGGAAAAAGAAAAGTTCAAAAAGCAAATCCTGCTCGTATTACCTATGTATTGTTAGGAACAGGATTATTATGGTTCGGTTGGTTCGGTTTCAATGCCGGTTCAGCAGTTGGCGCTAGTGGTCTTGCTGCTCAAGCTCTAGGAACTACAACAGTTGCTGCCGCTGCAGCGGCAATGGGTTGGGTGTTTTTAGATAAAATTCTTGGACACAAACCATCAGCTATGGGAGCATGTATTGGAGCGGTTGTTGGTTTAGTTGCTATAACTCCTGCTGCCGGTTTTGTTACTATTCCATCTGCATTAGCAATTGGTTTAATAGCCAGTTTAGTTAGTAATTTAGTGGTATCAAAATTTCCTAAAGGCAAAGTGGACGACGCTCTAGACGTATTTGCATGTCACGGAGTAGGAGGAATGGTAGGGATGCTTTTAACCGGAGTATTTGCTTCAAAATCGGTAAATGCTATTGTTGGAGACAATCAAGGATTGATTTATGGCGACGCAACTTTATTTTTAATCCAATTAAAAGCACTTGTACTTGTTTCTGTCTTCGCCTTCGCCGTTTCTTATGCTTTATTTTACATTGTAAATAAAATTACACCACTTCGAGTAAGCGAAGATAAGGAAGAGCTAGGCTTGGACATCTCTCAACATGGAGAACACCTTTAATTAAATACAATAAATTTTTATTGGTCTTTTATTCGGAACAAATTTTCAAAAAAAATTGAGAATTTGTTCTGGACTGGGATTTCTATTTTCAATTTTTAACCACTAACACCAACATAACATGAAAAAAAGTATCATCATTTTAGCATTGGCTTTAAGCGCAACACTTACATTTAGTCAAGACAAACCCTTAGAAATTTCAGGATCAGCAGATTTGTATTACAAATATGATTTTTCTAAAACAGCCAACATTCCAACAAGCTTTGCTTCCGATCAAAATTCAGTATCATTAGGAATGGTTGATATTGTACTAAAGAAAAAAACAGGAAAAACTTCCTTTGTTGCGGAGATTTCTTTTGGTCCAAGAGGCGCCGGACAATCAATTCCTGATGTAAATAGTCAATCGTACCACATTCAAAATTTATATGCAACTTATGAAGCATCGGATAAACTGACTTTAACAGCGGGTTATATGAGTACATTTATAGGTTATGAAGTAATTTCTCCGGTATCTAATTTTCATTATTCTACTTCTTATTTGTTTACTAATGGACCATTTCAAAATGGTGGAGTGAAAGCAAATTATACTTTTTCCAAAAAAGTAGGTTTAATGGTCGGATTGTTTAACGACCAATGGAATGCCTACCAAGCCAATTCATCATTAGGATTAAATGCCGTTGGTGCTCAATTATCATTATCTCCTTCAGAGAAATTAACGGCGTATGTTAATTATTTAAGTGGATCAGCAAGTGGTAAAATTTTAGACCTTACTGCAAATTATCAAATGACTGATAAATTTAAATTAGGTTTAAACGCTGCCGATTATAAAGGAATTTATGACAATACAGGTTTTTCAGGAGTTGCTTTGTATCCATCATATAAAATCAAAGATAATTTTAGCTTAGGATTGCGTGCAGAATCTTTTAAATCAAAAAGCACAGATACTTCTTATACAGCATTTACTTTAACCGGAAATATTAAATCAGGAGGTTTAACTTTTATTCCTGAAGTGAGACTTGACAATGCCTCGGAAAAAGTTTTTGCTAATGCAAATTTAGCTCCTACTAAATCAGCAGCACAAGTTTGCCTTGCTGTGGTTTATGGATTCTAGACAGCCCATTTTGAATCATTTTTTTATTTTTAAGGCCCGATTAATTCGGGTCTTTTTTTTGATTTAACATATGAAATTGTTAATTTAACATAATATTAAATGGAATTACCGTTATAACTATTACTTTAGTAAAAGTCGTTAAACCTTTGTGTATCTTAGTCAAATAGCAATTTAACAAAATGCATAAAATACACTTGAAATTTAAATTAAACCATCCATGTTTTTTAGATATCTATTTGTTTTTTTAGTTCTCTTCAGCTGCCAAAAAACAATGGCGCAGGACACTACTAAAACCAAAGAAGAAACTAAAAAATACAGTAAAATTGAAAATTATTCAAACAAACATAAATTCACGAAATTTCTTTACAAAATCATTTTCGAGCCTGTCTATAAACCAGTTATAAATACGAAATCCTTTAGCAAAATAAAAAAATTGAATTATGCTGCTTTTGAAGGAAAAATCATTCGAAATATAAAAATATACTCCTTTGATCCATTTGGTTATTATCTAAATGACAGTTTGCAAACCCCGAAAAACAGCTTCTTAAAAGCAGGTAATTCTTTGCATATAAAAACCAAAAAATTTGCTATTAAAAATTTGCTTTTAATGAGGGAAAACCAACCCTTAGATTCTCTTTTAGTTAAAGAATCAGCCCGTTTAATTAGAAGTCAACGTTATGTAAGCGAGCTATTATTAGAAGCCAAATTAGTTTCTAAAGATTCGGTGGATTTGTCCATTCGAATATTAGATTCTTGGAGCGCCGTTCCTCAATTTGATATTACCAGTAATAAAACGACTTTTTCATTGAATGAAAAGAATTTTTTTGGATTAGGACACGAATTTAATAATTCTTATTCCAAAAATTTCATTGGAATTCATGACGGATTTAGCAGCAGTTACATCATTCCAAATATTAAAAACACATTTGTAAAAACAACCCTCGAATATTCCATCGATTTTGATCAAAATTATTCCAAATTAATTAGTATTGAAAGGCCTTTTTATTCTACGTTTACAAAATGGGCTGGGGGATTTTCCTTGAGCCAAGTTTATGAAAGAGAAATTACATTTACTCCATCGCAAGTCATCGAACTTCAGCGTTATAAAGCTGATTTTCAGGATTATTGGGCGGGACATTCAGTGAGACTATTTAAAGGTAATTCTGAATACCAACGGAGTACTAATTTCTTTACAACAGCAAGATTTTATAAAAAAAATTTTGTTGAAAATCCAATAATTTCAAATGATATTCTAGGGGTTTACGCAAATGAAAAGTTATATTTAGCTAGTCTTGGAATCGCTTCAAGAAAGTACATTCAGGATAAATATATTTTCAATTTTAATATAGTCGAAGATATTGCCTCCGGTTTTTCCTATTCCGTAACGGGAGGTTTTCAAAATAAAAACAATGTAAATCGAACTTATTTTGGAGGGAAAGCGGCGCTAGGAAATTTATTTAAATTTGGTTATCTGGGAACTAATTTTGAATACGGAACCTACATTAATAATGGAATAATTGAAGAAAGTGCGGCTGTATTTAAAGCTATTTATTTTACTAATTTGGAGGAGATTGGCACTTGGAAATTCCGACAATTCATCAACCCTGAAGTAGTTATTGGAATAAATAGGCCCAATGTTGTATCAGATAGAATTACCCTTAATGGCGAATCCGGAATTAATGGATTTAATAGCCAATCCCTTTTTGGTACCAAAAAACTATTAATTAATTTTCAAACGCAAGGATATTCTCCTTGGAAAATAACAGGATTTAGATTAAACCCCTATTTTAGATACACTATGGGATTAATTGGCGATGACAATAGAAGTTTGTTTTCAAGTAAAGTCTATTCTCAAATTGGGTTAGGAGTGATAATAAGTAACGATTATTTAGTATTTAAATCGTTTCAATTTTCGTTTTCCTATTATCCTAATTTACCACTTGATGGAGGTTCAATTTACAAAACAAATGCCATTAACACTTCTGATTTTGGACTGGAAAATTTCGGAATCTTAAAACCTGAATTGGTAAAATACCAATAAATCATTTTGATATTATTTTCTTAAACATATTAATTTACCAACCTCAAAATGGAAATAAAAAAAAGACAAACTTTTAAGGTTTGTCTTTTTTTGTGGAATCGCCGGGAATCGAACCCGGGTCCAAACAAGCAACTAAAAAACTTTCTACACGCTTATTTCCTGATTGAATTTTCGATGTTGTGTTTGACCAGAAACAGTCGCACAACACTTATCTTCTTAATTTTCGAAATCCACCCGAAGCGCATGAAAATCTAGGTTTAAATTTACGATTCCCCTTTATCGACCGCTATAAACCAGAGCTTTCGTGGAGAATCCTGCTTTCCGCGCCTAGCGCGGACGAGGCTAATCTTACTATAATTCAGATTATGCAGCAAGAGCGTAGTTTCCTTCGCCGTGTATGTGTTTTGAAACCTTTTATTAACGAGAATTGTCCCAGTTCTCGACGTGCTTACTTTTCAATTCGACTTGCTGTCAAAACCAGTCGACCCCAAATAGAACTGCAAATATAGCATTTATTGAGTTAGGAGTTATGATTTAAGAATTTAGATTTAAGATTTAAGAAACAAGATAATAGAGGAAAGAAAATAGACGAATAGAGGAAAGACTTTTCAATTCGGGTAAATTCGTGTAATTCGTGGCTAAAAAACCTTTGCCTTCTTTGCGGTATAAATAATACTAAAAGAGGAAAGACGAATAGAGGAATGACTTTTCAATTCGGGTTAATTTGTTAATGATCTTAATTTTTTTATCCATTATCTATCGGTCTATTATCCATTATCTATCGGTCTATTATCTATTATCTATCCGGTCTATTATCTTTATTCACCAAATTCATCCTCCACTTTAAAAGGATAGTCTCCAAATAAAGGAGCTAATTTTTTAACGTTATAAACGCTTTTCATTGATTTATTTGTCAGTGCAATTATGGTAACATTTTCCTTTATCAATGTTACATAGGACGACATATTTCCATGCCACCATCCGTTATGAAAATAAAATTTTTGTCCAGTTTCAAAATTTATCATACGAATTCCCAGACCATAATTTTTCTGACCTTTGTGTTCGTTACTGTAACCTTTATATATTTTACTTCGCAATTCTGGCATTAAAAAATACTTTGAATTTCTAGCCATATCAAGTTTTAATAGGTCTTTAGGAGTGGAATATATATTCTTATCTCCATAAATGGCGTCCAGATATTCACAAGCTATTTGGGTGCCATTTACTTTATAGGAAGGAGTAACTGCATTTTTATCTTTTTTATAGTCAAAAACAAAAGTGTGTTTCATACCTAAGGGGTCAAAAATCATTGATTTCATGGCCTCAGGGTAGTTTTTTCCAGTTGCCTTTTCTATAATTAAAGCCAACATCGCATAATTGGTATTGCAATATTGAAATTTAGTATTGGTTTTACTTTCCAAGCTTATTTTCTTATTTATCATCACATTTAAAACGTCTTGATTATTCATAATTTTATGATTGTCCCAAATCGCTTTATCATTAGTAAAATAGGCGTAATTTCGCATTCCACTTCGATGACTTAGCAAGTTTTTAATGGTAACTTCAGGATAGGGAAATCCCTTTAAAAGGGAAGTTACTTTTTGGTCTAATTCGATTTCACCGGCATTAATTAATTTTAAAATTGCTGTTGCCGTAAGAACTTTGCTAACCGATGCAATGTGAATAGGAGTTTCACTTGTAATAGGAGTTTTCTTCCGCATATCACTAAATCCAGAGTAATTTTCATAGATTATTTGACCGTCTTTTGCAACTAAAAAACTGATATTGTTATTTTTTGAAGGCCAATTTTTATTAAAAAAATGATCAATTTTATTTTTTTTTGAACCGATATAAGATTCAGTCAATTTAGGAAAAATGGAATCTGAAGGCTTCATTTCCAATGATAAAATGGATTCGCGGTTGGGATCATAGTTTTTGCAAGAAAAAAATACAAAAAAGTAAAAAAAAAGTAAAATATAAAACAGCCGCTTTTTAGGTGTCATTAGATCAGGAAAAAAACAAATATATAGGAAAGTAATGTATTTTCAAACCCTAATTTATTCCAATAAGATTAAAAAAATCACCTCAAAACATAAGAGGTTGTTTATCAATAATAAACGATATTATTTTTATTAAAATAAATTTTGACATCCATTCACTTAAGCTTACTTTTGAATGAAAATTAAAGAAATTAAAGAATGAAATTCGGAATCATAAAAGAAAGAAAAAATCCGCCAGATAGAAGAGTTGTTTTTTCTCCTGAAGAATTGATCCAATTGAAAAATCAGTTTCCAAAAGCAGAAATACAAGTTGAAAGTTCCGATATTCGAATTTTTACGGATGAACATTATTCCAACTTAGGAATAAATGTTTCAAATGACATGACCGATTGCGATGTATTATTTGGAGTTAAAGAAGTTCCGGTAGACGCTTTAATCCCCAATAAAAAATATTTCTTTTTTTCTCATACCATAAAAAAACAACCCTACAATAGAAAACTATTACAAGCACTGATAGAAAAAAATATTGATTTCTATGATCACGAAACCATTGTTGATGCTAAATATAATCGGTTAATCGGTTTCGGGAGATATGCAGGAATTGTTGGAACTTACAATGCATTTAGAGCGTTTGGAATCAAATTTGGTTTATTTACTATTCCAAAAGCGGAAACCCTTTCAGGAAAAGAAGATTTAGTTGCCAAATTGAAAAGACCAGTTTTGCCTCCAATTAAAGTGGTTTTGACAGGTTGCGGAAAAGTTGGAAATGGCGCTAAAGAAATTCTTGATGCTATGAAAATGAAGGAAGTTACGGTGGAGAATTTTCTTACTAAAAAATATTCAGAACCGGTTTATGTTCAAATTGATGTCTTAGATTATAATAAGCGCAAAGACGGAAAATTATCAGGAAAAAAGGATTTTTATTCTAATCCTACCGAATACACTTCTGATTTTGAAAGATTTACAAAAGTGTCTGATATTTTTATTGCAGGGCATTTTTATGGAAATGACGCTCCTTTTATATTAACCCAAGAAATGCTTAAAGCTAACGATTGTTCCATTAAAGTAGTTGCCGATGTTTCTTGTGATGTCAATGGGCCAATTGCCTGTACGATTAAAGCATCAACCATTGCCGAACCGTTTTTTGGTTATTTACCAGGCGAACATAAAGAAGTGGATGTATTTCATCCAGCCGCAATTGTAGTCATGTCTGTAGATAATTTACCCTGCGAATTGCCCAAAGATGCAAGTGAAGGTTTTGGAGAACTATTTATGAAGCATGTAATCCCCGCTTTTTTTAATGGCGATAAAGACGGAATTCTACAAAGAGCCAAAATGACCGAAAATGGAAAACTCACAGAAAGATTCCAGTATTTACAAGATTTTGTAGATGGAAAATAAGCCGATTTACATCCTCAAAAACTCAGAAATAAATTTTGTTTTTAAAATTTATCAGATAAATATTTTATATTCTTTTTATATAAATGTATATTTATCAAATATTAGTATTTAGTTTTATCGCTTAATTAATTTTACTATAATGATAAATCAAAAGATTTATCATTACAACCAACTTTAAAAAAAATTTTATGAATTCAGAAAATGTTCAAACCAAATGGGGACAGTTTATTCCCTTAGTAACCGTTTTTTTCTTTTGGGGATTTGTTGCTGCCAGTAACGATATCCTTATTCCAGTATTTAAAAAAGCCTTCGATTTAACTCAAGGACAAAGCCAGTTAGTTTCTTTGGCTTTTTACATTGCTTACACTGTAGGTTCCCTTATTTATATGGGAATTTCTCTTTTGATGAAAGAAGATCTAGTGAATAAAATTGGTTATAAAAATGGATTGGCATTAGGTTTAGGAATTTCAGCTTTAGGGACATTATTGTTTTATCCAGCGGCAAATACAGGTTCATTTCCATTAATGTTGTCTGGTTTATTCATTGTGGCATTGGGATTTTCATTGCAACAAACGGTAGCAAATCCTTTAGCGATTGCTCTTGGCCCAATTACTACTGGTTCTCAAAGATTGACATTAGCGGGTGGAATTAATAATTTTGGAACTACCATAGGACCTTTGGTTGTGAGTTTTGCTATTTTTGGATCAAGCGCTGGTGCAAATACCGAAATGAGTATTGAAAGCGTTAAAATTCCTTATTTAGTTTTAGGATTGGCTTTTTTATTAGTGGCCATTTTATTGAAATTTTCATCACTTCCAGATAAACCAGAAGCCGTAGTTGAAGTAAAAAATGAGGTAAATGCATCACGAAGTTCTGCTTTAAAATACCCACAATTAATTATGGGGATGATTGCAATTTTCGTTTACGTAGGGGTAGAAGTTTCAACAGCAAGTAATTTGCCTGCCTACATGGAAAATATAATAAATTTGAAAACTAATTTAAAATTTACAGTACAAGATATTGCCCCTTATATTTCATTGTATTGGGCGAGTTTAATGATTGGTCGTTGGACAGGGGCTGTAGGTGCTTTTACCAATGATATGAATTTGCAAAAAGTATTTAAATTCTTGGCTCCATATTTGGCTTTTGGCGTATTTTTATTAGTAAACGCCATTGCGAAACACGATTTAACGCCATTTTATGTTTACGGTTTAATCATTTTAGTATTGATAGCTGCCGATATATTAAGTAAAGGAAATCCTGCTAGAATGTTACTTATATTTTCTGTATTGGGAATTGTAGCTTTAGGTATTGGGATGACAACATCAGGAATGACGAGTGTATACGCGTTTACAAGTGTAGGTTTATTCTGTAGTACTTTATGGCCATGTATCTTTACATTAGCAATTAGCGGATTAGGAAAAAATACCAGTCAAGGAAGTAGTTTCTTAATTATGATGATTATGGGTGGTGGAATTGTGAGCTGGATTCAAGGTATTATTTCTGAAAGTATTGGTATACAAAGCAGCTATATTATTGGGGTTTTATGTTTTGCTTATTTGGCATTTTATGCATGGAAAGTAAGTGGAATATTGAAAAACCAAGGCATTGATTTTGATAAGCCTGTTTCAGGCGGTCATTAATAATAATTAACTCAATTTTATTAAAAGGATTTGTATTTTTGCAAATCCTTTTTATTTATAAAAATTTCAATTATGAAAAATATACTTTACGTCTTTCTACTCTTATCGACAGTTACTTTTGCGCAAAGCAGTGATGAAATCAAGTTCAAAGAAATCTATAAAACGGCATTAACCAATTCCAAATGTTACTCTTGGTTGGACGATTTGTCGAATAAAGTGGGTGCTCGTTTATCTGGTTCAATTGGAGCTCAAAAAGGAGTAGAATATACCAAAGCGCAATTGGAAACTTTGGGTTTAGACCGAGTTTATCTTCAAGAAGTGATGGTTCCAAAGTGGGTTCGTGGCGAAAAAGAAGTCGCATATATCTTAGATAACAAATCGAAAATTTCTATTCCTGTTTGCGCTTTGGGAGGTTCGGTGGCAACCCCTAAAAATGGGCTTACTGCTGCCGTTATTGAAGTGCATTCCATCAAGGAAATAGCTGAATTAGGCGAAGAAAAAATTAAAGGTAAAATCGTGTTTTTCAATCGTCCGATGCAGCCAGACAATATAGAAACGTTTACTTCCTACGGAGGTTGCGTGGATCAAAGATTTGGCGGCGCAAAAGAAGCGTCAAAGTTTGGCGCAGTAGCAACTATCGTTCGCTCGATGAATATGAGACTGGATGATTTTCCTCACACTGGTGCGCAAAGTTATGGTGACCTTCCAAAAGACCAATACATACCTGCAGCTGCAATAAGTACTAATGCAGCGGAATTATTGAGTAAATTGCTTAAAGCAAATCCCAATTTGAAATTCTATTTGAAGCAATCTTGTGAGCAATTTGAGGATGTTTTATCTTATAATGTTATAGGAGAAATTAAAGGAAGTGAGCATCCTGAACGAATTATGGTGGTTGGAGGGCATTTGGATTCTTGGGATTTGGCAGACGGTTCCCAAGATGATGGGGCAGGAGTGGTCCAAAGTATGGAGGTTTTAAATATTTTTAAGAACATAGGTTACAAGCCTAAAAATACGATTCGGGTAGTATTATTTATGAACGAAGAAAACGGCGGTCGTGGTGGTAAAAAATACGAAGAACTCTCAAAAGCAAATAATGAAAATCCTATTTTCGCATTAGAAAGTGATTCTGGAGGATTTTCACCAAGAGGATTTTCATTTGACACCGATCAGGCAAATTTGACCAAAATCCTAACATGGAAAGGTCTTTTTGAGCCCTATTTAATTCATAGTTTCACTAAAGGCCATTCTGGCGCTGACATAGAACCACTTACCTCTGTTAAAATAATTAAGGCAGGTTTGCGCCCTGATTCTCAACGCTATTTTGATTACCATCATGCGGCTAACGATAAATTTGATGGCGTAAATAAGAGAGAATTAGAATTAGGAGCTGCAACAATGGCGTCATTAATGTATCTCATAGATCAAAACGGATTGCAATAAAATAAAAAAGACCTGTACATTACAGGTCTTTTTTTGATTTAGAATGTCTTACTTTATCAATTCAAAACTACGTTTTACAAATGCCGTAAGTTCTTCCCCTTTTAATAAATTCTGAGATAGTTTTGCCAAGTCTAAGGCTTGTTTAACCAAGTTTTCTTGAGTGGCACTATCGCTAGAATTAAGAATATTGGATGCCAATTCAGAATTAATATTAACTACCAAATTGTACATTTCTGGCATATTTCCCATTCCAAACATTCCGCCACCACCAGTTTGACTCATTTCTTTCATTCTTCGCATAAACTCTGGTTGCGTGATCATAAATGGTGCATCATTACTATCCAGAGCTTCCATTTGAACGGAATATTTTTGCTTTGGAACAAATCCTTCTAAGACTGTTTTTAGCGTTTCTTTCTCCTCATCCGATAACTTAGAAATCGAAGTTTCTTCTTTTTTGATTAATTTATCAATTGAATCAGAATCCACACGAACAAATGTAATGTTAGTATTGTCGCTTTCAATTTTTTGAATCAAATGCGAGATAATTGGGGAATCAAGTAACAAAACTTCGTATCCTTTACTTTTTGCAATTTGGATGTAGCTGTGTTGTGCTTCTTTATTAGATGTATATAGCACACCTAATTTTCTATCTTTATCAGTTTG